>Ga0137381_10004520_pt1 | contig 10077 bp, 10 predicted proteins | sample SagtaG_16_FD_104808 | JGI IMG/M metagenome (GOLD analysis project Ga0137381, IMG submission 104808) | Vadose zone soil microbial communities from Sagehorn Ranch, Mendocino, California, USA - Sage2_L_115_16 metaG | ecosystem: Environmental > Terrestrial > Soil > Vadose zone | place: USA... | reverse complement strand
CGGCGTGCTGGACCGGCTCGATTCGGTGTATTTCGTCCTGCCGGTGAGCGCGGGATTGTTCCGGCTGCTCGGCGTCGCATGAGCGTCGGCGTCGCGATCCTCGGCTCCACGGGCTCGATCGGCCGTTCGACCCTGCACGTGCTCGCGCGCCAGCGGGACCGCTTCCGCGTGGCCGCGCTCACGGCGCATTCGAACGCGGATCTCCTCGACCAGCAGGTGGCCGATTGGCGGCCGGCATACGTCGGGCTCGTGAACGGAGGGACAGGGGACGAGAAAAGAGGGAAGGGTACTGAATGTCTCGTCGAGGCCGCCACCCGACACGACGTACAGATCGTGGTGAACGGGATCGTGGGCGCCGCCGGGCTCGAGGCGACGCTCGCGGCGCTCTCCGCGGGCAAGCGGGTGGCGCTCGCGAACAAGGAAGCGTTGGTGATGGCGGGCGACCTCGTCACCCGGGCGGCGCGCGCGGGGGGCGGGGAGATCGTCCCCGTCGACTCCGAGCACAGCGCCGTGCTCCAGTGCGTCACCGGCCGGCGCCCCACGGAGCTGGCGCGGCTCATCCTCACGGCGTCGGGCGGCCCGTTTCGTACCTGGACGCCGGCGCGCGTGGCCGATGCCACGGTCGACGAGGCGCTCCGCCATCCCACCTGGAAGATGGGGAAGAAGATCACCGTGGATTCCGCCACACTCGTGAACAAGGCGCTCGAAGTGATCGAAGCGCACTTCCTGTTCGGCCTCGCGTACGACGCCGTGGACGTGGTGGTGCACCCGCAGTCGGTGGTGCACGCTTTCGTGGAGTTTGTGGACGGCTCGGTGCTGGCGCAGCTGGGCTTTCCCAATATGGAGCTGCCGATTCTCTACGCCCTCACCCACCCCGAGCGGGTCCCCGACGCGGGCACCCGGCGGTTCGACCCCGTGGCCGCCGGCAGTCTCACCTTCGAGGCGGTGCGGGCCGACCTGTACCCGGCGTACGCGCTGGGTCGCGCGGCCGCCGCCGCGGGCGGCACGGCGCCCGCCGCGTTCAACGCCGCGAACGAAGTCGCGGTGGAGCTGTTTCTCGACGGGAAGATCCGGTTCGGCCGGATCGCGGAGACGATCGCCCGGGTGCTCGCCGCCCACCGGGCGACCGAGGCCGGATCGCTCGAGGCGGTGCTGGCCGTGGACGCCGAGGCGCGCCGCCGGGCCGTGGAGGCCGCGTGCTGCTGAAGATCCTCGCGCCTATCGTCGTCCTCGGCGTGCTGATTCTGGTACACGAGGCGGGACACTTTGTGGCCGCCAAGGCGGTCGGCATCCAGGTGCTGCGCTTCGCGCTGGGCTTCGGACAGCCGATCGCGCACTGGCGACTGGGAGAGACCGAGTACTGGATCGGCTGGATTCCGTTCGGCGGTTACGTGAAGATGGCCGGCCTGGAGGACGAAGGGGTCGCGGGCGGGATCGAGGGCGGCAAGGCCAGCGTGCCGGTCGATCCGCAGCGCGCGTTCGACCGCCAGCCGGTGTGGAAGCGCACAATCGTGATCCTCGCGGGCGTAACGATGAACGTCGTGTTCGCCTACCTAGTGTACGCCGGCATCGTCGCCACCGCCGGCGCTCCGGAGCTCGCCAGCACGCAGATCGACTCGGTCATCACGCGCACCCTGCCACCGGGGACCGAGGCGCTCGCCAGCCTGAAGTTCGGGGACCGCATCCTGCGGGTGAACGGGGACACCGTCCGGTCATGGGACGCCATCCTGGACCACGTGCTCGCCAGTCCCGCCGCCTCCCCCTCCCCGTCCACGGAGCTGCGCTTCGATGTCGCGGGTCGCGCCGAGCCGCTGGTCGTCCGGCTTCCGGACAGTGGGCCGGCGACGCGGCGGGCGGTCGCGCAGGCGCTGGTGCGGCTCGATCCGCCGCGCCTCGGCCTCCTCCAGCCTGGCCGGCCGGCGCTCCGCGCGGGGCTGCAACCGGGTGACCTCCTGCTGCGCGCCAACGGCGACACGCTGCGCTCGTGGAGCGACGTGCTGCACGCCGTCTGGCACAGCCCCGGAAAGCCGTTGCACTTGGTGGTGCTGCGCGCGGGCACGCGGGTGCAGGTGACCGTGGTCCCCGACACTGGGAGCGAGGTCGACACCACATCACTCCGGCCCAGGAGGTACGGCGTGATCGGCGCCGGCCCCGATCCCGCCACGATCTACGTCCCGCAACCGCTCGGCCGGGCGCTGGTCCTCGGATTCGGCGAGACGTGGGGCCGTGGCCTGATCGTCCTGGGCTTCCTGAAGGGGCTGGTCCTCCACCAGCTCTCGGTCCGCGAAGTCGGCGGCATCATCACCGTGGGCCAGATCTCGGGGCAGGTCGCTCAGCTCGGCCTCGTGTCGTTCCTCACGTTCATGGCCTTCTTCTCCATCAACCTGGCCATCCTGAATTTGCTGCCGATCCCGATCCTCGACGGCGGGCAGCTCGTGTTCCTCATCGCCGAAGCCGTGCGGCGCAGACCGCTGTCCGTCGGGCTGCGGACGCGTCTCAGCCAGATCGGCTTCGTAGTGCTGCTCGTCATCATGATCCTGGCCCTGACGAACGATGCCCTCCGCGTCCTCCCCCGTTAGCGACGCGTTGGCGGGGTACGTCGCGGGACGCCTGCAGGTCGAGCGGCTCGTGATCGCGGTGGCGGCGGCATACTACCGGGAAGAGGGACGAGGGAAGAGGGAGGAGTTACGGCCACTGATCGAGATTATCGATCGCGCTGCGCCGGGCATCGTCGAGTTGGGGAGCGTCGAGTCGCGACCCGGGTTCGCCGTCCAGCTCGCCGAGCGGCCGTTTCCGAAGCAGTACGAAGCGGAGCTTAGGCGAGCGGCGCAGGCGGTGCTGTCGGGAGGCGCGATGCGGGATGCGGGAGGGCTGGAGCCCGCGGCGGCGACGCATCTCGCACCCCGCATCTCGCTGCGCGGTGTCGCGTCCTGGATTTGGCGCCTGTTGCGTGGCTCCCCGTCAGCCTGACCACCACCGCCCCCAGCGCTCCAGCAACCCCGGCGGCCTCGTTCCATGCACGTATGTGAGATCGGCGAGCAACTCGGTTGCATCCCGGTAGCGATCGTCGGGGTGCTTCGCGAGGCACTTCATCACCACCCGCTCGAACCGCTTGGAGATCTCGGGGTGCCGCTTGCGGATGGACGCCGGCGGGTCTTCGACGTGCATCCGCGCGAGCTCGAACCAGTCGGTCGAGCGGAACGGCACCTCTCCAGTCGCCGCCTTGTAGAGCGTCACGCCGAGGGCGTAGAAGTCGGCGCGCTGGTCGAGCGGCCGGCCCTGGGCCTGCTCGGGAGAGAGGTACGGCGGCGTGCCGATCGTCATGTTGACGCCGGTGGACGCGACGTAGCCGGAGACGGCGCGCGCGATCCCGAAGTCGGAGATCACGGGGCTGCCGTCCGAGTGGATCAGGATGTTGTCGGGCTTCAGGTCGCGGTGGATCACGCCCTGCGCGTGGGCGGACTGGAGCCCGCGCGCGACGCCCGCCGCGATGCGCAGGATGTCGGGCTCGGGGAGCGGGCCTTCGCGCCCGATCCGGGCGCCGAGGCTGTCGGCGCACAGGTCCATCGCGAAGTACACGTAGTCCCCCGAGCGCGCGACGAAGCGGATGCGGATGATGTTCGGGTGTTGGAGCTGCGCGGCCGTCTCGGCCTCATTGCGGAATCGGCTCTCGAACTGGGGATCGCCAGCGTAGCGCGGCTTCAGGATCTTGACTGCGACCGGGCTCCCGTCCAGCTCCCGACCGACGAACACCCAGGCGAACCCGCCTTGGCCGAGCAGACGTTCGAGGTCGTAAGGGCCGACGGTGCGGCCGACGAGGTCAGTGGGCGCGTGGGTCACGAGGGCTTTACAAACCGTTCCCGGGCGTCTAAGTTACTGCGCTCTCAACAATTAGGGAACCAGGACCGATGTACGACAAGACGACGCCGGTCAGGAAGTACGGGCAGCACGAGCGGGATACGGGGTCGGCCCCGGTCCAGATCGCCCTGCTCACCGAGCGGATCAACAGCCTCACCGATCACTTCCGGGTCAACCCGAAGGACTACCACGGCCAGCGCGGGCTGCTGAAGATGGTCAGCCAGCGTCGCCGCCTGCTGGAGTACTTGAAGCGCAGCGACCTGGAACGGTATCGGCAGCTCATCGAGGAGCTGGGTCTCCGCCATTAACACCGCTGGCGTCGTGCTGGGCGCCCCGGAAGAGCACCGGGGCGCCTCGCGTATTTCTTCGTGCTCTAGACAGGCAATATGGTGAAACACGTCGACCGCAATTTTGCCGGCCGCGCCTTGAAGCTCGAGGCAGGCCGCCTGGCCAAACAGGCCGCGGGCTCCTGCCTCGTACAGTTCGGAGAGACGGTCGTGCTCGCGACGGTGACGGTGTCGGACAACGTGTCGACCCTGCCGTTCTTTCCGCTGACCGTCGAATACCGTGAGAAGAGCTACGCCGCCGGCAAGATCCCCGGCGGCTTTTTGAAGCGCGAGGGGCGGCCCTCAGACGAGGAGATCCTCTCCGCCCGCGTGACCGATCGCTCGATCCGTCCGCTCTTCCCCGAAGGGTTCAAGAACGAGATCCAGGTGTTCATCTACGTCCTGTCGGCGGATCAGGAGAACGACGCCGATGTCCTGGGCGTGACCGCGGCCTCCGCCGCGGTGCAGATGTCCAAGGTGCCGTGGAACGGTCCCATCGCGGCGGTGCGGGTGGGTCGGGTGGAGGGCGCGTGGATCCTGAACCCCACCTTCCAGCAGCTCGAGTTCTCGGACGTCGACATGGTGGTGTCGGGCTCGGCGGATTCGATCGTGATGGTGGAAGGCGGGGCGCTGGAGCTCACCGAGGCCGAGATCGTGAAGGGCCTTGAGGTGGCGCACAAGGGCATCCGGGAGCTGGTCGACGCGGCCGAGGAGCTGGTGGCGGACATGCGCCAGCCGAAGATGGACTGGACCAAGGCGGAGCCGCCGGCCGACCTCGTGGCGCGGGTGAAGGCGCTCGCCGAGCCACGCGTGGCCGAGGCGCTGAACCTGCCCGAGAAAGCGGAGCGGGCGCAGGCGCTGGCGGCCCTGAAGGCCACGATCCAGGAGCAGCTCGCGGCCGAGTTCCCCGACAACGGGAAGGACGTCGCGAGCGTGATCGAGGACATCGAATACCGCACGCTGCGGGAGCAGGTGCTGTCGCATGGGGAACGGATCGACGGGCGCGACCTCGACACGGTGCGGCCCATCAGCTGCGAGGTGGGCGTGCTGCCGCGCACGCACGGCTCCGCGCTGTTCACGCGCGGCCAGACCCAGGCGCTCGTGTCGGCGACGCTCGGCACCGTGTCGGACGAGCAGCGCATCGACTCGATCGACGTGGCGCAGGAGACCTCCAAGTCGTTCATGCTGCACTACAACTTCCCGCCGTTCTCGACGGGAGAAGTCCGGCCGATCCGCGGGACCTCGCGGCGCGAGGTGGGGCACGGCGCGCTCGCCGAGCGGGCGTTGCAGGCGCTGCTCCCGCCCTACGAGCAGTTCCCGTACACGATCCGCATCGTGTCCGACGTCCTCGAGTCGAACGGCTCGTCGTCCATGGCCACGGTGTGCGGCGGCTCGCTGGCGCTGTTCGACGCGGGCGTACCGATGACGGCGGCGTGCGCGGGCGTCGCGATGGGGCTGATCAAGGAAGGCAACCGGGTGGCGGTGCTGACCGACATCCTCGGCACCGAAGACGCCCTGGGCGACATGGACTTCAAGGTCGCGGGCACGCGTCAGGGCGTCAGTTCGATCCAGATGGACATCAAGATCGAGGGCCTCGACTTCAAGATCATCACCGAGGCGCTCGAAAAGGCGAAGCAGGCGCGGCTCCACATCCTCGACATCATGGATCAGGCGATCCCGAAGCCACGCTCGCAGCTGTCCAAGTACGCACCGCGCATCATCACGATCCAGATCCGGCCGGACAAGATCGGCGACCTCATCGGCCCGAAAGGCAAGACGATCCGCGCCATCCAGGAGCAGACCGGCGCCGAGATCAACGTGGACGACAACGGGCTCGTCACGATCTCGGCCGTCGGCGAAGGCGGCGAGCGGGCGCGCGACATGGTCGCGGGCCTCGTCCAGGAGCCGGAGGTGGGGAAGGTGTACGAAGGCGTCGTGAAGAGCACGACCGCGTTCGGCGCGTTCATCGAGATCCTGCCGGGCGTCGAAGGTCTGCTCCACATCTCCGAGCTGCAGCACGGCCGCACCGAGCGCACCGAGGACGTCGTGAAGAAGGGCGACCACGTCCGCGTCAAGCTGCTCGAGGTGGACGAGCGCGGCCGCATGCGGTTGTCCCGGAAGGCGCTGCTGGACAAGCCGGAGCCCGCACGCACGCGCTGATGGAGACCGTCCGGCTCGACCGGGAGATCTTCCAGACCACAGCGCCCAGCGGCGTCATTGTTCTCTCCGAGCGAGTGCCCAGCGTCCGCTCGGCGGCGGTGGGCATCTGGGTGCGGACCGCCAGCGCGCACGAGCCGCGGCCCAAGATGGGGATCTCCCACCTGCTCGAGCACATGGTGTTCAAGGGGACCGAGCGCCGCACGGCCCGGGAGATCGCCCTGGCGCTCGAATCGCGCGGCGGCTCGCTCGACGCCTACACCTCCCGCGACACGACGGCCTTTCAGGCGCGCGTGCTGGACGCGGACCTGCCGCGCGCGCTCGACGTCCTCACCGACCTGGTACGGAACCCCGTCCTGCGCTCGAGCGACCTGGAGCTCGAGCGAAACGTCGTCCTCGAAGAGATCAACACCGTCGAGGATACCCCGGACGATCAGGTGTTCGATCTTTCGTATCAAACCCTCTGGCCCAAGCACTCCTACGGGTATTCGATCCTCGGGACGCGCGACACGGTGAGCGCCCTCTCGACCGACGACCTGAAACAGCTGCATGGGCGGGCGTACTTCCCGGCGAACTGCGTCATCGCAGCCGCCGGAAACCTGACGCACGAGGGGTTGCTGGAACAGCTCGCGAAGCAAGGCTGGTTCGAGGGAGAACGCACTACCCGGCAACCGGCGACGCCGTCCGGTGTCGCCGTACCCCCGGCAGTCCGCGGCACCGAGGCCCGCCACGCCAAGGACACCGCGCAGACCCACATCGTGTTCGCGACCGACGCGGTACCCTACGCCGACCGGCGCAAGTACGCGCTGCTGGTGCTCGGCAACGTGTTCGGCGGCGGGATGTCGAGCCGGTTGTTCCAGCGGATTCGCGAGGAGCTGGGCCTCGCGTACGCCATCTACGCGTTCACGAGCTTCTACCGCCAAACGGGCGTCGCCGGCGTGTACGTCGGGACGCAACCCAAGACCGCGGCGCAGGCCGCGGCGGCCATCCGCGAGGAGTACGCGAAGCTGGCGCGCGAGGGGCTCAGCGACCCGGCGCTCGCGGAGGCGAAACAGCAAACGCAGGGCCAGCTGGTGCTCTCGCTGGAGAGTCCCACTGCCCGGATGTATCGTTTGGCGGGTTTTCCGGTCTACGGCGAGCCGTACGAAAGCCTCGACCAGGTGCTCGCGACGGTCGCCGGGTTGACGGCGGACGAGGTCGCCGGAGTCGCGGCCGAGTTCTTCGGTCCCGACCGGCAGACGGTGGTGTGGCTGGGGCCGAAAGACGAAAAAACGTAACACGCGACGACGTAGCACTCACACCGTAGCACCAACGACGTACGATGGAGCGGGCATGATCGTCGGCGTGCCGAAAGAGATCAAGACGGCAGAGCACCGGGTGGCGCTGGTGCCGGCGGGCGTCGAGTCGCTGGTCGGCGACGGGCACACGGTGCTCGTGGAGCAGGGCGCCGGGCTCGGTTCCGGGTTCCCCGACGAGGACTACCGCGCGGCGGGCGCGACGCTCGTCGCCAAGGCCGCGGAGGTCTGGGCCAAGGCCGAGATGGTCGTCAAGGTGAAGGAGCCGGTCGAGCCCGAGTGGCCGTGTATGCGCAAGGGCCAGGTCGTCTTCACCTACTTTCACTTCGCCGCGTCGGAGCCGCTCACCCGGGCGGTCATCAAGTCGGAGATCGTCGCGATCGCGTACGAGACGGTGCAGCTCACCTCGGGTGAGCTGCCGCTGCTCACGCCGATGAGCGAGGTGGCGGGCCGGATGGCCGTGCAGGAGGGGGCCAAGTACCTGGAGATGGTGTATGGTGGCAGCGGGATCTTGTTGGGGGGCGTTCCGGGCGTGCTCCCGGCTGAAGTCCTGGTGCTGGGCGGCGGGGCGGTCGGTGCCAACGCCGCCAAGATGGCGGCGGGGCTGGGCGCCCACGTCACGCTGCTGGACCTCTCGCTCGACCGGCTGCGCTACCTCTCCGATGTCCTCCCCGCCAACGTCGATCTCCTCTACTCCAACCGCCACAACCTGCTCCAGCAGCTGCGCAAGGCCGATCTCGTGGTGGGTGCCGTGTTGCTGCCGGGCGCCAAGGCGCCGAAGCTGGTGCGGCGCGACGACCTGAAGCTCATGAAGCGGGGCTCGGTGATCGTAGACGTCGCGGTAGACCAGGGCGGGTGCATCGAAACGAGCAAGCCCACGACGCACGAAAGCCCCGTCTACGTGGTGGACGGGATCATTCATTACGCCGTCGCCAACATGCCCGGCGGCGTGCCCCGCACCTCGACGCTGGCGCTCACCAACGCGACCTTCCCCTACGCGAAGCGGCTCGCCCGCCACGGGTGGAAGCAGGCCTGCCGGGACGACCCGGCGCTGTTGCTCGGCCTGAACGTGATCGAAGGCAAGGTGGTCTACCCGGCCGTGGCAGAAGCCTTCGGGCTGTCGTCCGTGGATCCCAAGACGCTCGTGTAGGGCAGAGAGCCTGACCTCTCACGCGCGATGGAACAGCGGCGTATGTCGCGTGGGTTCGGCGGTTCGTCCGTTTCTCCGGCATGCGGCATCCTCGGGAGCTAGGGCAGGCGCACGTGACGCGCTTTCTTTCCAATCTCGCGGTGGACCGCCGGGTGAGCGCGTCCACGCAGAACCAGGCCCTCTCGGCACTGGTGTTTCTGTATCGTGACGTGCTCGACGTGCCGATCGGCTGGTCCGCACGGGTGCCGGTGGTGCTGACGCGCGACGAGGTCCGGCGGGTGTTGAAGCGGATGCGTGGGACCCCGGGCCTTGTGGCGGCGTTGCTGTACGGTACGGGGATGCGGCTCCTCGAGGCGTTGCGCGTGCAGGCGAAGGATCTCGATTTCGCGGCCCATGAGATCAGCGTGCGTGGCGGCAAGGGTGATCGGGACCGGGTCACGATGCTCCCGGAGCGCCTCAAGGGGCCGCTGCTGCACCATCTGGCGGGAGTCCGGGCGCAGCACGAACGCGATCTCGGCGACATCATTTGCACGAGACCGTTGTGCAGCGCGCCTTTCGTGAAGCGGTGCGCGCGGCGGGGAGCACCGAGGCCGCCAGCTGTCACACCCTGCGGCACTCGTTCGCGACTCATCTCTTGGAAGCCGGCCACGACATTCGGACGGTGCAGGAGCTGCTGGGTCACCGCGACCTGCGGACGACGATGATCTACACGCACGTCTTGCACCGCGGGGGCCTGGGCGTCCGCAGCCCGGCGGACACGCTATGATAATCCGGCTAGGCTGACCAAGCTAACCGAGGCCGCCGTGTCTGGGTCCCGTTTGCTAGCTGGCGCGGACGCAGGCCGCGGTTTACTCTAAGACGACCAATCGAATTCCCGTTAGACGGCATTCACGCCCATGAGCCTCATCGACGCACTTATTCCTCTGGTGGTGGGCGTGCTGTTGGTGACGCGCCCCCAGGCTTTGCTGAAGAAGACGAGCTCGGCGGAGGAGCTCGCCAAGAGAACCGCCACGCTGCGCAAGATCGGCTACGTCCTGGTTGGCGTTGCCGTTCTCTATTCCCTGATCGTCCTAGTAGAATCGCGATGAGAATGCCGCCTGATATCAACTTTGAAGTGCAACACTGAGTCTCAGGGGACATAACACTCCTCCGGGGTTCGATAGCCCAATCGTTTTCTGGGCCGCTGGTTCAGCTTCAGGGCAATCCGATCGCAGTCGGCCTGAGTGAGATGGGCCATGCTCTGGCCCTTGGGGAAGTACTGCCGCAGTAGGCCGTTGGTGTTCTCGTTGGT
>Ga0137381_10004517_pt1 | contig 10082 bp, 6 predicted proteins | sample SagtaG_16_FD_104808 | JGI IMG/M metagenome (GOLD analysis project Ga0137381, IMG submission 104808) | Vadose zone soil microbial communities from Sagehorn Ranch, Mendocino, California, USA - Sage2_L_115_16 metaG | ecosystem: Environmental > Terrestrial > Soil > Vadose zone | place: USA... | reverse complement strand
AGTGCCGTAGTTGTGATTTTGCAGAAAAAATGCGACTGTGTCGACGAAACTTCAAGCACTTCTGGGCATTTCTTGACCAGAAAAAATGCGACTGCTACCATTATTGGTGCGACTGGGTTGCTTTTGATCGTAGATAATGCGACTGGATGACACGGAGGATTGCGTCCTCATGCCAGTACGAACGATCCCCAAGAACTACCGCAACCTCACTGGGCTCGTGCCCAACACCCGTACCTCGGGGATGACGGCGTTCGAGTCCACACTGGAGCGCGACTTCCTCTTGTTGCTGGATTTTGATCCGGATGTGGAGTTTTTCGAAGAACAACCCGTCAAGATCATCTACCATGACGCCCATGGGCAGCGTCGGACTTACACGCCGGACGTCCTCGTCCGCTATCGCCCCCATCGCTCCCAGACCCCGCAGACCAAGCCTGCGCTGTATGAGGTGAAGTACTGCGACGATCTCCGCCAACACTGGGCGGAATACCGCCCGAAGTTCCGTGCGGCGCAAGGCTACGCCCGGCAGTGTGGCTGGCGATTCCGCGTGGTGACAGAACGACACATACGCACCCCCTATCTCGCGAACGTCAAGTTTCTGCGGCCGTATCGCACGATACCCGTCAACGATCTGCATCGGACCCGCCTGCTGGACATGCTCGCGCATCTGGAAGCACCTACCCAAGGCACGCCTGCTGGCGGCGGTCTGCCAGGACCGCTGGCAGCAAGCGCAGATACTCCCGACGTTATGGCAGTTGGTGGCCACCCGGGAGGTCGGTACGGCGCTGGACCAACCGCTGACCATGCATAGCCGACTCTGGCTCTACGAGTCCTGAGGAGTCGTGCCATGGAACACCGTCTCCGTCTCCAACCCGGTGCCTGGGTCGTCGTCGAAGGAACACGTGTCCGTATCAGTCGCGTCGTGGATCTGGAGACCGTCATGGTACAGGACAATGAGACGGGTGAAGCGCGACACTGCAAGGTACGCGACCTCCGGCCAGAAGGGGCAGGCCCAGCAACGCCAGCTCCGGCTGAGGCCGTCGAGCTGGTTGAGATCACGGCGAAAGAGTGGCAGAGCGCGCACGAGCGCTTCGAGATCATCCGCCCCTTACTGGACGATCCGGTCTGTACCCGCGCGAAGGTCCACGCACAGGCTGCCGCAGCGGGACGGCATCCTGCCACGCTGTACCGCTGGTTGGAGCAGTATCGGCGCAACCGCCGGCTCTCCATCCTCGTGCCAGCAAAGCGTGGCATGCGTCAGGGGCAGTCTCGGCTGGATCCCAATGTGGAGGCCCTCCTGTCGACCACGATCGAGGAGGTGTATCTCAGTGCACAGAAGCGCTCGGTGGCATACACCTCCAACGAGATCATGCGCCGCTGTCGCAACGCTGCCCTCCCACTCCCACACGCCTCCACAGTGCGCAGGCGGATCAGGGCCCTCGCGGCGCAAGAGACCCTACGACGCCGTGAAGGTGGCAAAGCGGTGCGGGACAAGTATGCACCGATGCACGGGGTCTTTCCTGACGCCGCCTGGCCACTTGCCGTGGTGCAGATCGATCACACGCTGGTCGATCTGATACTCGTGGATGATCTGCACCGCCGTCCGGTTGGCCGGCCCTGGATCACGGTGGCCATCGATGTGTTCAGCCGGATGGTGGCGGGGTTGTACGTCAGCTTCGATCCGCCGGGTGCTATGGCCGTCGGTCTGTGTCTGGCGCATGCGATCTTGCCCAAGGACACCTGGCTCACGCAGTACGGCATGACCACCCCCTGGCCAGTCTGGGGGGTGATGGAGACCGTCCACGCGGATAATGCCAAAGAGTTCCGTGGGGCCATGCTCCGGAAAGCCTGTCAGGAATACGGCATCAGCCTCCACTGGCGTCCCGTGGGACGGCCGCACTGCGGTGGCCATATCGAACGGCTGCTCGGGACACTCAACCAGGCCATCCACAACGTGCCCGGGAGTACCTTTTCCAACCCGCAAGCCAGAGGGAGCTACGACGCCGAGCAGCACGCGGTGATGACGTTATCGGAGTTTGAGCGCTGGCTCGCAATCACCATTGTGGAGGTGTATCATCACCGTCTCCATCACGAGATCGGCACCACACCGCTTCAGCGATACGAGGACGGCATCTTTGGCACGCATGGACGTCCTGGGCGTGGTGTTCCCGCTCGCTTGCTCGACGGCACCCGGCTCCGCCTCGACTTCATGCCCTACGAAGAACGGACGATCCAGCGCCACGGCATCGTCATCGACGAGATTCCCTACTATGACGACGTGCTGCGCCCCTGGATTAACGCCGCTGACCCACGCGATACGACCGGGAAACGCAAGCGGAAGTTCGTCATACGGCGTGACCCCCGTGATATTAGCCGCATCTACTTCTATGATCCTGAGCTCACGCAGTACTTTGAGATTCCCTACCGGAATACTGCCTACCCGCCAATGAGCATCTGGGAGCTGCGTGAGGCGCGGCGCATGCTGAAAGCAGAAGGGCAGAAGGCCGTCAACGCTGACCTGATCTTTGACGCGTATACCCGTCTACGGATGCTGGAGGATGCCGCACGGCGGGAGACCAAGCAGGCGCGCCGTGCCGCGCAACGGCGGCGCGTGCATGCCCACGTCGCACGGCCCCCTCTTCCCCCTGCACCGTCGCCGACCGATGATCCGGTCGAGCCTGTAGACGATATCCAACCCTTTGAGGAGATTGAGGAACTCCATGGCTGACAGGGTGTCCCACCTCACTGAGCAGGCGCACGCTGCCCTCGCGCTCGCGGTGGACGAGCGCATCGAGCGCATTCGCCGTCCACGCTGGATTGGCTATACCCGTGCGAAACAGATCCTGGATCAGCTCGAGCATGTGCTCACCCACCCCAAGACCCACCGTATGCCGGGTGTGTTAATCGTTGGGGACACCAACGCGGGCAAAACGATGCTCGCCAACCGCTTCGTACAGCAGCATCCCGCGGCCGATCAACCCGATGGCGAAGCCGCGGTGGTTCCAGTCTTGGCGCTCCAGGCACCACCTGGTCCGGACGAGGGCCGCTTCTACAACAGTGTGCTCGAGGCGCTATATGCGCCCTATCACTCACGCGAACACGTGGCCAAAAAACAGTGGCAGGTCGTCCGCCTGCTGCAGCGGCTCCATGTGCGGATGGTCATCATCGACGAGCTCCATAACATCGTCACAGGGCCTGTGAGCAAGCAGCGGCAGTTTCTGCAGGTGCTGAAGTATCTCAGCAATGAACTCCAGATACCCCTGGTGGGTTTGGGCACCCCAGAGGCACTGCGCGCAGTCCAGGCTGACCCACAGCTCGCGAACCGCTTTGAGCCTGTGGCTCTACCCCGGTGGCGTATGGGACAGGACTTTCTGCGCTTGCTGGCCAGTTTCGAACGGGTACTGCCGTTGCGCCAGCCCTCCCAGCTAGCGGCAGAACCCTTAGCCTGCAAGCTGCTGGCGCTCAGTGAGGGAAATCTCGGGGCGCTGGTCACGTTGTTGACCAGTGCCGCCATCTTTGCCGTCAGGACGGGCGGTGAACAGATCAACGACCATGTCCTCGCCGCGCTCGACTGGGTCCCCCCCTCGGAGCGCCGCCGTCGGGCCGAGCGCCTTGTTTGAGCATGGCTTATCGGGGCGCCTCTGGCCGCTCCACGGCAAACCGTATCCGGACGAATTGCTCTCGTCATGGTTGATGCGCCTGATCCGGGCCTATGGTGCGGACTCGCACCGCTTCTGTGCCCACGTCTGGCCAGGCCGCCCGGTGTGGAGTCGTGACATTGATCAGGGGCGCGATGCGGCCATCTTACGGGTCCTCACCGCCAAGACAGCCACCCATCCCACCCGGGTCCTCTGCACCACGTTGCGCGGCTATCCGGGCTATCCCAAGGCGCATGGGCGCGTGGTGCGGCAACCGCTGTGGGTGTTACATGGGGGGTGGGGGACCAGGCAGCGGCAGCAGCCCTGGTTACAGTATTGTCCTCACTGTTTACAGGAAGATGCGGATCCCTACTTCCGACGGTGGTGGCGGCTCGCCTTTGTGACCATCTGTCCCGCTCATCGCCAGCAGTTGTTGGACCGCTGTGCCGTCTGTAGCGCGGTGGTGAACTTTCATTGCCTCACCCCCGAGGCGGTGGCGCTCACGCTCTGCTATCACTGTCAGAGTGATCTGCGCGTGGGCCACGCGCCGGCACTGGCGTCCAGTCGTGCCTCTCGGCGTCTGCTCTGGGTCCAAATGAGTCTCCTCGTGGCGATGCAACGCGGCTGGTGCTATCTCACAGGCGATAGACCAGTCAGGACTGCAATGTACCTTCGGGCACTGCACCGACTCAGTCGGTTCTTGCTCACAGTGCAACGCACCCCCCTGTACAGACAGGCATTGACCCCACATCTCCAAGACGTGTTTTTCGCCCCGGGGTTTCCTGCCCCGCCGCGGCAAGCGATTGAAGGACTCTCGGTCGTAGACCGCCTGCGGCTTATGCTTTTGGTGGCCTCGTGGGTCACCCAGTGGCCGGCACAGGTCATGCAGCACTGGGCTGAGACGCCTCACGGCTGAGGCCCTCTATAGCCCACGAGGATCAAGGGTGGAGCCTGACGGAGTGTGCTGGACGGGATGATCTGAGGGCACGCGGCATGTGGGCTACGCCATCTGGGGCGGTTGGATGGGCTGTGATGTGGCGAGAACATCCCTGAGTGTCGCAGCCTGTATACAGGCACACGCGGGCTTGCCAACAACGGCAGGTTGGTCGCCTGTGGCCCTGGCATGTCGGCTACCTATGGTGAGTGGGAGCGGGACGATGCAGCACCGCCTCCCGGGAGCCCGGCGAAAGGGCATAGCCGCCAGTACCTGCCCTGTATCGAGGCGTATTATGACGACGAGCATCACCGTTGATATCCTGGAAAGTTTTCTGCAGTGCCGGTATAAGAGCTATCTCCAACTCGGCGGGGCCCAGGGGAGCCCCTCAGACTACGCGCGGCTGCTCCACGAGAAGAGTGCCCGCGTACGTCTCACGGCCACGGACACACTGCTGACCCGGCATGGAGCACGTGAGTGCCTCCGCAGTCCGACGGTGACCCCGGCGGTGCTCAAACGCGGTGTGCCTCTCGTGCTGGATGCGACCCTGGAGGACGAGGGACTCACCATCCGTGTCGACGCGCTTCAGCGGGTGCCGGGACCCTCGACGCTCGGCGACTTCCACTACGTCCCCATACTGTTCCATGAGGCCGAGCGTCCCTCCCATATCCAGCGCTCTCTGTTGGCCCTCTATGGCTTGCTCCTTGACCCACTCCAGGGGCGAGCCCCTGGCTATGGGATCCTGATCCACGGCCAGGGGTGTGCCGTCCGTAGGATCGCCATACCCCGCCGTCATGGACAGGTGCGGCGGGTCCTGCAGGAACTCCGGGAGCTCCATACCGGTCCTCCCCCGCAGCTAATGCTGAATAAGCATTGTCCCTACTGCGCATTCCACCAGCGGTGCCATGCGGAGGCGATGGCGAAGGACGACCTCAGCTTGTTACGCGGGCTCAGCGCAAAAGACATTACGCAGCACCACAAACACGGGATCTTCACGGTCACGCAGCTGTCCTGCACCTTCCGGCCGCGGAAGCGGCGGAAGCCAGCGCCACCGAAGCCCCCGCTGCATCAGGCTGCTTTACAGGCCCTCGCCATCCGTGACCAGAAAATCCACGTCTATGGCACCCCGCAACTGCCCGTCAGTTCCACCCGGATTTACTTCGATCTTGAGGGCGATCCAGACCGCCGGTTCGTGTACTTGCTCGGCATGGTGGTACAGACCGGCGCGGTGGAGGAGCGCTATTCGTTCTGGGCTGATACCCCAGCTGAGGAGTCCAGGCTCTACCAGCAGTTCCTTGAGGTCGTCGCCCATCATCCGGGCAGCTGGCTCTATGCGTACGGGAGCTATGAGGCGGCGTTCCTCCGGCGGATGGGCCAGGCGGTGGAGCGTCTGACGCAAGGCGATCCAGTACTGTCACGCGTGGTGAATGTGCTCTCCATTATCTATGCCCACGTCTATTTCCCCACCTACTCAAACAGCCTGAAGGACATTGGTCGGTATCTGGGCTGCAGCTGGACTGCTGCGGAGGCGTCCGGCCTACAAAGTATTGTATGGAGGAGGCAGTGGGAGACCACGGGTGCGGTGACGTTGAAGGATATACTCACGACCTACAACATGGAGGACTGTCTGGCCTTACGGAGGGTGACAGAGTGCCTATATACCATCTGCCCCAGCTCGCTCGCGGCAGACCAGCCCCAGACGACGTGCCATGCCGGGTCTCCGGTGGTGCGGGTGGAGGACATCGAGCCCCCGTCGAGCCGCCGGGAGTGGGGCCGGGCCGAGTTTGTCGTCTCGGACTTCGAGTTCGTCAATCAGTGTGCGTATTTCGACTACCAGCGCGACCGGATCTTTCTGCGGACGCATCCCACCCTGAAGCAGCGTCAGGCCCGCAAACACGGCCGACAAGGCAAGAAAAACCTCTGGGCCAATCGCTGTGTCGCACTCGACAGTCTGGTGTGTCCCTTTTGCGGCGGGGGCGTCTTGACCCAGCGGCCCGATGGGCGGCTCGTCCGCTTGACCTTTGATCTCCAGAAGACCCGCAGCGGGTTCCGACGATGGGTCACCCGCTTCACGACCACCTGGCATAGGTGTGCGAGCTGTGGGAAACGGTTTCTCCCCCATGAATATCTGCGTGTGGACGAGCATGGGCACACTTTGAAAAGCTGGGCCATGTACGAACATATCGTCCACCGGGCCAGCTTTGCCAGCATTGCGGAGAGGATGAAGACGTACTTCGGGTTACCCGTGTTTACCCCCGATATACGGACCTTCAAGCGGCGCTTGGCCCACGATTACAGGGAAACGTCCCAGCAGCTGTTGGCCAAGCTCGTGCGTGGGACGGTACTCCATGCTGATGAGACCACCGTCCACCTACAGCGGGGTGTCAAAGGATATGTCTGGGTCTTCACGAACCTCGAAGAGGTCGTGTTCATGTATAGGCCCTCGCGTGAGGGCAGTTTCCTCCACGACCTGCTCAAGGACTTCCACGGAGTGCTCGTCTCTGACTTCTATGCCCCGTATGATGCAGTCGCGTGTGCGCAGCAGAAGTGCTTGATCCATCTCATCAGAGATTTTAACCATGATATCCAGCGCAACCCCTGGGACGAGGAACTCAAAGCCCTCGCCGCCGACTTCGGGCGCTTATTGCGGACTATTGTTGTCACCATTGACCGCTACGGGCTGAGCCAACAGCATCTCGGGAAGCATAGGCAGGACGTGGACGCGTTCTTCCATGCGGTCTCGGGACGCCTCTACCGCTCCGAAGTCACTGAAGGGTATCAGCAGAGACTGCTCACCTATCAGGACAAGCTCTTCACATTCTTGCGCTACGATGGGATCCCCTGGAATAACAACAATGCGGAACATGCGGTGAAGCAGTTCGCCTACTATCGCGAGATTGCTGACGGCTACTTCTCGGAGACCGGGTTACAGGACTACCTAGTACTTTTGAGTCTCAATGTCACCTGCAAATACAAGGATGTGAGCTTCTTACAGTTCCTCCTCGCACGCGAGAAGGACATCGACGTCTTCGCTGCGGGCAGGGACTGGCACGGCGTCCGGCCGACAATCGAGCTCATCCCGGAGGGCTTTACGCTTGCGCGTCGAAAACGGGCTCGCGACTGGGATCAGGTCCAGCAACAACCTTACAAGCAGAAACAAGAGTAAACGGCCAGCAAGGGAGCGTGGGCGCTGGACACTCGCCTCCCTCTAGAGAACGCTTGCACAAGCAGGGCGCTCACTTGCTGCTCAAGACAGCCCGTGCCCTTTTTGTAGCACATGCAGACTTGCGGGGATACGTGTTGGTACAAAAGGTGTCGCAGTTTTAGTGCGTCAGTCGCAGTTTTAGTGCGTCAGTCGCATTAAATAAGCAAAATGACACCGTAGTTTCTGTCCAATTAAATGTCGTATGCAATCCATCTCTCGTCGGGACACTTCACCACAGAAAACAGTCCTTTCGTCTGGTGAATTGTTCCGGAAGGCAGAGCAAATGTAGGCTGTCTAAATCGGCCTTCAGCCGTTGACCGGTTTTTGGATTCCTCATGTCAAAGCCGCTTCTCTCATGTCCGGTGGCCCAACATTTTCAATTATACAAGAGGTCTGCTGGGGCACCAGATGAGGCCCCTGTTGATCTGCACAACCTGTTGATAGATTGACGATTGCTGCATGATTTGACCGGTTTTTGGGACTTGGGAGGAGTTCCACATGAGCCTCGCCTTGACTCCGGCCCAGACTCTCGAGCTCCTTGCGATGGCCCAGCACCTCGCGCCGCTGCTTGGTCAGTGAGATGCATTGTCCCATGATCTTGTGTTGTCTCGCCACACTGATCCCCAGCACCTGTTCGGCTTCCTCTCGCGTGGGCGCCCCACACAAGGCCGGCAGGCGCAGGGCCATGCGAGCCGCATCCTGCGTCTGACCCACCCCGTGGCGTTTGGCCACCCCGAAGAGCGATTCAATCGCATCAGAGCTGATCGGCAGGCCAATGTGATCGAGCCCTAAGGTCTTGGCGGTGGCGAGTTGGTACTCCAAGTAGGCCTCAAACTCCAGGCGTAAGAGGACCGAGGGCATCTCGGAGATCAGCGGCTTACACTGGGCCAGCGTGCCATGCGAGAGCCCCTTGGTCTTGAGAATCTTCTGGCACTCAAGCAAACCTTGCGCATCGGCTCGGAAGCGCTTAATGAGGTCCTTGCAGGCCGGCAGCTTAGCGAAGCACACTCGCAGACGGGCGAAGATGGAGCCGTCTTTGGCCCTGCCAGCGGGCGAGAGTTTGAGCAGCCGATCAGCCCAGGTGACCAGACGGTGCACATGCATAAAGCGGGCTTTGGTGCGTATGGGAGGCGGCGCCAAACACGCCAGGATGGTGTGCTTGAGTGTGCCCGAGACGCACCCGCAGGCCGACAAAAACTGCTCAAAGGCCGGGTGATGTTGGTAATCGTGCTTGAGCATGCCCGCGGCAGCGTGGGAGATATCGTCGATGCAGGGGCTGCCCAGCCCTCGTGCCGCCAACAAGTCGGTGGCTTTGTGCAGCTCGCTGCCACCGTCTTTGAGGTAGGCAGCCGGTCGGCCCATCTGCGCGATGAGACGATCGAGCAGGTCGGCAATCGCTTCGCCCGTCCAGGACGCTGCCACCGAGACCCCGATGCAGCGGACGTGACGCAGAGAGGGGGCAGCGCCCAAGAGTTGATGGTGATGGGCGTCGATGGCCAAAACGGCTACAATCTTGCCTGCGCCCAGGCCAATGCTGAGATCGATCATCCAGATCAGGCCGTTGCTGAAGGGGGCGTGGGCAAGGGGCAAGCCCCGCCGCCCACGAGCCGACTCGATGCGCACCATCGAGAGGCGGATGACCCAGTTGATGACAGTTTGCACACCCGGGGCGCGCTTGCTGCCGAGCGCGGAAGCCAGCAGACTCAGGACACGACAGACCGCGCGAAAGCTCATGCGCGCCTCTAAAAAGAGGTGCAGGGAGAGCCAAACGACATCGACCTTAGGCCGCACGGCCACGGCCTGAGCCTGGCTCTCAAGCTGGCGCAGGCGAGTTTGGGTTTCTTTGAGGTCCTGCTTGGCCTGATCGCGCTCGGCTTTGACGCGGGCGAGTTGCTTGCGCAGGTAACGGTTGTGGTCGCTGCGCTGCTTGGCTTTGGCTTGCCACTGGTTGCGGCTATGTTTGACTTTGGAAAGTTGGCTCATCGTGTGCGCTCTCTCCCAAGCCCCCATGGCGACAGCACAGGGGGGGTAGGTTCAGATGGACATAATTGGATAGGATAGAGCGCTGGGCGGTGCGGTGCACCTGGCGAGCGCACTCGCGACATGACAGCCCATGCCCACGCACAAGGAGAGACCATGACGTACAATCGGATGGAAGCCAAACCGATTGCCGGCGAGCATGGTCGCTTCTGTGGCGATGCCAACGCGCCGCTGGTGAAAACGCCGTGTTGTGATCAGTGGATTTGTTGTGATACGGCATTTTTTTCGTTTCGAGGGGGTGGGCGGTGTCAAGTGGAGCACGAACGCT
>Ga0137381_10004508_pt1 | contig 10093 bp, 11 predicted proteins | sample SagtaG_16_FD_104808 | JGI IMG/M metagenome (GOLD analysis project Ga0137381, IMG submission 104808) | Vadose zone soil microbial communities from Sagehorn Ranch, Mendocino, California, USA - Sage2_L_115_16 metaG | ecosystem: Environmental > Terrestrial > Soil > Vadose zone | place: USA... | reverse complement strand
ATCGCGACCGCGGTCTCCTCGTGCAGGCAAAGCAGCGTCTGCGGACGCTCGTTGCCGAGGTAGTTCACCAGGCTGTCGTGCAGGCCGCGAAAGCTCGAGCCGGGGTTCAGCGCGACGTAAGGAATATCGAGAGCGCGCAGCATCGCCGCGATGGCGTCGCTTCCCCACAGCGCCTCGCCCCGCGGCGAAGCGACCGGTTTGTCGGCTGCAATGCCAAGGGTCTCTTTTTTCATTCGCCGCGAATCCCCGTCTCGCGGATCAGCTTACCCCAGCGCGCATGGTCCTCGCGCACGAAGCGGGTGAATTCCGCGGGCTCGCTGGTGGAGACGTCTATGCCTTGAGCCGCCAGCCTCGCCCGGGTTTGCGGCGCGCCGAGGATTCTCGCCGCCTCGGCATGGATCCTGGCGACGATTTCCGGAGAGACCTTGGCCGGGACGAACAGGCCCAGCCAGGGATCCAGGACATAGCCCCGGACCCCCGCTTCCGCGATCGTCGGCGCATCGCCCAGATTGGCGCTGCGTTGCGGCCCGGTGCTCGCCAGCAGGCGCAGTTTTCCTTCACGGATATGCGGCAGCAGCGAGTTCGCCGCGCCGATCCATACCTGGATGCGCCCCGGAAGCAGGTCGGCGATGGCGGGGGCCGCGCCCTTATAGGGAACGTGATTCATTTTCACGCCGGACAGCTGCTGCAGCAGCGCGCCGCCGAGGTGCTGCGGGCTGCCGTTTCCGGAAGAGCCGAAATTCAGCTCTCCCGGCCTGGACTTCGCGTAGGCGAGCAGCTCCTGCACCGACGCTGCGGGCACCGCGGGATTGACGACGAGCAGGAACTGGATGCGCGCAACCATCGTCACCGGCGCAAAATCGGCCAGCGGATCGAACGGCGGCTTGCCCAGATGCGGGTTGACGCAGAACACGTTGTCCGGGGCGAGCAGCCAGGTGTAGCCGTCGGGCGCGCTTTTCGCGACCAGGTCGGCGCCGATGTTCTGGCTGCCCCCCGGGCGATTCTCGACCACCACCGGCTGGAGCCATATCCCCTGCAGGCCCTGCGCAAGGATGCGCGCCAGCGCGTCGGGGGAGCCCCCAGGCGTCAGGGGAACGATGATGCGTACCGCGCGATCGGGATAAGCCTGAGCGTGCGCAAGCGCGGACAACATTGCGAAACACGCGAGCGGCAACCACCTGCGCACGACACGCCTCCTCCGGTCAGGCAGCAGGGAGTTTACCTATCCTGGCGCCAAGCATAGGATGATCGCCCTGCCCATTTCACCGGTGAGGAGCCGCCGAAATGTCCATGAAATTTCAGTCGTCCCTAGCAGCCGCTGCGCTGTGTGCCGCTCTTCCCGCATGGAGCCAGACCTCGCTCGAGGACAAGGGCAAGCAGATGGTCGACGCCCAGTGCAACAGTTGCCATCCGATCGGGGCGCGCACCGGCTCCGGTTACACGCCCGGGGGCTGGGATACCGTCCTTCGCATGATGACCAACCACGGCGTGCCGATTGCGCCCGATCAGCTTCCCGCGATGAAGGCGTATCTCGTCAAGACCTATCCGGTAAAGGGCAGGCCCGCCGCCGTGCTGGTCCCGGGACCGGCGCAGGTTTCGATGAAGGCGTGGCAGGCAGCGACGCCGGGTGCGAGGCCGCACGACCCGCTAGCGGCGCGCGACGGCTCGCTCTGGTACACGGGTCAGATGGCCAACGCGCTCGGGCGCGTGGATCCCAAGACGGGCAAGGTCAAGGAATATCCGCTGAAGACGGCTCATTCCGGTCCGCACGGCCTCGTCGAGGATAAGCAAGGAAACGTCTGGTATACCGGCAATACCGGATCGCTGATCGGCAAGCTGAACCCCAAGACCGGCGAGGTCACGGAATACAAGACGCCGGAAACCGGGGATCCGCACACCCTGGTATTCGATAAGGCGGGGATCCTGTGGTTCACGATGCAAAACGCCAACCGGATCGGACGACTCGATCCGAAGAGCGGCGAAATCAAGCTGCTCACGCCGCCCACCGCGAAATCGCGGCCCTACGGCATGGCGTTCGATTCCAAGGGCAGCCTGTTTGTCGTGCAATTCGGCACCAACAAGGTGGCCCGGGTCGATACCAAGACCCTCGAAATCAAGGAATTCACGTTGCCCGACGCAGCTTCCCGTCCGCGGCGCGTCGCGACGACGAGCGACGGCATGGTCTGGTACGCCGACTACTCGCGCGGCTACCTCGGCAGGCTCGATCCGGCGACCGGCAAAGTGACGGAGTGGCAATCGCCGAGCGGGCCGAAGTCCGCGCCCTACGGGATCTCCGCGATCAAGGGCGCCATCTGGTACAGCGAATCCGAGACCGAGCCGAACACGGTCGTGCGCTTCGATCCCAAGACCGAGAAATTCCAGAGCTGGGCGATTCCGGGCGGCGGCAATATCGTGCGCAACACCGACGTCACGAGAGACGGCAACTTCGTGCTCGCCAACAGCCTGACGAACGAGGTGACCCTGGTGAGGATTTCGAAATAGCCATGGACGAGAAGCGGCGGTTCCTGCTCGCAGGCACGGCCGGCGCCGCCGCTTCCGGGCTTTTCCTGTCGAAAGGCAGTGAGGCGAAGTCGCTGCGCGTCAAAGGCAGCGAGCACTGGACGACCAAGCAGGCCGACGGCGAGAAGGTGCGGCTGTTCATGTGGCGCAAGAGGACGCTCAGCGCGCCGAAAGGCCCGCTCCTGTTCGTCCACGGCTCGTCGGTGCAATCGAAGCCGGCGTTCGACTTGCAGGTGCCGGGCAAGCCCGAGTACTCGGTAATGGACTGGTTCGCGCGCCTCGGCTATGACACCTGGTGCTTCGATTGCGAGGGCTACGGCCGCTCCGACAAATCGCGGCCGATCAACGCCGACGTGGCTACCGGGGCGGACGACATCGCCGTGGTTTCGCACTACATCATGAAGGCGACCGGAGAAAAATTGCGGCTGTACGGCTCGTCTTCCGGCGCGCTGCGCGTGGCGCTCTATGCGCAGCGCTTTCCGCAGCGGATCGAGCGCATCGCGCTCGATGCTCTGGTGTGGACGGGGGAAGGCAGCCCGACCCTGGCCGAGCGGCGCAAGCGCCTGCCGCAATACAAGGCAACCAACCGCCGCCCAATCGACCGGGATTTCGTGCGTTCCATTTTTACCCGCGACGGCCACGGCGAGGCGGCAGACCCGGCGGTCGTGGAGGCGTTCGCCGACGCGGTGCTCGCGCTCGACGACTCGATGCCGACCGGGACCTACGTCGACATGACGGAAAAGCTGCCGTTGATCGATCCGGGCGCGCTTAACGTCGCCACGCTCATCATGCGCGGCCAGTGGGACGGCATCGCGACTTTCCAGGACGTGATCGATTTCTTCGCCCGGCTGCCGAACCCGGACAAGCAGTTCGCGGTGCTGCCCGGGGCGCACGTCAGCCTGCGCTCCAGGAACTGGCGGACCGCCTATCACCTGCTCGATTCGTTCTTCAGCCAGCCGGCGCCGGTCTATACCGGGTAGAGTTGCGGCTCGGATTTTCCCGGCAAACAACTTACGAGGAAGAAGATGGCCGATTTGAAGGTGCTCGGCATTTGCGGCAGCCTGCGCAAGGCTTCGTTCAACATGGCGGGATTGCGCGCCTGCTCGGACCTCTTGCCGGCCGGCATGTCGATGCGGATCACCAGCATCGTCGAGATCCCGATGTTCAACCAGGACCTGTTCGACGCCGGCCTGCCCGAGCCGGCCAAGCGCTTCCGCAGCGAAGTCGCCGAGGCCGATGGGCTGCTGATCGCGAGCCCCGAATACAACTTCTCGGTTTCAGGCGCGCTGAAGAACGCGATCGACTGGGGCTCGCGGCCGCCCAACCAGGTGTTCCTCGAGAAGCCGGTGGCGATTTTCTCCGCCACCGGCGGCCCGCTCGGCGGCGCCCGGGTTCAGTACGACCTGCGGCGGATCCTCGGGCAGCTGGTCGCCCACGTGCAGCCCAAACCCGAGGTGTTCATCGGTGCGGCGCAGGCCAAGTTCGACGCGCAGGGCAGGCTGACGGACGAGACCACGCGCAAGTTCCTGACCGAGCTTCTGGCGGGCTTCAAGGTCTGGATCGAGCGCATGAAAGTCAGGAAATAGGAGGAGCGATGGACAAGAGAGCTCACAAGGAACGCTACGACGCAGGCCTGAAGACGCGCCGCGAGGTGCTCGGCGCCGAATGGGTCGACAAGGGGATGGCCGGCGTCGACGATTTCAACCGCGAATTCACCGACCTGCTCAATACCTATTGCTGGAACGACATCTGGAACCGCCCCGGCCTGCCGCGCAAGACGCGCTCGGTGCTGAACCTCGGCATGCTGTGCGCGCTCGGCAAGGAGCACGAGCTGAAGCTGCACATCCGCGGCGCGCTCAACAACGGCCTCACCAAGGACGAAATCAAGGAAGTGTTCCTGCAGGTCGCGATCTACTGCGGCGTGCCGGCGGCGGTGGTCGCTTTCCGCTGCGCCAAGGAGGTCTTCAAGGACTGAACGTGGACACCGTGGGTTTCATCGGCTTGGGCCGCATGGGACAGCCCATGGCGGCAAATCTGGCGCGCGAAGGCTTCGCGGTCCGTTCTTTCGATCTCAACGGCACCGGAAATTGTCGCTCGCTTGCCGAAGCGGCGAGGAGCGCCGAGGTGCTGATCACCATGCTGCCGGACGGCGCAGCGGTGCGCGAGGCCGCGCTCGAGGCGTTGCCGTCGCTTCCTCCCGGGGCGATCGTCGTGGACATGAGCTCGTCGGATCCCGCCGGCACCCGCGTCCTGGGCGCCGCGCTCGAAGCGCGCGGCGTCCTGCTGATGGACGCACCGGTCTCCGGCGCCGTGGCGAAGGCCAAAGACGGCACGCTGTCGATCATGGTGGGCGGTACCGCGGTGGCGCTCGAGCGCGTGCGCCCGGTGCTCGCGGCCATGGGCAAGGAGATCTTCCACGTCGGGCCGCTCGGCGCCGGCCACGCGGTGAAGGCCCTGAACAACTACATCGGCGCCGCCGGCACGCTCGCCGGATTCGAGGCGCTGCTCATCGCGCGCGCCTTCGGCCTCGACCCGAAGCTGATGCTCGAGGCGATCAATGCCTCGACCGGCCGCAACAGCGCGACCGACCGCAAGATTCCGCAGCAGGTGCTGACCGGGGCGTTCGCCTCCGGATTCAAAATGGGATTGATGACCAAGGACGTCGGCATCGCGGCCGAGCTGGCGCGCGGCCTGGGCCTCGAAATGCCGTTCCTGAAGGAAACCCTGAAGATGTGGCGCGAGGCGCAGAAGAAGCTCTCCGCCGCGGCCGATCACACGGAGATCTACAAGTACCAGCAAGCCCTGGCTAAGCCGCGCTCCTCAGCTGCGAAGCGCCGTCGTTCGACTTGACTTTCTCCGGCGCGGGCAGCCTCACCGAATCGCGGGAACCTTTATTTCCGCTTCGCCGAGCTTGCGGCGGGTCGCCGAATCGAAGCGCGCGAGGTGGTATTTGCCGTCGCGCTCGAAAACGACGACGAACTCCGCGGGGCTCACCGCCAGCGTCGCGTGGACCCGGCGCACCTTGTTGCCGATCGAGGCGACTTGCGCGCCGGCGGCGTCAAAGAGAAACAGCTCGCCCGTTCCGAGCTCCTCGTCTGCGGAAGCCGGCTTGACCAGGGCAAGGGTCGCCAGGGGCGGGCGCTCGCCTCTCGAATCGTCGGCGAAGGGCGAAATGTCCTCGGTGTAGGCGACGACGTTCTTGTGCGACTTCAGCAGCCAGCTCGACGCGCCGGTCAGCGGATCGATGAAGAGGATGTTGTGCGTTTCGGAATGCTCCGAGCCGCTGCCGTAGCTCGATTGCGGCCGCGTCCTCACCAGTTCGGCGCGCAATATCCTGGTGCCCGCGACCGCTCGCGGAGCACCGAGCTTGAGCGGAGCTTCGGAGCCTTCCTGGGCCACCGGCTGCGCCGCCGTCGGCGTCTTCTGCCGGGTCAGGTTTCGCGCCAGATCGGACAGAAAGGATGCCGAAACCACGATGGCAAGCGTACCCACAAACAGCAGGATCACAACCCCGTTGATGCGCCATACGTACCGAAAAAACCGGCTGGCGCGCATGGCTTCTCCTCGGGGTCGCCTACGCGACGTTCCGCGCGAGCCGCGAAGCGCCGCTCGCGGCGCGGCCGAACGCCTGCTCCATCTCGCGCCGCAGCTTCACGGCGCTCGAGCTCGCGTCGACGGCGACGTCGCTCCATCTCACGACCTGCCCCGCGGCCACCGGCCGCACCAGCTTCCAGCCGTGCGCCAGCCCGAGCGGCAGGCAGTTTTCTTTCAAGGAAGCCTCGGCGGGCATGAGCTGGCCGACCACCGTGTAGCCACCCTCGCCGTCCAGTATTTCATTTGCTTTTAAATCTCTTTTTGCAACGGCAACCGCATCCGCGCGCCAGCCGGTCGCGCAGCCGGTCGGCTCGCGGCGCAATCCGACCGAGGCGACCGAGATGCCGACCTCCAGCCCGATCAGGTGCCAGCGCTTGTACATGCACGCGTAGCGCCCGCTCGGGTCGGTCTTGACACCGTATTCGGCGAAGCAGCGCTGGATGTACTCGCTCTCGCCCTCGAACACGACGAACACGCCGAACCGGATGTCGTAGGGGATTGGCTTGCCGTTTTTTTCCAAGGAAGAAATTACTTCAACCTGCCCCTTATGGTGTAAGACCCCGCCTTCCGCCTTGGGCCGCATCAAGGCCGGAATCTCGTCCACCGAGCCGGGCGGGTAAGAGAGCCCTTCCGGCGCCGGCGTCAGCCCGGTGGCGTTGCACACCGCGGTCGTCTCGATCGCCGGCTTCGAACCGTCGAGAAAGGAATTGAACATCTTCGGGTTCAGGCCGCCGATGCGCGCCTGCTCCGGCGTCAGCCCGTAGTAGCCCCAGACCGTCTCGGGGGTCGATTGCGCGAAGTGCGGCAGCCACTTGTGGCCGCGTCCCGCAGCGACCACCGGAAAGCCGGCGGCGCGCGCCCAGTCGACCAGATCGCAGATGAGCGCCGGCTGGTCGCCGTACGCCAGGCTGTAGACCACGCCCGCCTCGGCCGCCTTTCGCGCGAGCAGCGGTCCGCAGAACGCGTCCGCCTCCACGGTCACCATCACGACGTGCTTGCCGTTCTTGAATGCGGCGAGCGCGTGCTCGACCGCGGCCGGCGGATTGCCCGTCGCTTCGATGATGATTTCGATGCCCGGGTGCTTTACCAGCGCTTCCCAGTCTTCGGACAGGTGGGTTCTGTTTTCCTTTATCGCCTTATCAAGCGAAGGAGCAGCGTATCTTTCGACAGCCCAGCCGACCTTCTGCAAATTCTCCTTGGCGTTGGCCGGAGAGAGATCGGCGATGCCGACCAGGTGCACGCCGGGCGTCTTGGGCACCTGCGCGATGTACATCGCGCCGAACTTCCCGGCGCCGATGACGCCGATGCGAAGAGGGTTTGCCTTTCGTTCTACCAGTTTTGAATACAAGCTCATGCGGCTTTGAGATTCCCCTGTAACTCCTCCGCCGGCGTACCGTCCTTCCACGGCAGCGGCACGTCGTAGCGCTTCAGCAGGCAATCGTCGGGCAGGCACTGGATCGGCGTGAAATCGCGGTGGGCGATGTAGCCCGGCCGCTTGAAGCGGCGGATATGGTTCGACACCGCGCACAGCGACAGGTACACGCTGACGCGGTTCCAGGGCGAGAGATTCGAGGTCGAGGCATGCACCAGGCAGCCGTGGAACAGGATCATCGAGCCTGCGGGACCCTTGGGCGCGACGATGCCGCCATGCTTCACAAGCCTTTCAATAACCTCATGACTAATGGTCCACAGGGGATAGCTGGTCGTGCTGGTGTCGTGCGCGGCGTCGAGCACGCCCTGCTTATGGCTGCCCGGGATGAACATCAGCGGGCCGTTGAACTCGTTCACTTCGTCCAGGAAGATCGCCACGTTCATGGCGCGCGCCTCGGGCATCTGGTCGTCGTTCACCCAGGTGCCGTAGTCCTGGTGCCACTGCCAGACGTCGCCGTCGAAGGCCTGCTTGCCGTTGATCTTGAACTGGTGCATGTACACGTCCTCGCCGAAGATCTGCTTGATCGGCTCGACCATGCGCGGATGGCGCGCCAGCTTGGCGAACGGATAGCTGTACAGGTGCGCGGCAAAGTTGGTGCGCACCACGTCGCCGGTCTTCTCGCGCACGTTTTCCGGCCGGCGCTGCGCGTATAACGCCGGGACCTCGTCGGTCAGGACCTTGATTTCTTCCCGGGTGAAGAGGCTGGGGAAGAAGAGAAAACCGTTACGGTCGAACTCTTCGATCTGGGGACGGGACAGTTTCACGGGGTTTCTCCTCCACGATCTGGAAGAATACTTCGTCCTGGCGGATCATGCCTAGCTCGTAGCGCGCGCGCTCCTCGATCGCCTCGGTGCCCTGCTTGAGATCGCGTACTTCGGCGGCGAGAGCGGCGTTGCGGGCGCCAAGCTGGCTGTTTTTGATTACTTGTTCTGAAAGATCGCTTTCTACATGCCAGGCGCGCAGCCAGCCCCCCTTGCCGAGCCACAGCGGGTACTGGATCAGCAGGATCAGGGCGCCGAGGACGCCGGCCAGGAGCTTCATCTGCGCCGCGCCAGCGCCTCGCGGCCGGGATAGCTCACCGAGTCGCCCAGGTCCTCCTCGATCCTGAGCAGCTGGTTGTACTTGGCGACGCGCTCGGAGCGCGACAGCGCCCCGGTCTTGATCTGCAGCGCATTGGTGCCGACGGCGATGTCCGAGATGGTGGTGTCCTCGGTCTCGCCCGAGCGGTGCGAGATCACCGTGCCGTAGCCTGCGCGCTTCGCCAGCTCGATCGCGGAGAAGGTCTCGCTGAGCGTGCCGATCTGGTTCACCTTGATGAGGATGGCGTTGGCCACGCCTTGCCGGATCCCCTCGCGAAAGATCGCGGGATTGGTGACGAAGATGTCGTCGCCCACGAGTTGCAGCTTGCGGCCGAGGCGGCCGGTGAGGCTCTTCCAGCCTTCCCAGTCGTTCTCGGCCATCCCGTCCTCGATCGACGCGATCGGGTAGCGCTCGGCGAGGCCCGCCAGGTAATCGACGAATTCCGCCGGAGCGAGCGCCTTGCGCTCCGATTCCAGAATGTACTTTCCATCCCTGAAAAATTCGGACGCCGCGCAATCGAGCGCGATCATGACGTCCTGCCCGGCGCTGTAGCCCGCTTTGCCGATCGCCTCCACGATCATGTCGATGGCGGCGGCATGGGTCGCAAGGTCGGGCGCGAAACCGCCTTCATCGCCGACCGCCGTCGACATGCCTTTGGAATTAATAATGGATTTTAATTTATTGAAAACCTCCGAGCCGCATCGCAGCGCCTCGCGAAACGACTGCGCGCCGACCGGCACGATCATGAATTCCTGCATGTCGAGGGTGTTGTTGGCATGCGCGCCGCCGTTCACCACGTTCATCATCGGCACCGGCATGCTCATGGCCCCGGAGCCGCCGAAGTAGCGGTAGAGCGGCAGCCCGGATTCCTCCGCGGCCGCCTTGGCCACTGCCATGGACACCGCGAGCATCGAGTTCGCGCCGAGGCGCGACTTGTTGTCGGTGCCGTCGAGCTCGATCAGCGTCTTGTCGATGAACGCCTGCTCCGAAGCGTCGAGGCCGACGATGGCCTCGGAAATCTCGGTATTGACGTATTCGACCGCCTTCAGCACTCCCTTGCCGGCGTAGCGCCGCGCATCGCCGTCGCGCAGCTCGATCGCTTCACGGCTTCCGGTCGAAGCGCCGGACGGCACCGCGGCGCGCCCCATCACCCCGGACTCGAGCAGCACGTCCGCTTCGACCGTCGGGTTGCCGCGCGAGTCGAGAATTTCCCTTGCCACCACATCGACGATGGAGCTCATGCCTTTCTCACCTTATCCTCAATAAAAGCTTTCTTCTTGGTAACCCGATCCAGTTCCGCCAGCGTATCGAGCAGTTCCGGCATCAGGTGCAGCGGCCAGGAGTTCGGTCCGTCGCACAGCGCCTCGTCGGGCTTGGGGTGCGTCTCCATGAACACGCCGGAGACGCCGGCGCCGACCGCGGCGCGCGCCAGCACTGGGATGAACTCGCGCTGGCCGCCCGACGCGT
>Ga0137381_10004502_pt1 | contig 10098 bp, 10 predicted proteins | sample SagtaG_16_FD_104808 | JGI IMG/M metagenome (GOLD analysis project Ga0137381, IMG submission 104808) | Vadose zone soil microbial communities from Sagehorn Ranch, Mendocino, California, USA - Sage2_L_115_16 metaG | ecosystem: Environmental > Terrestrial > Soil > Vadose zone | place: USA... | reverse complement strand
GATGTGTGGGTTCTCGGCGGCAACCATCCAGGTCTTTGATGCCCTCGATGTCCCCTATGAGACTGTGGATGTGCTCGAAGATCCGGCCGTGCGCGAAGGGGTCAAGCGGTACTCCAAATGGCCGACCATCCCCCAGGTCTACATCAATGGCGAGTTCGTCGGCGGCTGCGATATCGTCCGTGAGATGTACGCAAGCGGGGAACTGGAACCGCTGGTACGCGCAGCGGTCGAGGATTAGCTAGGCCACGCCCGTAGGAGGGGCGGTTTGCGAACCGCCCCTGTCTCTCTCCTACCCTCGTCGCGGATTAGCGACCGCGCGGGAGACTCACCCCATGCCCACGCAGACTGCCTTCGTCTCGACCGAAACGTTCACCCAGAAAGAGTTCAAACGCTGGCTGGACGAACGGCCGGCGTCTGACATCAACCATTACGAACTGCTGCGCGGGAGAATCGTCATGAGCCCACCGGCAGGCTGGCCGCATGGGTCTGTAGGAGCGAATATCCTGATTCCCATAGGAACCTTTGTCCGTACGCATGGGCTCGGCCAAGTGTTGGATTCGAGTGCGGGCTATGATCTGCCTTCCGGAGATACGGTTGAGCCTGACATCTCCTTCATCTCTGCCGCGCGTCTCGCCGCTGGACCAGCGCCGCAGCCCGGCAAGTTCCTCCGTATTGTCCCCAACCTGGTGGTCGAAATTCTCTCGCCTGCGACGGCGCAGAAGGACCGGACGGAGAAGAAAGCAATCTACGAAGAGAACGGGGTAGAAGAGTACTGGATCGTGGACACCAAGCGCCGGGAGATCACAGTCTATACACTCTCCGGCAAACGCTTTGGCCGCGGTAAGGTGTATGCCGCACGTGACACGCTGCGCTCACGCGTGCTTGATGGATTCACTGTGCGCGTGGGCGATCTGTTCGTGTAGATATTGTACTTCTCCCGCTACCGTGAGACCGCTACCCCCCATGGGGCCTTGCCCACCGGAATAGTGGTCAGGACTTTGTCGGCTGTGGTGTCGATAACGGCCACCGTGTCCGACCGTCCGACCGTGACATACAGCTTCTTGGCGTCCGGGGTCAGCGCCACCCACCAAGCGCGCTCACCTTCCAGAGGAATTGTCGCCAGGACCGCGTTGGTCGCGGTGTCGATCACGCGGACGTCATGGGAGTGCCCATGGGCGACATAGATTTTTTTGCCATCCGGTAGCACGACTATGCCCACTGGCCGCTCGCCCATCTGGATCGTGGCCAGCACGGCATTGGCAGCGGTATCAACAACAAGCACCGTACCCGAGCGTTCGTTACTCACATATGCATGTTTCCCGTTCGGGGTGAAGGCAACCCCACGCGGATTCTCTCCAACTTTGATGGAGGTGAGAACCTTGTTTGTGGTGGTATCAACCACGGTGACGTCGTTGGAGGTCTCGTTGGGCACATACGCACGGGCGCCGTCTGGCGACAGGACCACGGTCTCCGGCTCGGTGCCGACCGTCACCTTTGCCTGTAGCTCCTTGCTGGCTGAGTTGATAACTAGCAGTTCCCCAGCGTTTTCATTAACAACGTAGAGCCGTGTGCCGTCGGCGCTGATAGTGATGCCTTCCGGGTCCACTCCGGCAGGAATCGTGTCGATGACCGTGTTAGTCGTGGGGTCAATCACTGAAACATCATTGGAGTTCCCATTCGAGACGTACACCCGTTTTCCGTCTGGGGCGACGGTCACCCCGCGTGGCCGTTGCCCGACCTTGACCGTAGCCATGACGTGATCGGTGGCGGTGTCGATGACCGAGAGGTCGTCGGACTTCTCGTTGGTGACGTAGGCACGGGGCTGGGCGAAGGCAGGTGACAGGGAACAGGTGAGGGATAAGAATAGCAAGACATAGATCCGGCTGGCGGGTTGCTGCAAGAGTCCTCGTTCGTGCTTCGACAGGCTCAGCACGAACGGTTGCCGCATAGAGTTTCGCATACTGACCGTTCGCCCTGAGCTTGTCGAAGGGCGCACCTTAACACCCCCTTAATGTGCAGCCTCCGCAGCCGGCTTGCCGTTCTGGCACTGCGAGGCCGAGCGTAGATACGCGATGATCTTCCACAGCACCTCATCGGGCAACTTGCCTTTGAAGCCCACCATTTCTGTCTTGGGTACTCCTTCGGTGACAGTGTGGAAGACCTCGCCGTCACTGCCCCCGTGTTTCCACTCACAGTCAAACAAGTTCGGACACCGTCCACCCCTCTGCGCTCCCTCGGTCGCGTGGCAATATCCGGCACAGGTGGCCTCGAAGATTGCCTTACCAAACGTGATCGCTTCCGCGTTACCAGCGAAAGGGTTTTTCAGGGAGTTATCGACCGGAGTTTCAGCCCTGGCCAGAGCGCTGGTACGAGCAATGAGACAAAAGATTACACTCAAAGTGAAAAAAGCACGTCCGCCTTGCATCGTGTTCCTGTCACCTGTTCCCTGTCACCTGTCCCCTCAGTTTTTGCATCTCGGCCAAGCTATAGGTGGTGTCAAACGGACGGTGAAAGGGGATACCGTACTGCGCCAACAAGGTCTGGAGCGTACCGGACGCGCCGAGCTGAGCCAGAGCCCTATCGATCGCCTCACGCAGAGCGGTATCGCTTTTCCGCGTGGCCACGTGCTCGTTCCAACGGGCTACGGCTGGAGGCACATAGCTGGCAGCAAAGGCCAGTTTCAGCTCGGGATGGTTATGCAAATACCAACCGGTTGCCGGCCCCCACAGAAACGCGGCTGCAGCCTCGCCCCTGACGAGGCCTGCAAGCGCCGCTTCGACGGAAAAGAATGTCCGCGTCTGTGCCTTGCGGGCGTTGAGTACGAAGTTGGCAATCGTCTGTGACTGCACGGCAACGGGAGTGTTCCCCAGCGCCTCCAAGCTAGACGGCGGCACGCTGCTGTCACGCCCGATCAGCTCAAATGCCGCGCCGTAGTATGGCGCACCGACTGTGAGTTTGGGCGCGTCTTTGACCGCGTCCGGCCCGGGCACGCTCAATATTGCATCGCACTCGTTCCTGGAGAGGTAACGCAAGGGCAAGTCGCTGTCCTCGATCTCAGAGATCCGGGGGTTGTTCTTCACCCAGACCGGGACAAGCGGCCGGCCCATGGCCTCGGCCACAGCCTTGGCGGTATCAAGGTCGAAACCGGAGTTGTCGCGACGCGAGGCCGAGGGCAGGTTGTCTTCTAGCAGGCAGACCCGCAGTGCGGTCTGTTCATCGGCCAGGGCTTTAACGCCTAGAAAGGAGAGGAGCAGCAGCCCAGAGATAAGCCCCCACGGAGGGACAGGTCTCAGCCCCGTCCCTACCGCGAAAAGAAGGCTACAACGAAAAGAGCTTTGCCGTCGCACCACAGGCTACTTGGGCAAGGCAAAGACGACCAGCGCGCTGCCTTTGCTGGCGAGCGGGGGTTCGCCTACCAGGGTCACTGCTAGACCACCGCCACCGCTAGGAACGGCAACGTATTGCCGACCCCCGACCTTGTAGGTCGCGGGCTGGCCACGGACCGCCGCGCCGGTCTGAAACTTCCACAGCAACTCGCCAGTGGTATCATCAAACGCTAGCGCGTACCCTTGCTGGTTACCTGTGAACACCAAGCCCCCAGCGGTAGCGAGCGTGCCTCCCACCAGAGGATACTCGTCCACATAGCGCCACTTGATCGCGCCAGTCGTGGGATCGATGGCCGAGAGATGACCGTAAGAGGACCGGTCATCGGCCTGCGTGGCACCCGGGCCCCCGCCCCAGAACGGAATGCCCTGGATGAAAACGGACGCTGACTGCTTCATTTGCCAGCAGCTCTCGATCACCGGAACGTACATGTACTTGGTGATCGGACTATAGGCGGCGGTGTACGAGCCGTTCTTGCCACCGGCTGAGCCTGGACAGATGTATTCCTTGCCCTCAGCCGTGGGAACAAACTCCGGGTTGACGATCGGGCGGCCATTCTCGTCCAGTCCCTTGGACCAGTTGAGCTTATCGACATACTGTACGCCGTGCAGATATTTGCCGGTGGTGCGGTCCAGCACGTACAGATACCCGTTGCGGTTGGGCTGCGCCAGCGCCTTGACCACCTTGCCGCTGCGCTGCACAGGGACCAGAAACAGATCGGTGTTGCCGTCATAGTCCCAGATGTCGTGGGGCGTGAACTGGAAATACCACTTGAGCTCTCCCGTCTCGGGGTCCAGCGCCAGCACCGAGTCGGTATAGAGATTGTCCCCAGCACGCGCCTCGCCATTCCAGTCCGGGGAGGTATTGCCCGTGGCCCAGAAGAGTACGTTCTGCTCGGGGTCGTACGCGCCCGTGATCCAAGTTGGTCCACCCCCGTTCTTCCACGAGTCACCCCCCCAGGTGTCTACCCCTTTCTCCCCCTCACCTGGGATCGTATAGCGACGCCACTTGCGCTCGCCTGTCTGCACGTCATAGGCATCGATATAACCACGGATGCCATACTCGCCGCCGGCAATGCCCACGATCACCTTGTCCCTGACCACCAGGGGGGCTACGGTGGCGCTATAGCCGTTGGCGTACTCGTCCATTTTGGTGTTCCACACTACCGCCCCTGTCTTACGGTCCAGCGCTACCAGCCGCGCGTCCAAAGTCGCCATGAACACCTTGTCGTCGGCAATGGCCACTCCGCGGTTGGTAGGCCCACAGCAGACGCGCAAGTCGTCGGGGAGCGGGTGGTCGTACCTCCACAGGGGTTCACCGGTGGCCGCGTCCAAGGCAAACAGGTGATTGTAAGACGCCGTCAGGTAGAGGACGCCATCGGCGACGATGGGTGAGGCTTCCAATTGGCTGGGAATGCCGGTCTGGAAGATCCAGGCCACCTGCAGTTTCTTGATGTTCTGGCGGTTGAGGTCTTTCAGGGGGCTGAAGCGCCAACTCTGATAGTTGCCGCCGTACATCAGCCAGGCTGAGGGGTCGTTGGTGCCCTTGAGCAGGCGCTCGGAGGTCACGGGCTTAAGGCCGTCGGTCTTTTTACCGTCCTGCGTGCCAGCTTGGGTCTGTACACTGAACGGCAGCACGAACAGCAGGGCGACTATGCTCCCGCAAAGCCGCCGTAGCCAGAGGTGGTGCATACCTTACTCCCTCCTTCAGTGTGGTCACATCGAGACCAGACGCGGTCGAAACGTACTTGCTTTTGCCCGACGGGTCAAGAGAAGGGGCGTGGCGCTGGACCTTGCCCACGATTCCTGCCATGGTAGGCGCTTAGTTTTTGGTTGGCGGTCAGCCTTGGACGGAAAGAACCAGAGAAACGGAGAGGGAAGGGTCTCTGATTCCCCGGTTCCTGGTCTTCTGAAAGCTGACCGCTGACAAAAAAGGAGGGAACGATGCTACAGGTTTTTTCCATGCCCTGCGGGTTTTTGCAGTTCGACAGCAAGCTGTTCTTCCCTAACCTGGAGAAAGGCGAGCTGTTCACCGTGCCGGTGCCCAGCTACTTGATCACCCACCCCAAGGGAAATGTCGTGTTCGACACCGGCGTCCACTGTCAGGCGATTCACGACCCCGTGGGGCGGCTTGGCGAGATTGCCAAGCTGTTCGTCTCGCATACCAAGCCCGGCGAAGAGATCGTCACCCAGCTTGCCAACTTCAAACTGACTCCAGACGACATCAGCTACGTGATTAACTCTCACTTCCACTTCGACCATTGCGGCGGCAACGAATTCTTTCCCCGTTCCACGATCCTCGTGCAGAAAAACGAGATGGCGGCGGCCAGGGACCCCGAGCTGCGTAAGAAGGTGGGCTTTGACCCCAAGGACTTCGATCACAAGCTCAGTTACAAAGAAGTGGACGGCGAGTACGACATCTTCGGCGACGGCACCTTGGTGCTCTTTTCCACCCACGGTCACACGCCAGGGCATCAGTCGCTCCGTATTCGCGTCACCAAAGGGACTGCGGTCGTTCTCACTGGGGACGCGTGCTACACCAAGACCAACATGGACCAGAATCTGTTGCCGTCAGTTGTGTTTAACGAGGCGGAAATGTCCCGCTCCCTGGGGAAACTGCGCGACCTGCGCGACAAGCAGGGGGCGACGATTATCTACGGGCACGACCCGCAGCAGTGGAAGGAGATCCCGCACGCGCCAGAGCCGCTGGCGTGAGAAAAAGTGCTGAGAAGTTTGTAGGGTGCGCTTTCGCACCGGTTTCTTTGCCCCGGCTATTTGGTGCGCGGAGCGCACCCTACTGGCTGAGGACTGAGTGGGGGGCCGGGACTCAGTCTCAGTGCTCAGTCCTTGTTGACTGCCACGTCTGCCACACCGCCGGGCAGTATCCCACGGTGGCCTCCTTACCGTTGCGCACGATGGGCGTGCGCAATAGTAAGGGATCTTCCAGGAGCAGGCTTGTGGTTTTGCTCGCATCGAGCCAAGCGTGCGCCAGCCCCTTGGCAACGAAGCGGGGGCTGGTGCGGTCGATCAACTGGTCAAGCGGCACCCGAGCTGCCACTGAGCGGAGCTCTCCCTTGGACAGGCCCTTTTCTGTGAGATCGACGAACTGGAAACGGATCCCGCGCTCTTTAAAAAAGCGCTGCGCCTTGCGCGTATCTGCGCACTTGTTGACCCCAAAAATCTGAATGTTCATCGATTCACCACTCCACCCCTTGAAGCATGGACAAGAGGATTTCTGCGATATAAACTGTACCGGCAAAAAAGGAAAGGAGGTAATCCTAACATGGCATGGACTAAGCCGAAATTTGTCGAGGTGCGGATGGACGCGGAGATCAGCTCGTATATCCTCGTCGCGGAGTAAGCCTCCTCGACCGGGTTGCTTGAGACGGGCTTCCCCGTGTCGCTACGGCATGGAGAAGCCCGTTTCTTTGTCAGTAGACCTTTGGGCTCGCCTCCCAAGGCAGTTACACTAGGAGCGCTGCATGCGAGTCAGAGTGTTAGGATCGGGGGCGGGTGGAGGTTTCCCACAGTGGAACTGCAACTGCGACAACTGTCGCGGCTTCCGGTCCGGGTCCCTGCGCGCCAAGGCGCGGACCCAATCCTCGATCGCCCTCAGCGCCGATGGGGCGCGCTGGTACCTGATCAACGCCAGCCCTGATATCCGCCAGCAAATCAACGCGTTCGACGGCCTCTTTCCCGACCGCACTCCTCGCGGCACCCCGATTCAAGCTATCCTGCTGACCAATGCCGATATCGACCATATTGCCGGTCTGCTCTCCCTGAGGGAGTCCCAGCCGCTCTGTCTCTATTCCACCCAGCAGGTGCGGGAGTGGGTGCTGGAGTCGAACGCGGTCTTCCGGGCGCTCTGCCTCTCTCCCACGCAGTGTACCTGGCAAATCGTGAGCACCTCTGGGCAGCACAAGCTCATCGGGGTGGACGGGAAAGACAGCGGTCTGCGCTACCAGGCCTTCGCCGTCCCCAGCAAACCGCCCGCCTACCTCATGGGTCTGGTCTCACAGTGGAGTGAGGAGACCGTCGGTTACAAGATTACCGATGCGTACAGTGGTCGGTCCCTCGCCTATGTGCCAGGCATCAAGCAGCTCGACGCTACTGTAGCGGCTGTGCTCGGCAGTTGCGATTGCTTCTTTTTCGATGGCACGTGCTGGTCCGATGATGAGCTGGTTGCTCAGGGGATTGCGCAGAAGACTGCCCTGTCGATGGGCCATCTGCCGATCAGCGGGCCAGACGGCAGTTTGGCGCAACTGGCCGGTCTCCGCAGCGTGAGGAGGATTTACCTCCACATCAATAATACCAACCCGCTGCTCATCGAGGATTCCCCCGAGCGCCGGGCGGTCGAAGAGGCCGGATGGGAAGTGGCGTTTGACGGCATGGATTTCGAGGTGTGAGCAGTGAGCGGAGAGAAAGGCACCCACAGTATGGACGCGGCCGGAAGCCAAACGCTGTTGAGCGCGGAGGAGTTTACCCGGCGGCTCCGCGCCGTGGGGGAAGAGGGGTATCACGACAAGCACCCGTTCCACCTCTTGATGCACGAGGGGAAGCTCACCCAGCGGCAGCTCCAGGCTTGGATCGAAAACCGCTTCTACTACCAGGCGATAATTCCCAAGAAGGATGCCGCAATCATGGCCAAGGTGGACGATCCGGCTGTCCGACGCGCCTGGATCCAGCGGATCATCGACCACGATGGCACCCGAGAAGGCGAAGGTGGGATTCACAAGTGGCTCGTCCTGGCCGAGGCGGCTGGCTTGCGCCGAGAGGACGTGGAAAACTTTCGCTTCGTGTTGCCCGGCGTCCGCTTCGCCGTGGATGCCTACCTGATCTTTGTCCAGTCTCATTCGCTCATGGAGGCGGTTGCTTCCTCGCTCACTGAACTGTTCGCGCCGACGCTCATGGCCCGGCGGCTGCCGGCCTTCGAGGAACACTATCCCTGGGTAGACAAGCGGGGCCTCGAATACTTCAGAGCGCGGCTGGTCCAGGCCCCTCGAGATGTGGAGTACGGCTTGGACTACGTGATTGCCCACTGCACTACGCGTGAGCTGCAAGAGCGAGCGCTCGCCGCCCTGACGACCAAGTGTCACATTCTCTGGAGCCTGCTGGACGCCGTGTATTTCGCCCACGTCTCTCCCGGATGGCTTCCGCCCCTATGGGGGCGATAAGTGACTTAGCAGGCTGCGGACAAACTCGCCGTTCACCCTTCGACAGACTCAGGGCGAACGGCGGAGGTCTTGAAAATATTGAAGAGTGTCCGGTCGTGCTGAGCTTGTCGAAGCACGAACCCTACTTTTAGCGTCCTGTTAGAGATGGAGCGCAGGAGAAGACAAATTTATGGCTGACACCTCCGCCACATGGCGGCCACGCCTTGCTTCAAAGGCGCGGCTGCGTTGGGACAACGTGGAAAAGCGACATATGCTGGTCTTCCCGGAGGCAGCGCTGCTCCTCAACGAGACCGCGGCGGAGATTCTGAAGTTGTGCGATGGCGAGCGCACTGTCGAGGAGATTGTCGACACCCTGGCCCGGCAGTTCGTGGGGACCGATCGCACGCTGATAGCAGAGGAAGTGATGGACTTGCTAATGCGCATTCGCCCGCGTGGCCTGCTGGAGACATAGATGGCAACTCCTCGGCACTATACGCTAGTAGCTGAGCTCACCTACAAATGTCCGCTAAAGTGTCTGTACTGCTCCAATCCCGTTAACTTTCACATAATGCGGGAAGAACTCAGTACCGGCCAATGGTGCAGGACCTTCTCCGAAGCGGCTGACCTTGGCGTGGTGCAGCTCCACCTCTCAGGGGGCGAGCCGGTGGTCCGCAAGGACCTGCCAGCACTCATCCGTCATGCCCGGGAGTGTGATCTCTACACGAACCTGATTACTGGCGGGACGCTGCTCAACGAGGAGAACCTGCGGCAATTTCGGGATTGTGGTCTCGATCATATTCAGTTGAGCCTGCAAGACACCGAGCGAAAAACGGCCGAGCTGATCGCCGGAGTCCGCTCGTACAATAAGAAACTCGCTATCGCCCGTCTCATCAAACACCTCGGCTTTCCGCTGACACTGAATGTTGTGCTCCACCGGCTCAATATCGAGCATGTACCCGAGCTGATCGCGCAGGCGGCCGAGCTGGGCGCCCAACGGCTGGAGCTGGCTAATACCCAGTACTACGCCTGGGCCTTGGAAAACCGCAGTATGCTGCTGCCGAGCCGGGCGCAGTACGAGCAGGCAGGGGCGATGGTGCGTGAGGCACGGCCTCGGTATCAAGGGACGATGGAGATCGCCTTTGTCAAAGTGGACTACTTTTCTGATGAACCCAAAGCCTGCATGGGTGGGTGGGCACGGACGTACATATGCATCACCCCAACTGGTGAGGTCTTGCCTTGCCATGCCGCCCAGATGATTCCCGGGCTGCATTTCGACAGTGTCCAGCACCAATCCCTCACTACTATTTGGCAGCAGTCCCCTGCTCTCAATGCCTTTCGCGGCGATGACTGGATGCAGGAGCCCTGCCGAAGCTGCCCCAGGAAGACGATCGATTTTGGCGGCTGCCGCTGCCAGGCTTTTCTACTGAGCGGAGATGCCGCTGCCACTGACCCCGTGTGCCGCTTTGCTCCCTGCCACGCTATTGTCCTGGAAGCGGTGGCTGCGGCAGAGCGGGATGAGGCTCCACTCATTTACCGCGATCGCAGGAATAGCGCGCGGCTGG
>Ga0137381_10004478_pt1 | contig 10125 bp, 8 predicted proteins | sample SagtaG_16_FD_104808 | JGI IMG/M metagenome (GOLD analysis project Ga0137381, IMG submission 104808) | Vadose zone soil microbial communities from Sagehorn Ranch, Mendocino, California, USA - Sage2_L_115_16 metaG | ecosystem: Environmental > Terrestrial > Soil > Vadose zone | place: USA... | reverse complement strand
TGTTTGATCGCACTTGACGCCGAAACGGGAAAGCCTTGCCCCGATTTCGGCACCGGCGGGACCGTCGATCTCTCCGCCGATGCCTCCACCACTCCGGAGTGGCGCGGTGGGTATCAAGTCACGTCCGCGCCGGCCATTGCAAACGATCTGGTGATCGTCGGCTCGTCCATCGCGGACAACTGGAAGGTCGATGTCGGACGCGGGATTGTACGCGCATTTGATGCGCGCACGGGCAAAGTGCGCTGGACCTGGGATCCAATTCCCTGGGCCAACGAAACCAATCCACACACCGGCGCTGGGAATGCCTGGTCGACTCTTTCTGTCGATTCGAAAAATAATCTCGTTTTCATTCCTACAGGAAGCGCGAGCCCGGATTATTTTGGCGGAATTCGCAAGGGCGACAACAAATGGGCGAATTCCGTAGTCGCTCTGCGCGCTTCTACCGGTGAATTCGTCTGGGGCTTCCAGGTTGTGCATCATGATTTGTGGGACTATGACGTCGCCTCACAACCCACGCTTTTCACCTGGAAGGACGGCACTCTCGCTGTCGTGATCAATACAAAAATGGGCCAGGTCTTCGTTCTCAACCGGTTGACTGGCGCTCCGCTGCTTCCGGTTACCGAGCGGCCCGTGCCGCAAAGCAACATTCCCGGTGAGCAAAGCTCGCCGACTCAGCCATTTTCCACGATTTCCCTGGTGCCAGAGAAAATTGCGCCCGGCGATATGTGGGGGAAAACACCTGAGGACATCAAGTGGTGCCAGGAAAAGATCAAAGCATCTCGTTGGGAAGGAATTTTTACCCCTCCGAGCTTTCAAGGCAGTGCCGCGTTTCCCGGAAACGTCGGTGGTGTCAACTGGGGTAGCGCTGCCTACGATCCGCAGCGCCATCTCATGATCGCCAATACCAACCGTCTGATTGCGTGGGTGAAAATGATTCCGCGCGCCAATTATGAAGCAGAAACAAACGCGCAGCAGGACAACCGCATCTATGGCGAATTCGGAGAGCAAAGAGGCGCGCCCTTCGGTCTTAATCGCACCTTCCTTTTTTCGCCGGGTGGCACTCCTTGCAACACTCCTCCTTGGGGAACAACTGTGGCCGTCGATCTCTTCACAGGAAAGACCATGTGGGACGTTCCGCTCGGTTCCGTTGTGCCCGGTCAGCGGACCGGCACAATCAACCTCGGCGGACCGATGGTCACTGCGGGCGGGCTGGTCTTCACTGGCGCAGCGATGGATAATTTCCTTCGTGCTTTCGACTCAGAAACCGGCAAAGAGCTGTGGAACTATGAGCTGCCCGCGGGTGGCCAGGCTACTCCCATGACTTACACCTTCCGGGGCAAGCAGTACGTCGTAATCGCCGCAGGAGGCCACGGCAAGCTCGGAACAAAACAAGGCGATTCCGTGGTTGCCTTCGCGCTTCCCTGATGCATCCGCACTTTTCTCAATTTCGTTTTTCGAATTTCGCTTTTCGTTGCCGGATTTCGTCGTCGGCCAACAGTCACTGCCTCTCCAATATCACCGCATCGAACCCACGCAGCGTAACGCTCCCATCGAAGGCATCTCCGCTCAGCGCCGACTTGAACTTTCCCGGCAACATTACCTTCTGCGCTTCCGCCCCGTGGTTCAACACGAACGCCCATTCCTTTTCTCCCGCCTGTCGTCTCGTCACCTCTACTCCGGTCGGCGCGCCAAACGCTGATTTGCTCCCGCTCATCGCCAGCAGCGCCTGCAGCACTCGCGCAAGACTCTTCGCGTCCAGATCTGCTCCAATGTAGACAGCCTTGCCCTTCCCAAAGGCATTCACCGTGATCGCCGCTGCTCCTTCATACGCTCCCGTGTATTTCGCCAGCACCGTCGCGGTTTGTGGCGTCAACAAATCCGCCCACAACGCGCACTCTGCGTCCTGACCCGCCAGCTCCGTGCCAAATTGCACTCCTATTTTTTCGTTATAGATCGGCACGTAATCCTTCACGGTCACGCCCATCACGTCGCCTAGCAACCCAGGCAGCGGCATATCCACAATCTGGCTGCTCTCGTCCTTCACTCCCAAACGGAAATTCGTCACGAAGACTCCGCCGTTCCGCACATAATTCCGCACATTCTCTGCCTGCTTCGCGCTCACTACGTACTGCACCGGCGCAAACACTGCTTTATACTTGGACAAATCTCCATCTAGCCTGATCAAGTCCGTTCCCACATTTGCGCTCGCAACTGACCCGTACCACACCATCAACTGCGCCGCATAACTCAGCTTCCTGTTTCCCGGTTGTATGCTCAGCGCCCAGTCCGAATCCAAGTCGAAACTGAACGCCGTCTCAGCGACATAACGCGATTCGAGCCCCGCTTTTCCCAGCGACTTAAGCTCTTTCACCGTGCGCACAATTTCGTCAAATCCTGGACTCTTTGATCGGTCATGATTCAGCAGTCCGTGCCAATACTCTTCCGCGCCGAATTTCGCCGTGTCCCAGCGGAAATAATTCACGCCCATCGCGCCGTGCGCCACCGCTTGAAACGCCCACAGCCTCAATTGCCCGGGATGCGGCTGCGGCCCAAAGAAACTCTGCCCAGCCTTTCCAGACTGCTCTTCCATGATCAGGAAGGGCTTCCCGTCCTTCACGCTCCTCATTGAGTCGTGACCAAGCGCCACCACTGTCGCCACCTGTTCCGGCGGCATTTTTCCTCCCTCGAAAAAGATTTGCACGAATCCCGGATAGTTGTCATGGCACACAAAATCAAGGTTCCGGAAAAGTTCGCGCAAATCAATCGTGTCGAGCGGCGCTCCCACATTGTTGGTCGTCACAAAATGCCGCGGACAAATCTTCCGCAGCATCGCCAGTTGCTCCTCCGCAAACGACGAATTCGCATACGATTGATACCGGTCGTAATCCAGCGCCAGTCCCGGATTCGGGTCCCCATTCGACGGCAGCGGTACGGGAATCTGCTTCCACTCCGTGTACACCTGGCTCCAGAACGCTGTGCCCCATTTCTGATTCACAGCGTCCAGCGCTCCGTATTTTCTCTTCGTCCAGTCCTGGAATCCTGCGCGGCAATACTTGCAATAGCAACGCCCCCACTGTTGCAGCGTGAACTCATTGTCAATCTGCCAGCCGATCACTCCCGGCGTATCCGCAAACGTCTTCGCCATCTCCGTCGCAATCGCCAGCGACAATTTTCGGTACACCTTGTTCGTCGGACACGTAAACCGCCGCCCTCCCGGCTGCACCGTCATTCCCTGGCTGTTCACCAGCAAAATTTCCGGATACTTTTCCGAAAGCCACGGCGGCGGCGCCGCGGAAGGCGTCCCCAAAATCACTTCAATTCCATGTTTGTGCAAAATCTCCACGGACCTCGCCAGCCACGCAAAATCAAACTTGCCTTCCGACGGCTCCATCAACGACCATGCAAACTCCGCCACACGCACATTTGTCAATCCTGCCTCAGCAATCAATCTCGCGTCTTCGGGCCATAAACTCTCCGGCGTCTGGTCCGGGTAGTAATCCACTCCCAGCAGGAGTCCGTGTTCCACGGCAGCGGACCGCGCAACGTTTATCCCTGTCGCCCACACCGGCAACTTCACTCCCGCGCCGGTCGCCACCACGGCCCCATTCGCCAAAAATCTTCTCCGCGTAATCATCAGTCGCTCCCTCGTCACTCGCTTGATCCACCAAAGTAATCGTTTACTTCAAACGCCCGCCATCTTCCGCCCACACTCGCCGCTTGTCAATCACTCAAACTTTTCGGTAATGGGTCATCTCTGAATGCGCTGGCGCAAGGGGATCCGACTGCGGATCCATTGGCTCCGTGGGCTAAACCGAAAACCGTCGGTTTCGCGCTGTGGTTATGCTGACGGATGCTTCAGGATATCTGCCAAAGCGTGCAACCGTGCCGAGTCAGCCGGACTTTTCGCCGTGGCAGCGCTCTTTTCCAGCGACGGCGCCATGCGCGTCAACTTCGCCAGCTTACCCTTGTTCATGTGTGAACTCTCTGCACTTTGGATTGCCTTCTGCAGAGCTGCGATGTGGTCTGCCGGCAAAGCCTGGGACCGCGACAACTGGTCCACGTACGCCTTCGCGACGACTAACTGTGCAGGCCATTCGATTTTTTGCTGGTTCTGCACATTCAGCTCAGACACGCGAACCGCTTTCGCCGCGTCGATTTCGTTCTGCGTCAGGAACTTGGTCGGCGTCAGTTCAAAGACGTCCAGGCCGCGCGCAATCTCCGAACCGTAAATGCAGCCGTTGTACCAATATGCCGACCACTCGCCACCCAGCACCAGCATCTTCGGATCAATCGGCCCACGGTCGAAGTAGGCAATCTCGAATGGTTTCGCTGCGTCGGTGAAGTCCATAACAGAGATGCCGCCTTGGTACCAGGCCTGCACTTCGATATCGCGGCCGGGGACCGGAATCAGCGAGCCGTTGTGCGCCACACAGTTCTCAGTGTCGCCCTGTGCAGCAGACAGCTTGTAATAGCTCGCCATGCTCAGCTTGTCGTCCTTCAGACGAAAGATCGCATCCGCGCCCCACTTGTTCGGGTCGTTCGGACGGCACCGCGCCCCCAGGCCGCCGCCCCACTCGTCGGTAAACACGACTTTGCTCCCATCGTTCGAGAACGAAGCCGAGTGCCAGTACGAGTAGTTCGGATCGTTCACCGCATCCACACGCTTCGGATGTACAGGGTCCTTGATGTCGAGCACAATTCCATTTCCGGAGCACGCGCCCGCCGCCAGCCCGATCGCCGAGTACACCGTGATGTCGTGGCACTGGTTCGTGTCCGCCGGTTTCTCCTCGCCCTTGCCATGGCTGCCGCCGTTGTTCAGGCCGTTCAGCGCGCCCGTTCGCGGATCGATAAATATCCGGGGGCTGGACACCACCTTCGCGTCCTGCGGCGCAGCCACGGGAACCTTAATCACGTCGATACGAAACAGCGCCGTATTCGGATCCTTGTCCGGCGCTTCACCTGAGCACCCAGCCAGTTCTTCTGGTTGACGCACAAACGATGTACCCGACACGTAGATATAAACGTTGTCCTTGTCGTTCGGATCCGTCACCAGAGTATGGGTATGCGATCCGCGGCACGTCTGCACCGCTGCGACTTGCTTCGGGTTCTTGATGTCTGAAATGTCGAAGATCCTTACCCCGCGGAAACGGTCCTTTTGCGCGGCCGGCAGGCGACGCTTCTTTTCTTTTTCAGCCCCTGCGGGCGGTGGAGGCTCCGGCGGAAACCCCTGCGCGCCACAATCCAGGCGTCCATTCGGCATCTCCACCGACATGAACAGCAGGTTTTTATACACCGACACATCGCCCTGCCCGCCCGGGCACACCAGCGAAGTCAGCAACGTGGTGTTTGCCGGATTGGAGATGTCATAAATATTCACGCCATAAAAATTCCCCTGGAATAAGTGGTTGCCCTGGAACGCAAAGTCCGAGTTCGCGAAAGCGAGCTGCGCGATCACCAGCTGCAGCGGCTTCGGCATTTTCGCGATATTACCCACACCCAGCTGGCGAACCGTCTTCTCCACCTTAGGATCATCAGGCTCAGCGGTCCCGAGTTGGAACGCGTCAGGCTTCTTGAGCAGCAGCAGGTGCTTGATGCCCATCGACGCTTCACCCGCGTCATACATCCCGGGCGTCAACTTGAAGCGTGAATCGTTCACATCCGATCCCGTCATTCCCGCCGGCAGCGGTGCAGCCGGCTGCGGCGCAAACGGATTCTCTTCCTCCTCGTCCTTTTCCTCTTTAGTTGCTCCCTGCTTGGCCGGCTCCTGCTTCGGTGCCTCCTGCTTGGCTGACCCGTGTTTGGTTGGAGTCGACGCAGGCTCCTGCGCCTGCATCCGCCTCATGCCGAAAAATAAAATAATCGCGGCCACCGCCACACGAATCGCAATACTGGGCATTCGGTTCATCGTTTCTCCTCTGACGGCCTTTTTTCCAACAAGTTCTCCAACATCCTCTGCATAATCCTGATCTCGGCCCGTTGCGTATTGTCCGCATCCGTCGCGAAGTTAAACACGTCGGCATCCTGCCCCGCGCCCGCGGTGTCGAATAAATTCTTCACCATTGTCAAAGCGCCATTGTGGTGCTGAATCATCCCTGCCAAAAATAAGTGGTCGAACTCGCCGCCCTTCGCCTTCCGCAGCGCCTCCATCTGCTCCGGCGTAAGCATACCGGGCATAAGAGCCCCCGGCTGCCGAGACGTATGGCCCGACGTATGGTTCGACATATCCATGTCCGGCATTCCCTGCGTCGCCCCCGACGTGGCCCTCTGCATTGGCCCCATTATGGGCATAGACACTGGTTCTCCCCGAGCCGCCAGCCACCGCTGCATAAACTTTATTTCGTCCGACTGCGAGCTGCTGATTCGCGCTCCCAGCGACCGCAGTTCCCTGTTCTCAGTGTGCGACGCAATCAGCGCCGTCATCTCCACCGCTTGCGAATGATGCATGATCATGCCCTGCATGAACTCCACATCCGCGTGCGACCGTGGCGGCAATGTGGCCCTCGTTGACGGCGGCAGCGTCCTACTCGGCTTACCCGGCGCACCCGGCTGCACCACAACAGGTGTCGCGGGATCAGTCTGCTGTGCCCAAATAGCAGAGGAGAAGAGGCCACGGGAAGAAAAGAAGCCTGCCGCGGTGCTCGCCCCGAGCAGCATGCCACACAAGACCGCAGATCCTCTTGCAGAGTCGCGCTTGCGATTGCGGCGAAAACGGTAAAGCCTCCACTTCGGTGCATAGCTAAACATTGTCAGTGCTCTCACACTAAAATGAAACGGCAAAACAGAGGACGGAGAAACGCGGCTCACTCGTTCAAACTCTTCAGGAATCTATGCCGGCGGCGGGCGTAGCTCGAGGAGCCCACGCGACAGGACCCTAAATATCATTTTGCCGCATCTCTCGCCGACGCCGTTCGATCTGTGTCGATTGTGGAGTACGTGCCAATCTGACGTTCGGATATAGATACGACGTAGAACCGAGCCGGACGGAGTAGGCGTCAGTTCAGAAGAACCTACGCCGACGATCACGCCGAGGTCGCAGCATAGACCAAAAGCGCGGGCGATAGCAACGCTTAGAAAGGATGGTGTCGGTGTCATTTCGTGTTCTACGTTTCTTGTCGGACGACCAGAGTTATGACGAGCAATTCTTTCAGCATCCCTGATCCAAAGTCAGACGCATGTTGGCGACGCTACAGAATCCTAACAACGTGGAATACGATTCCTAGACCGCTCCGACCGAGGTTGCAGATCAACTCCCAATAAGTCATGCGGGCATTGAGAACCCAGAACCTACTACCCGGCACCCGCTGTGTTGCTAGGCCCGAGTTTGGGCGTAGGTAAGCGGCGGGGCAACCAGCGGCGCACCGAGTGGCAATATACATCGTATGGAGCGCCAAACGTGGAGCGGAGATGCCGCTCTTCATACAGAATGACAAAGAGATGAGCGGATAGAAACCACGGCAGGGTAAAGAGCAGAATTGCAGGTGATTGTTCATAAAAGCCAAAGCCCAAGAGCACGACGAATCCACCGATATACATCGGATTACGCACGAATCTGTAAGGACCGGCGGCAACGAACTTGCGCGGTGGATCGAATGGCGCGGGCGTGCCTTTCCCCTGAGTGACGAAGGTCGCCACGCAGGCGAATGCGAGTGTTCCACCGGCAGCCATCAGGGCGATGCCCAGGGAGCGTGTCCAGTCGGACAGCCCGATGCCAAGGGTGATGTCGTAGCGGTGGTGCAGGCTTAGCGCGACCCAGCCCCACACAAAAATGAATCCAGCGCCGAAGATTGCGGAGCGAAGCGCGATGAATAACGTTTTCATGGCTTGGCCTTTCTGAAAGCCAGCAATTCCTTCATCCAGTTGCCGTTGAATCTAATGCTTGGCTTCTGATAGCTACTACTGCCCTAAGCGGCACTGGGTTACATTCATTCTCGTTCGGCCTAAGGCGGGAGTCAGCTTGAAGCCGGATATTCGAGTTTTTGGCGGCGGCCAGATTAATAGAGTTTGACGCGGTCTTAACTGATACACTCGCATTGTCTCACTAGCATTCCTCTGCCAACTTTAGGTAAGGCAGTTCCTTGCGAAATCCGACAAGTCCTTCGCAAAAAGCTCCTTAATCGCTTTGCTGCGAAGCGACGCGAACATCAACCTGAACATGAACTGTCCAGATTAGGTGAAAAACGGATTTCTCCACTGCCGCATCCGATTGGGATTAAAGTCGGTGGCTCGAGGGGTGAGATCTCAGGATATTTCAGGAGGTTGGCAATGAACATGACGGCAACTACTCGACAAATAGGTAGCGTTACGATTGTGGACATTAGCGGTCGGATTGTACTCGGTGAAGAGAGCGCGGCCCTGCGCGTCCTCGTTTGCAACCTGCTAGACAAGGGCCATAGGCAGATATTGTTCAATCTTGGCGATGTCAATTATATTGACAGCGCGGGCTTGGGCTCTTTGGTGGGTGCCTTCACAAGTGTGCGAAAGCAGAAAGGCGAACTGAAACTCCTCAATCTCACAAACAAAGTCCACGACGTGATGCAAATTACAAAGCTGTACACGGTCTTCGACATCATGAATGACGAGACGGAAGGTGTGAGATCTTTCGGTCAATCGACAGCAGCAACGGCATGACCGTCGAGCTGGCTTGGAGCCAATTGCGCATGAGCGCGATGACTTGATGCTGGCAACTGCCGTCCAAACAGCCAACATTTGCTTCCGGGCTCTTACGAAAGACTGTTCTACTTTCCCGATTTGCACGAATACGCACGCGCCAACGCGATTGAGGCTACGTAACGAGTTGCGCGATGCGCTTTGTCGGGATTGTCAGCGATGTATTTCTTAATTATGCGAATGATTTGAACAGTGGTTACTGTACGGGGCATGCAGACCATCCTGTCCTTTTCAGGGACACCTAGCAGCTCATCGTGCACGGTGAAGCCATCTCTGAAACCTTCGACCCAACCCAGACAGGTGGCGAGGTTGTGGATGCGAACAGCAGGGTCTCCTTTCGGTTCAGCATCGATACCTGAACAGAGGTCCAAGAAGTCGCTGCCGGACCTGCTGATGTCCGGCGGCCCAGCGGCGCTCTTTGAGCCAACGCTACCGGACGAATAAACAAAGCAGACCGCGGTCAGTGTAAAAACAGAAAGTAGACGCATGGAACCCTCATCAGTTGACGCAGGCAAATGATAGCGCGGTCCCAGTAGACTATAGCCTCGCCACGCCGACTACAGTAACCTTTGGAGGTTTCGGCTTGAACGCCTCCATTAAAGGCTTAACGCTATGAAACGCCCCTTAACCGTCACCATCCTAGGTTGTCTGTTCATCGTTGCGGGTTTAGTAGGCCTCGTCTATCACCTTTCGGAAGGTCCGCACGATCATGGGATCGTCCTTGTCTCTGTCGTTCGCATCATCGCTGTCGTCGGCGGGGTCTTCTTGCTCATAGGTCGCGATTGGGCTCGCTGGCTGATGCTTGCTTGGCTCGCCTTTCACGTTGTCGTGAGCGCATTTCACTCGCTGTCGGAATTTTTACCGCATCTTGTGCTGTTGATGGTCGTTGGCTATGTTCTGCTAGGGCCGCCTGCTTCCAACTATTTTCGCTCCGCGCCGTCAGAGTGAGGCGATATTATGGGCTTACTCGAAAAAGAGTGGGCAATCCGAAACTGCAAATCCACATGGTCGCGGCGCTCAACATTTTGTGGCACATCAACGCTAGCTCCTGGGACGTTTATCGGGCGCTAGCCCAATAGCGGTACACCTAGAGCGCTTTACCTACTGCGTGACCACTGGAGTCGCTTCCGCTCTCGCTGCATCGCTTGCGCTGAGTTTTCCTTGAGCCACCATAGCTTCCAAGACTTGATTGCGGCGCTGCAATGCCTTCTCAGGGTGTTTGTATGGTGACAAGTAATCTGGTGCGCGGAGTAGTCCAGCCAAGAGAGCAGCTTCCTCCGTATTCAGAGTGTCAGCATCCTTGCGGAAGAACTGTTTGGAAGCACTCTCGACACCCGATGCTCCCGAACCGAAATACGCTCTGTTCGCATAAATGATGAATAGTTGCTGTTCCGAGAAACGTCTTCGGATGTGCCAGCTCAGCCGAAAACTATTCAAGTGATACCTTCCCATTCCTCC
>Ga0137381_10004477_pt1 | contig 10125 bp, 9 predicted proteins | sample SagtaG_16_FD_104808 | JGI IMG/M metagenome (GOLD analysis project Ga0137381, IMG submission 104808) | Vadose zone soil microbial communities from Sagehorn Ranch, Mendocino, California, USA - Sage2_L_115_16 metaG | ecosystem: Environmental > Terrestrial > Soil > Vadose zone | place: USA... | reverse complement strand
GACCCGGTCGAATCCAGCTTGCTGACGAACGCGTGAGTGCCGGCGCTAGCTGGGGTTGGCTGAAAAGCTGCGTTAGTCCCGTTGGTCGGAAAATCCCCGGAACTGGTTGTTCCGGCCACGACTGCGTTAAAACCGGAATCCGCCGCGACTCCAGCGCTGACGTCGGTGCCAGTGCCGCCGAGATATGTGGCAAAGATCAATGCCGTACCTGCGGAGTTCAACTTGGCAATAAAAATATTGGCAGTGCCCTTCAATGTGCCCTGGAAAGGCGTGGTTCCACTGGGGATGGGAAAATCCGTTGACGCGGTTGAACCTGCAACGTAGGCATTGCCGGCGGAATCGACCGCAATTGCAGGACAACCCGGCTTCACCGATCCGATAATCGCAAAACAGCCTTCGTTGCCGCTGCCTCCGAGGTATGTGGAGTAAGTGAGTACTGGATCGATGATCAGTGCCCGGCTGCGATCGTAAGCACCGAGTTCAAATCCAACCTGATTCTCAGCGAGGAGGACGAAGCGTCCTGCGATCGGGCGTTGCTCTTCTCCAATCTCTTGGTATACGCGCGGGGCTTCGAGGCGCACATCACCGGCGGTTGTGGCCAGAACCAGAACGCCCGCGGGAGTCAATTCCACTTTTTCCGGCTCGCTGAATCTCAAGGCGATTTGTTTCGGATCGACGCCCGGCGCTACTTTGAAATCGTATTCCAGGCGTCCCTGGTTACCGTAGTAGACGAGTTCGATGCCGGGATAGACATTTTCATAACGCACTTGTGCAAATTGCGGCACGTTGCGATGCCACTTGGCGGGATCGTTGCCGATCAAGTAATTGCTTTTGCCGAGCAGCGGGTTCGTTCCTGCAATCTGAGAGTTTGGGTTGGCGCCTTCGAGGGACATGCGCACTGTAGAAGCTTGCCCGGCTGAATGCTGCAATGCCAGCACCGCCTCGTTCTGAGTGAGGAACAATCCGTAACCGCTTCCATGGGTCAGAAACTTAACTATCGGATTGCTCTGGCCCTGGTTGGATTCGAACACGAGCGGCAGATTGGCAAAGCGCTGTGCGTGGTTTGACGTGTCTGCTTCGGCAGGAAGAAACGTGCCAGGCTGCTTTTCTCCGGCGCTACGCAACGGCCAGGTTTGGTTGCCAAATCCGAGAACAGAGGCTCCAGTGAAGACCAACATCACCAACGCCATCAGGACGCGGGTCTGCAGAGCAGTTGCTTCCAACCGAGGGCAATTCAATCTCACGAGCTCCTCCGAATTTCCCGATTTCGTGGAGAGGAAGAAGAAACGGCGCACAAAACAGCAATCCGCCCGACACGCCGCGCGGCATGCGCACTTTGTCACCAGAAAATGGGCGAAAAAATTAAGTAACTACTTAAACATCTGACGGATAGACTGTCAAGCCGGGTACGATTTCTTTCGCCTTGTTTGGGTCAGATGCGCCGAGATTGCGGCAGAGATGCCGTAGTCGGGCACAAAAGTGGCCGACGCGAACCAACAGAGCAGGTGGTTGGCCGGAAATTTATTGCACATTCTTTCATCCGGGGTGCGACGCTAGCCTGGAATTTCTCCTCAAGTTGTTCATTTCATTTCGATAGCACTATCTCTTTTTGGCCGCCTCGTGGCACCAGGATTGCTCCTATCTCCCCAGTCTCCGTGTGTCTCCCCGTTAGCTTATCGGATTGCCGGCTCGGACCGGACTTCGCGAAGCAGTAACCGAGTCAGTTCCTTGCAATTTTTTAGTCTTGCAAACGGATAACAAGTAAGTGACTCTTGATTTCGAGAGTGCAAGATTTTTCATCAAAGGGAATTTGGGCGCCCAAGTTCGTGATCTCAGAATACGGCCGGAAGTCAGGATTGAAATGCTCTTAGGAAAAGAAAGCACCATGTTGCAGTCAACACAAGAACGACGCGTGATGCGACGCTTCGACATGCGTCTTCCGGCATCGGTCAAAGTTGACGGTGTTGCGCTCGATGAGTTCTTGACCGAGACGCAAAATGTCAGCGCTCGCGGAGTTTTCTTTTACCTTGACCGGCCCGTTGCGGAAGGGTCCAACATTGAAGTGACTTTAACTTTCCCGCCCCATGTCACCCTTACCGACTCGGTCCGTGTACGTTTCAGAGCGCGAGTGATCCGGGTGGAGACACCTCTGCCGGCTTCGCGCGTTGGCGTCGCGGCTATGATTGAAGAATATGAGTTCCTGCGCTCGGCGTCAGCAGAGGAAATGCTTAACGAAACGCAATAGGCTTCTGTCCCCACGCAGATCGCAGCGTTAATCTGAGCCACCCAAAAACACAACGACGCCCGATCCAGACACTACTTCTGATTTAATTCCTGGATCTTGTTTCGCAGGCGAATGTAGCGGCGCAGCACGAACGCTAGATAGCTAATGTGGATGATCCAAGTGGCGGTGTAGGCGGCGTACAGAAATTTCATGGCGCACCCCCGGAGTCGAGCAGGGCTTCCAGGGCCTCGGTTTCTTCCACTTCACGTTGCAGTAGTTCCAAGCGGTAGCGCGACCAGCAGACCAGCCCCGCAAAACACAAAAAGGCTGCCCAGTTGATCAGCGCGACCTGCAGCATTTTGGGATCAATCGAGCCTCCGCCGCCAATCACCGGCTGCGGGTGCTGAGTGCGGAAGAACCAGATGGAAAAATAAACCAGCGGAACATCGAGCGCGCCAAACACCGCGAGGACGGCAGCCATGAGTGGGGTTTGTCCGCTGCTGGAGAAACGGCGAAGCATCAAGTAGCTCACGTAGATCAACCACAGCACCAGAGTTGAGGTGAGACGAATGTCCCATGTCCACCAGATTCCCCATACTGGACGCGCCCACAGCGGGCCCGTGACCAGCACAACCGTGCAGAAGACTACGCCGACTTCAGCGGTAACCAGCGCGAGGATGTCCGCCTTGATGCTTCGTCGAATGAGATATACGACGGAAGCGACAAAATTAACGGTGAACAGCAAGAATGCGGTCCAGGCGGAGGGCGCGTGATAGTAGAAAATGCGCTGCACCTCCCCCATGCTCTGCTCGATGGGAGCTCCGATCAGTGCTTCATAAAGGCCGTAGCTGAGGAGCGCGGCCGTCAGCACACCGAGAATGGGAAATGCACGCCTTAACACTCGTTTCTCATTCCGCGTTCAATACTTTGTCGAACAAAAGCAAGCAAGCTGTGGTGAATACCACATTGTAAGCGGCCAGCAGCACGATCCAAAATTTCGGAGAGTAATCTCCCGTCAGGATTGCGGTGGTTCCTTCGACCGTCGCCAGCAACGCCGGAATCGAGATGGGAAAGAGGAGTAGCGGCAGCATGATTTCGCGGCTGCGCGTTCGCAACGACATGGCTGCGAAGAAAGTGCCGTTGACTACCAACGCCCATGTCCCGAGCGCAGAGACGATCAACAACTGGTAAGCAGCACCAAGGGCACGCAAGTTATAAAACACGATGAAGAGCGGGGTCATGAAGGCTTCCAGGGCGATGACAAAAATAAAATTTCCTAAAGCCTTGGCCAGAAACAGCGCATTGGCCGGAGCGGGAGAAACGCGATAGGCGTCCAGAACCTGGTTGCGCAATTCTCGCGCCCAAGTCTGATTCAGCGCCACCACCGCCGCGAACAGGAAGGCGACCCACACCAGACCGCCAGCGATGCGGCGTGACTCTTCCGCAGTGGGATCGAACGAGAAGCTGAAGATCACTACGACCAGTAGCGCAAAGAACAGCATGGAATTGATCGCATCTTTGGAGCGCCACTCCAGACGCAGGTCTTTGCTCAGACTTGCTCTGGTGAGAGTTGCCAAAGCGCTCATGGCGCCTCCGCCGTCATCCACTCTCGGGTGCGACGGACAATCACACCCGCTTCCATGTGCACAAACTCATCGGCCGCATGCTCCAGTTGCGACGCCTGGTGAGTGACCACGAAGATTGTCTTGCCTGCATCCCGCAGTTGCGTGAGGAGGTACGTCATCTGGCGGGCAGAGCGCGCGTCTACATTGGAAAAGGGTTCATCCAGCAAGAGAACCTTTGGATCGTGAATCAGGGCGCGGGCCAGGGACATCCGCTGGCGCATACCTTGCGAATACTGTCCCACCGGACGAATCAGAGTGGGATCTAGTCCGACGGCGGAGATTGTTCGGGCACAACGCTCGTCGTCTTGGATCTCATAGAGGCGCGCGAAGTAGCGCAGGTTTTCCATGCCACCCATCTCGTCATAGAGCAGCGAAGGATGCGCCATATAACCTAGCTGCCGGCATACCGAACGAAGATCCGTAGTTCCCAGCATGGAAATACTTCCACGCGTGGGCTGGGTCAGGCCTGCGAGCGAACGCAGCAGCGTCGTCTTTCCGGCTCCGTTCTCGCCAACGATGGCATAGAGGCGTCCGGCAACGAATTCGGCACTCACTCCGCGCAAAGCAGCAAAGCGGCCAAACTGTTTGACCAGATCATGGATAACGATGATGGGGTTTGCAGCAGCGTGTAAGGATTGGTTCACAGGCAATCGGAGGACATGAACAGCACAGTTGGTTCTGACGCAACGAATCTATGCATTTTTTGAGCAGTTTGCAAATCAGGGTTTATGGAACCGGGGCTTCGCCCCTGGCGCCGACTTAAAGCTCTTTAGTATAAGTCTGCTTTTTCAATGTCGAACCGCTGCGCGCTGGGCTGAGCATAGACTTGAATTGGCGCTTCTTGTAGCATGCCCGCATGAAAAAAGTGAAATCTGGCAAGCGCAATTCTGCCGAGAAAGGCACTGGCGCTCCGAAGGATTTTGACGAATACCTTGCTGGCGTCCCGGAACCTGCCCGCGGCACCTTGAATAGGATTCGCGCCGTCATTCGATCCGCTATGCCAGCGGATGCTACCGAGGCCATCAGCTACGGAATACCGGCGTTCAAGTACAAAGGATCTCTGGCGTGGTACGCCGCCTTTTCGAACCATTGCAGTTTGTTCCCCACTGCATCTGTGATCGAGGTGTTCAAGAACGAACTTAAGGGCTTCTCCACATCCAAAGGGACCATTCATTTCCCTACGGACAAGCCTCTGCCAACTGCACTTGTTAAGAAACTAGTGAGGGCGCGCGTCGCGCAGGTTGAGAGCAAGAAACGGAATTAACCTATGACGCCGCGTGACGGGTCAGCGCAGGTTAGTTGGGTGACTGGGTCGACACGCGCGGTTGAACTTGCGTCATGCTCTTTCGCGGTTCTCTAGACGGGGTTCCCATGGTGGGAGCACCGGGCTGCTGAGGGGCATACTTGGACGCGCATTTTGCCTGCAATTGTTTCGCCTGGAAAACGCCGTCGCGGCCGAAGCTGCCTTCGGCGAGCGCCTGAGAATTGTCTTTGAAAGTATCTGGTGGCGCTTCGGTGCCGTTATATACAACGCGTAAACTTTGATCCTGTTCGATGAGTACGAATTCCACACGGGTTCCGGTCCGCCGGATCGAGCCAGGCTCAACATTTCCAGCAACGCGCAGCCGCTTGCTGTAGGCGCTGTCGCCCATTCCGCGCAGCTCTTTGATGGTCACGTAGTAACTTTTGCTTTCCTGCACGCCGGTGTACGCCAGGTAGGCCAACGACATCAGGATAAGAGCAGTTGCGCCGCCGAATTTCAGGTATTTGCTGGTTTCCTTAGACATAGACAACCGCGACTCTAAGCAAAGTCTATTCTCTTCTCAGCTTCGGTGCGGGGTCAAGCGGTCCCGCGAGCAATTTCGCGCGCTGCGCGCACTCCGGAATGGAGGGCGCCCTGAATCCATCCCGACCATGGCGAAGCGTGCTCACCGGCGAAATGGATGCGTCCTTCAGGGGTCGCGAGATAAGGCACCACGGTGCGAAATTGTCCTGGTTTGGTCACCATGAAAGCGCCTTTGGAAAAAGGATGGTTCAGCCACGACCATGTCGTTGCGCCTTCAAAGTTGTCGCGCATCCCCGGATGGATTTGCTCGAAGAGATCCAACGAGCGCTGCACCTGCGCTTCTTCGCTCATGCTGGAATATTCTCTGGCGAGATCTTCATAGGTGTAGGACATCACAATGCCGCGCTTTCCAGGCTGGTTGTAAGTGGGACTCCAAACCTCCATGGGCTGGTCGACGGTGGCGAATCCGTTACGACCATCCGCCTCCCAGAAGCGGGTTTTGGTTTGCGCATACGCACGCGTTACCGGTGACAAGTAAGCGTTCTGGATGGCAAAAGCTTTGTTCGTCGACCATTGGGGACGTACCTCGATGTCGCGCAGAACAGTGAACGGCAGGGTGCAGATCATATGGTCTGCCAGCAGCCTGTGATGGGAACCGGCGTTGGTGTAAGTAACTTCCACATTCGTGGGTGTCTGCGCGATTCGCTCTACTACGGCGCCGTAACGGATGTTGTCGCGGAGAGCGTCCGCCATGGCGTGCGGCAAGCGATCGTTGCCGCCGCGGATCTTCCATAACATCGGCACCGCGTGGCTGACCGAATCGTGAACAAAATCGAGAAGCGAGTCGCTCTCGAATCCCTGAGAAAGATAGAGGATCGCGTCCGGAGATGCGCGCTGCTGACGAAGATAATCGCCTAAGCTGATGTTGCCCCACGCGGCTAGCGAAGGAAGTGGCCACGCCTCCGCGGGAAGAGCGCGGGCTTTGTCCTGGAGCGGTCCAAGATACTTTTTAGCCAGGCCGCCGAAACCGACCGCGCGCTCTTCGGTTGTGAGATTCACATTCAGATGCGTCAGATCCGGATCATGACCGTGAGGCACGACTTGCCGCTGGCCGCGCCACAGAAAAACGTCCGCACCCGATTGCGGGAAGAATGGATCCAGTTCCAGCTTAAAACGCTTCACATAATCGAGCGTAAGCGTGTGGGTTATGGGGATACGGCCCGCACCGGCTTCGGCATACAAGCCATCCGAGAATGGCGCGCGAAGCGTATAGACACGCCCTCCGGGACGTAACTGCGCTTCGAGGATGGTGACATCATGTCCGGCTTGTAGAAGTTCCAGGCCGGCAGCCAAACCGGAGATTCCCGCTCCCAGGATCATCACTTTTTTTGCAGGCCCTTGCCGCGCCGGCGAACCTCCCGTTTGCAATCCGCGCAAAGGACTGGTGTACAAACTCAGTGCAGCCATGCTGCTGAGCTGCAGGAACTGGCGACGATCCATGAAAAAACCTCCGGAATTGTCAGCCCGCTGGTCGATGACCTGAGCGGTATTACTTCTCTTGGCCCCTACAGAAATAACATACGTTGAGGTCGCGTGATCTCATAGCTCCGGCGGCTCACCAATTCCCTTCCCGGTCGCGGCGTATAATCGAGATTCATCCAAATTTCTGCAAGGTGGTGTTGGCTTATGGCTGCCACGAATGGCACTCCGACAAATGGTAACAACGGGCACAGCGTGCCCCAACCCCGCACCGAATGGATTGCCCATCGCAAAGGTGAAAATACTAGCGGCAATTTTTCCCAGATGCATTATGCACGTAAGGGCGTGATCACCGAAGAGATGGAGTATGTGGCCCGCCGGGAAAAGCTGTCCGGAGAACTAATTCGTGACGAAGTGGCGCGCGGCCGCATGATTATTCCCGCAAGCATCCATCACCCTGAACTGGAGCCGATGGCGATCGGCGTGGCATCCCTCTGCAAGATCAACGCGAATATCGGAAACTCGGCGGTGACTTCGAACGTAGATGAAGAACTCCAGAAGTTACACACGGCTGTTCACTTTGGCGCCGACACGGTGATGGACCTGTCTACCGGTGGCGACATCCATGAGATCCGCGAAGCCATCCTGCGGCACTCGCCGGTTCCCATCGGTACTGTCCCGATTTACGAAGCTATCTCGCGGGTGAAGCGGATCGAAGATCTGAGCGCCGACGTAATGCTGGAAGTGATTGAGGAGCAGGCAGAGCAAGGCGTGGATTACATGACCATTCATGCCGGCGTGCTGATCCAGTACCTGCCGATGATTTCCAAGCGCATTACGGGAATCGTGAGCCGCGGGGGTGCGATTCTTGCCCAATGGATGGCGCATCATCACCGGCAGAATTTTCTGTACGACCGTTTTGAGGACGTCTGCAAGATTTTCGCCAAGCACGACGTATCGTTTTCGTTGGGCGATGGATTGCGTCCCGGCTGCGTCGCCGATGCCAGCGATGAAGCGCAATTTGCGGAACTCAAAACGCTCGGCGAGCTGACCAAGAAAGCCTGGGAATATGACGTCCAAGTCATGATTGAAGGCCCAGGCCACGTCCCGCTCGACAAGATCAAAGAGCAAGTGGAGAAAGAAAACGAACTCTGCTACGAAGCGCCGTTCTATACGCTTGGTCCACTAGTTACCGATATCGCGCCGGGATACGACCACATCACATCCGCCATTGGTGCGGCCATGATCGGATGGCATGGCGCGGCCATGTTGTGTTACGTCACGCCTAAAGAACATCTCGGGCTGCCCAATGAAAAAGATGTGAAGGACGGCATTATTGCCTACAAAATCGCCGCCCATGCGGCCGACATCGCGCGTCACCGTCCAGGCGCTCGCGATCGCGATGACGCACTCAGCTATGCGCGCTATAAATTCGACTGGGAAAAACAGTTCGCGTTGTCACTCGATCCCGCTACGGCACGTTCCATGCATGATGAAACCCTGCCCGATGACTACTACAAAGAAGCAGCCTTCTGCTCCATGTGCGGTCCGAAGTTCTGTTCGATGAATTATTCCAGCAAAGTGGACGACTATAACAAGCAGGTGCACGGACTGGAAAAGAAAGATTACTCGGAACTGGTGGAGAAGCTGGTCTCTTTAAAGTAGGAGTTGCCGCATGGCACCTACCGAGGTTAATCCAAGTCCGAGTGTTGTTTGACGCCGGCGTTCTTTTGCGCCTGGGTGTGAGCAGCGGCTGGACGCTTGTTGTAACGCACCACTGTATCTTCCGCAACCATGTCAGATTCCGCGGGGCCGGCAGAATGATGCGTGGCGGAAGGCGGGTGGGGTTCGGAAGAGCGAGGCTTTACTCTCACCAGCCGGTCGTTAGCGCGATCGTCGGATTCGGGAACAATCCTGGGGGAGGCGGGCTCGACTGCAAGAGCGGGATGCAAACCCACGACATCCGATCCGCGAGTCGAGGGCAATTCCGAAGCCCCTATCTTAGCGTCGAGGGGAAGCGCAGGAACAATCCTGGCTTTTTCAAAAGGTACTGGCTGCTGTGCTTCGATCGAGCGCTGCATTACATTGGCGGGCAGCGGTGAAAACCGGTTCACGGACGCGCCTACCAACAACGCCGCGACGGCGACCATAGCTAAAACCGTAGCCGTCTTCCAGAATACCTCGTCGTTTTGAAGAACCTGTTTCTGCAGGATTTTCTGGCGATACGTATTAGGACGCACCGGCACGGCATTCTGCATCAGCGGCACTACTTGCGGCAACTGCTCGTTGAAAACGGGCTTGGCACGGCTTGTGAGAGGGACAGCGAACACAGGTTCTTTGACCACCGATTTCGGAAGCGGTGAATTTTGTGTAGCGATTTCGGGTTCAGCCAGAGGATGCCAAATTGGCCAATCGGAAGTCGGTTCGGTTTTTACAACCGAAACATCCTCCTGCAGAATTACTGGAGTGGTTTCGAACAATGGTTGGTGTCGCGTTTCCGAAACAGCTTCGGCTTCTGAGCGAGAAACTTCTTCGAGCTCAATAATTGCTGGAGCCTCCGCGATCACTTCTGGCTGCGTTTCCATTGCTTGGGTTTCTACTAGAGGAACGGGTTCGAGTTCGACAACGGCCGGGGCTTCCGCCATGGTTTCCGGTTTCGTTGGCAAAATTGAGCCGGTTTCTGCCAGAGAGACTGCTTCTGTCTCGATCATCGCCGGAACGTCTACCACTTGTTCGGGCTGTGTTTCCGAATATTCTCCAGGATCAATTTCCGCCGCAGCCAGCCGCGCTTCATGCGCCGGTGCCTCTTTTTCCATCGTGAAGGGCTGCCCGGCTTCAGGCGCTGGCTCAGCGAGTTGCCCGGCAAGCGGTGCTGCGAGCTCAGAATCGGAAATAATTTCTGGGAGTGCGCTCACTTCAGTTGGCGCAACCGAGGCGGACAGATCAACGACAGCTTCCTCTACCTCGCTGACTGCAATCTGTTGTGTCTCCGACCGATCATCTGATTGGTG
>Ga0137381_10004473_pt1 | contig 10127 bp, 7 predicted proteins | sample SagtaG_16_FD_104808 | JGI IMG/M metagenome (GOLD analysis project Ga0137381, IMG submission 104808) | Vadose zone soil microbial communities from Sagehorn Ranch, Mendocino, California, USA - Sage2_L_115_16 metaG | ecosystem: Environmental > Terrestrial > Soil > Vadose zone | place: USA... | reverse complement strand
ACGGTCATACGACCCTGTCCGACTCCCGCCATGGCCGCCGCCTGTCGCGACGTTGAGGCCGCTACCCTCGCCCGTGACGGGTCTCCCCCGATTACTCCAACCACCTTTCCGACGTGCCGTGCCCACTACCCCGGCGGATCAAGCGGGTGCGCGTGTCGATCCGCGCCTTCGGGGCGGACTGCCACAACCTGACGTGGCCAATGAAGCACACAGTGCGGCGGCAGGCGAGCGTGACCGCAGTTCGGTGAATGGACAATTGCTCCTGAATTCTTGCGCTCAGTCTCGGTCACTCATCGGTCAATACGGTGGAAAATTAATGCGGACATTGTTCACCGACGGAAACGGACTTGTACGCTGGCGCAATCATGCTGGCGGCGTGCAACGAAACCATCGGAATTAGGAAGCAGACGGCAGCCACCACGACGTACAGGGTACTGACAGCAAACGTCGCGTTGAGCCTGCCATCTGATTGCCTTTCCGGCTGCCCTGGGCCTTTCTCGGCAGTCGGGGAAAGAATATATGCCTTGTTGCCGATCAGGCGCGACGTTACTCTGGCAGTGCATCTGACTAGCTTTTCCCCGGGACCGCAATGAAATGCCCGAAGTGCCAGCACGAGAACACTGCTAAGGCGAAGTTCTGCGAGGAGTGTGCTGCCCCGCTGGCCCGAGTCTGTGCCAGCTGCGGAAGCCAGGTTTCGTCAGCGGCCAAGTTCTGCCCCGAATGTGGCCATCCCCTGAAGTCAGTTGAGGACGATCCCCGCTTCGCCTCGCCCAGGACTTACACGCCCCAGCACCTTGTAGATAAGATCCTTACCTCAAGAGCAGCTCTCGAGGGTGAACGGAAGCAAGTCACGGTGTTGTTTGCCGATATTAAGGGTTCGATGGAGTTGCTTGCTGACCGCGACCCCGAGGACGCGCAGAAGCTTCTCGACCCAGTGCTCGAACGCATGATTGAGGCGGTCCACTACTACGAAGGCACCGTGAACAGGGTTATGGGCGACGGGATCATGGCGCTTTTCGGCGCGCCGCTCGCCCACGAGGATCATGCCGTGAGAGCGTGTTATGCGGCGCTCAGGATGCAAGAGACCGTGACGCGATATGCAGACGAGGTTCAGCGGTCTCAGGGGGTCCCGGTGACGATCCGAGTCGGACTAAACTCAGGGGAGATCGTCGTCTGTGCCATCGGCAATGATCTGCACATGGACTACACCGTGGTGGGCCAGACAGCGCACCTAGCGGCTCGCATGGAACAGATGGCAAAACCCGGTTCCGTGCTTACAACAGCCAACACCCTCAAATTGGCGGAAGGCTACGTCGCCATGAATCCCCTTGGCCCCATGCCGGTGAAGGGGCTCGCCGATCCCATACAAATTTACGAGGTTACCGGCGCAGGCGCCGCGCGAACTCGTCTCCAGGCCGCCGCCGGACGTGGCTTGACGCGCTTCGTCGGCCGCGACGTTGAGCTGGAGCAACTCCGCCGCGCGCAGCAGCTTGCCGGCCAGTGTCGCGGTCAGGTGGTGGCGATCGTTGGCGAAGCGGGGGTGGGCAAGTCGCGCCTGGTGCACGAGTTCGTTCATTCGCACCATACAGCGAACTGGCTGGTTCTGGAATCTAACTCCGCTTCCTATGGTCACGCAACGCCCTACCTGCCGGTCATCGAACTCCTCAGGCATTATTTCAAGATCAACGTCCATGACAGCACGCCATCGATCCGTGAGAAGGTGACAGGCAAGATTTTGACGCTCGACCCGTCGCTGCAGGACGCGATTCCGCCGGTGCTGGATCTCCTCGATGCGCTGGATGGCGAGCATCCGTTCCGATCCCTCGACCCGTTCCAGCATCGGCAGTACACGTATAACGCAGTCACCCGCATGTTGTTGAGCGAAAATCGCGTGCAGCCCGTCGTGGCGATCTTCGAGGACCTTCACTGGAGCGACTCCCTCACTCTCGGTCTGCTGAACGAGCTGGTCGTAAGCGCGCAGGATGCTCGCGTGCTTCTGGTGGTAACTTACCGCCCCGAGTATAGAGATGAATGGAGGAACCGACCAAATTACCACCAGGCGCGCCTTAATCCTCTTGCCAGCGAGGACCTTACGGAGCTGTTTCAGGCCTTGTTGGGCTCCGACCCGAGTCTGCCGACCCTGAAGAGCTTTCTGGTGGAACGCGCCAGTGGGAATCCATTTTTCATCGAAGAGATTGTGCGAGCGCTGGTCGAAACTGGTTTGCTCGAAGGCGGGCGCGGCAGCTACCACCTTGCGAGGCAGTTCTCGAGCATCGAGGTCCCGCCCACAGTGCAGGCGGTGCTTGCCGCGCGTATCGACGCGCTGCCCGCCGCCGAGAAGCGCCTGCTGCAGGAGGCGGCGGTAATTGGACACGACGCCCCATTCACCCTTTTGCGTGCAATTTGCGAGCTGGCAGAGGACGAGCTTCTCGGGCTGCTTTCCAATCTACAGGCCGCTGAATTTCTTTACGCGACACAGCTCTTTCCTGACCTGCAATACACCTTCAAGCACTCCCTCACCCACGACGTCACCTACAGCGGGGTGCTCCACGAACGCCGCCGCGACATCCACGCGCGCGTCATGGATGCGATGGAAAAACTCTACGCCGACCGGCTGGGCGAGCAGGTCGAGCGGCTCGCCCATCACGCCATCCAGGGCGAGCTGCGGGAGAAGGCTGTGCATTATCTACGGCAGGCCGGAGGGAAGGCGGCCGCGCGATCGGCGCTCTCGGACGCCCGTGCCTGGTTCGAGCAGGCGCTGGGTGTTCTCAAGGCATTGCCGGAGAGCCAGGCCGCACTGGAACAGGCCTTCGAGATTCGCCTCGAGCTGCGGCCGGTGCTGCGCCAGCTCGGTGAAGTCCGGCAGATGCTCGAGCACCTCCGCGAGGCCGAGGCCCTCGCCGAGCGGTTGAAAGACGATCGCCGGCGTGGCCGGGTCTGCGGTTTCATGACGACCGTCCTGTCAACGCTAGACGAGCTGGACGAGGCACTCGTGACCGGCACCCGCGCCGTGGAGATCGCCCAGCGGCTCGGGGACTTGAGGCTTGGCGTCGTCACGACGAGCTGTCTCGAGGAGGTGTACTACTATCGCGGCGAGTACGAGCACGTGGTCGAGATCGCCACCGAGAACCTCGCCGCGCTGCCGCCCGAATGGGTCCACGAATATTTCGGTCTGGCCGTGCCGGCATCGGTCTTCGGTCGCGCCTGGCTGATCATGAGTCTCGCCGAGCTCGGTAGATTCGCCGAGGCGGCCAAGTACGAGGAGGAAGCGATCCGACTCGCCGAGCCAACGCAGCATGCATTCACCATCGCTTGGGCCCACTTTGCTGCGAGCATGCTCCACCTCCTCAAGGGCGACTGGGCGAAGGCGCGCGCAATGGTCGAGCATTGGATCGCGATAACTGGAAACGTCGCCATGCTTCTTCCCTGGGCGGTCGCCTCCTCCGCCTGGGTGCTGGCGCAGATCGGCGAGGCGAACGAGGCGCTGAGCCGAGTCCGGGAGGGCGAGCAACTCCTTGAGCGTCAGGCGGCGAGGGGAATCGTCGGTCATCGCGGCTGGGCCTACCACGCGGTGAGTCGCGCCTGTCTGCTGCTCGGCCAGCTCGACGAGGCGCGCCGCTTGGGTGATCGCTCAGTCGAATCCTCTCGGCGCCAACCCGGCTTCGCGGCCCACGGGCTGTGCCTGCTCGGCGACATCGCGACCCATCCCTACTGGTTCGATGCCGAAAGCGGCGCAGCCCACTACCGGGAGGCGCTGGCACTCGCCCAGTTGCACGGCATGCGCCCGCTTGTCGCCCATTGCCACCTCGGCCTGGGCGAGCTCTACCGACGCACCGGCAAGTCGGACTGCGCCCGCGAGAATCTCACCACCGCGACGACAATGTATCGCGAGATGGACATGGGCTTCTGGCTCGAGCAGAGCAAGGCTGATAGGACGAACTGTGGCGATGTGGAAAGCGTGTTCGGCCCGCCGTCAAAATCCTCGGCGCCAGGCCGTACCGGAGGTCCGTAATTTTGCGTAGGTTGTGAGCGGGAACCATGCCAAACGAACGTTCCGTAGACCCAAGACCCTCCGCTCCCTTTTCGTGCCTCCCGCACGTACTGGAACATCAGGCCAAGCGTATTCCGGACGCGCCGGCGATTCTCGCTCCGGGGCGCGCTCCGCTTACCTACGGCCGCCTTTATCAGCACATCGACGAGACGGGGCGCACGCTGCGGGCCACGGGAATAGGCCGTCATGACCGGGTGGTAGTGGTGCTGCCGAATGGTCCGGAGATGGCCGTGGCGATTCTCACCGTGGCGGCGAGCGCGGCGTGTGCCCCGATGAACCCAGCCTATGGGGTCGAGGAACTGGAAAGATGCTTCGTTGATCTGCAGCCTCGTGCGTTGATCACGCAGGCTGGAATCGACTCGCCGGCGCGCCGTGTGGCGCTCTCGCATGGCGTGCGAGTCGTCGAGCTATCGACCGCTTTCGACGAGGTCGGTCTCTTCACGCTCACGGGAGACCAGGGGCGTGCGCCGTCTCACGAGTCTGTCAGACCCGGCGACATAGCGCTGCTGCTGTTCACGTCAGGCACGACGTCGCGGCCTAAGATTGTCCCGCTGACGCACGCCAACATCTGTACGTCGGCTTACGCGTCGCGTGCGGCACTGGCGCTGAGAGAAACGGATCGATGCTTGAATGTCCTGCCCCTGTTTTATGGGCATGGTCTGATTGCCACGGTGCTGGCCTCGCTGGCGGCGGGTGCTAGTGTCGTATGCACCCCCGGGTTTGACGTCAACAGCTTCTCCGCGTGGCTAACCGCCTTTCGACCGACGTGGTACTCCGCAGTGCCTACCATCCATCAAGCAATTCTTGCCCAGGCTCGTCACAATCGCGAGCAAGTGGCGGACTGTCGATTACGGTTCGTCCGCTCCGCGTCGGCTCCTTTATCGCCCCGGATGTTCACGGAACTGGAGCGGACTTTCGAGACCGCCGTGATCGAGTTTTACGGTATGACGGAAACAGCTTCGTCGCCTATCACGTGCAATCCGCTACCGCCGCGTCAGCGCAAGGCGGGTTCGGTCGGCGTACCAGTCGGTTTGGACGTGGCGATCATGGACGAAGGAGGGGCTCTGCTGCCCGCCGGTCAGCCGGGGCAGATCGTCGTCCGTGGCGCGAGTGTTATGTCGGGCTACGACGGTGCCCCATTGGCGACCCAGGCCGCGTTTGCGGGTGATTGGTTCAAGACAGGGGACCACGGTTTTTTCGATGACGACGGGTACCTGTTTCTCGCGGGCCGCTGTCAGGAGATCATCAATCGCGGTGGGGAGAAAATCGCCCCACGGGAAGTCGACGAAGTGCTCCTAGAGCACCCGGCGGTGGCAGAGGCCGCGACCTTTGCCGTCCCCCACGCCACCCTGGGTGAGGACGTCGCTTCGGCCATCGTGTTGCGCCCGAACGCTGCGGCGACACCGAAAGACATTCGACAGTTCGCCATCGGGCGCGTAGCTGACTTCAAGGTCCCGCGCCAAGTGCTCATCGTCAACGAGCTCCCAAAGGGCCCGACGGGCAAAGTGCAGCGTGTAGGCTTGGCGGCGAAGTTCGGGCTCGCTAGCCGCGTCACCAAACCTCAGACCTTCGTCGCGCCACGGACGCCCCTCGAGAAAATGCTTGCCGGACTCTGGGCAGAGATCCTGCAAATCGAACAGGTCGGTATCCATGATGACTTCTTCGCGTTGGGCGGAGACTCTCTTCTGGCCACAAACGTTCTCACCCACGTATACGACGCCATGCATTTCGAGGTCGGGGCCTCCCGCTTTTTCGAGGCGCCCACCGTTGCGGAGATGGCTCACCATCTGGAGACGTTGATCCAGGCCGGCGTATCGCGGCGACCTTCGTCAGCCATTGTGCGCGCACCCCGAGAAGATGGGGTGCCGGCCTCCATCGTCCAGGAACGGCTGTGCAAGCTACAGCGCGCGTTGCCCGGCATCCCCTTTTTCAATATTCTTTACGCGCTCCGACTGACGTCGTCATTTGACCTCGCGATCCTAGAGCGGAGCATCAACGAAATCGTGCGACGCCACGAAGTTCTACGCACGACTTTCGCCGTCGTCGACCATCGACACGAACAGGTCATTGCGCCGCAGCTGACCGTGCCCCTGACATTCGACGATCTGCATACGTTGCCAAAATCCAAGAAGGAGACCGTCGGACGGCAACTCGTGCAACAAGAATTGCTTCATTTCTTCGATCTCGCGAAAGGCCCTTTGCTTCGAGCTCGCCTAGTATGCTTGGCCGAGCGGGAACACCTCTTTCTCATCACCATGCACCAGATCATTGGCGACGGCTGGTCACTCGGCGTACTCGTGGATGAGCTCGTCGCTTTGTACGACGCTTTTTCCGCCCGAGAGACATCGCCCCTGGCGCCCCTCTCGATTCAGTATGCGGACTTTGCCTATTGGCAGCGGCACTGGCAGTCACATCCGGACATCGTTGCTCAGCTCGCATACTGGCGAAAGCAACTTCGCGATCCACTGCCCCGAATGGAGCTCGCCACGGTTCGCGCAACACGGACAATTGACGGTCTCTGCACGGCCCGCCGGCGGTTCGCGTTGCCGTTGAGCTTGTCGGAGGCCGCCAAACGCTTCAGCCATGAAGAAGGTGGCACGTTGTTCATGGCGCTCGTCGCCAGCTTGAAGATTCTGCTGCATCGCTACCTCAGTCAAGAGGACTTACGAGTGGCTACGCTCGTCGCTAATCGCACTCGTGCGGGGACGGAAGGGCTTGTCGGCCCGCTGGCCAATACGGTGATTCTCCGCACCAACCTCGGTGGCGACCCCAGTCCTCAGGAGGTAATGCGTCGGGTTCGTGCGACAACCCTCACAGCCTTCGCCAATCAGGATCTTCCTTTCGAAGAGCTCGTTGAGACCCTTGAGCGCGAGCGCGCCCTCAAGCCCGCGGCGCTGGCTAAAGTTATGATTTTGTTCCAGAATGCGACATTGCGGCCTTCGGTGAGATCCGGACACATGCTCAGTTTCGAGGAGGCCCATCCGAGCATGCTGCTGCCGCTGGTGACAGTAACAACATTCGATGTTATCTTGATGCTGCACGAAAACAGACATGGCCTGGAGGGATCTTGTGTCTACAAGCCGCATCTCTTCAGCGCCTCGACTATCAATCGCCTGCTTCGAGACTTCCAGGAGGTGCTCGAACATATGGTGACGGAGCCGAACCGGCCAATCTCAGCGATCCGCGTTTCAATGAGTGAGAAACGCTCGAACGGGAAAGTACCTGCCTAGCGGTGCTTCATGACCGAGCCGTCTGGACAACTTAGGAGGATCCCCCATGGGAGGTAGATACAAGCTGTTTTCTATTGAGGAGATCAACGCGCTGGACGCGAGTCAACTCGACGAGCTTAGGGACGCAGTTGTGCGCGAGATAGAAAAATCTCCAGAGATCCGCGAGTTGCTTAGAGCGAAAGTGCGCCGCACGTACGATAAACTGAAGGGTAAGGGGCGGCGGAAATAGGCTCAGGGCCCGCGTCGCCAAGCACGATCCGAACGGTCGATCACTGGCAAGAACTTCTGGCGGCCCTGTAAAGACCTTTGGCTGCGGTCGCTTCGGTCACGCTCCAGCTTTTCGGAGATTCCCGCTCAAGTCTGGAGTGCCGCAGGCACCTCCGAGCGTCAGAGCCGAACCTCCAGAGCGGCGCATCCTGTTGTGAATGAGATGCCCTCATTCCGCTACTGGAGCGCGCAGATCGATCCACCGGCCGCCGACGAGCGGGGTGCTCACCTCTGGATGCAAGTTGGCGGAGCGGCGGTACGGACGACCAAAAATTCGACCACTAGGCACAAGGCGATCCACCCGTCCGCCCCTACGGTTGGCGCGGCGGATCGCCTCAGCGAGGCGAGTCTGGCCCAAGAGCTCGGGGAGGGTACAGCCTGAACACATCCGGGGTTGCCCGGCACGCGGCAGCATGGCTGGGCGCGGGTCCACGTCGGTGCGGAAAGCCGCACAAGTGCCGAAAAATTGTGCGCGAACCTGCGAGGTGCGGAGGCTAGTGACGCGCACAGTCTCGCCCGAGGCCGCGCACATCGGTGAACCCCACTTCCGAGGGAGGCGCGTGAACCACTTACTTTGACTGAACGTGCGGCGAAGAGTGGTGATGCGCGATCTGCCATTCACCACCGCGCTTAGTGACAAGCATCGTGAAGCGCGACATTATTGCCGACGACCTGCTGCCCCGTTTTGCAGAGCCGGAGGTCTAGGCAGCGAGTACAGCACAGCCGGAAGCTCGTTGAACCCTCTACAGGTGACCATTAGAGGCTTGCAAGGGAATGAGACATTATTATCCAAGATGATTGTCAGGGTTTCCGAATACTGCAAGCCGGGTTTCAACCCGCCGTCCTCAATGCCGCTGTTTGTTTCTGCTCTGGGCTTCAGTAGCGGCATATCTTAGGCGGTCAGCAAGCTCCAACTCCCCTCGCTGATCTGCCTGCTGTGCCTCGTAAAGCGCGATCTGGTTTGCTAAGAAGCGTGTTCGGGTTCCAGGTTTTTGCCAAACAACAACCCAAACATCGTGGCTCTGCTCTATGGAAACGTGTGAGGCATCGCTTTTTGCCAGCCGCCTTCGAGGGTCTTGAGCAAGTTTCATCCCCTCACGGAGCCACCCCACTAATTGAAAGAGCCTCGCCATGTCCACTCCCTCGCAAGCCAAGCCCATCTCTCTTTGTCCCCTGCATAATCCGTCTTTTCCACCCTCTGAAGGCAAAATTCGGACTTGTTCGCGGCGGGCAATCGCATCCTTGGCCGCCCCACATGCAGCGATTGAGCGAGGCACCGGAGGTCGTCCAAGCCCTGGCGAAAGCCGAAGAGTACGCCCGTTTGGCAGAGTCGGCGAAAACTGCGAAGGACCGAAATGATTACGAGCGGCTGCGGCACAAGTGGCTGGGCATTGCTGACGGCTGGCGAGTAATTACCGAGATTGGTGCGGTTCATGACCAAAAAGTCTGAATAGGAAGTCTATCGGACTCTGCTTCGCGACAGGTTAAACAACTACACACCTAAACTGAGATACCTCGCAATTTTTGGGAATGTTGTCCCAGTCAAGCAACCTGCCAAATCTCCAACCCCTTCTCAAATTAGTCGAAGGCCGGAGTTACAACGCCACTAAAAAAGCATCCACAATTCTAGACATCACAAGCAGGTTGGGATTTCGCCTGCCCTGCTCGATGCCACCCATGTAGGTCAGGTCAATCTCCGCCTCGAAGGCAAGCTCCCCTGGGTAGTCACCGCATCATGCCGTCTTGCGAGCGCGTCGTCTGCGCGGCTGATCTTCGAGTCTTAACAAGGCAGCACTCATAACGTCGAGCGCGTTTGCGACCACGGCTGCCCGGAACTGCTCCATCGTCATTTCGTCCCTGACCGGGATGACCACTCCGATCTTCAACCAAGGGGGCCGCAGTCCGCTGGGCACGGCCGGCCAGGAGACGCTAACCTCCGCTGGGCTCCACCGCTGTCCATGCTCGTCGGCGAAGGGCTCCTCGACGTGGGAAATGCTGACCGTCGGTTTCGCTGCCAAATTGGATTTTCCTTACCGGGTTCGCCGCCCCAAGTAACCAAGACACCGCGGCGTTTTGTTGTCCAGCCGATTTTCTCGGGAGCCCGATCTAAGCCGCGAAATCTTCCCGCTCCCGTCGCCCTTGCTACCCCCTCTAATCGGATCGAGCTATCGACCGCCTCTTAAATGACATCGTGGTCAGGACAATAGGGACAAACGCTCAGAGGAGGAAATCTAAATGGTTCGTTTTGCAGCACCTCTTGCGGCATTCATCCTTGGAAACGGGGTTGCGTGTGGCGTGGTATTCGCTCAGACCGCCCCACCCCTGCCGTTGCCGCCCGACAACAGGTTAGCAGCGCAAGAAAGGACTGGGGAAAGCGCTAAGAAAAGGCAGAAGAGAGCCGAATGTAAGCAGCAGGCGGAGAAGCTGCTCTATGATGCAGAGAAGCGAGCCCTCATGAAGGAATGCATGTCCCAGTAAGGTGGCGGCCTCGGCAGAACGGTCCCGATCGGCAGGGGGCAACCGGGGGACCGGTACCGTCCGGCCCGGGGGGCAAGGCTGCAATTTGCCCTTCCCCAATT
>Ga0137381_10004442_pt1 | contig 10153 bp, 6 predicted proteins | sample SagtaG_16_FD_104808 | JGI IMG/M metagenome (GOLD analysis project Ga0137381, IMG submission 104808) | Vadose zone soil microbial communities from Sagehorn Ranch, Mendocino, California, USA - Sage2_L_115_16 metaG | ecosystem: Environmental > Terrestrial > Soil > Vadose zone | place: USA... | reverse complement strand
GTGAACCTGCGCCTTGACTACCACCGGCCCGCCGAGTCGAGCCGCGATGGCGCGCGCCTCTTCGGGCGTCGTGGCCACCGCACCCCCGGGCAGGGGGATCCCGTGGCGCGCGAGAATCTCGCGCGCCTGGTACTCGTGCAGATTCACGGCCCGTTCCCGGTGATGGTCGTTCCTGACTCGCCGCGTAGCGCGCTCAGGCCCTGGGCCAGTTCCGCGATGACGGCGCGGCGACCTCCCGCGCGCACGAAGTCGGCCGCCGCCTCGACCTTCGGCCGCATGCTTCCCGTGCCCAGCTCCTTGCCCGTGAGCAAGTGGTCCGCCCCCGCAAGGTCGAGCCGGCGGATCGGCTCCTGGTGCTTCGTGCCGTAGCCGCGGTACACCGCGTCCACGTTGGTGAGGATCAGCAGCACGTCGGCCCCGATCTCCCGGCCGAGCACGGCGGCGACGCGATCCTTGTCGACGACGGCGTCGATCCCCTCGAGCCGCAGCACGGGGTCGTCGTACACCGGCGGCCCGCCGCCGCCGCACGCCACGACGATGTGCCCGGCGGCAACGAGGTGAGCGATCACGGCGCGCTCGACGACCGCGATCGGCCGGGGGCTGGGCGCGAGCCGGCGCCAGCGGCCCGGCTGCTCTTCCCTCACCGGCACGCCCCGGGCCTGCAACCGGGCCACGCGCACGGGATCAAGCGCGTGTCCGATCGGCTTGGTCGGCTGGCGCAGATTGGGGTCGTTCGCATCGCACGACGTTTGGGTGATGAGGGTGACCACCTGACGCGGCACCGCGGCGCGCGCCAGCGCGTTCTGAAGCGACTGCTGGATCATGTAGCCCATCCAGCCCGCCGTCGCCGCCACAAGCACGCCGAGCGGCAGCGGTTCCACCTGGTCGGCGGCGATCTCGGTGCGGGCCAGCTCGTCTCCCACCTGGGGACCGTTGCCGTGCACCAGGACGATGCCCCAACCGTCGCGGGCCAGGTCCACGATCGGGGCAAGGCTGGCGCGCGTGTGGCGGAACTGATTCGCGATCGTGGGCCGTTCGCCCGGCGGCGCGACGGCGTTCCCGCCCAGAGCGACGACGATGGTACCCGGTTGCACGGCGGCGCAACCTAGCGGGGCTGATGAGCGGGAGCAAGCTTGCGGCGCCCCACACCGAGCAGCTCCTTCAACTGGTCGTAGAGGCGGCCGAACGCCTCGAAGTCACCTGCGGCGAGGGCGGCGTCGGCCTGGGCGGCGAGCCGGCGCGCGACTTCCCAGCGGGCGGCGAGCGACGTGTCGCCGACTGCCCTCTCGGCCCCTGAGGGTGCGGCACCGCCGGCGAGCAGGTCGCGCAGCGCGACAGCGAGCGTACGCCCCTGGCCATGGCGCTCGCCCCGCGTGAGGAACACCGTGTCGATCCCGTACGGCGGCCCTCCCGCGGGTTCGACGAATGACGCCTGCGCCGAGCAGAGCTCTCCTGCCACGTTCCACAACCGCATCATGCCGGGCGCGGTTTCGCTCGGCGACCCGACCAGCACGCCGGGAAGGTGGATACGGGGGCTGGGTCGCCACACGAACAGCCGGGGTCCTGCCGGCTCCATCGCCCCGGCCACGAGCGCGGCGACTGCGGCGGGATCGCCCGTCTCGAAGCCCTGGGCCGTCCAGATGCGGATGGCCCCCCCGCCCCCCCCGCCCCTTTCGGGCGCGGGCGCCGCGAGCTCGAACGGCTCGCGGGGGCGGGCGTTCCACCGGGTCGAGTCGCCGCGCTCGTTCCCCTCCTTCTCCCGCCCTCCCTCCCACCGCGACACCAACGCCGCGGCCATCCGGAACGTGCGGCGCGGATATGGCAGCTGGGACCGGAGTGCCGCGGGCAGGCTGTCCGAAGGGCGGATCAGCGGCGCCAGCATGCCCGCCCAGACATGCGCGAGCGAGTCGGCCCCGGGCGCGAGAAACAGATGGGTGTCGCCGCTCGCGGCGCCCACGATGCCGACGAGCCCGGCGCGCAGATAACGGACGTCGCGCCCGTCCCTCAGCACCGGTCGGGCGAGCGGGAACGACGCCGATTCGAGATAACCATACGCGATCCACCACAGGGCACCGTCCGCGACGACCGGCGTCGCGTCGTCGAAGCGCGCGAACGGCGCGAGCCGCGCTAGCCGGTCTGGCACGTCGCGATGCCACAGGAGCGCGAGGCCGTCGGTGCCGGCACGGGTGAGCTCCATGCTCTGCAGCGCCCACGCGAGCGCCGTCCGTCGCCAACCGCCGGTGAGCGGGAGTCCCGCGCCGCGCAGCGCGGGCCAGGTGTCGGGCGCCGCTACCGCAAATTCGCGGAACCCGGGACCGAACCAGATCGTCGAGTCGCGCGTGAGGAGCGGCGCGAAGTCGAGACCGGTGTCGCCCTCCACGGCGGCGACCGGCCGGCCGGTATGCGTCCAGGGGCCGCGGTGGATCTGCGTCCATTCCGGGATCGGCCGGGTGTGCGCCAAGCTGTCGAGGTCAGGCATCGGGACGACGATCCACGTCGCCCGCCCGCTGCCCAGCCGGTGCGGCAAGAGGGCCGCGGCGGCGGGGGTGGCGCGCGCGCCCAGGTACTCGCGCCGCCGCGCCACCGCGAGCACGCGGGGCCCGTCCCACAGAGGCACGGTCGTGGCCGCGGCCTCGAGGCTCGGGAACCCGGGCGGTGCCCGCGAGTCGGGCCCCTCCCCGTCGAGGCCGAACGCTAGCGCTTCGAGCCGCCGCTCGTCAGCGGCAAGCCCGCCGTCGAGTGGCTGCCTGGACCTGTTGCGGCTCCCACCCACGGCGACCATCGCCGGCAGCACGAGGAACGCGACGAAGGAGCCTCCGAGCAGGGCACCCCAGCTCCCGGCCAGGAGCGCCGACTTCTCCCGCACCCCCCACACGAGGCTCGCCACCGTTGCAGCGACGCCTAACACTGCGATGAGCGGGGCGGCGGGGAGTCGCGTCGCCAGGGCCCCGCGCGTGAGCGCGCCGTGCAGCCCGGCGACTGCCTGGACCGGGTCGAGCAGCGCTCCCCAGGTGAGGGTCAGGCCGAGGCACGCGAGCAGCACGCCGAGATGGGCGCGCGCATGCGCGCTGGCGTACGGCAGCCAGCGGCGAAACCGCAGCGAGCCGATCCCCAGGTAGAGCAACGCAACGATGGCCGTGGCCGACAGGGTGGCGACCAGCGCGAAGCTCCGCAGGCGCTCGGTCCACGGCAGCCGCGCGAGGTAGTAACCGACGTCGCGATGCAGCACGGGGTCCGCGATCCCGAACGTGGGCGGCCGGGCGGCGAGCGCCGCTTCCTGCCACGCGTCGCCCGTGCCGAGCGTGAGGAGGAAGCCGTACACCAGACCGCACGCGACCGTGCCGGCGAGGAGCAGGCGCTGGGGCACGGCCTCCACGATCTCGAGATCCCCGAGCCGGCGCGGCAGCTGGACCGAGCCGATGGCGCGATAGACGAACAGCAGGTTCCCCGTGGCCCAGCCGATGGCCGCGAGCAGGAACAGCCCCCGCACGAGCCGCGCCAGGTCGCGCATCATGAGATACATGCCGCCGCCCGGGATGGTGGCCGCCCAGGCGCGCTCCGTCGTCTCGAGCGCCAGCCAGCGGCCGCCCACCAGGACCACGACCAGCAGGCCAGCGCCGAGCAGGAACGCCCACCGCCGGCGGGCGCGCTTCACACTCGTATGCCCTGCTCGGCGAGCCATCGCTCGACTTCGGCGCGGTACGCCGCGAGCGTCGCCGGGGTGCCGGCCTCGAAGCGGAGCACGAGCACCGGCTGCGTGTTGGAGGCGCGCAGCAGGCCCCAGCCGTCGGCGAACGTGATGCGCACGCCGTCCAGCGTGGACACGGGATACCTCGCGGCGAAGTGCTTCGCGGCGCGCGCCACGACGTCGAACTTGCGGTCGTCGGGACAGTCCACGCGCAGCTCAGGAGTGGACACGGTCTGCGGGAGGTCCGCGAGCAGGCGCGAGAGCGGGCCGCCCCGCTCGGCGACGTACCGCAGCAACCGCGCGGCCGCGAACAGGGCGTCGTCGAAGCCGTACCAGTCGCCGCCGAAGAACATGTGCCCGCTCATCTCGCCCGCGAGCGGCGCACCCAGCTCTTTCATTTTCTGCTTGATGAGCGAATGCCCCGTCTTCCACATCGTCGGCCGGAGCCCGGCGCGCACGAGTTCCTTCGGGAGCACCTCGGAGCACTTCACGTCGAAGATCACCGCGTGCCCCGGTCCCATGTGGTGCGCGAGGTCGCGGGCGAAGAGCACCAGCAGCTGATCGCCGAACACGACGCGGCCCTGCTCGTCCACGGCGCCGATGCGGTCGCCGTCGCCGTCGAAGGCGATGCCGAGCTCGGCCTGCTCGCGGACGACTGCGGCCCGTAGGTCGCGCAGGTTCTCGAGCACGGTGGGATCGGGATGGTGATTCGGAAACGTGCCGTCCGATTCGCAGAACAGCGACACGACTTCGGCGCCGAGCTGGCGGAGTGTGTCGGCCGCCACGAGACTGGAGACGCCGTTACCGCAGTCCACGACGACCTTGACCGGCCGGGGCAGCGGCCCGTTGCGCCGGACGACCGCCTCTCGATACCTAGGCAGAATCGATTCGTCGGACTCGCGCGTGCCGCCGGGGATCGCGAAGAGGCGTCCGGATTCAATGTGCTCGCGGAGGCGCTGAATGCCGCTGCCGTACACCGGCTCCGCCCCGAGCACCATCTTGATGCCGTTGAATTCAGGGGGGTTGTGAGAACCGGTAACCTGGATCCCGCCATCGACCCGCAGCGTGTGCGTGGCGAAATACAGCGCCGGCGTGGGAAGCTCACCGACGTCGATGACCGTCCCGCCCGCGGTCACGATTCCATCGATCACGGCGTCCGCCAGCGACTTTCCCGACGGCCTGTTGTCCCGGCCGATCGCTACGCGGGGGCGCTCGTGCCACGTCTTCCCGCCCCACAGCGTCACGAACGCCTGTCCAATGGCGCGCGCGACTTCGGGCGTCAGCTGATCGCCCACGGTGCCGCGAATGTCGTACTCGCGAAAGATGGCGGCGGGGAGCTTCATGGAGCCCGCCCGGGGTCAGTGGCCCGGGATGGTCGGCCCTGGAGCGGCGGCGCCCGGTGCGGCTGCAGGCGGGGGCGTCAGGGCGGCGGCGCTCGTGCGGGCGAGATCGAGCAAGCGGTTGGGCCGGACGCCGAAGAACAGCAGGCCGGCGACCGACAGCGCGACGACGGCGCTGCCGAGCCGGCCGAGCCGCATACCGACGTGCGCCTGCGCGAACGGCTCGGGCTTCATGTACATCGCCATAATCACGGGGAGATAGTAGCCCGCCGAGACGACGCTCGTAAGGACGAGGACGGTCGCGAGGGCGGGCTCGTGGGCCGCGGTGGCCGCCACCAGGATGTACCATTTGCCGATGAACCCGGCGGTGACGGGGAAGCCCAGGAGCGAGAGCATGCAGATCGCGAGCGCGAACGCGAGCCAGGGGTGCTGTTGGCCCAGGCCGGCCAGGTCGTCGATCAGGACGTCGCGCTCCCCGTCACGCCCTTTGGCGGCGAGCAGGGCGAACGCCGCGAGGGTCATCAGGGTGTAGGCGACGAGATAGAACAGGAACGCCGCCGCGCCGAGGCTCGTCCCCGTCGCGACCGCGACGAGCAGGTAGCCCGCGTGCGCGATCGAAGAGTAGGCGAGCATCCGCTTCACGGTGCGCTGCGCCAGCGCGATGAGGTTGCCCCCGACCATCGTCGCGATCGCGAGCCACCACACGACGTGCCGCCACGCCGGCACCGACCCGAAGGCCTCGCCCAGCACGCGAAACAGGGCGGCGAACGCGGCCGCCTTCACCGCGGTCGCCATGTAGCCGGTGACCGGCGTCGGCGAGCCGTCGTACACGTCGGGCGCCCACATATGGAACGGCACCGCGGCGACCTTGAACCCGAACCCGACGAGCAGCAATCCCAGGCCGATCAGCAGCATCGCGTTCGACTGCAGGCTGAGCGTGCGGATCTGCACGCCGATCAGCGTCAGGTTGGTGGTCGCGGTCGCGCCGTACACGAGCGCGATCCCATACAGCAGGAAGCCGGACGCGAACGCCCCGAGCAGGAAGTACTTGAGCGCCGCCTCGGCGGCGGGGGCGCTGTGGCGGTTGATCCCCGCGAGCACGTAGACGCATACGCTCATCAGCTCGAGACCGAGAAACACCACGATCAGATCTTCGCCGCCCGCCATCAGCATCATACCCAGCGTCGCGAACAGGACCAGGACGTAATACTCGGGGGCGAGCAGGTGCTCGCGCTCGAGGTAGTGGAACGAGACGAGGATCGTGAGCGCGGCGGTGCCGAGCAGCAGCCAATCGGACACGAAGCGGAAGTCGTCGGCGGCGATCATGGCCGGGATGCCCACCGCGTGCGCACCGTTCCACCACAGCCACCAGGCCGTCACCGCCGCGGCCCCGAGGCCCGCGAGGGTCGCCGCGCCCGCCGCGCGCAGGTCGGCGACCGTGCGATGACGCCACGCCACGAGCAGCAGCACGCCGAGCCCGGCGGCCGTAAGCACCAGCTCCGGGGCGAGCGCCGTCATCAGGTCGGCGTAGCTCGAGAGATCGAGATTCATCGGCCGGCCGTCATGGCGGCGGCGGAGGCGCGCACCGACTGGATGAACTGCAGCGCGGCCGGCTCCGTCCGCCGCAGGATCGGCTTCGGGTACACCCCGATCCACACGATGCACGCGACGAGCGGCAGCAGCACCGCCAGCTCGCGCGGCGTCAGGTCGGGCAGCCGCTCGTTCTCCGGCTTATCGAGCGGGTTGTAGATCACGCGCTGCAGCGCGGGCAGCAGGTACATGGCGGCGACGATCACGCCGCCGACGGCGATCGTGGCCGCCACCGGGTAGGTCCGGAAGGCGCCGAGCAGGATGAGGAACTCCCCCACGAACCCGTTGGTGGCCGGGAGCCCGATCGAAGAAAGCGACACGAGCGTCAGCACCGCCGCGAGCAGCGGCACGACTCTCGCGATCCCGCCGAAGGCGGCGATCAGGCGCGAGTGGCGCCGCTCGTACAGCATCCCGGCGAGAAAGAACAGCGCGCCCGTCGAAATGCCGTGATTGATCATCACCAGGAGCGCCCCTTGCACGCTCTGCAGCGTGAGCGCCCAGATGCCGAGCATCACGAAGCCGAGGTGGGCGACCGACGAGTACGCGATCAGCTTCTTGAAGTCGGGTTGCACCATCGCGACCAGACCGCCGTAGATGATCCCGACGAGCGCCAGCACGACGATCGCCATTTGCACCGCCGGGTGCAGGGCCACCTGCGGGAAGAACGGCACGGCGAAGCGCAGGAACCCGTACGTGCCCATCTTCAGCAGGATCCCCGCGAGGAGCACGGAGCCGGCGGTCGGCGCCTCGACGTGCGCGTCCGGCAGCCACGTGTGAAACGGAAACATCGGGACTTTGATCGCGAACGCCAGGAAGAACGCGCCGAACAACCAGAAGGCGACGGGGCCGAGCGCGCCCAGGTGCGCCATCAGGTAGGGGTAGGAGAACGAGTACACCCCGGTGCGCTGGCCCGTGAGATACACCAGGGCGAGGATCGCGACCAGCATCAGGAGCGAACCGAAGAACGTGTACACGAAGAACTTGATGGCCGCGTACAGGCGGTTCTCCCCGCCCCACACCCCGATGATGAAGTACATCGGGATCAGCATGACCTCCCACATCACGTAGAACAGGAAGAGATCGAGCGAGACGAACACCCCGAGCATTCCCGCCGTGAGCACGAGCATCAGGGCGTAGAAACCACGCTCGCGCGTCGTGATGTAGCTGTAGCTCCCCAGCACGGAGAGCGGCACGAGAAAGGTCGTGAGCAGGACGAGGAACAGCGAAATCCCGTCCACCCCGACGGCGTAGCGGATCCCCCAGGCGGGAATCCACGGGAGATCGAGCTGGAACTGCATGCCGCCCGCGGGCACGAAGGTCCACCACAAGGGCAGTGCGATGGCGAACTCGGCGAGGCTCGCGGCGAGCGCGACGTGCTTCGCCCAGCGCGTCGGCACGAGCAGCACGAGCAGCGCTGCCAGCGCGGGCCACCCGAGCAGCGCGGTGAGCACCGCTCGCTCGTACATGGGTTACCGCACCGCCGCGCCGAGCACGGCCAGGACGCCGATCACGAACAGCACCACGTAGAAGCCGACTTCGCCGGTCTGCAGCCGGCTCCCCACCCACCCGAGCGCGCGGGACGCGACGGCGCTGCCGTTCACGAGCAGGCCGTCCACCAGCCGGGCGTCGACGACCTTCCACAGGACCTCGCGTGACAACCACATCACGGGCCGCACGAGGACGGCGTCGTACAGCTCGTCCACGTACCACTTTTTCCAGAGCACGCGGCCCAGCCCGGTCTCGGGTGGCGCGAGCCGCGCCGGCACCAGCGCCTCCGGCTTGAGGAGTCGCAGGGCGCCGAAGATGCCGAGCCCGGCCACCGCCACGGCGCCGAGGACGAGCGCCCACTCGGTGGCACGCGACAGCTCGACCGCGGGTTGCAGGCGGTCGGCGGCCACGGTGACGGGCTCGAGCCAGCGGTGCAGCCACGCGCCCCCGCCGAACAGCGGCGACACGTTGAGCGCGCCGCCCGCGAGCGTCAGCCCGCCCAGCGCGATGAGCGGCCCGGTCATCACCCACGGGGCCTCGTGGAGGTGAGCCCGGGCGCCTTCTCCGGTCCGGTTCGGGCCGTGGAAGGTGTAGAGCATCAGCCGGGTCATATAGAACGCAGTGAGCAGGGCGGCCGCGATGCCCATGGCCCAGAACGCGTACCAGATCGGGCGGACCGCACCCTGTGCGAAGGCCGCGCTCAGGATCTCGTCTTTCGAGCAGAAGCCGGCCAGGGGCGGCAACCCCGAGATCGCGAGCGTCGCGATCCACATCAGGGACGCGGTCCAGGGGAGCTGGTGCCGCAGGCCGCCCATGTTGCGCATGTCCTGGGCATCGTCATGGGCGTGCGTCGCGTGATAGGCATGGTGCAAGGCGTGAATCACGCTGCCCGAGCCCAGGAAGAGCAGCGCCTTGAAGAACGCGTGCGTCGCGAGGTGGAAGATGCTGGCGGCGTGCGCTCCCGTGCCGACGCCGAGGAACATGTAGCCGAGCTGCGAGATGGTCGAATAGGCGAGCACCCGCTTGATGTCCCACTGCTTCAGGGCGATGGTCGCCGCGAACAGCGCGGTGAGGGCGCCGACGCCGGCCACCACGGCACTCGCGACGGGCGCGAGTGCGAACAGCACGCCGCAGCGCGCCACGAGGTACACGCCGGCCGTGACCATCGTGGCGGCGTGGATCAGGGCCGAGACCGGCGTCGGGCCCTGCATCGCGTCCGGGAGCCACGTGTACAAGGGGATCTGGGCGGATTTACCGGTGCAGCCGAGGAACAAGAACAGCGTGATGGCGGTGATCAGCGCGCCGCCCGGGGGAAAGGTGCCGGCGGCGCGGGAGAACACGTCGCCAAAGTCGAGCGACCCGGTGGCGCGGAACAGCAGGAACATCGCCACCAGGAACCCGACGTCCCCGATGCGGTTGACGATGAACGCCTTCTTCCCGGCGTCGGCATTGACTTGCTCGTTGAACCAGAACCCGATCAGCAGGTAGGAGCAGAGCCCCACTCCTTCCCAGCCGACGAACATCACCGGGAAGCTCGCGCCCAGCACCAGCATCAGCATGAAGAACACGAACAGATTGAGATACGCGAAGTAGCGCGCGTACCCCCGATCGTCGTGCATGTAGCCCACGCTGAACAGGTGGATCAACGCGCCGACGCCGGTGACCACGAGGATCATCACGGCCGACAGCCGGTCGAGCTGCAGCGCGAAATGGACCTGCAGGTCGCCCACCGGCAGCCATTCCCAGTAGCGCTGCACGACCGGCTCGCCGCCCGGAAGCCGCGCGAACGCCACCACGGCGCCCGCCGCGGCAGCGAAGGCGAGGAGCAGCACACCGACGCCGATCAGCGATACCGCGCGCTTCGCCCCGGGTCGGGTGAGCGCCAGGGCGCCGTTCAGCACGAAGCCCGCGAGCGGCAACGCCGGCACCAGCCAGAGGGCGTCGAGCAGCGAGCCGGGCATCACCCTTTCAGCAGGTTGATGTTCTGGAGATTCAGCGTCTGGCGGTGGCGGTAAATGGCGAGGATGATCGCGAGGCCGACGGCGGC
>Ga0137381_10004440_pt1 | contig 10154 bp, 10 predicted proteins | sample SagtaG_16_FD_104808 | JGI IMG/M metagenome (GOLD analysis project Ga0137381, IMG submission 104808) | Vadose zone soil microbial communities from Sagehorn Ranch, Mendocino, California, USA - Sage2_L_115_16 metaG | ecosystem: Environmental > Terrestrial > Soil > Vadose zone | place: USA... | reverse complement strand
GAACTGCAGCATGTCGGCGTCGGCCAGTGCCGCGACGACCGAGGAGTAGACGGTCATCGTCACCAGGTAGCCGCCGAGCGGCCGGTCCGCGCTGCCGGCATAGTGCTCGCGGATCTCGCTGGCCGACTCGATCAGTCTCGTCCCCACAGTTGTGTTTCTCCCCATGGCGGCTACCGCTCTCCAGCTGCGATTCGATCAAACACCGCGCCCTGCACCGGTGTCGGTTTGCGCGGCGCAGCGGCGGGTAGCCGCCCGCGCATGACTCAGACCGTCGTTATCAGCGGCGCCAGCGCCGGAATCGGCCGGGCTACCGCTCGGCTGTTCGGCCGGCGCGGCGACCGGGTCGGCCTGATCGCGCGCGGCGCCGATGGCCTCAACGCCGCAGCCGACGACGTCACCAGGTCCGGCGGGTCGGCGCTGGCCGTCGCCGCCGACATCGCCGACTACGCCAGGCTCGACGCCGCGGCCGATCAGATCGAGGAGGCGCTCGGGCCCATCGACACTTGGATCAATGCCGGCTTCAGCTCCGTTTTCGCTCCCTTCGCCGAGATCAGTCCCGAGGAGTTCAGCCGGGTCACCGAGGTCAGCTACCTCGGCTTCGTGCACGGGACCATGGTGGCGCTGAACCGGATGCGGCCGCGTGATCACGGCACGATCGTGCAGGTCGGCTCGGCGCTCGCCGAGCGCAGCATCCCGCTGCAGTCGGCTTACTGCGGGGCCAAGCACGCGATCGTCGGGTTCACCTCCTCGCTGCGATGCGAGCTGCTGCACGAGGGCTCGGACGTGCATGTCACGGTGGTGCAGATGCCCGCGGTGAACACGCCGCAGTTCTCCTGGGTCCGTTCCAGGCTGCCGAGGCAGCCGCAGCCGGTGCCGCCCATCTACCAGCCGGAGCTTGCCGCTCGCGGCATCGCGTACGCGGCGGATCATCCGCGCAGGCGAATGTACTGGGTCGGCGGCACGACCGCGGCCACGCTGATCGCGAACCGGATCGCGCCCGCGCTGCTCGACCGATACCTGGCCAGGACCGGCTTTGACTCCCAGCAGACCGACGAGCCTGCCAGGGCGAGCCGGCCCGACAACCTGTGCGAACCCGCCGACGGTCCCGCCGGGCCGGACTTCGGCGCGCGCGGCGAGTTCTCCGGCCGATCACATGACCGGTCGCCGCAGATGTGGCTCTCCCAGCATGCCGGCCAGGTGACGGCCGGGGTAACCGGAGCGGCCGTGCTCGGCGGCCTCGTCGGCATCGCCCGGCGCGGCCAGTAGCCCGCCCGCACGCTACGGCTTCAGCTCCTCGATCTTGTCCTTGAACAAGGTGGTGGCTATCGTCGCCTTGCGCGGCTGGCCCCGCAGGAACGCTTCCGCGAACTTCTTGGCCTGCTTGTACTCCACCTTGCCGGGCAGCGGCGGCTCGTCGGGGTTGACGTTGACGTCCACGAGTGCCGGACCGTCGTGGCCCAGCGCCTTGCTGATCGCGCCGCGCACGTCCTCGGCCTGCTCCACCTTGATCCCGAGCCCGCCGTTCGCGGTCGCCAAGGAGGCGTAGTCGGCGAACGGCTGCGGGTAGCGCACGCCGTGCTCTGGGTAGCCGAGGACCATCTGCTCCCACAGGATCTGGCCGAGCGAGTTGTTGTTGTTGATCACGATCTTGATTGGCAGCCTGTGCTGCACGGCGGTCAGGAACTCGGCCATCAGCATCGAGAACCCGCCGTCGCCGACGTATCCGATGACCTGCCGCCCGGGCAGGGCATGCTGGATGCCTACCGCGTAGGGCAGGCCGGGTGCCATGCTGGCCAGGTTGCCCGACAGGTAGAACTGCCTGCCGCCCGTGATCGTCCAGTGCCGCGCGGCCCAGGTCGCGATCGTGCCGCTGTCGCAGGTCAGGATCGCGTCGTCGGCGGCCAGCTGATCGAGCACGCCGACCACGTACTGCGGGGCGATGGGGCTCCTGAGCTCGTCCTGCTGACCGGTCATCTGCTCGCGCCACTTGCCCATGGCCCTGACGTACTTATCCAGGAAGGAGGTGTCGGCGCGCTGTTCCGCTACCCCTGTTCCGGGTATTACTCACCGCGGCGCCGATCAGGCGGGTGGCAGGCCTGGTTTGGCGGCCGGCTATCCCGGTAGCTGACCTGAGTCCGGCCCCCGGCTGAGGCCGGCGGGGCGCTTGCCAGGAAGGCAGGTCCGCGGTGAGTACAGGGCCCGCGATCGGCACGGAGTCGCCGGCGAAGGCGGGCCCTCCGGTGGAGACAGTGACCGCGGCGTCCTACGTGATCCCCACCGACGCCCCTGAGTCCGACGGGACGCTCTCCTGGGACTCCACGGGCATGATCATCGTCAGGGTCCTGGCGGACGGCGAGCAGGGACTCGGCTGGAGCTACGGCTCACCGGTCGCGGCCGGGCTCATCCGCGACGCGCTCGCCAGCCTGGTCGCCGGCGCGAACGCCATGGACGTACAGCGCGCGGCGGAGGCGATGACCAGGGCGGTGCGCAACATCGGGCGCGAGGGAATCGCGTCAATCGCCATCTCCGCCGTCGACATCGCGCTCTGGGACCTGAAGGCACGCTTGCTCGGCGTCCCGCTGGCGGCGCTGATCGGCCAGGTCAGGCCGGACGTGCCGATCTACGGCAGCGGCGGCTTCATCTGCTACGACGAGAAGCAGACCCGCGATCAGCTGGCGGGATGGGTGCACGGTGACCGGATCCCGCGCGTGAAGATCAAGGTCGGCGAGTCCTGGGGCGGCAACGAGCGAAGAGACCGTGAGCGCGTCGCCCTGGCCAGGAAGGTGATCGGGCCGGACACCGAGCTGTACGTCGATGCCAACGGCGGATACGGCACCGGCCAGGCGGTGCGAGTGGGCGCGTGGCTGTGCGACTACGGCGTCAGCTGGTTCGAGGAACCCGTGTCGAGCCAGAATCCTGCCGGCCTCGCCGCGATCAGGGAGCAGGTCGCGCCGGATGTGGCGGCCGGCGAGTACAGCTGGACCCTGGCCGACTCGGCGCGCCTGCTCGACGCCGGCGCGGTCGACTGCCTGCAGCTCGCGAGATCGGCGATCAGCTAGGAATCTCCCAGATGCATGTCTCGCGGCTGCTCGCGCACGCGCTCGGATACCTGCGCGACCGGATACTCGAATCGCGTCCGCGCCTCGCCGTGGACCTTGAGCCAGCGGACAGCTGACCGGATCGGGCGATCAGCTCGCTTCCTCGGCGGCGGCCTGCTGCGCGGCGATCGCCAGCTCGACGGTGTCGTACATCGGGATCCGGTCGGCAAGGCCGGTGATCCACAAGGTCCTCGTGTACTGGAACCTCGCGCCGGCGAGCGCCAGCGATCCGCCGGCCGCCACCAGGCCCTTCCAGTGGCCGACGATCACGGCGAGCGAGCTCGTGTCCATGAAGTCGACCACCGACAGGTCGAGCACCACCCGGTCGATCCTGGCGCGGGAGTCTGCCAGCAGGTCGTCAAGCTGCCGGCTGGTGACGATGTCCAGGTCGCCGACCATGCCGACTACCAAGGTGCCATCGCTCTCGGAAGCCGAGAGCTCGAACTCTGGCACGCCGTACCCCCAAACCGGATCAGGCCGACCAGGACCGGCACGACGCGTCGACGCCGGAACTACGCCACGACATCGATGCATTAACAGGGACATGCTATGCGCGCCCGGGCTGCGGGGCCAGCGGCCGCCGGCTCAGCCGGTCCGAGCTCGGCTAGCCCGGCCGCGGGCACCGGTCCCACGCCGGAGCGGACCGCGCGCGCTGGACAGGCAGGCCGACCTCGGGTAGCGTTTCGGGCAGTGCTTACGACGCAGGCACACCCGTCTGTCACGGCGTGATGGTGTTGGGTGTGCCTTTTCCCATTTTCGCGGTGGTACTAGCGACTCGCTCGTAGCGCTCAGAACCCCCCGGCTGGCTACCTGGCAGGCATCCGCGGCGTGACATCAGCCCGGACACCGCAAGGAGGCCCCAGGGATGAAGATCGCCCTCGTCGCACGGCATGTCTCAGCTCCGGCCACCGCGTCAGACCTGTACGCCGCGGAGCAGGCCGATCACGTCGCCGGTCTCGGCAAGGCGCTCGCCGCGCAGCGGCACAACGTCGTCATCTACGCCCGCAAGGTCGCGCCCGGAATGCCGGACCGCGAGACGCTCGCTCCCGGCTTGACCGCCCGCTACATCAAGGCAGGACCGCCCGCACCAGTTCCCGCCGACCAGCTTCCCCAGCATGTCGCCGAGATCGCGAGGTACCTCGCGGCGCGCTGGCGGAAGGACACCCCAGACATCGTGCACGCGCACCACTGGACCAGCGGTCTCGCTGCCCTGCTCGCGGCGCGCGAGCAGCCCGTCCCGGTCATCCAGAGCTTCGGCTCGCTGGGCACCGCGGAGGCGCGCTACGGCGTGCCTGGTCCTGGGGCAAGCGCCAGGATCCGGATGGAGGCCTGCATCGCTCGGACAGTCACTGGGGTGCTGGCGGCCGCCTCCGACGAGGTCACTGAGCTGTCGGGGCTCGGGATTCCGGGCGCCAGGGTCAGGGTGGTACCCTGTGGCGTCGACACGAGCCGCTTCGATCCCGAAGGGCCTGCCGCCAAGCGCAACGGTGAGTTCCGGCTGCTCCATGTCGGCTCCCTCGCCGAGCACAGCGGCCTGGGCACGCTGCTCAAGGCGCTGGCCGGCCTGCCGGGAGCCGAGCTTGTCATCGCGGGCGGACCCGACCAGGATGAGCTTGACTCGGACATCGCGTGCAAGAAGCTAGGCAAGCTGGCCGCCGCGCTCGGCGTCGCCGACCGCGTCACCTTCACCGGCCTGGTCGTCGGCAAGGACCTGCCTGCCCTGATGCGCTCGGCCGACCTGTTCGTCAGCGCGGCACGCTACGAGCCGTACGGCACCGCCGCGATCAGCGCGATGGCCTGCGGCAAGCCCGTCGTGGCGACCGCGGTAGGCGCGCATGCCGACGCGGTCATCGATGGCACAACCGGCCTGCTCCTGCCGCCCGGCCGGCCAGAAGTTCTCCTCAGGCGGCTGCGCGACCTGCTCGCCACTCCGATGAAGCTCACGGCGTTCGGCATCGCCGCCGCCGACCGGGCCAGGTCACGCTACCCGTGGGCGCGCATCGCGGCGGAGACCGCGGCCGCGTACGAACGGTGCATCTCCGCCCAGGACGCCAGGCCAGCCAGGAGCGCCGCGTCGGCGCCGGCGCGGTGGCCGACGAGCCAGACCGCGCAGCGGCGTGCGGCCTGACCGCGTCCTGCCGTGCTCGGCCGTGCTCGGCCGCCCATGCTTGCCGGGCCGGAACAGCGGAAATGACTTCCGTCGGAGGTGAGCGCAATGCCCAACTACTGGCTCGGCATCATGGCAGTCGCCTTCGCGGCCGCCCTGGCCCTCTGGATCGTACTCGTCTTCCGTGCGGGCCAGCGCAGCCCGGGCCCGCCGCAGGAGTCCGCGCCGCACCGCGAGGTGATCGGCGGCGCCTTCGCGGCCCGCGAGGGAGGCCGGCAGGTGATGCCTGACCCTGGCGCACCGCTCGTGCCGGAAACCGACGAGAACGTGCCGCGGCAGGGCAGCCCGCCGACGGCCGGGCCGGGGACCGAGCACACGGTCCCCGGGCAGGGCACCGAGCACACGGTCCCCGGGCAGGGCACCGAGCACACGGTCCCCGAGCAGGGCAAGGACCGCGTACCCGAGCAGACTCCGGCGCGCGGCGACCGTCCCTGACCGCCCGGGACACCCCGCGCTGCGGGGAATGCCCAGGCCGGTCATGTTTGACGCGCCCAGTCCGGGCAGTGCATATGAACTGCCGCTGGCCGCGCGCGTCGCGCACCTGACGGCCTTCGGCACCGACCCGGAGCGGGAGGGCACATGGCCGGCGAGCTTCCTGGACGGCGGATCGCCGTCGTCGCCGCCGACGGCGCCGCGGGCCGCGCGAACACGTCGGGCCTCGAGCGCGAGCTCGCCGAGCGAGTCGCCGGCGAGGTGCGGTTCGACGCGGGAAGCCGCGCGGCCTATTCCACCGACGGCTCGAACTTCAGGCAGGTGCCGATCGGCGTCGTGATTCCGCGCAGCGTCGACGCGGCGGTCGAGGCCGTGGCCGTCTGCCGGGAGCACGGCGTTCCGGTGCTCTCCCGCGGCGGCGGGACCAGCCTGGCCGGACAGTGCACCAACGAGGCGATCGTGCTCGACTGGTCCAAGTACTGCAACCGGGTGGTCAGCGTCGCCGACGACAACCAGACCTGCGTGGTCGAGCCCGGCATCGTGCTCGACGTGCTCAACGCCGAGCTCGCGTCGCGTAATGTGCGGTTCGGCCCCGAGCCAGCCACCCACATGAACTGCACGCTCGGCGGCATGATCGGCAACAACTCATGCGGCGCGACTGCCCAGCGCACCGGCAAGGTGGTCGACAACGTCGCCGCCCTTGAGGTACTGCTCTACGACGGAACCAGCTTCTGGTGCGGTCCGACCGGCGACGGGGAGTATGCCGAGATCGAGCGGCGCGGCGACCGCAGGGCCGAGATCTACCGCAGGCTGCGCCGGCTTCGCGACACCTACGCCGACGAGATCAGGAGCCGGTATCCGGACATTCCGCGCCGGGTCTCCGGGTACGACCTGGACTCGCTGCTGCCCGAGCACAACTTCGACATCGCGGGCCTGCTGGTAGGCAGCGAGTCGACACTGGTCACCGTGCTGCGAGCCAAGCTGAAGCTGGTTCGGCTGCTGCCCGAGCGCAGCCTGGTCGTGCTCGGCTACCCGAGCATCGACAAGGCCGCCGACGCGGTCCCGGCGATCCTGCCGCACAAGCCGATCGCCCTCGAGGGACTCGACCACCGGCTGATCCGCGACCAGCAGGTCAAGCACCTCAACGCGCAGGCTCTGCGGGAACTGCCGCAGGGATCGGCCTTCCTGATGGTGCAGTTCGGCGGCAACAGCACCGAGGAGGTCGACAAGTCCGCGCAGCAAATGCTCGACGCGCTGCACGAGACCGAGCACCACCCGAGCGTGGAGTTCTTCGACGATCCGGCCAGGGAGGACGAGCTCTGGCAGGTGCGCGAGGCCGGCCTCGGCGCGACCGCGCACGTGCCTGGCCAGCCAGACACCTTCGAAGGCTGGGAGGACTCGGCCGTCGCGCCGGAGCGGCTCGGCGGCTACCTGCGCGACCTGCAGCGCCTCTACGACCATTTCGGCTACAGCAGCGACGTGATGCCGAGCCTGTACGGCCACTTCGGCCAGGGCTGCGTGCACACGAGGATCCCGTTCGACCTGTACACCGCGGAGGGAGTCGCGAAGTACCGCCGGTTCATGGAGAGCGCCGCGGACCTTGTCGTCTCGCACGGCGGCTCGCTGTCCGGCGAGCACGGGGACGGGCAGTCCAGGGGCGAGCTGCTGGTGAAGATGTTCGGAAAGCGGCTGGTCGGGGCGTTCGGCGAGCTGAAGGCGACCTTCGATCCTGACAACCGGATGAACCCCGGCAAGGTCGTCCATCCCGCTCGGCTCGACCAGCACCTGCGCCTCGGCGGCGACTGGGCGCCAGCTACCCCGCAGAACCTGTTCTTCCGCTACCCGCACGACGGCGGATCGTTCGCCCAGGCGGCCAACCGCTGCGTCGGCGTCGGGAAGTGCCGGCAGCACTCCCATCCCGGCGGCGCGGTCATGTGCCCCTCGTACCAGGTCACCGGCGAGGAGGAGCACTCCACCCGCGGCCGGGCCCGGCTGCTGTTCGAGATGCTGAACGGGCACGCCGACTCGCCGGTGAGCGACGGCTGGCGGTCCGCCGCCGCCCGCGACGCGCTCGACCTGTGCCTGGCGTGCAAGGGCTGCAAGACCGACTGGCCCGCCAACGTGGACATGGCCACCTACAAGGCCGAGTTCCTCGCCCAGCACTTCCGCGGCCGGCAATGGCGCCGGCCGCGGTCGGACCTCGCACTCGGCTGGCTGCCGGCGGCCGCGGCTGGTCTCCAGCCTGCGGCTGGCCGGCGCCGCGAACGCGCTCACCCACGCGCGCGGGCTGGACCGGATCGCCGCGCTGGCGGCCGGCATCGAGCCGCGCCAGACGCCGCTGTTCGCCAGGGAGAGCCTGCAGCGCTGGCACGCCAGGCGCGCACTCGCGGGCGGCCAGCGCGCGAAGGCCGGGGCGAGCCAGAACGGGCAACCGCCGCATGCGGCCGGCTCGCTCGGCGCCGTGCTGCTCTGGCCCGACACGTTCACCAACTACTTCCATCCGCACGTCGGCCAGGCGGCCGTGCGCGTGCTTGAGGAGGCCGGCTGGGCAGTCCAGATCCCGGCCGAGCCGCTCTGCTGCGGCCTGACCTGGATCTCCACCGGTCAGCTCCAGACCGGCAAGCGGATACTCGCCCGGACCGTGGCCCGGCTGGCCGAGCACGTCAGAGGCGGCGGCTACGTCGTCGGCCTGGAGCCGAGCTGCACGACGGTGTTCCGCTCAGACGCCGCCGAGCTCTTCCCCGACGACCAGGACGTGCTCAGGCTGCGCGACCACACGCTCACCCTGGCCGAGCTGCTTGCCGAGCACACGCCTGGCTGGCAGCCGCCGCCGGTACGCCGCCAGGTCCTGGCCCAGGTGCACTGCCACCAGCACGCGGTGCTCGGCTGGGATGCGGATGCAAGGCTGCTCAGCGCCGCCGGGGCAACGGCCGAGCCGCTGGAGTCCGGCTGCTGCGGTCTGGCCGGCAACTTCGGCTTCCAGCCAGGCCACGGCGACGTGAGCCGCGCGCTCGCCGAGCGGGTCCTGCTTCCCCGGCTCCGCGACGCGGCCCCCGACACGATCATCCTGGCCGACGGGTTCAGCTGCCGGACGCAGATCCACGAACTCGACAGCGGCGACCGCGAGGCCATGCACCTGGCGGAGCTGCTGGCCTACGCGACCGAACTGCCCCGCGATCATCCCGAGCGGCTGGCCGCACCGCGTCCGGCCGAGCCCACGACGGCGAGCAGGCTGGCCGCGGCCGGAGCGGCGGCCGGGATCGGGGCCGGACTGGCCGCGGGAGCCGCTGTTGCTGCCCGATCGGCCATGCGATGATGACGGCGGGAGCAGCTCGCTGCCGCCGACTCGGTACCGACGATGGCGAGCCGTCCCGGATGGCGTGACGGGGGATGGTACAGGTGATCAAGACCACGCTCAAGCTCGGAGCGGTCGCGGCCGTCGGGGCCGCGCTGGCGCTGGGGTGGCGAGACATCAAGCGGTTCGTGCAGATCAAGCGGCTATCGGCCACGGGAACTCACCCGGAAAGAATCCCGGTCGGCGGCCGCGCGGTCTACCCGCGGAGCCACGCCGATGGCGAGGCGGACGGCACCGGCGACTTCGACTCGGCGCAGCGGGGCGGGCCCGACCTGCGCTAGCCGCCCGCGGCCGCCTGGGGCACCTCGCGCACCACGCTGGCAGGATCCTTGTCGCGCCGCAGGCCCAGATACCGGGGATGGCGTAGCTGGCCCGCGCTCGTCCACTCGGTGAACGCCACCTGGGCGACCAGCCTGGGTTCCACCCAGTGCACGCCGGACCTGGGCAGCGCGCCGCCGCCCGAGCGCGGCGGCTGGCCGCGCTGGAACGGCGGGTCCTTCCGCTCGATCCTGCTCAGCGACCGGGCCAGGCTGGCCAGTGTCGCCTCGCTGAAGCCGGTCCCGACCTTGCCCGCGTAGACCACCCGGCCGGCGCCGTCGTAGTACCCGAGCAGCAGCGCGCCGAAGTGGGCTCGGGAACCCCGCGGGTCGGTGTAGCCGCAGATGAGGAACTCCTGGCCGTTCTCGCACTTGAACTTCAGCCAGTCCCTGGTCCGGCCAGCCAGGTACGGCGCGTCAGCCCGCTTGGCGATCAGCCCCTCCCAGCCGTCCCGGCAGGCCTGCTCGAAGAACTTCTCGCCGTCGCAGTCCCGGTAGGCCGTATAGCGGAGCGGGTCGTCGAACGCCAGCACCTGAAGCAGCAGCTTCTTGCGCTCTCGCAGCGGCAGCGCCCTGACATCGCGGCCGTCGGCGACGAGCAGGTCGAACACGTAGTAGAACACCGGCACCCGGCGTCGCAGCTCGGCACCGGGATCGCGGACGCCGAGCCGCTGCTGGAGCAGGCCGAAGCTCGTCGCCTGGCCGTCGAACGCCACGACCTCGCCGTCGCAGACGAAGTCACGCGAGGACTGGTCGCTGAGCGCCTGGCGCAGCTCCGGGTAGGT
>Ga0137381_10004430_pt1 | contig 10164 bp, 10 predicted proteins | sample SagtaG_16_FD_104808 | JGI IMG/M metagenome (GOLD analysis project Ga0137381, IMG submission 104808) | Vadose zone soil microbial communities from Sagehorn Ranch, Mendocino, California, USA - Sage2_L_115_16 metaG | ecosystem: Environmental > Terrestrial > Soil > Vadose zone | place: USA... | reverse complement strand
CGGCGAGCTGGTCGGCGAGCTGCAGCGCCAGCGCGGACTTGCCGATGCCGCCCATCCCGTCGATCGCTGCGACCACCACCGGCCGACCGCGTCCCGGACCGCGGCCGCCGGACGGCCCGGCAGGTCGTAGCGCAGCGCGAGGGGCGATGGAGCCACCAGCGCGGAGCAGCTTCCGCAGGGATGCCAGTTCGCCGACCCGGCCGGTGAAGTCCCCAGGCGGGCGGGGCAGCTCCCGCGGAATCGGCAGGCCCGCCGGCCCGACCCTTGAGGCGGCCAGCACCGCAGGTAGCGGCGGTTGGGCGGCCAGCCCCGGCAGGTGGACCCAGGCGCGGGCGCTGGTCTCCTTGCCATGCACCCGGACCGGCTGCCAGCCATCCGGGTCGATGCCCTGGTAGGCGTGCCGCACGACGCCGTCGTAGAGCACGTCGGAGACCACCAGCACCACCTCTGCAGCGGGGCAGGCGGCCAGCACGGCGCGGGTGGCGTCGGCGTCCAGCAGCCGCGCCGCGTGGTTGAGGCTGGCTCCGGTGTGCCCGTAGGAGTCGTGGAGCAGCTCACCGGCGTGCACCACCACCCGCAACCGCATGCCCTCGCCGGCAGGCATCCGCCGGTTGTCGGCGGCAAGGCCGCTGGCCAGGCTGGTGGCCAGCGGGTGCAGCAGCCTGGTGGTGGGGACCTGGGCGTCGGCCAGCAGCCACAGGCCGTCACCGGTGTCGCTGCGGACCGTCAGGCCCGGATCGATCTCGGCATGGGCCAGCGCGTCGTCGACCAGGGTGTGGAGTCGGTCACGGAGCCGGGCCCGGATGGGGTCGGTCCACTCGGCGCGGCTGAACCGTTCGATGTCGACCCCGAGGATCCCCCGATAGACAGGCTCGTCTCGCATATCTCAGACCACCCAAGCATCCCGTTCAGACCTGAATCGTCCCACAGCCTCAGGTCCAGTGTCACCGGCGCCCAGCAATGTCTGGTCCCCAGACGCCCCAGCCGGGGGCGGCAAGTAGATGCCCTTGGCCAGCCCGATCTCTGGCGCCTGGCGCGCAACCGCGTCATCCATCGCCGAAAACCTCGCGCCCGATAGCGCTGAAGATCACAGGAGCGGAAGGGCTCAACGCACGTTGCCTTCAGCTTGTATGACCGATCTCGGCATTGAGTTGCTGGTCCGCGTCCAACGCCTCTTCCAGCTTCGTCATCGTCTCAGCGACGCCATCATGGGGCCGACTGGCGGCGTACCGGCCTGGCGGCCCTGGCGCGCTGGGTCGCGGGTCGCACCTCGGCCCCTTGCCGTGGACCAGTTGGAGCCCCTGCTCGCCGCCGGGACCTGTTTCCCGAGCATCCCTTGTTCGGCGACCTGCCGGTTGCGCTCGGCATCCAGTCGCCGCCCGAGCGTTCGCCGTGGGAGAACCTGCAGAAGCGCTGACCGCCCCCAGTTGCGAAACGCCGAGTTGGCCGGGCGCGGTCGCGTCTGGCGCCAGCGGCGGGCGTTGCGTGCAGGTGGCTGTCGGTGGTGCTGCACAGCGCCGTGCTTCTCTAGCCAATGGTCGTGTTGCTGGGTAGCGTGTGCTCGTGGTGCCTTGGAAGACGGGTGGGGCTTCCTGGATGGAGGCTCCGCTGTGGCTGCACACAGCGGTTGGCGGTGAAGCGATGAAGGCCAGCGGGCCGGCCGAATGGGACCAGGTGTCGTGCATGACCTGCGGCGCCCGGGACTTCGAAGTCACCCGCCCAGGGTGGGCCGAGGGTCTGCGCGACTGGCTCAGGTTCGGCGGTCCGTGGCGGCCAACCAAGCGGGCCTGCCGGCGATGCGGGACCGTGAGCAGCGCCGGCAGCGTCGGGGCGCTCGTCCCCTACCGGCGGGGATGGTGGTCGGTGCCGGTCGAGCTGTTCCGGATACTGCGGCGGCGGCGCACCAGGGTCCCGGTCCCGGCCACCTACCTGGTGGCGGTGGTGGCCGGGGCGCTGCTGGGTGTCGCCGCCCAGCTGGTGCTCGGCTGGCCGTGGTGGCTGGTGGCCGCCGGGGTCGTCGCCGCGGTGTGGCTGTTCTTCTTCTCCACCGCGTTCTGGGGTGGTGGGGGCTCCAGCCGGCCGCTTGCCACCGAGGTCCTGCGGGTTGTGAGCCCAGGCCGGGCCGTGGCGCGCGACCACCGCCAGCAGGTCGAGCGGTTCCGAGCCGCGCCCTTCCCCTCCTACGGCCTGCCACCCTCCTGGTCCGGGCCGCGCCAGCTTGGTGGCCGGGAGGAGAGCTGGTCCAAGGGGCGGCGGCGACCGGTCACCACCGCGCTCAGCTTGGGTCACGGCGAGCCGCTGGCCGAGGAGGGACCGCAGCTGCGGGTCGAGGTCAGGATCTACCGCGAAGGGGATCAGGTGCTGGCCGTGCGGTCGGAGAGCCGGCGGGGCCTGGCCGAGGAGCTGTGGTGGGAGGCCGCGCCCGCGGCCAACGACCCCGCCGAGCACTGGGATCAGGTCGCCGCCGCCCACCGCCGGCCTGACCCGACCTGGTCCCAGGTGAGGATCCCGGTGGACGGCCGGCCGGTCGCCTTCGGGTGGCTGGCCGAGGGCCGCCACTGGGTCGCCCGCGCCGACCTGGAAGACCGCACGCTGACCCTCCGCGGCCGCGACCTGCCCGTCGAGTCGGTCGAGCTGGTTCGGGTCATCGACCTGGAGCCCTACATCCAGGGCCAGCGCCGCCTGGAGGAGGCCTGGGCCCGCCATTACCACGAGGAGCATTAGTGAGGCCAGCCTCGGACCGCCGGGAACCCACCGTGGTCCCGTGTCGTAGGCTTCGTCGTTCCTGAAGGAGTCCGAGGCTGTCCTCACGGGGGTGGCGCCGTGGCCGGTGTGGTGAACATCAACGATGTCCTCGACGGTCACGTGGCACTGGACCTGGATTGCCTGGACCGCATCTACCTCAACGCCTACGTCCCCAACCTGCAGGTCGGCGGCCAGGTGGTCACGTTCTTGACCCAGCATCTGGGCCACGAGGTGCCGTCCCCAGCCCTGTTCAAACGCATCGGCGACCGCTTCCGCCAGGCGGTCGCGGCCTTCGCCGAGGCAAACGACATTCCCCTGCTGCGCCTCAAGCGGCCCGACCGCACCCGCTGGGACGATCGCAAGCTCGACCACGTCCGTCCCCACTTGGAGCAGGCCGAGCGTGATGGTCGCCATCGGATGGTTTCGGCGGGCAGGAGGAACGCGCTCGCGAAGCGGTGGGCCTGCTGCTCGACCGCCTGGCGGCCCGGTTCGACATCATGGTGCAGCACCAGGTGGCCGAGCTCGTATGCGGCGTCGAAGCTGGAGCAGGCGGTGTCGTGCTCGTCGCTGCCGAGCACGACGATCGGGCGCATATTCGCGCAGGTGGAGAAGGCGTCGACGCCGTGGGTGTCGGTCGTCGCTTACCTCATGCGCCGGCCCGGTCCGATGAGGCACATCGGTTAAACTGGTACGACCGTACCAGTACCAGTTTGAGGGGGCGTCTTTGGCCTGGATCCTGCTCACCGGCGCGATCGCTTCAGAGGTCATCGCCACCACTGCGCTCAAGCTCAGCAACGGCTTCACACGACCAGCTCCGAGCATCGTCGTCGCCGTCGGCTATCTGCTCTCCTTCGGCCTCCTCGCCCAGGCACTCAAGCTCCGGCTGCAGGTCAGCGTCGCGTACGCGATCTGGTCAGGCGTCGGAACCGCGGCGATCACCGTCATCGGCATGCTGCTGCTGAACGAGCCGCTCACCGCCGGAAAGGTGCTCGGCATCGTGCTCGTGATCAGCGGCGTCGTGGCGCTCAACTTGGCAGGTGCCCACTGAGTGCACTGAGTGGACGCCGACCTGCCCAAGAGCGCAGCCGCCGACGCCGCGAGGCGCTTGCGAGCGCCGCCGTCGCCCTGCTGGCCGAGGGTGGGTTCGCCGCGATCAGCCACCGCGCGGTCGCCCAGCGAGCCGGACTGCCGCTGGCTGCCACCACCTACTACTACCGCTCACGCGACGACCTTGTGACCCACGCATTCGCGCGACTCGTCGAGCGCGAGCTGGGGGTTTGGCGACGCGCCCTCGCCGGACTCCGCGAAGCTCATGACGCGGCCGCTGCCGCCGACCTGCTCGTGGGCGTGCTTTGTCCCACCGATCCGGCGGTGCGCGCCCGCCAGCTCGCCCTGTGGGAGCTGTACCTGCAGGCCGGCCGCGACCCTAACCTGCGGTCGATCGCGGGGGCCTGGACCGAGGGCTGCATCGCAATCGCAGCCGAGCTTCTGCAGGATCTCGGCTTCCCATCCGGGGCGGCCCGCCTGCTCGTGCTCGCGCTGGGGGGTGTGCTGCTCCACAACCTCATCGAGCAACGGAGCGATGCCCGAGAATCCACACAGCAGGCGGTGCTCACGGTGCTCGAAGCGGCAAGCCAGACGTGGGCCAGCCGCGACGGCTCCTCGAGCGGCCGGTGTTCGCACCGCCGCCCTCAGTGAGTGCCCTGCGCGTCGGCCGCACCCGGGTCGGCGGCATCGCCCGCAACAAGCCACGGATGCGGACCGCGCTGGCGGCGGTCTGGCGCTTGCCGCAGCACCCGCTGGCTTCGGCCTCGCCGACCTTGGCGCCAAGGTCCAGGCGATGGGGCCCAGACCGGCTCCACGGTCCGCCAGGCCGCCGACGACCTGCGTAAGCTCCGCGGCCAGGACCTGAGCGTCAATCCCGGCCGGTCATGGCGCTATCAGCTCCCCTCACAGGCCGCCCGCACCATCAGCGGACTGCTTGCAGGGTGGCGATCAGCTCGACGGTGCGGACTCCCTTGGCGAGGCCGGCATGTGCTCCGGATCGGCGGATGGCGCTGGCGAGCTGGGTGTCGTCTTGCGCGGTCCACAGCACGACGCGGATCCCTGGCTGCTGCCGGCGCAGCGCCTGCGTCGCCTGGATGCCGTCCATCCCTGGCATGCAGAGGTCCATGAGCACCAGGTCAGGGGTGGTACATGGCGGCCAGTGCCAGCGCCTGGGCGCCGTCGGCAGCCTCGCCGACCACTACCAACCCAGCCCGCTCGAGGGCCGCGCGGACACTTTGACGCAGCCACCGGCTGTCGTCGACGAGCAGCACCCGCAGAACCGTGGCGGCATCAGTGTTCGCGCCTGGCATCGCGACCTCCACGAGGGACGAGACCACCAGCGGCATTCACTGCCTAATGGCAATTGCAGATGCACATGCAGATGGCATTTCGGTTATCATCCCGCTTGTTCCACGCGGATGCAAGGACGGATGCACGTGCAGATGAATGGGTTTACGCGATCTGCGGCACCACAGCCAAGGAAGGGAGTGGCAGACTATGCGCTGACCTGGACCCCTGGGGAGATCGGGAGGCAGGGTGACCACCGATCAGCGAGGGAGCGGCCCAACCATCGGCTCGACCGGCGGGCCGACTGTCCTGCGTATCATCCTCGGCGCCCAACTGCGGCGCCTTCGCGAGGCCAAGGGCATCAGCCGCGAGGACGCTGGATACCTGATCCGGGCTTCCGAATCCAAGATCAGCCGGATGGAACTGGGGCGCGTCAGCTTCAAGGAACGCGACATCGCCGACCTGCTCTCCCTGTACGGCATCATCCATCAGGACGAGCGGACAGCCTTGCTGGCGCTGGCCCGCCAGGCCAACACCCCGGGCTGGTGGCAGCGCGACGGCGACATCCTGCCGAACTGGTTCCAGACCTACCTCGGGCTGGAGGAGGCGGCGGCGCTGATCCGAACCTATGAGGTGCAGTTCGTCCCCGGCCTGCTGCAGACCGAGGACTATGCCCGCGCGGTCATCACGCACGGCAACCCGGCGGCTCCCCCCGAGGAGATCGAGCGACGCGTCAGCCTGCGGATGAAACGGCAACAGCTGCTTACCCGGTCAGATGCCCCGCAGCTTTGGGCGGTGGTGGATGAGGCGGCGTTGCGGCGGCGGATGGGCAGCCATGCAGTGATGGGCGCCCAGCTCGAGCGCCTGATCAAGGCCTCCGAGCTGCCAAACGTCACCCTGCAGGTGCTGCCGTTCCATGCTGGCGCCCATGCCGCCGAGGCCGGGGCGTTCACCATCCTGCGGTTTCCCGAGCCTGACCTCCCCGACGTGGTCTACATCGAGCAGCTCACCGGCGCGCTCTATCTGGACAAGCGCGATGACGCTGACGTCCACATGGCGGCCATGGACCGCCTCGGTGTTGAGAGCGCCCCGCCGCGCACCACTGTCAAGATCCTCAGCAGGATCCTCCAGGAGACAAGACCGAACCATGACGACACCGCGCACAGCTAACAAGCACGAGCTGCCTGCCGCCGTGCTGTCCACACAGTTGCGCCAGGTCAGATGGCAGAAGAGCCACTACAGCAACTCGCAGGGAAGCTGCGTCGAGATGGCGTTGCTGCCCGGCGGAGATATCGCTGTCCGCAACTCCAGAGATCCCAACGGCCCGGCGCTGATCTACACCCAGGCCGAGATCCACGCGCTCCTCCAAGGCGCAAAGGACGGCGATTTCGACAACCTGCTCCGGTAACGTCCAGCCGCCACCGTCCAGACAACGACAACCCGAGACCCGGCCCATGAGGGTAGCTCCGGGGGTCCCCGCTGGTTACTCGGCACCCGCTAAACCCTCGGCTCGTCGGAAAGGTGGGCCCTGCGGGGCCCCTATGGACCCCGCAGGGGAGAGCTACCCTGCTATCGTTCGTGTGGTCAAGCCCCTCAGCGCGTGCCGGGACCTGGACAGTTCCGATGTGACGGCCACTACACGCACGCGCGCCGCCGCACTGCTAGGAGTCCCCCATGAGCACCGACGACATCCCATCGAAGATCGACACCTCAGTGCCCCACTCGGCCCGTTTTTGGAACTACTTCCTGGGCGGTAAGGACAACTACCCCGTTGACCGCGCACTGGGCGACCAGATCGCAAAGATGGCGCCGGGACTGGTCGACGTGGCTCGCGCCTCCCGGGAACACATCATCCGCACCGTGACCTATCTGGCCGGCGAGGCGGGGATCCGTCAGTTCCTCGACATCGGGACCGGCCTGCCCACGGCGAACAACACCCACGAGGTCGCACAGCGGGTGGTGCCCGAGTGCCATATTGTCTACGTCGACAACGACCCCCTGGTCCTCGCACACGCCCGCGCCCTGCTCACCAGCTCGCCAGAGGGTGCCACGGACTACATCGACGCCGACCTGCACGACCCCGAGACGATCCTTCGGGAGGCCGCCCGGACGCTGGACTTCACCACGCCGGTCGCGCTCATGCTCATGGGCATCCTGGGGCACGTCAAAGACGACGACGAGGTGCGGTCGATCATCAAGCGGCTGATGGACGCCCTGCCCTCCGGCAGCTACCTGGCGCACAGCGACGGGACCAACACCAGCCCCGAGATGGTCGCGGCCCAGGACCGCTACAACCAGAGTGGTGCGGTCCCCTACCGGCTTCGCAGCCCCGAGCAGATCGCCAGCTTCTTCGACGGCCTGGAGCTGGTGGAGCCCGGTGTGGTGTGGTGCTCTCAATGGCGACCCGATCCCGCCGACGCCGTCGGTGGCCTTCCCGCGCAGGTGCACGCCGTCGGCGGCGTGGGCCGCAAGCCGTAATGCGCCACGAGGCGCTTCGCTATATTCCCGGTTTAGCCGGGAGGAATTCGGAGGGAGGTTCTTGGGTCTGATGCCTTACCTGGATCTGAAAGGTGAAGGGGACAGTAGCATGGCAGGTAACTGGCGGCCGTGTCCAGGTGCGGGAACGGGGCGCTAGGGGACCCGCGCGATATGGTGAAAGCTAGACTGCCTGAACCCTAATCTCCAGAAGATGCAATGCGCCATCCGCCGGAAAGCGCATCTGGAACCGGCGCCCGCCCTACTCTGTAGTGTTATGGTCTGCGGGGTAACCTCCGGGGTGGAGGAGCGATGCCCAGTGAGGGTATTTAAGGAGATAAGTAGGGCACCTAAGTCGCGCTATGACGTATAGCGAAGACGAACGTGGGATCACCTAAGGGGCGCGAGCCCTATGGTGACGCAGGTCCCGTAGTAGTCGTGAGCGTAACGCCTCACCAGGGGGGACGGGAAAGCCGTCCGCAGGGCGAAGGGGACCAGGTGACTGACGTCCAGGAGGCCGGGAGGTACGCGTGATGCGGGATGCCGCAACGGTGCTGGAGGTCGTGCGTGACCGTGGCAGGCGCGGCCTGCCGCTGGAAAGGCTGTACCGGCTGCTGTTCAACCCGCAGTTGTACCTGCTGGCCTACGGGCGCATCGACGCCAACCACGGGGCGATGACGCCCGGGGCCGACGGGGAAACCGCCGACGGCATGTCGCTGACCGGGATCAGGCGCATCATCGAGGCGCTGCGTCACGAGCGTTTCCGGTCCCAGCCAGTCAAGCGCGCCTATATCCCGAAAAAGAACGGGAAAATGAGGCCGCTGGGCCTGCCGTCATGGCCGGATAAGCTCGTGGGCGAGGTGATCCGTCTCTTGCTGGAGGCGTATTACGAGCCGCGGTTCTCCGGCTGCTCACACGGTTTCCGTCCCCGGCGTGGCTGCCACACCGCACTTACCGATGTGGCGAAGACATGGACGGGGACAGCCTGGTTTATCGAGAGTGACATCTCCGACTGTTTCGGGAGCCTTGATCACGGGGTACTCCTGTCGATCCTGGCGGAGAGCATTCACGATAACAGGTTCCTCCGGCTGATCAAACAGATGCTGCAAGCCGGGTACCTGGAGGACTGGGAATGGAATGCCACGCTTTCCGGTACCCCCCAAGGCGGGGTGGTCTCACCAGTCCTCTCCAATATCTACCTGGACCGGATGGACAAATTCGCCGAGACAGTTCTCATACCGGAATACACCCGGGGAAAGGCCAGGGCGAAAAACCCCGGCTACCGGCGTGCCGAATCAGCGGTAAGACGTGCCCGCAGGCGCGGCGACCGTGCCGCGGAGCGGGAGCTGCGCCAGCAGCTACGCAGCATGCCCAGCATGGATCCCCGAGATTCTGGCTACCGGCGGCTGCGGTACACACGTTACGCCGACGACGCGCTGCTCGGGTTCACCGGACCGAAAGCCGAGGCCGAGGAGATCAAGACCCGCCTCGCGGCGTTCCTGCGCGATGACCTCAAGCTGGAGCTGAGCGAGGAAAAGACCCTGATCACGCACGCCCGCACCCAGGCGGCGAAATTCCTCGGCTATGAGATCACCGTCGCCCACGATGACCGCAAGATCACTCGCGGCCACCGGTGGCTTAACGGCACAGTCCAGCTCCGCGTGCCCAAAACGGTGATCACGGCCAAGTGCGCCCGCTACCTCAAACGCGGTAAACCCGCGTCCCGCCCCGAGCTGAAAGACCGCGATGACCACGCGATCATCAGCACCTACGGCGCGGAATACAGGGGCATCGTCCAGTACTACCTGCTGGCCGGAGACGTCTGGCGACTGGACCGGCTGGAATGGGTCATGAAGACCTCCATGCTCAAGACGCTCGCACACCGGCACTGCTCGACAGCGACGAAGATGGCCGCCAAGCACAAGGCCGTCATCGATACCCCTGCGGACCGCGCCGATGCTTTGAAGCCCGCGTCGAACGAGACGGCAGGAAGCCGCTGGTCGCACGGTTCGGAGGCATCCCGCTCCGGCGGCAGCACAAAGCGGTCCTTGATGACCGCCCGCAAGGCCCAGCCAAGCCCCGCCGCAGGGAACTGATCAGCAGGCTCCTGGCGGGACAGTGCGAGTGGTGCGAGCAGCCAGCCCAGGTGGAAACCCACCAGGTCCGCAAGCTCGCCGACCTCACCCGCACGGGCCAGCCGCAACCCGCGTGGGCGCAGCTCATGGCCAGGAAACGACGCAAAACCCTCGTGGTTTGCTCCCCCTGCCATGCGGCCATCCACGCCGGAGCGCCAGCCGCGATATGCACGCAATAGTCACTGGAGAGCCGGATGCCCGGAAACGGGCACGTCCGGTTCGGCCCGGGGGCCGCCGGAAAAGGACCCGCCTAGCGGGCACCTCGTCGGCGGCCTACCGGAACATGCCAAGCGGTTCCGAGAGTTGGCCCACCTTCAGGCGGGGCTGCCATCCCCGACCCATGACGCCGTGGCGTGACCTGTGGGAGCCGCTCATCGAGATCGTGCGGTGCCGTGGCATCGTGTTCCGTTGGGTGAAGGGCCACTCGGGGGATCCGATGAACGATCTGGTTGACCAGCTCGCGGTGGCGGCAAGG
>Ga0137381_10004423_pt1 | contig 10171 bp, 8 predicted proteins | sample SagtaG_16_FD_104808 | JGI IMG/M metagenome (GOLD analysis project Ga0137381, IMG submission 104808) | Vadose zone soil microbial communities from Sagehorn Ranch, Mendocino, California, USA - Sage2_L_115_16 metaG | ecosystem: Environmental > Terrestrial > Soil > Vadose zone | place: USA... | reverse complement strand
TTGCTCGATTGTCGGGGAACGCATTTCTCGAAAGCCTTTCGTTGTAGTTTCTGCTCTCGGTGGCGCGACTAATGGCTTGTTGGAAGCCGGTAACCTTGCCGCCAATGGGGAAATGCGGGCCGCAATGGCGATTGCGGACCGGCTCGAGCAGCGGCATTCGGAGCTGCTGCCCTCCACAGCCGAACATTTTGTGCGATTGCGTGAGTTGCTGAAGGCTTTGGGTGCGATCGGCGAGTTTTCCTTGCGCACACAGGACCTGATTGCTGCTTACGGAGAAGTTGTTTCTTCGCTGATTTTCACCGACCGAGTTAAACGTCTCGGCTACGATGCGGTTCACGTCGACGCGCGGCAATGTATGATCACCGACGATCGTTTCGGGAAAGCTTCACCGCTGAAGGACCTGACCACCGCGCGGCTTGAGGAAATCGCCAGGCCAAGCCTGAATTCCGGCCGAGTTGTGGTGATGGGAGGATATATCGGCGCAACCAAATTGGGCATGACGACAACGCTCGGCCGTGGCGGCTCCGATTACAGCGCTGCGATAGCCGGCGCGGCATTGAACGCCGAAGAAATTCAAATCTGGACGGACGTCGATGGGCTGATGACGGCGGATCCACGTATCGTGGCCGAGGCATGGAAGGTGAAAGAAATCTCCTTTGATGAGGCATCCGAACTGGCCTATTTCGGAGCGAGAGTTCTCCACCCTTTGACCCTATTGCCAGCCGTGGAGCAGAACATCCCGGTTTACATCCTGAATTCGAGAAAGCCGAAGGGCACCGGAACTCGCATTACTCGCCAGGCACGTCCGTGCAGGAACTTGATCAAGTCGATCGCGTGCAAACGTGGAATTACGATCGTCACCGTCTCGTCGTCACGCATGCTGATGGCATACGGTTTTCTGAAGGGCCTGTTCGAGGTTTTCGACCGGCACCACACATCGGTAGACATGGTTGCCACTTCCGAGGTCTCCGTTTCTCTGACGTTGGACAATGTCTCCTGGCTCGATGCCATCGTTGAAGACTTGAAATCCCTCGGCGACGTCGAAGTCGCTACAAACATGGCGCTCATCTGCCTTGTCGGAAATAACCTCAAATACACGCCCGGCGTCGCTCGCCGCGCCTTTGGCAGCATTGCCGATATCAATATCCTGATGGTTTCGCACGGAGCCTCGAATATCAATTTCAGCTTCATCGTTGATCAGAACGATGCCGATTCCGCCATTCAGAAGCTCCACGCGGATTTCTTTCATGACATCGATCGTGAGGTTTTCGAAGAGCCCGCTTAGGATTTCCTCAACGTCCGTGCATCGCTCGCATGTGTTCCGCCATATTCCCTGATGGCCGTAAGCGCAGGAAAGCAACCAGAGCCACCGGATGATTTCCGTAAACGGTCTTCAGCTGCGGCGTCAGGCCATACGCGGTGGCCTGTACACCCAACCCCAGATTCACGGATGGAATGCGAACCGCGAGGTCTCTCTCGTATCCAAAACTGTAGGCCTGAACTCGCCCAATTGGCTTCTCTTCGATATGCACTGCTGCGGGTGATTCTCCAGCGAGCAGACTCCGGTCACGGTCCACGTTCTCAATTCGTGTCCATACCCAATTTCGTTTCAGGAAATTCACCGTGGATTCCACAGTGTAGGAATTGAAGATGCGCTTGTCGGCATGGTCCATGTCTTCGTTTCGGCCCCACACGATGCTGGAAGCGGCGTGGCCTGACGAGAACTGCAGATTGTGATGAATGGAAGCGGTGGTCCGAAGCGTGTCGAGGTCCGGTTCCAACGCCTCCCGGTTGTTGATCCTTCCAATCGAAAACTGACCGGTGAGATTGCTGGCCGGTGCAATGGTGAGACGTGATGAAAAAGAGTCCGGCTCTCCTCCATCAATGTTCCACCGGTTTTCGTTCGCTTCGCGGCCGTGAAACGTTGAAGCCTCAAGCTGCAATGGGCCGCTGACCACGCCGAGCGTGATTACACTATTGGAGATGTGTGTGGAATCCTCTTCGTGGTGCCCGAGCACAGCCATTGGATTCTCGGACGCCGATGCTCGGTGCGGATAGGCCGGGGGACCCAAAGCTGGATCTCCAATCGGACCGCCATAGAGAAACATTTGCGTGCGGTCTGAAAATCGAAATTCGTACCGGCCCGCTAACTCCATGAACAGATCGTGCGGGTGCTGGCCATCGACAATCGGCAAGCCATACGCCGTTTCTCCGGTTTGGAAGAGTTCCGGGTAACGGCGGTGGGTCACCGTTGCGGGTTCGAGACTCAGCATCGGGTGAAACGCTATGACATGCCGGCCAAGTTCGCGGGAAAGCATCGGCATGAACCAGTTGGTCGAGAAAAGCTTGTCCTTCCCTCTAGGTCCGCTCTGCTGGATCGATGCGACAAAAGCGTTGGCGTGAAACATAAGCGTCCAGTTGCCGAGCGGGCGATGGACCATCGGACTGAACTCTGACGTCGTTTTGGGCTCGATACTCGTACCGGAAGAAATAAAGCCGGCCGTGTTTTCCACGCCTTGCATATCCATCGTTTGCGTGTGGGCTTGCCGGGCGGCAATGAGCAATGCCCACAGAAGTAGGGACGCACTCTGACGCTTCATAAACCTCCTTCAGTTGGAGAATCCGAGGGAAGGCACGTAGTCGCGGGCCTTTAGCCCGCGTTCAATTCAGAACGAAGACGAACGCGGGCTGAAGCCCGCGACTACATGCTTGAAGCGAAACAGACAGCTAAACGCGCAGAATGGAAAATGAAGATGTTTCTGGAGGTCCGAAATTATTTCGGACGACAGGCCTAATTTCGTACACCGACGAGTACGAAGGACTCAAGCTGACCATTACAGTACAGCCGCAAGGCGCTAGGGGCATCATTAACGCCTTACTTACGGATGGAAAAACAAGAGTGAAATCTTGAAGGCCAGTGGGGTCCGAGCTGCTCTTGTGGTGATCGCAGCAGTCGGAGCTATGGTGTATGGGGCAAGATGAAGCGGTCAGATCAGGTGCAAAGCAGCTCTGGGAGCAGAAGCTAACCCATGCGAAAGCGAGAATAATCGCGGAGGCGATACCCGATCTGACGGCGCGCATCATCGGTACCAGCAATACATTAGTGGGAAATGGCTGGGGCGCCGCAATTGCAAATCTTGGGTGGCTGCGCCATTTCATAATTCAACCCTTCTCAGCCTGAGCGCGTTCGTGATCACCGACACCGAACTGAATGTCATCGCAGCACTGGCAATCATAGGACTCAGGAGCAGGTCGAAGAAAGGATACAACACACCTGCTGCGATCGGTATACCAACGACATTGTAGATAAAAGCCAGAAACAGATTCTGACGTATGTTCTTCATGGTGGCGCGGCTGAGAGAGCGCGCGCGGACGATGCCGCGGAGGTCGCCTTTCAGGAGAGTAATGCCGGCGCTTTGCATCGCTATATCGGCGCCACTGCCCATTGCGATTCCAACGTTAGCTTGAGCCAATGCCGGCGCATCATTGATACCGTCGCCGGCCATGGCCACGGTTCGACCTTCTTTCTGGAGTTGCTTAATGATTTTACCTTTGGTTTGGGGCAGAACTTCTGCGATCACGTCATCAATTGCAAGCTTGCCGGCTACAGCCTGGGCCGTTGTCCGGCCGTCGCCGGTCAGCATCACAATGCGAAGGCCTTCTTGGTGTAACGCGTTGATTGCTTCGGAACTGGATTCCTTGATTGGATCCGCCACGCTCACCAACCCGGCAACTTTGCCGTCGACGCCGAGAAACATCACGGTCTGACCCTCGTTGCGCAGATCCTCGGCTTTCTCGCGGATTCCACCTGCATCGATCTTCAGCTCTTCCAACAACGTCAAGTTTCCGAACGCGACGGCACGGCCTTCGACAGAACCCGTAACGCCTTTCCCTGTGAAAGAGCGGAAATCCCGCGCCTCAGTAAGCTGCAGTTTCCGTTCGAAGGCCGCGCTGACAATTGCGGCCGCAAGGGGGTGCTCACTGCCTCGTTCGAGACTCCCGGCCAAACGCAAAACCTCGGCTTCGCTGAAGCCGGGCGCTGCCACAACCTTGGCGAGCGCAGGCTTGCCTTCGGTCAGAGTGCCCGTCTTGTCCAGCACCAGCGTGTCGACTCTCTCCATGACTTCCAAGGCTTCAGCATTTTTAACGAGAACGCCCGCCACAGCCCCGCGGCCGACGCCGACCATAATCGACATGGGAGTTGCCAGACCCAACGCACACGGACACGCGATGATGAGCACGGCCACGGCATTCAACATGGCATGCGCGAAGCGAGGTTCGGGACCCACGGCCATCCAGACGAAAAACGTGATGACGGCAACCACAATAACCGCAGGAACGAAGTAGGCCGCCACCCCGTCAGCCAGGCGCTGGATCGGCGCACGGCTTCGCTGGGCCTGGCTCACCATCGCCACGATCTGCTGCAAAAGCGTGTCACGCCCGACGCGTTCCGCCCTCATGACGAACCCGCCGGTACCGTTGATCGTCGCGCCGATAACGCGGTCACCGGCGCCCTTCTCTACAGGAATCGGTTCGCCGGAAATCATGGATTCATCGACCGAGCTTTGGCCTTCGAGAATCACTCCGTCCACCGGTATCTTCTCGCCGGGGCGGACCCTCAGTTTGTCGCCAGGGTGAACCTGATCCAACGGTATGTCGCGTTCGGAGCCGTCCTGCGACAGGACTCGAGCTGTCTTTGGCGCAAGGCCCAGCAAAGCCCTAATGGCAGCGCCGGTCCGGCTGCGAGCACGCAATTCGAGGACTTGGCCAAGAAGAACCAGCGTGGTGATGACTGCGGCGGCTTCGAAGTAGGTGGGAACGCGGAATGCCCCGCCCGTCTCTCCTGGCGGAGACGGAATGAGGTGAGGAAAGACTGTAGCGATGACGCTGTAAATATAGGCCGTGCCGGTTCCGATCGCAATCAAGGTGAACATATTCGGACTGCGATTCACGATCGAGGCCCAGCCCCGTTGGAACAGGGGCCAGCCTGCCCAGACGACAACTGGCGTCGCCAGCAGTAACTGGATGAAAGGCAGCCTTTCCGTCATGCCCAGAAAAAGGACCGGGACACTCCATACCACGCCAATCCAGAAGCGGCGCGTCATATCCGCGAGTTCTGGATTTTCTTCTTCCCCAGCCGTGACCATCTCCGGTTCCAGCGCCATGCCACATATGGGACAGGCGCCAGGTCCGGCCTGGCGAATTTGCGGATGCATCGGACAGGTGTAGATGGCTTTGGAGATTTCGGATTGCGGATTGCGGATTGCGGATTTTGGGGACACTAGAAATTGGTCGGCATTGGCGCGAAAGCGCTCCACGCAACGCCGACTGCAGAAGTAATAGGTACGGCCCTTGTATTTGTGGCTGCCGGCCGCAGTTTCCGGCATGACCTTCATTTTGCAAACCGGATCCGTTTCAAACACCGAAGACGAGGACGCACCGAGAGAACCGAGTTGAACGAGATCATCCATTCATTCATTATACTTTGAAGGTGATGCCCGGGGGCGGGCTGGGTTCATCGCGATGGGTTTTGGTTTAGGAAGTTTGGGGGCTGGCCCTACGGAGGCTAGGCTTCGTAGGGATTCGGATTCTGGTACCGCTGTTTTGATTTTCGACGATACGCTCGGTAGACCACCCAGGAGATAGTCGCGAACAAAATGTACGGAAGGAAGAGGAGAAGGAGGATGCCATAGGCGAAACTACTGGCAAGCATCTTTCCTTCCGGAGAGGATTCGAGCGCACTTCTGCACATGGCGCAGCCTTGCGCCCAACCCAAAGACTCCAGAGCGAGAAATGTGGCAAGTGCCAGGATTATGGAACGGAGTTTTAGCATATTCACCGGACCGAGATCACATGACTTGCGGATCCCAAAGTCTCCGGAAACGTGAATGAGAACAGGATGATCGCCAATATGAGCGGAGCCAGTGTAATCATGATCAGGTTGATCCTCTCATAGCGCAGGTGCATGAAGATGGAGGCAATCAACAGGATCTTCGCCAGCGTTGTGCAAACCAGAAGCAAAGCCTTCAACCTCTCCGCAATCGGAGCGTAGCCGAGTCCCAGGGCGAGCATGGTCATCACCAGAAGCCAGAACCAAGTCATCATATACGTCTTGTAGGAAATCGCATTTACGTCGTGCTCGTGTGCCATCCTGCCCCCCTTTTTTTTAGCGTCGGGCCCACCGGCCAGCTACTGTCGGTACACCGCCTTCGGCGGCCTCATTTATACGCATTTGGCCGGTACCCCCACGCCTATAACAAATAGAAGAACGCGAAAACAAAAACCCAGACCACGTCGACAAAGTGCCAGTACAAACCGGCATTCTCAACGCCGTCAGCCGAATACTTGCCCATGGCCGCGCGCAAAGCGACGATCGCAAGAATAGTAACACCGCTGAAGACGTGAAATCCGTGGAATCCGGTAATTACAAAGAAAGCTGCCGCGAATTGCGGCACGCCCCAGGGGTTGTGCGTCAGCCGGGCGCCTTCGCGGATGAAGTGAGACCACTCGTAGGCCTGGCACCCCAGGAATATGAGACCGCCGGCGATGGTCAGCGCGAGGAAGCGAACGGCCAGTTTCGGTTGTCTGGCACGCGCAGCTCCAACAGCCATGGCCATGACAGCGCTGCTCGAGATCAGAGCAAAGGTCATGAACGTGATCAAGACCATGTTGAAGACTTCGGTCTGTTTAGGCCATTCCTGGCTGATACCCCTCACGAAACCGTAGGCAATCAAAAATCCGGCAAACGTCAGAGCGTCGGAGATGATGAAGATCCACATCATGAACTTGCTCCAGCTTGTGCCGAACGGAGATTTTCCGCCGCCCCAATCTGAAGCCAATACTCGTTGCTGTTCAGCTAAGGTCGCATCCATCAATTCTCTCCATTTACTTAGTGCACGATTTCCTAAATACGGTCACGTATACGCCCTCACCCGCCGCTTCGCGGCACCCTCTCCCAGAGGGAGAGGGACTAACCTTCCGAATGGTCCTTCTCCCCCTGGGAGAAGGTGGCCCGAAGGGCCGGATGAGGGCAAATCCAAGCCCTAGTTGGTATCTAAGACAACAACAATAAAAGAACCAGATAAACCCAAAGTGCATCCATTACGTGCCAGTAGGTAGCGCACAGCTTCAACGGCTCGTGGTTGGAAACGGTCAACCGATTCCTCAGCGCCTTAAATAGAACGAAGCTGAGTCCAGCAATTCCTCCCAAAAGATGAAGACCATGAAGGCCAGTCAGAACATAGAAGAATGAACTTTGAAGCGTCGATGGGAGATAGACACCGGCGTGCACGAGTTGACGCCAGGCGGCAAGCTGACCGGCGATGAAAATCAAACCCAGCATCCCACTCAGCGCAAGCCACGCCTTCATCGCCTGAAGCTGATTTTTGCGAACAGCTCCTTTCGACAGCTCGAATGTAAAGCTGCTCAAAATCAGCACGGCCGTGTTTGGCCATAACAGTGAAGGCAATGCGATGTTTTGCCACGTCGGTAAACCGCGCAGCACGATGTATGCGCTGCTCAGTCCGGCGAAAAGCATGATGATGGCGGTCAAAAGAATCCAAAGGCCGAGCTGTCCCTTGGAGATGGGAAACGAGCCGCCGAGGTCCCCTGCACCGCCGTCACCGCCATCGCCGCCGGGCAAAACGGGCGGCGGTGGACTGATTCCTCGAGTTCGTTTTTCCTGAGTGATTACGGGCATATCAAAATTCCATTTCAGGGCTTCGCCCCAACGGTCGCCGGCACGGTCTGCGGTATGAAATCTTCCTTCTCACCCGGAACGCTGTAATCGAACGGCCAGCGGTGGACCGTCGGCAGCTCATCTCCAAAGTTACCATGTCCCGGCGGAGAGGGCACGGTCCACTCCAGGGTGGTTGCATGCCAGGGATTTCGCTCGGTCATGCGTTTGCCCAGGAAAATGCTCCAGTAAAAGTTGAACAGGAAGATCAATTGAGCTGCGCCGAGGATGAAGGCGGCGACGGTGATGAATTCATTCAAAGGCTGTTGCGGCTTCAGAAAGTCGTATTGGGTCGGATCATAAATACGCCGCATTTGGCCGCCGATGCCCAGAATGTGCATCGGGAAAAACACGGAATAGACACCGATGAAGCTCACCCAGAAATGGATTTTTCCGAGCGTCATATTCATGGACCGCCCGAATATTTTGGGGAACCAATAGTAGACGCCGCCAAATGCTGCAAAGAGCGGAGCGATGGCCATCACCAGATGGAAGTGAGCCACGACGAAGTACGTGTCCTGAAGCTGGATGTCGGCGGCTGAAGTTCCCAGGAAGATGCCGCTGATTCCGCCGCTCACGAACAACGAAACGAACGCAATGGCAAACAAGGCGGGTACGGTAAATCGAATACGGGCCCCCCACACCGTGCCGATCCAGTTGAACGTTTTGATCGCCGATGGAACGGCAATAAGCAACGTGGTCAGTGTAAATACCGAGCCCAGGAACGGGTTCATCCCGCTGACGAACATGTGGTGGCCCCACACGATGAAGCTCAGAGCCGCGATCGCAACCATCGAATAAACCATCATGCGATAGCTGAAGATCGGCTTGCGGCAGAAGGTCGAAAGGATGTCCGACGCCATGCCCATCGCGGGCAGAATCACGATGTAAACCTCAGGATGGCCGAAGAACCAGAACAAATGCTGCCACAAGAGCGGGTGACCGCCGGAATGGTCCGTCAGCGGCACCTGGTTCATGATGATGCCTGCCGGCACAAAGAAGCTCGTCCCGCCAACTCTGTCGAATAGCAGCAGAATGCCCGCGGCCAGCAGCACTGGAAAAGCCAGCAGGCCGAGGACCGAGGTAACCAGCAGGGACCACTGGGTCAACGGCAGCCGCATCATGGACATGCCTTTGGTTCTCAGCGTGAGAATCGTGGTGATGTAGTTGAGACCGCCCATCAGGCCCGATACGCTGAATAGCGCGATGGCCGTGATCCACAACGTCATACCGGTGCCTTGTCCCGGCCCGGCGGCAGGAATCGCATTTAACGGCGCGTAAGCGGTCCAACCTCCAAGCGGAGCGCCCCCTTCAACAAACAAGGCGGAAAAAATCACGATGCAGGAAAGCAGGAAAACCCAGTACGAAAGCGCATTCAGGAACGGAAACGCCATGTCGCGCGCGCCGACCTGGAGCGGAATGAGGAAATTGCCAAACCCGCCGGTGAGGACTGCCGTGAAAAGGAAGAATACCATGATCGTGCCATGCATGGTGACCAGCGAGATATAGTACTCCGGCTTCATGACGCCGCCCGCAAACGCATCCGGCATGATCTTTGCCATCGTCGGCGATAGCATCGACGGCCATGCGAGCTGGTAGCGCATCAGCATCGACAGAGTTCCTCCAACGACCGCCATCGCCATCGCCGTGATCATGTACTGAATACCGATGATTTTATGGTCCGTGCTGAACACATACTTTCGCCAAAAGCCCAATTGCGGATGGGCATGTTCGGCGGTGTGTGTCTCGTGCATGATGACTCTCCCTCCTACTGCTCGGCAGCTTTTTGCTGGAGCCACTTGTTGAAGTTGTCCTGCGAATCGTCGATGGTCAAAAACCCTCTCATCCGGTAGTGTCCGAGGCCGCACAGTTCAGCGCAGGCAATTTCGTAGGCTCCGGGCCTGTTGGGAGTAAACCAGACCTCGATCGCCATGCCCGGCACTGCGTCCTGCTTGACCCTCAGATTCGGCAGAAAGAAACTGTGGATGACGTCCTTCGAGCGGATTCGAACTTTCACCGGCCGGCCCGCCAGAACGTGCATCTCGCCGACGCTAACGATATCGTCCTTCGCGGGAGGGTCGGATCGGTCAAGGCCGATATTGTTTGCTGACGTAATCATTTTGGGATCCGTTCGACCAAACGCACCGTCAGGACCTGGATAGTGGAAATTCCAGGAGAACTGCTCACCCGTGACCTGGATGACCAGGGCATCCGCAGGCGCATCGACAAAATATATCGATGCCCATACGCGCTGGCCCATAAAGACAAGGATCGTGAGAATGACCGCGGTCGAAATCAGCAAGATCGCTTCGGCCTTCGGATTGTCGTGCCAGTAGCTGGCGCGCTCGTTTCCGCTTTGGCCATAGCGCGCAACGAAGAATCCAAGCATTCCCTGGACAATGATGAAGACGATGCCGCTAACCACCAACACCGTGC
>Ga0137381_10004421_pt1 | contig 10172 bp, 10 predicted proteins | sample SagtaG_16_FD_104808 | JGI IMG/M metagenome (GOLD analysis project Ga0137381, IMG submission 104808) | Vadose zone soil microbial communities from Sagehorn Ranch, Mendocino, California, USA - Sage2_L_115_16 metaG | ecosystem: Environmental > Terrestrial > Soil > Vadose zone | place: USA... | reverse complement strand
TCGGTCCTCACCGAGGCGTGGAAGCGCCTCTAGCGACCGCTGCGGGCATGTGCCGGTCAGGCCGGCGCATAGCCGAGGCACACCACGCCGTTCGAGCGCACCTCACTCGACGTCAGGCGCAGGGCTCTGCGCCCGCCGGGCCGGAACAGCGGCGTGCCGCTGCCGAGAACGACGGGGTTGATCCAGAAGTTCAGCTCGTCGACCAGATCGTGCTCGAGCAGCGTCTGCGAAAGCCGGCCGTAGCCGTAGATCATCAGATCGCCGCCGTCCTGATCCTTCAGCCGACTCACTGCGGCCACGGCATCGCCGGAAACGATCGTCGAGTTGTTCCAGTCGGCCGACGTCAGCGTCGAGGAGAACACGTACTTCTGGATGTCATAAAGGCGCTGGTCGTACGGGCCGGTCGGCTCCGACCATGCCGCGGCGAAGTACTCGTAGGTGTTCCTTCCCATCAGCATTGCGTCGCTGACCTGCAGCTTCGCGAGTGATGTCTCGACGGCTTCGGCGTCGAAATAGGCCGAAGCCCACGAGCCGGGGTCGCCGTGGACTCCGTCGACCGACACGAGACTGCTTACGACAAGCTTGCGCATGACGCCTCCGATACTCGCTGGGTTTCTTGCGATTACGTCAAGACGTCGCACCCGGACCCGCGATTTGGACCGGACCAGCGCACAAGTCAAAGCCCAGCCCGGCGCGAGCACCGGGCACGGCAACATTCGGGTCGGGTTAGTTGATCGCCTCCGCGGCCTGTGGCTGCTCGCTGCCGAACGTGACGGGCTCGGGTTCGGCCGCCGCCTGCGGTCGCAGCACCACCGCCGCGATGATCACGGCTGCGACGACGGCACCGGCCGCGACCGCGAAGCCGAGCTGGTAGCCACTGGTCAGCGCCGACGGCAGGTCGTCGCCACCGCCGAGCAGCCGGTTGCTGCGCGACGTCGCGAGCGTGGCCAGGATCGCGAGGCCGAGCGCTCCGCCGACCTGCTGGGTGGTGTTCACCAGCCCGGACGCGACGCCCGAGTCACTCGGCGTCGCCCCCGACATGGCGACGGTCACCAGCACCGGGAACGCAAGGCCCGCGCCGACACCGAAGAGCACCATCGACGGCAGCAGATCGACCACGTACGACGACTCGACTGGCACGCGGACGAGCAGCAGCAGCCCGACGACGATGAGCACGAGGCCGGGCACCATCACGGCACGGGCCCCGTAGCGGTTCATCAGCCGGGCGGAGAAGCCGAGCGACAACGTCCCGATCGCAATGGCAACCGGCAAGAACGCGAGCCCGATCTCGACCGGCCCGAAGTTGCGCACCCGCTGCAGGTAGAGCGACCCGGAGAAGAACATGCCGAACAGGCCGCCGACCATCAGCACCTGCACGACGTTGGCCGCCCACAGGTTGCGCGTCCGGAACAGGCGAAGCGGCAGCAGCGGATTGGCGGCAGTGGCCTGCCGGGCAACGAACCCGACGAGCAGCGCGAGCGCCACACCGCCGAGGCCGAGCGTTGACGCCGAACTCCATCCGTGATCGGCCGCCCCGACGATCGCGTACACGCCGAGCATCAGCCCGCCGGTGACGAGTGCGGCGCCGGTGACGTCGGCTCCCTCGCCGAGGCCGACACCCTCGTCGTGCTCGAGCAGCCGCGAGGCCAGGACCGCGGCGGCGATCCCGATCGGCAGGTTGACGAAGAAGATCCAGTGCCAGTTGAGCGCCTGGGTCAGCACGCCGCCGGCGAGCAGTCCGATCGACGCACCCGCGGACGCGACGAAGCTGTAGATACCGATCGCCTTGGCCTGCTCGCGCGGCTCGCGGAACAGCGTCACGATCATGCCGAGGGTGACGGCCGAGGTCATCGCACCGCCGATGCCCTGGACGAATCGCGACACGATCAGCATCTCGCGAGTCGTGGACACGCCGCACGCCAGCGAGGCGAGGGTGAACACGGCCAGGCCGAACAGGAAGACCCGTTTGCGGCCGATCAGGTCACCGATACGTCCGGCCAGCAGGAGCAGGCCGCCGAACGCGATCAGGTAGGCGTTGACGACCCAGGCGAGGCTCGACTGCGTGAAGCCGAGGTCGTTCTGGATCGCCGGCAGGGCGACGTTCACGATGGTCTGATCGAGGACGATCATCAGGAAGCCGGCGCACAGCACGATGAGCGCCAGCCAGCGCGACCGTTCGGTCGATGTGGTGGGAGTCGTCTGCAAGGTCATGCGGCATGGAACGACCGAAGCAGATTGTTTTGTTCCGGACGATCCGGCTCAGGACGATCTATTTTCCTCGGGGCCGACGGGGCGGCCGCTCGTAATGCAGCGGACTGGCCAGCCGGCCTTCGACGAGGCGGACGAGCGCGCTGACCAGGGCCTCGCGCTCGTCGGCAGACAGCGTCGACAGCACGTCGTCGTAGAGCTCGGTGACGACCTTCCGGGACGTCTCGACGAGCCGCGCACCCGCCTCGGTAACCGCGACGACCCTGGCCCGGCGATCAGTGTCGGACGGCACCCGCCGCGCGAGGCCCGCCCGCTCCAGCGCGTCGAGCGTCACGACCATGGTCGTCTTGTCGAGGGCGGTGAGCTCGGCGAGACGGATCTGGGTGTACTCGCCGGTCATGGCCTTCGACAGCACGCAGTACGTGCGCGGCGAACTGCCGATCCCTGCAAGCCTGGCGGTCATCTCGGTGGTCAGCGCATGGTTCGCCTGTGAGAGCAGGAAGATCAGGTCCGGGTCGAATGCCGTGGGAGCGATGGTCGTCATCGGTCGAGGATAGCAAGATAGGTCTGCGGCGAAATCATCTTGTAGCAGAACGTTCCGGATCAGACGGTCGCGCCGGACCTGATGTGCTCGAAGATAAGGTTCGTCTCGGTCAGCGCGACGTCCGGGTTGCCGCTGAGGTTGATGACGACGAAGTCCCGCAGATCCTGGGTGCTCGCCGCCGCGATGTGGACGTAGAAGTCGACGGCACCGGCGAGGAAGAACACGTTGAGCACCTCCGGCAGCTTCGCCACGGCCGCCGCGAACTCGGGAATGTGGCCCCGCGCATGAGACTGCAGCCGCACCGCGATCATCGCCTGGATGGGTAGGCCGAGCGCCGTGGGGTCGATGTCGGCGTGGTAACCGCGGATCACGCCGCGCTCGCGCAGACCCCGCACGCGACCCAGACACGTCGACGGCGCGATGCCGACTCGCTCGGCCAAGGCATTGTTGGGCACTCGTGCGTCCTGGGCGAGCACGCGCAGTATGCGGCGATCCACATCGTCGATTTCGCCGCCTCGAAGATTGTTCGCACTCGCCTCGACTCGGGACGAAGCGCGTGAAGCATCGGCGGGCATAGTCGCAATTTACAGAATCATCGTCATCCGTGTAGCGGGTGGCTTCGCGATGATTCATCATTTCCGATGTTCCGCAGCAGCCAACGATCGTCTGTGTGGAGGAAACGTGAAGGTCGGCATTCCGAGCGAGATCAAGAACCACGAGTACCGGGTGGCGATCACCCCGGCCGGCGTGCACGAGCTCGTGGCGAACGGGCACGACGTGTTCGTCCAGCGTGGCGCCGGCATCGGCTCGGCGATCCCGGACGAGGACTTCGTCGCGGCCGGGGCACGGATCCTCGACACCGCCGATGACGTCTGGGCGGCCGGTGAGCTGATCCTCAAGGTCAAGGAGCCGATCGCCGAGGAGTACCCGCGGATGCGCAAGGACCAGGTGCTCTTCACGTACCTGCACCTGGCCGCGTCGAAGGACTGCACCGACGCTCTGCTCACCTCGGGCACCACCGGGATCGCGTACGAGACCGTGCAGCTCGATGACAAGTCCCTGCCGTTGCTCGCCCCAATGTCCGAGGTGGCCGGGCGGCTCGCACCGCAGGTCGGCTCGTATCACCTGATGAGCCAGGGCGGCGGGCGCGGCGTGCTCATGGGCGGCGTGCCGGGCGTCTACGCCGCCAAGGTCGTCGTGATCGGCGCCGGGGTGTCCGGGCAGAACGCCGCGGCGATCGCGCTCGGCATGCAGGCCGAGGTACTGCTGCTCGACCGGAACGTCTCGCGGCTGCGCCAGATGGACGCCATCTACCAGGGTCACTGCCAGACCGTGACGTCCAACGCCTACGAGATCGAGCGTGCCGTGCTCGACGCCGACCTGGTCATCGGAGCGGTGCTCATCCCGGGGGCGAAGGCACCGAAGCTGATCAGCAACGAGCTGGTGTCGCGGATGAAGCCGGGCTCGGTGCTCGTCGACATCTCCATCGACCAGGGCGGCTGCTTCGAGGACTCCCGCCCGACCACGCATGCCGAGCCGACCTACCCGGTGCACAACTCGATCTTCTACTGCGTGGCCAACATGCCGGGCGCGGTTCCGCACACATCGACGTACGCGCTGACCAACGTGACGCTGCCCTACGCCGTCGAGCTCGCCAACCGTGGCTGGCAGGCTGCGCTGCGCGGCGACCCGGCGCTGGCTCTCGGCCTGAACACGCACGACGGCGCGGTGACGAACGCCGCGGTCGCCGAGGCGCACGGCTACGAGTCGATCAGCCTGGCCGAGGCCCTCGGCTGAGCGGCTACCGCGGGCTGTCGCTCTGGCACGACACCGTCCCGGGGTCACTCGACGCGCGGCCCCCGCTGCCCGGATCGGCGTCGTCCGATGTGGCGATCGTCGGCGCGGGCTACACCGGGCTGTGGACCGCGTACTACCTGCTCGGCGCCGACCCGTCGCTGCGCGTCGCGCTCGTCGAGCAGGAGATCGCCGGCTTCGGCGCGTCCGGCCGAAACGGCGGGTGGTGCTCGGCGCTGTTCCCGGTGAGCGCGTCCCGCCTGGCCAGCGAGCACGGCCGCGACGCGGCGGTGGCCCAGTACCGCGCGATGCGCGACTCGGTGGCGGAGGTCATCCGGGTGGCGGCGACGGAGCGCATCGAGGCTGACACCGCACTCGGCGGCACCGTCGTCCTCGCCCGTACGGAACCGCAACTTCGGCGGGCCCGGGGCGAGGTCGACCAGGCGCGCGAGTTCGGCATCGACCTCGAACTGCTGGACGCGGAATCCGCTCGCCGGCGCCTGGCCGCGACGTCCGTGGTAGGCGGCACGTACACGCCGCACTGCGCGGCGATCCATCCGGCCAAGCTCGCTCGCGGGCTCGCCGATGCCGTCGAGGCGCGCGGGGCGTCGATCTACGAGCAGACGCGCGCGAGCGCCGTCGAGCCAGGTGTCGTGCACACCGAGCGCGGAACGCTTCGCGCCGACGTCGTCGTGCGAGCGACCGAGGGGTATACCCCGCGACTGGCCGGCCAGCGGCGCGCGATCGCGCCGGTGTACTCGCTGATCATCGCGACCGAACCACTGCCGCAGGCGACCTGGGACGAGATCGGCCTGGCCGAGCGGGAGACGTTCGCCGACTACCGTCACCTGATCATCTACGGGCAGCGGACCGCCGACGGGCGCATGGTCTTCGGCGGACGCGGCGCGCCGTACCACTTCGGTTCGCGCATCGACGCCTCGTACGACCGCGTCCCCGCGGTGTTCGCCGCCTTGCAGCGAACCCTCGGCGAGCTGTTCCCGGTCCTGCGCGACGCCGAGATCACGCATCGCTGGGGCGGGCCGCTCGGTGTGGCGCGCGACTGGCACGCGTCGGTCGGGCTGGACCGGATCACCGGCCTGGCCTGGGCCGGCGGCTACGTCGGCGACGGCGTCTCGACGACGAACCTCGCCGGGCGAACGCTGGCCGACCTGATCCTGCGCAACGACTCGCCGCTGACCGACCTGCCCTGGGTCGGGCATCGGTCACCGCGCTGGGAACCCGAGCCGCTGCGCTGGCTCGGCGCCAATGCCGGGTTGCGGGCGATGACCTGGGCCGACGCGGCCGAGGCGCGCAACGGCCGCTCGTCGCGGCTGGCCGGTGCCGTCAACCGGCTGCTCGGCCGCTGACCCGCTCGGCGAGAAGCGCGCCGCCGCCGGGGATCTCGGCCGGCAGGCCGAGCGCTCCCAGCACGCCGCGGGCGGTGGCCGTCGCGGCGGACAGGACGGGTAGGCCGGTTCGCTCCTGGGCGGCGTCGATCGCCGCGAGCGACGGCATCTGCACGCACGCCGACAGCACGATGGCATCGGCGCGGCGCAGATCGAGCTGGTCGGTGAGCCGCGGCAGGTGCGACGCGTCGAGGCGTCCGACCGCGCAGTTGTCCGCGACGCCGAGACTCAACGAATCGACGACCTCGATCTCGTGGCCGGCGAGGTAATCGATCACGAGCGTGGTCAGCGCGGGCAGGTACGGCGCGATCAGCGCCACCCGCTGAGCGCCGAGTGAGTGCACGCCGTCGACGAGCGCTCCCACACTGGTGACGACCGGACGCCCGCCGGCCGCCTCACTGAGCCGCTTCTCGGCGCGCAGGTGCGCTCCTCGGCCGGCCGCCATGACGGTGACAAGCATGCGTACGCCAGCACGTCGCATTCGGCGTCTGCAAGCTCGACGGCACAGCGGTCGCTGTGCGCGTCCATGGCGGCGTTGCGGGCGTCGTCCCGGCGGCTGACGAGCAGCCGGCTCGGCGGGGCGATCGTTGTCGTGCGCGTGCGGCATCCTCTGATCGGGCGTTCGGGTGTCGTCTATCGAGGAGGCCGGTACGCCACGACTGATACGCCCGGACCAGGAGGCCCAAGATGGCGCGCACGACGATCACCCGGCTCAGCACCAAGGCGAGCAATGACATCGCCGAGCTGTACCGGCTGCTGGACACCGTGCATATCGGGCACTTCGCCGTGGTGGACGACGACGGCCACCCGGTGGTGCTGCCGACGGCCGTGGTCCGAGACGGCGACCGAATGCTGGCGCACGGCTCGACCGGCTCGCGGTGGATGCGCCGGCTGGCGACGGGCGCGCTGACCAGTCTCGCGGTCACGTCGTTCGACGCCCTGGTCGTCGCGCGCTCCACATTCGAGTCGTCGATGCGTTATCGCAGCGCGGTGCTGTTCGGAGCGTGCACGCCGATCACGGATGCCGACGCCAAGCGGCGTGCCCTCGACGCCGTCGTCGAGGGGCTGATACCCGGACGCGTCGCCGAGGTGCGGCCGGCCAACGTCAAGGAGCTGGCTGCCACGCAGGTTCTCTCGCTGCCGATCGTCGAGTGGTCGCTGAAGGTGTCGGAGGGCTGGCCGGACGACACGGACGAGGATCGTGCCGGTACCGCCTGGGCCGGCGTGCTGCCCGCCACGACCGGCTACGGCGCACCCCTTCCGGCGCCGGACCTGCGCGAGGGCATCCCGCTGCCCGAATCGGTCCGGCGTATCTACGGATAGAGGCCGACCATCAGGCAGACGATCAGCGGGCATCTCGATCCCGGCGGGCCCGACTTCGTCTACCTGCCGGTCGAGGTGCCGCCCGGCGTGCGCGAGATCGCGGTGTCCTACAGCTACGACAAGCCGCCGGTGCCCGCGGGGACGCTCGGCAACTCGTGCGACATCGGAATCTTCGACGAGCGCGGAATTGCCGTTGGTGGCGAGGGCTTTCGCGGCTGGTCGGGCGGCGCGCGCACCGAGTTCGCGATCGCCGCGGACGCAGCGACGCCGGGCTACCTGCGCGGACCGGTGAACCCGGGCACCTGGCACGTCGCCCTCGGGCCGTACACGGTCGCGCAGCGCGGCCTCGACTACCAGGTGGACGTGACCCTGACATTCGGCGAGCCGGGCGAGCCGTTCGTCGCCGAATACCCGCCGCAGCAGATCCCCGGACACGGCCGAGCCTGGTATCGCGGCGACTGCCACCTGCACACCGTGTACTCCGACGGCTGGTGGCTGCCCGAAGAGGTTGCCGCGGCCGCACGCACCGCCGGGCTGGACTTCATCGTCACGACCGAGCACAACACGTCCGCGTCGCACGGCGCCTGGGGGCAACTCGCCGGCGACGACCTGCTGATCGTCACGGGCGAGGAGGTGACGACCCGCAACGGCCACTACGTCGCGCTGGGCATCCCTCCCGGCGAGTGGATCGACTGGCGGTACCGGACGCGCGACGGCGCATTCGCGGGATTCGCCCGGCAGATCCGCCAATCCGGCGGCATGGTCGTGCCGGCGCATCCGTACGCGCCTTTCATCGCGGGCAGCTGGACGTTCGGCTACGACGATGCCGACGCCGTCGAGGTGTGGAACGGGCCGTGGACCCCCGACGACGAGTCCGCCCTCGACACTTGGGACTCGATGCTCGTCAGCTCGGTCCACGGCCGCGGACGGTGGTTGCCGGCCATGGGCAACAGCGACGCGCACGGCGAGCCGCAGCTGATCGGCCTGCCGCACAACGTCGTCCACGCCGACGGTCTCTCGCGCGACGCACTGGTGGCCGCACTGTCCGCGGGACGCGCGTGGATTGCCGAGTCGTCCACGGTGAACGTCGACTTCGCGGTCACCGGCTCAGGACGCCGCGCTGGCATCGGCGAGCGGCTCGACGTGGACGCGGGCGCACCTGTGCAGGTCACGCTCGACGTGCGCGGCGTACCGGACGGTGTGGTGCGGATCCTGTCCGACACGGGCGAGGTACTGCGCACGTCGCTGCCGGCGTCAGGCGCAGGGACGCTCAGCTGGCAGGCGACGCCGTCGCTAGCCGCCTACGTCCGCGCCGAGGTTCACCACCCGGGCGCTGGCGCGATGGCCGCGCTCACGAACCCGATCTTTCTCGGACGCTCTCAGGCTTCGCTAGACGCGCGTTATTCGCCTGGTGGCCGGTAGCGCAGGCCGTCGAGGGCCAGGATGAGGATGCGGTCGATGTCCTCCGGCGAGGCGGTCCGGATCATCGTAATGCCGCTGACCATCCGGACGACGTCGGTGAAGTCGACATCCGGACGAACAGCACCGGACTCGCGGGCCCGTGCGAGCAACGGCTCGCCTGCGTGCCAGATGGCGTCATGGCACTTGCGGAAGACCTCCGAGTCCTGGCCAACGCTCGCCATCAGCTCCGTCGCGAGCGCGCGCTTCGTAGCGGCATAGGCAACGAACCTGCGCAGCCAGCCGACCAGGGCATCCCACGGCGGCTGCTCGGTCAGGTCGTCAGCCGACTTGCACAGTGACTCGACCTCTTCGATATACACGGCCTCGAGCAGGGCTTGCCGCGACGGGAAGTGGCGGTAGAGCGTGCCGATGCCGACTCCGGCGCGGCGCGCGATGCTTTCCAGGGACGCTTCGGCGCCGCTCTCGGTGAATGCCGCCAGCCCGGCGTCGATCAGCTTGTCGTAGTTGCGGCTCGCATCGGCTCGGCGCGGCCGCGTCGACAACGACTCGACTCTCGCTGAACTCGCCATCGAAAAGTCGCTCTCCAAACTGACTTGCGAAGCGGAGGGGGCCTCCGTATAGTTCCGGAGGGAGCCTCCACTTTAGCACTTCGCTCGTCAATCATCCCCTGAAGGGATTGCTCGTCCAATGACTTCGCTCGCTCAAAATCCGCTCCGGCAGAGGTCAGCTCGGCCGTCTCGATCTTCGATCGGGGCCGCGCTGGTCCTCGTCGTGATCTTGACCGGCCAGCTCATGATCATGCTGGACGCCACGATCGTGACCATCGCGCTGCCCAAGATCAGCGACTCGCTGCACTTCTCCCCCACCAGCCTGTCCTGGGTGCAGAACGCCTACACGCTCACGTTCGGCGGCTTGCTGCTGCTCGGCGCCCGCGCGGGCGACATCCTCGGCCGGCGGCGCATGTTCATGGTCGGCATCGGCCTGTTCACCGTCACGTCGTTGCTCGGCGGCCTCGCCCAGTCCAGCGGCGAGCTGCTGGCGGCCCGTGCCGCTCAGGGCATCGGCGCCGCTATCGCCGCTCCGTCCACGCTGGCACTGCTGACTTCGCGCTTCACCGAGGGTCCCGACCGCCTTCGCGCATTCGGGCTCTACGGTGCCGTGTCCTCGGGCGGCGCCAGTGTCGGCCTGGTGGCCGGCGGCGTGCTTACCGACTGGCTGTCCTGGCGGTGGGGCCTGTTCATCAACGTCCCGATCGGGATCGCGTTGATCCTGCTCACGCCCCGGTACCTGCCGGAGACGCCACGCCAACCCGGCCGTTTCGATCTGGCCGGGGCGGTGACCTCGACGCTCGGCATGGCATCGCTGGTGTACGGATTCGTCCGAGCAGCATCTGACGGCTGGGGCGACACCGGTACCGCCTTGTCGTTCATCGTCGGCGTCGCGTTGCTCGCGATGTTCGTCATGGTCGAACTGCG
>Ga0137381_10004418_pt1 | contig 10178 bp, 9 predicted proteins | sample SagtaG_16_FD_104808 | JGI IMG/M metagenome (GOLD analysis project Ga0137381, IMG submission 104808) | Vadose zone soil microbial communities from Sagehorn Ranch, Mendocino, California, USA - Sage2_L_115_16 metaG | ecosystem: Environmental > Terrestrial > Soil > Vadose zone | place: USA... | reverse complement strand
GGCCAGGTGTTCCTGGCCACCCTGGTGGCCCGGCTGGTCGCCGCGTTCCGGACGCCGGCCGGCCAGGCCCCGCCGGCCAGTCAGGCCCCGGCGGTCGGCAGGCGGCGCTGGCCGCCGAGGAACGTCCGCCACCGGGACGCGACCAGGTACCACCGCAAGCAAGCGGGACGCGCCAGCAAGACGGGATCCCGGCCACCCCGCTCCTCCCGCTGACCAGCCGCCTTGCTCACCCCGCCGCTGGCACCGCCACTCAGCCCGCTCGCCCGGCCACGCGGGAACCGCTGGCGGGCGGCGCCGGGCTGACCCAGGCCGCCGTAGGGCGCCGCTGCTCCCGGTGCGCCAGGCCGGTGTCCCGGCCCGCCACCGCTTTCCACAGCGCGGCGAGCTCGGCGGCCTTCTCCGGGTACCTGGCCGCCACGTTGCGGGCTTCTGCCCGGTCGGCGATCACGTGGTACAGCTCCCAGGTGCTGGCGTTGCCGCCCGTGGTCACGCGGCGCCCGGCGACCGCCTTCCAGCCTTCGCGGTAGATCGCGCGCGCGCCGGGCATCTCGTAGAGCTGGGTTCGCCTCGCGCTCGGCGCGTCGGGCGCCGTTAACGTGTACCGCATGCTCACGCCGTGCATGGGTGCCTGCGGGTATCTCTTGATGAGCCGCGGCGGGTCGATGCCGGCGCAGTCGAGAATGGTGGGCACGATATCGACGGCGTGATGGTACTGATCGCGTACACCGCCCGCCACGTCCGCCATCTCCCGCGGCCAGCTGATGATCAGCGGGCTGGCGGCGCAGCCGCCGAGCGAGTATTGCCTGGGCATGTTGTACGGCGTCCGGAAGGCCCAGGCCCATCCGGCCGGGTCATGGTCGCCGATCGAGCTCATTGCGTTGGCGGAGCAGACCACCACGATCGTGTCGTCGAGCTGCCGGGATTCCTCCAGGTAGCCGACGAGCCGCCCGACCTGGTAGTCGGTGTAGCAGCACAGGGCCGCGGACGACTCGCGGGTCGACGTGCTGGTTGTCGTAGACCAGGTCGGGATACCACGGGCTGGTCTGGCCGCCGAGGAACCCGTAGTAGCGGTCGAAGCCCCGCCCCAGCGGCCAGGTCCGGCGCGAGTTCGTGATCGTGCCTGCCTGGGACGGGCTGAGATGCCATTTGCCCGCACAGTAGGTGCGGTAGCCGCGGTCATGCAGGATCTCCGCCAGAGTCCCGGAGTCCGGTGGGATGAGCACGCTCTGCTCCCGCCACCCGCGCGCGCTCCGTACCGCCTGGGCCAGGCGGCCAGCGGGGTACTCGCGGCCGGTCAGCAGGCAGGAGCGGGTCGGGGAGGACAGAGCCGGCGTGTGCCACTGCGAGTAGCGCAGCCCCCGCGCGGCCAGCCATCTCAGGTTCGGGGTCTCGATCAGCCCGCCGAAGGCATTCCAGGTCGCGATGCCCGCGTCATCCCAGACGATGTACAGCACGTTGGGCCGCCGGCGGCGGGCCGCTGGCGGCAAGCGGGGCTCACGGCCGGGCGCGGATGTCATCTGCTGGCCATCTCCGGCTCGGCCGCCTGGCCCTGGCGGGCGGACGGCGCCGGGGACGGCAGGAGCCTCGCCGAGAGCACGTACGCCACCACGACCGCGACGATCACCAGCGGCATGACGGCGATGCCGTCCGACGACAGCAGCAGGGTGGCCAGCAGGACGGAGGTCAGCGGGAGCCTGAGCATCACCGCGCACATCGCGCCGATGCCCATGGCCGCGCCGGCAATCGGCGCCAGTCCTGGCAGGTGCGACAGCGCGATCCCGCCCGCCGCCCCGAGGAACATGGACGGGAAGACCGGCCCGCCGCGGAAGGCGCTCAGCGAGGTGCTGTAGGCCAGGCCCTTGCAGGCCAGGAGCAGCGCCAGCGCAGCCGCGGAGTAAGAGGCGCTGTGGGTGATCAGCGGCCCCAGCGCGCTCTGGCCGGAGAACAGCACCTCGGAAGAGGCCTTGCCGGTGCCCGCGGCGAACGCGATCGCCAGTCCCGCCACGGCCAGGCCGGCCACGGGCGTGGCCAGCAGCATCCGCCGCTCGATTTCCGGCCGCAGCCGCAGCGCGAGTCTGCGGATCCCGGACCCGAACACCGCGGCCGCCGCCCCGATCGCCAGCGCCCACCCGAATTCGGCGATGTTGGGCGGGCCGACGTGGGGCAGGTGCCCGATCGCCAGCGAGAACGTGCCCAGCCCGGTCCAGGTACCGAGGCCGATGAAGATCAGCGAGCCGACGCCCGCGGCCAGCAAGCCGGGCAGCAGCAGCAGTTCCAGCGTGTCCCCGGCCACCCCCGCGGCCTCCATCAGCAGGAAGGCCCCGAGCAGGGGCGAGCCGAACAGGGTGCTGATGGCGGCGAAGCTCCCGGCCCCGGCCACCACGGCGCTGGTTCTCGCCGGAGCACCCCGCTTGACCAGCCGGACGGCGCAGACCCCGAGCCCGCCGCCGAGTGCGATCAGCGGCGCCTCCGGCCCGAGCACCACGCCGAGGCTCAGCGCGGCGAGGGCCGCGAGTACGACGCCGGGCAGCTGGATCGGCGAGGGGGAGCCCTCGCCCGCCTTGAACCCGTCGGCGGGCGAGCGCCCGCCCGTGCCCGGCAGGTACCGGATGGCCAGCGCGACCAGCACCCCGGCCAGCGCCAGCACCGGAACCGGCCACCACAGGGGCTCGGAGCCGAAGCCCAGCCCCAGGGGCAGGCTGGTGAAGATCCACTCCTGGGCCCTGGTGACCAGCGCGAGGAAGCCGTAGGCCGTGGCCGAGATGGGCACGCCGATGACCGCGGCCAGCACCAGCAGCCCCAGGTAGTTCCGGGACCGCAGGATCTCGCGAGGATCGGGCGGGGCTGTCACCTCGGCGCCAGGGCCGCCGGCACCCCCGCCCTCACAGGTCGCGCTCCGCGGTGATCCGTCCCGACGCGGCCGCGGCCAGAAGCGCGTCGTGGTCCCGCTCGTTCTGGTCGGCGTAGGCGGCGGCGAATCGCGCGACCGCCTGGTCGAAGGTGTCCGAGCGGCCCAGGTAGGCGGCGATCGCGATGCGGTCGCCGGACCGGGCGTGCGCCCGCGCGAGCGTCCACCCGCAGAGTGCGCCGTATATCCGCATGCCGCGCGGCACCATGGTCTCGATGTCCAGGGAGAGTTTCCAGTCGCGCAATTGGCGGACGTAGAAGTCGCGGGTCTTGCCGTCCAGCCCGGCCTGGATCCGCTGCCAGCCGAGGAAGATGTCGCTGGTGGCCTGCATCAGCCGCTGGCCCGCGATCACCCGCTGGCCCTGGTTGGCGTACTTGCTGGCGCCGGCGAAACGGCTGAGCACCGACGCTTCGGCTTCCTTGACCTGCAAGAACAGCGGATCAGAGTCGTCACGGCCGAGCAGCAGGACGATCCAGCAGCGGGTCCCGACGCTGCCGACCCCGACCACCTTGCGGGCCATGTCGCAGAACTCGAACTGCTCCAGCAGGTACCTGCGGTCGGTCTCCAGCGTGCGCCGGTACCTGGCGATCAGCTCGGCCAGCTGCGATTCGAAGGCCGTGCGGCCCACCTGCTCGGGTATCAGCTCGTCGATCGGGACCAGCAGCGGCGGGTCCGAGATGATCCGGGGCCGGCCGTTCACCTGCTGGGTCAGCTTCGCTACTTCCTGCATGCTGTCCCTGGTGCGCGCCTTGGTCATGCCCTTGTCGACCATCTTGCGCTGCCGCAGGTTCAGCTGGGATCCGAGCTGCAGCTGATCCATGTCTGCCCGTGCGTACCAGACATCCAGGTTGGTCATCTTGGCAAAGCTGCGCATCGCCTCCCGGTAGCTGGCCATCGTGGCCGTGACGATCTCGCGGCGGCGGTTGTCAGCGAAGCCGTTGTCGCGCGCGGCGACCTCCAGGCTGGCGGCCAGGCGCTTGACGTCCCATTCCCAGGGGCCGGGCAGGGTCTCGTCGAAGTCGTTGACGTCGAAGACCAGGCGGCGCTCGGCCGAGCCGAAGACGCCGAAGTTGGACAGGTGCGCGTCGCCGCAGGCCTGCACGGCCAGCCCGGTGACGGGTGTGGCGGCCAGGTCGCTGGCCATGGGCAGGGCCGCGCCGCGGTAGTAGGTGAACGGTGAGACCATCATCCGGCCGTAGCGGACGGGCACGAGTTCGGGCAGCCGCGATTCCGCCTGCTGCTCCAGCAGGCTGACCGGGTCGGGCCGGTCCGGCGGCGGGTCGAACACCGCATGGCTGTCACGCGGTACTTCAGCCCGCAGGGCCTTGCCCCTGGCAGCGCGCTCAGCCGACGTCATCTGCCCGGGCAACGGGTCGAGCTGATACCGCGGCACCTGCCGTGCCTGGGCCTCGGCCATCACAGCGCCCTTCCCGTTCATGCGTTCGTCAAGGTCCGGTCCGCGACGCGGAGCGCGTGCCGGAGCAGGAATCCCCCGATGATCTCGAGGATGCCCATGATGATGAAGCAGATCCCGAGCAAGACCGCCAGCGCGTTAAGCGATGACGCCGGGGTGGCCGTCACCACGATCCCGGCGATCAGGCTGATCACACCGAAGGTGATCCACCAGGCCCGGCCCTCCCTGACGCCCCCGGAGAGCCCTCCGATGAGCGCGGTCAGCCCCTGCACAATCCAGGTGATGCCGATGATCAGGCCGATGATCGACCTGGTGAGGTGCAGATGGCGGATGAGGATCACGCCGATGACGACGAACAGCAGGCCGGCGATGCCGAGCCAGACCCGGTGCCGTTCCTTCGGGTCGAACACCCGGATCAGGTGGAAGATCCCCGAGATGATCATGAGAATGCCGAGCAGGACCGCGATCACGTTTAGCGAGCCTGTGGGATGGAAGCTGACGATCAGCCCGAGGATCAGGGTCACCGCGCCGAGGAACACCGTGGCCTGCCAGGTTCCCGCCAGCAACGCAGACGGTGGCGGCTGCGCGTCATAGTCGTCGGATACCACCGCTTCAGTTGCCTTTCTCTGTGGCGTCGCCGCCCCTCAGGCGACCGGCCTGAGCGCGGCGGCACTGGGCCTCAGCGTCCCCATGTTCTGCGCGCGCGTAACCAGACGTCGTCACCCGCCATGGGTGATAGCGGTAGTCACGCTGCGGCTGCAGCCGGTCATAATCACCGGACGGCAATGAGCCCGTAGCTGCCGTTGAAGATCATGATTGCCCCGACCACGACCAGGACTCCGACGAGCACGGTGCGCCCGTGTGCGCGCAGCCAGGCGTTGAAGGCGCCCAGGCGACGCGCGGTCGGGCCCGGGGCGACCACGTGGAGCACGATAGGCAGCCATACCAGAAGCACATTGATGATGACCACGATGGCCACCGCCAGCGTCGTGAGCTCTACGCTGGCCCGGGCGGTCGCTATCACCTGAAGCGCGGCGAGGAACGTGACCCCGGGGGCGAAGATCAGGATGCCGACCAGGAACGCGCTCAGCGGCGCGGGATTGGCGATCATCCTCGACACGAGCCCTGGCCGCGGTTGCGCAGGATCGGGCTGGCGTGGCTTGCGGGTGGCGACGAAGATGCCCGCGGCAAGCAGCAGGATGCCCAGGCCCAGCCGCAAGCCGTAGCGAGGGGTGTGCTCGTGCGGACGGCTCAGGCCGGCGCCGCGCAGCACCACGAGAATGACGACGCCCATGGCCAGGCTCATGGCCACCGCCCCGGCAAGGTAGAACAGGCCGGTCAGCCTGGGTCTTGCCGAGCCGAGGTACACCGCCGACACCGGCAGCGCGGTCGGCGACAGGGACGCCAGCAGTGCCAGCGCGGCCGCTTGCGCCAGCACGTGACCGCGCCTACCGGCGGCCAGGGCGCCGCGTCGGCCGCGTCCGGCCTGGCCTGGCGCCGGTCATGGCTGACCTGCTGTCTCTGGCTGAGCGGGCGGCCTTCCGATGAGCTCGATCAGCCCCAGGACCACGAGCAGCAGGATGGCGATCAGGATGACGACGAGGCCGGTGGGCTGGCCCCAGAACACGAAGACCAGGGCGGCCAGCGCCACGGCGGCGACGCGCAGCCCGGTCCGGTGCGCGTACGTCCACCGGCCCACCGGCCCGGTGCGCAGCCCGGCATGCTCCCCGCTCGTCCGGACCCAGGCCAGGCCCGACGCGAAGGCCCTCCGGGTCCGGACCGCCGTCACCGACGGCCCGGTGAGGAACGCGCCGGCGGCGACGACCAGGCCGACGACCAGCAGCGTTCGCAGCGCTTGCCTGATGAACCGGACCAATGTGTCGAACATGGCGGCAGCGGCGTCGCTGGGCAGGCTGGCCGGAACGCTGTTCAGGTAGATGCCGCGGAAGATCGTCAGGCCCGCGCCGAGGACCAGCATGGACGCGGCAAAACCGAGCCCGCCTGCGACTAGGGCCCGGCGGTGACCCCGCGCCACATAGACCCCGACTGCGATGAGCAGCAGCGAGAGTATCGGCAGCACGAACTTGAGATCGTTGATCAGCCGGTAGAGGGACTGCGCCTTGACCAGCTCGCGTGACGAGAACAGCGCCAGCGTCGGGTGGATCGGCGGGAGGCTGTTCACCAGCGTGAATCCGCGTGCGGCCAGGTCCTGCTTGACGATGCTGATGAACGGCGCGAGGTCAATGGTCACCTGGCCGTTGCTCACGGTCACCGCGCCGCCCTGCCCGGAAAGCACCTTCACCAGGGTCTGGTGCGCGACGGTGTTGACCTGGACCCAGGCCCGGGCGAACCGCGGGCCGGTCACGATCTTGTGTACCTGCCCGTGGATGAAACCAGCCACCGAACTGGCGATCGACGGGGCGAACGTCCGCAGCAGGCTGCCGACCCGGGTCAGGCCCTTGCTGGTCAGCAGGTCGGCGGCCTGGTCGGTGCGCCCGGCCACGTTGAGCCGGCTGGTGATCTCAGTAGTGATCTTGTCGGTGAGCGCGTTCTGGATCGCCGGTTCGTGCACCAGCGGCTCGATGTTGGCCACGTAACGGCTGGTATCGGAGACCTGATTGGCGGTCCAGACGCCGAGCACGGAGACCGGAGCCAGCAGACAGCCGATCACGATGAGAACGGTAGCGACCGGCGTCCGCCAGCTCATTCGGTGCCTCCGTACCGCGTGAGCTTGCTGATTGCGCAGATCGGCGTTCTCGGCGCGCAGCCGTTCAAGCTCAGCTCTCTCGTCAGGGCTGAGGTCCAGGTCTCCTGCAGCCCGCCCTGGTTCGCTGCCAGTATCAGACAAGGCCCACCTCCTGCCGACCTCGAGCCCCACCCGGCCATCGGCTTCCGGCCGCGTCACTGGATCGGTGTTCACGCTTCACGAGCGCGTCGGCCCGTACCTCACCCGAGCGGGGTGAATCAGCGACCCAAACGGCGTCCAGTTGCGGGCCGCGGCTGGTCAGCGCCAGCGCTGGTCCGACCCGGCTGGCTGCGGGCGGGGCTACGGCGCAGCGGCCCAGCGAATGATGAACTGGTCCAGCAGATAGCCGAACGCGTTCACCGTCGGCTGGACGAAGCTGTCCCGAATGGTCTGCGTTGCTTCAGCCTCAGCGCTCCTAATCAGCGCGCCCGTGACCTGCGGGGCGTGAACGGATTTATAGAAGGCGATCTGCTGGGCCTGGGCATAGAGCACCGACTGCTGAAACTGCGGCCGCAGCAGAGCACCGCAGCCGAATCCCGGATACGTCCAGCTGTGCTGCGTGTCGATCGGCCGCGACGGGATGTTGTCGATGGTGACGTCGTGGGCCGACCGCGGCAGCTGCGGCCGCGGCAGCACCATGACGACAGTGACATGACCGGGCTTGCCTCCCTCGGGGCGGCTCACGACCTGCAGCCGGTAATGGCCCGACGCCGGTGCCCACCATGCCGGGCCCGGGTTCAGGTCGACCGTGGCGGACGCGTGGCCCACGGCGTCGAAGGTGCTGGCGTACCAGCACGGCCACGGGCCTATGCTCCTGGACACCTTGTGGGTGAAGTAGAAGTTGAAGTTTGCCTGGCCCAGGGCTGGCCTGGAGATCCCCTCGATCTTCTGTAGCACCCACGGCCCTAGGTCGGTGTTGGTGGTCGCGGTGGCGCCGGCGCGGATCGTCTGCCAGGGCCAGCCGAACCTCACGCTCGGCAAGTGGACGTTGATGCCGACCAGATGCAGCGCGGCCGAAAGCGCAACCAGGACCACAGACGCGACCGCCCTGCGGAAGATCAGGCCGAGCAGCACCAGGAGCGCAGTCCATCTCACCCAGGGCGGGACCCGCCGACGGCGCGGGCCCGGCTGGCTCGTTCCGCGCGGGCCCTGCGGACCGGTACTGCTGTTGCCCGCGGGAGACCATGACGGCAGCGGGCCCGGCAGCGTTGTCCGCCCGGCCGGATCTGTGCTCTGACCGGAAGGTGACAGGCCGGGATACCAATCGTCAGCCCGCGGCCAGGCTGCTTGCCGCTGACCTGGGCGACTTGTGGTGATCATGCCCAACAGGAAGAGCAGGAAACGAACCACGCGGCCCACCTTCATTCTGTGCTCGTACTGATGGCTATGCGGTTGCCGGGTAACTGAGGCTGAGCACCACTGGCACGGCCCCGAAGGGCATGCGGAACCGCGCGCCTGGCTTGTCCGGTGTGTTCCGGTCGTCGATGTTCGGCCAGCGCATGTGCATGTGCTGGTCCGTCAGGCCCGCTACGGAGTACGGGAATTCCATCGCCGACGTGCGGTGCAGCTTGAGCAGCCCGCCCCAGCGGAACGCGGCGAAGACATTCGCGAGATCCCGGACGGAAAGAACGGCCGCCGAGACAAGGTCGATCCCGTAGACGGCCCCGGCTAGATCCACGAGGTCATCGGCACACTGGGCCAGCGCCTCCGACTTCGTCCGGTAGACGGTGCCGTCAGAATTGCTGGTACCGAGCTTCTCTCCGTGGACAGGCGAGTGGCGTGGCCGCGATTCGCACTGCATCCAGTCGCAGGCGGCCAGCAGTTCCCAGCGGATGCCGCTGTAGCTGGCCACGTCCCGGTACAGGGGCTCAGCGCGGATGAGCGGCACCTTGGCGATCGCGATGAAGGAGTTCTTGACCGAGGCGGGAAGGTGCTGCTGGTACCGGCCCGCGCCCGCGCCGGCGCGGCGGGCCGCGCTCCGCCGCACTGGGCCGCTGGCCGGCGTCGACATCCGAACAGCGGACACAGTCTGGATGGACGGCGCAGCCGTGGTTGTGCGTGCCGGTGCCGGCGGGCGGGTGGCTGCGGGCCCGGGCTGGCGCGCCGGGACCGCTGTGCGGGCCGGCCTAGGCGCCGGCCTGCGCACAGGCGCACGCGGGGGCCTCGGCGCGCGCTCAGGAGCTGGCGTTCGCGCTGGCTCGGGTGCGCGTGTCGGCGCGGACGATGGCGTCGGCGTACGCGAGGGCGCGGGTGCCGAGGAAGGTGCCGGCGCCGATGGGGACACTGGCGCCGAGGCACGTGCGGGCGGAGCAGAAGCGGCGTGCGGCAGGCCTGGAATGGCTGCCGCGGCCGGCGTTGCCGTGTGCTGCGGGGTAGCCCGTACGGCAGCGTCGTAACGGTACAGGTCGTATTGCTGCATGAGCGCGATGAGCTTGGCGCCGTACTCGGGGTCCGTGGCGTAGACCCCGGTCAGGGCCGACGCGAACGCATTCGGATCCTGCCGCTGCGCCATGGCCTGGGTGTAGTACTCGCTGGTGGCCAGCAGCCTGCCATGATCGTCAATGCTCTCCGCGATGCTGTGGTACACGCGGAACGACGCTGAGCGCGCCACCAGGCGGCCGTTCTCGTACTCCTGCGTCGGCTGCGTATCGCTGCCGGCTGGGCCGGTGCCCTTGATGCCGAACAGGTTGTGATCTTTAGCGGCCAGGCTGCTCTGACCCCAGCCGGATTCGTCGATGGCCTGGGCGATTGTCACCGCCGCGGGGACGCCGTACCTCTGCTGCGCCGCCACCGCACCCGGCGCGATCTCGCCGATGAACGCCTGCTGAGCCCAGGTGGCAGTCCCGGACGTTGCCGCAGATGACGGGGCCTTGGTGCGCCGCGAGGCCGCCGGCGGCGGAGGCGTCATCGGCGGGCTGCTCGCTGGCTGCGCTGTCGCTGGCCGTTTCGTGGGCGGGGCCGCAGAGCCGGCCGGCCGGTGGTGCGGCGCGCCGGGAAGGCCTGGGATCGCGGCCGTGCCCGCCGTAGCTGACTGTTGCGGCCGGGGCTGGCGTCGCACCCACCTCTTGTGCCTGCTGCGGTCGGCCGCGGCGGCCGGCATCCCGGGAATG
>Ga0137381_10004406_pt1 | contig 10187 bp, 13 predicted proteins | sample SagtaG_16_FD_104808 | JGI IMG/M metagenome (GOLD analysis project Ga0137381, IMG submission 104808) | Vadose zone soil microbial communities from Sagehorn Ranch, Mendocino, California, USA - Sage2_L_115_16 metaG | ecosystem: Environmental > Terrestrial > Soil > Vadose zone | place: USA... | reverse complement strand
CGGTGGTCGGCCTAATCGTAGAAATAAGCCACCCTGACGCTCTTGATGAACGGTGAAGGCGGCGTGCGGAGCGGAGCGTTGGCGACCAGCGTGGTCAGGATCTGCGCGCGCTCGGCGGCCCGAAACAGGATCTCCTTGATGACTTGAGGGCACGCATCGGCATCCACCCAGATCTGCACTCAGCGCCTTTCCGCGCCAGAACGGCGCGTGAAGATCGGTCCTCCCCTACGAGGCGACCTCTCGCAGCCGTCTTTCCAGGTACCTCCGCTCGGCATCGTTGCTCACCAGCTCGAGGGCGCGGCGGTACGACTCGGCCGCCTCGGTGTGGCGGCCAAGCCGCCGCAGCAGCTCTGCCCGCGCGACAGAGAGCAGGTGGTAGCCGTCGAGCTCGCCACCGTGATCGAGCTCGTCGACCAGGGCGAGACCGCGCTCGAATCCGGCCGACATCGCGACCGCGACGGCGCGGTTGAGCTCGACCACCGGGGTGGGGTGCACGCGCGCGAGCACGTCGTACAGCGCGGCGATCTGAGCCCAATCCGTGGCGGCGGCCGTGGGTGCCTGCGCGTGGACCGCGGCAATCGCCGCCTGCAGCGCATAGGGCCCCGGCGGCCGGCCGCCCTCGCGCAGCGCGATCTCGACCAGCTCCGCGCCCTCGTCGATCTGCGCGCGATCCCACCGCGCCCGATCCTGGTCCTCGAGAAGCACGATATCTCCCGCCCCGTCCAGGCGTGTCTCGCGCCGCGCGTCGTGGAGCAGCATGAGGGCGAGCAGCCCTTTCGACTCGGCGCGCGAGGGCAAGAGCTCGACGAGCATGCGCCCGAGCCGGATGGCCTGGTCGCACAGCTCGTGCCGGACCAGCCGGTCCCCGAAGCTGGCGGCGTACCCCTCGTTGAACACGAGATAGACCACGACCATCACCGCCTCGAGCCGCTCGGTGAGCGCGTCGTCGAGCGGGATCTGGTAGGGGATACGCGCGGCGCGGATCTTGGCCTTGGCCCGCACGATTCGCTGCGCCATGGTCGACGCGGGAACCAGGAAGGCGCGCGCGATCTCCTCGGTCGAGAGGCCCCCGAGCGTGCGCAGGGTGAGGGCGACCTGCGCTTCCGTCGCGAGCGCGGGATGGCAGCACGTGAAGATCAGCCGGAGCCTGTCTTCCGGCACGGGCGCCTCTTCCTCCTCGGCCAAGAGCTCGAGATGCCGCGCGATCTCGTCCTGTTTCTGCGCGAGGCGGGCGCGCCGGCGGAGCCGGTCGATCGCCTTGTGGCGCGCGGTCCCGATCAGCCAGGCCACGGGATTGTCAGGCATGCCGGCCGCGGGCCACTGCTCGAGCGCAACCTCGAACGCCTCCTGCAGGGCCTCCTCGGCCACGTCGAAATCGCCGAGCACGCGAATCAGCGTGGCCAGGATCCGTCCGTGCTCGGCGCGAAAGATCTCCTCGATGCGCATGGCCGCTCTCGGCAAGAAGGGTACCCTACCGAGCAACCGCTTGCCACGCGACGCCTAGACGATTCGCCCAGACAACGCTGCCCTGGTCTCTACTCAGCCCACCAACCACCCCTCTGCCTGATAGTCCGATTCCAGCTCGGCACACCGGTCCTCAATCGCCCATCCACAATGGCCTGACCTCGATTCTCCCGAAGCGGGCCATCGGATGCTTCGACGCGATCTCGATCGCCTCATCGAGGCTTCCACACTCGAGGAGATCGAAGCCCCCGATCCATTCCTTCGTTTCGGCGAAGGGGCCGTCAGTGACCAGGAGCTGGCCCTTGCGTACACGCACGGTCTTGGCCTTGCTGACATGGTCCAGACGGTGGCCAAGGATCCGGCTTCCTTTCCTGTCGTTGCTCGAGACCCATTCCTCTACGTTGTCCTGGGCCGGATCGAAGGGCTCGGCCGAAGGATCGACACACACGAGCATCAGATAGCGCATATGAGCTCCTTTGCCTTCTGGTTCTTTCACGGTAGTCGAACGGCAAAGGGGGAGATCGACCGACGGGCGAAGCTTCCGGCCGCCTGACCCCTGCGCCGCCGGAGAGCCGAGTGAGGGGCAGACTACCTCGGCGGCCCCTCCCGAACGGGTCGCACCTCGATCGAGAGACCCGCCCGCACCAGGGGGTGGCGCTTGGCGATCTCGAGCATCTCGTCGAGGTCCTTGGCCTCCACGATGCTGTAGCCGCCGAGTGTCTCCTTGGTCTCCGCGAAGGGGCCGTCGGTGATGACCGGCTTACCGTGCTTCATCCGTACCGTGGTGGCGGTGCTCACGTGCTCCAGCGGATTACCGCCATGGTAGACGCCGCGCTTTCGCAGCTCCTCGCTGAACTCCACGGCCTCCTCGTAGGCCGCCACCCGCTGCTGCGGGGACATCTCCTCCCACATCTTCTCGTCCCGGTAGACGAGCAGTATGTAGCGCATGTCAGCTCGCCACGCTCGGCACCGGGAGCACAGCCGGAAGCTGGCGCGGCGGGCGGAAGGTGAACGCGATGGCCACGGCTCCGAGGCCGATGCCGAACGAGCCCATGTACAGCCAGAAGTAGCTGCCGAGGGCGTCGTACAGCCACCCGCCGACCAGTGGCCCGAGCGACATCCCGAGAGTGGATACGAAGGCGACCGCGCCGAAGGCCGTCCCCATGATCCGCGCGCCGAAGTATTCCCGCACGAGGATCGCGTAGAGGGGCATGACGCCGCCGTAGGCGAAGCCGAACATCAGCGCGAGCGCGTAGAAGCTCACGAGCTCTCGCGTGAAGACGTACAGGCTGACGGAGACGGCCTGGATGGCGAGGCCAACGAGGAGCGTGCGCTTCGCCCCCACGCGGTCGGCCACGAGCCCGCAGATGATCTTGCCGCTGAGCGAGGCGAGGCCCGCCACGCTGAGCACGGTGGCGGCGGCCATCACCGGAACCCCGTGGTCTATGGCGTACGTGACCATGTGGAAGATCGGGCCCGAGTGTGCCGCGCAGCACGCGAAGTACGCGAGCGCGATGGCGGCAAACTGCGGCGTGCGCAGCGCCTGCCCGATCGTGAACTCGCGCCCATCGCCGCCCGCCGTGGCCGCCCCGACCGCCCCGGCCGGCAGCGCCGGTGGCTCGCGCACGAGCAGGCCGGCGGGAATGATGACGACCAGCGCGACCTCGCCGAGCACGAGCATGGCGGTGCGCCAGTCATACGCGGAGATCATCCAGCGCGCGATGGGCCCCATCACCGAGGAGCCGAGGCTCAGCCCCGCCGACACCAGGGCAACCGCGAGACTGCGATGGGCAGTGAACCAGCGGGTGGTCGTCGCCGTCATCGGCACGTACAGGCTGCCCGTCGCCACCCCGACCAGCACGCCGAAGAGGATCTGGAACTGACCGAGGGTGGTTGTCTGGCTCGCCGTCACCATGCCGAGGCCGAGCAGGACGCCCCCGCAGAGCACGACCGCGCGCGTGCCGATGCGGTCGGAGAGGGCGCCCCACACGAACGTTCCGACGCCCATGCAGAGCCAGTTGATGGTGGCCGCCGTCGAGATGCCCGTGCGCGACCAGCCCATCGCTTCCGCCATGGGCTGCAGGAAGATGCTGAGCGAGAGCATCGCCCCGAAGCCGACGCAGGTCACGACGATGCCCGCCCCGACGATCACCCAGCCGTAGAAGAGCTTCATGAGGACAGGGGCTGGAAGAGCTGGAGCAAGTTCCCTTCTGGATCCTTCAGCGTGGCGATTCGCACCTGGCCATAGTCCGTTGGACTCTCGACAAACTCTACGCCGGCGGCCTTCAAGCGCTCCCATTCGCCTTTGACGTCATCCGTCGAGAGGGCGACCATGTGGCGCGGCGGGTCTCCGTTGCGGCCGCGCACCTCGCTGTGCGTGCCCAGGGCGAGGGCCGGCGATCCCGGCTCGCCGAGCACGACGAACCCCGGAGTCTGGAGCCCCACCTTGAGGCCCAGCACGTCACGATAGAACGGCAGCAAGTTGCCCAGGTCCTCGCTCCAGATCGATGCGCCCCGCAGCCCCTTGATCATGGCCGTCTGCTCCTTTCGCCTAACCTCGGTGTCGTGACGAGCACCCTCAGCTCCCGATGGTCTTCCGGATACTACCGAAATGGTCGTCCATGTGTCCGATCAGGGCCCGCGAGACCATCTCTTCCGCGGTCATGGGCGGCGCCCCCGTGAACACCGTGCCACCCTTCGCCAGCTGTTCGTCGGAGAGGCCGCGAAGGATCGCGGCGGCCTTGGCCGCCCCCTGCTTGTGGAGGGCGATCGTCTCCGCCTTGGTGCAGCTCGCGTGCTCCGCCGCATGCTTGGCGTTCATCTCGTCCAGCATCTGCATCGTGAAGTGCGGCACGGACTGTCCGGCGGCGAGGGTCTTGACGATGTTGGCAATCGGCTCGTGGCCGCTCGCGACGTGGTGCGCCGTCACGCCCACCGGCCACTTTTCCGCCGCCGTCACCTTCTTCCAGTCGGCATCGCTCAGCTTCTCGATCGCGGCCGTGGTCTCCTGCACCTTCGTCTCGTACTGCTTGGCGAACCCTTCCACCTTGGCTCCCATGATCTTCTCCTTGGTCTACGGTTATGATGTTGAGTGCACGGCGGCGCGTACGGCGTTCAGCACATTCGACGGTCGTGCAGGCGCCGGGGATTCCGCCCGATAGTCGTGCCGGCCGACCGTCATCCTTCACCCATTAATCGAATGGCCGAGCCCGAAATCGACAGGGGCAGATCTTCCTTCCTACACCCTTTTCCGCCTCTGGTGTCGGATTGTGAGACCTGACCCCTAGTCCCCGATTGCCTGGTACACGCAGGTCCAGAAGTCCAGGCAGACACTCGGAGGCTTGGGGGAGGTCCAGGCGCGCTGGGTCAGCAGGATCCCCACCATCTCTTCCCGGGGGTCCGAATACCACGAGGTGCCGAGGCCGCCGTCCCAGCCGAAACGGCCGGGCGTCGCCGCCACGTCGTCGCGTCGGGTGACCACGGCCAGGCCGAATCCCCAGCCGTGGCTGTCGAAGTAGCCGCCGACCAGGCCCGAGGCCACCTTCTGCTCGCCTGTGAGCTGATCGGTCGTCATGGTCTCGACGGAGGGCCGCGACAGGATGCGCTCGCTTCCGTGCGTCCCCTTGTTCAACATCATCTGGCCAAAGGCCAGATAGTCGTCGATGGTCGAGACCAGGCCCGAGGCGGCCGCAGGAAACGCAGGAGGGCGACTCCATTGACCGCTCGCGGGCTCGTCGAACATCTCGAACACTCCGGTCTCGAAATTGGTCCAATAGCTGGTGGCGAGCCGATCGAGCTTCGCGGCCGGCACGCTGAAGCCGGTGTCCTTCATGCCGAGGGGCGTGAAGATGCGCTCGCGCAGGAACGTGTCCAGGGGCTGTCCCGACGCGCGCGCGATCAGGACACCCAGAACGTCCAGCCCCACGTCGTACATCCAGCGCTCGCCCGGCTGGTGCATGAGCGGCAACGTCGCGAGGCGCCGCATCCATTCGTCCGGCGCGGGCAGCTTCTGCGGCCTCGGTGGACCCAGGAGAAGCTGCCGCTCGTTGGCCGCTTTCATGATCGGATAGTCGCGCGAGGCATCCATGATGTAGCCAAGGCCCATGCGCAGAGTCAGCAGGTCGCGGAGGCTGATCGGCCGATTGGCGGGCACGGTGTCCTCGATGGGCCCGTCGAGCCGCTTCAAGACCCTGCGGTCGGCCAGCTCGGGCAGGAGCGGATCCACGGGATCATCCAGACGCAGCTTGCATTCCTCGACCAGGATCATGGCCGCCACGGCCGCGATCGGCTTGGTCATCGAAGCGATGCGGAAGATCGTGTCGCGCCGCATCGGCTCGCTGCCGCCGAGCGCCTTCCTGCCGATTACGTCGACGTGCGCTTCGCCCCGCCGGCTCACCAGCGTCACCAGGCCGGGCACCTCTCCGCGCTCGACATGGCCGGCCATGACGTCGTGCAGGCGGTCGAGGCGTGCCTTCGAGAATCCTCCGGCGGTCATCGCCGGCTCCCTTCGACCACTGCCTTCATCTGCGACAGTCCCTGCTCGAAGGCACCGCCGATCATCCTGTCCATGCTCATGACGAGATGGATAGCCTTGGCGACGAAGTTCTTCCGGCCGGTCATGGTCCACGTGACGGCGGTCTGCTCGCCCCGCGGTTCGAAGGTGAACTCGGCAATGTTGCTGGCCCGGAAGGGCTTCTCAAAGTCGAGCTTGATCCGAATCAGATCGCTGGGCCGGCTCTCCGTCACCGTCATGCGGCCTTCTCCAACCTGGCTATTGCCGGACCAAGCGTACATGGCCCCCGCACCCGAAGGTGCGCCCTCGTAGCTGCGCTTCATGCCCGGATCGAGCTTCTCCCAGGGCGACCACGCCACCCAGTTGTGGAAATCGTTCACCTGCGCGAAGACGGCCGCGGGCGAGGCCGAAATGGTGGCCGTCCGCGTGACGCGGAAGCTCGCGGGCTGCAACGCGACCACCACGGCGAGGCCGATCACGATCACCGCAACAACGATCAGGATCTTCCAGAGCATCGAGTTCCGTCTCCTTTCAATCCGGGTAATCCTTTCTCAGGAAACCCCCGGGTCGATGTTTCCCATCTACTCGTCGCGTGAGGCCGGTGATTTCGACAACTGCTCGCACCCGGCCCTCCAAGCAAGCATACTGGCCTTGTCGATCCCGCTTCCCTCGTTCGACATACAGGCAGAAGCGTGCCACGCAGACCCGAACCCAAGGAGACAGACACGATGCGATTCATGCTGCTGGTCAAAGCCGACAAGAACTCCGAGGCGGGCGTGATGCCGCCCAAGGAGCTCTTCGCCGAGATGGGCAAGTTCAACGAGGAGATGGCCAAGGCCGGCGTGATGCTGGCGGGCGAAGGCCTCCATCCCACTTCCAAGGGCGCGCGCATCTCGTATGGGCGTGGGAAGCCCACAGTGACCGACGGGCCCTTCCTCGGCACCAAGGACCTCGTGGCAGGCTTCTGGCTGATCCAGGTGAAGTCCAAGCAGGAGGCAATCGACTGGGCTTCTCGCGCCCCCTTTGGCGAGGGCGCCGAGGTCGAGATTCGCCAGGTCTTCGAGGCCTCGGACTTTCCGCCCGAGCTCTTTTCTGCCGAGGATGCCGCTCGCGAGCAGGCGCTGCGCGACGAGCTGCAGCGGAAAGCGGCCAAGCCTTAGCGAGCCCTTAGCGCTTTCTTAGCGGGATGAGCGCCCTCAGGCGATCCTCGCGGAGGTACAGGCCGAGCCACACGAGGATTCCGAGGGCGATGTGCAGGAAGACCGGCTCGCCGATCCGCCAGTGTGTGCACATCGCGCCGCCGATGAATCCCGTCAGCAGGATCGCTCCGAGGATCGAGGTCGCCGGAATGAGATAGATCACCGCGCACGAAAGCTCGATCACGGCGAGGGGCAGGCGCATCGACTCACGCAGACCCAGGTGCGCCATCCCTTCCGTCACCATGGTTCCGCCCTTCACCTTCATCAACGCGCTCAGCACGAAGACCAGCGCCACCAGGATCGAAATCACCCGGCCCGTCCACACGACCTTTCTGCTTGCCGCCACGCTCTGCCTCCTCAAGACGTGATCGAACCTCTGGCGACATGATAGTGCCCTCGAAGGGCGAGACACGCAACGGACCGGGGACCAGCTGCCTGCTATGCCAGGACGAGGACGACCGATGCGGCCAGGAGCACGCCCATGGCGATGTTGAACGTTCGCCGGGCGCGCTCGGTGCGCAGAAATCGCTGCGCGGTGGCGCCGAAGGCGAGCCACACGAAGCAGCAAGGCAGGGACGCCAGGATGAACAGGACGCCGAAGACCATGGCCTGCGCGAGGGCGCTGCCGGCCTGGGCATGGAGGTAGGCGCCCGCCGCGCTGGCGCAGACCAGCCAGGACTTCGGGTTGATCCACTGGAAGGCCGCGGCGCCGATGAAGCCGACCGGCTTTCTCCCGGCCGCCCCGTCGCCGCGACCCGCCGTCGCGATCTTCCAGGCCAGCCACAGCAAGAAGGCGGCGCCAATCCAGTTGAGCGCCCGCAGCACCGCGGGATTGGCGAGAACCACGCTGCCCAGCCCGAACGCCACGACGAACATCATCACCCCCATGCCGATGGTGACCCCGAGGAGGCAGGGTAGTCCGCGCAGCACGCCGACATTGGCGCCCGTCGCCGTCAACAGGAGGTTACTCGGCCCCGGGGTGCCCGCGGCGGCAGCCGCAAAGAGCAGGAACGCGACCGCCTGTTCCGGTGTCATGATGTCCGACGGGTAATATGGAGCCATGGTGACCAAGCTACACGGGGCCGCCGGCACCGGTCTTGAACGATCGTGCGAGGCCACGGGGTCTGGATGGCTTCGCAGCCGGAAGCTATGGGACGGCGTGCAGCTCCTCCAGGCCTGGTTCGCCGGGCATGGCTTCGACAGGCATCGCCACGACACGTATGCCATCGGCCTGACCGACGTCGGCGTGCAGGCCTTCGACTATCGCGGCGTGACCGAAGTCAGCACACCGGGCAAGGTCGTCGTGCTGCACCCGGACGAGACGCACGACGGCCGCGCCGGCACACCGGCCGGCTTCGGCTATCGCATCGTGTACGTCCCCCCCGCGCGCATTCACGAGGCTGCCCGCGCGATCCTCGGGCGTCCCTGCGCATTGCCCTTCGCGCGCGAACCGGTGACGGTGAGCCAGACGCTGGCCGCGACCATCGAGGCGGCGTTCCGGCTCGGCCCGGAACCGCTGGCCGCCGACGGCCTGATCCTCCGCCTCGCCGAGGCGCTCCTCGACGCCGACCCGTCCTGTGGCAGGGCCGCCGCGCCGATCCGTCTCGACGCTGGCGCGGTCGACCGGGCACGACAGTTCCTCGACACCGAGACGACCCGCGTGATCCGGTCGTCCGAGCTGGAGGAGGTTACCGGGCTCACGCGATACGAGCTCGCCCGGCAGTTCCGCTCGGCATTCGGCACCAGCCCGTATCGCTACTCCCTGATGCGGCGGCTCGATTGCGCGCGGGCCCGGCTACGCGGGAACCGATCGCTGGCCGACGTGGCGCTCGCCGCCGGCTTCGCCGACCAGGCCCACCTCTCGCGCATGTTCAAGTCCACCTTCGGCGTCACCCCGGCGCGCTACCGCGCGCTCGAAGCGAGCCGCACGCCCGCCTCGCCCGTCCGGGCGCTTGACGACAGCGACGCGCCTGCCTAGGATGTCGCTCAGCCGGCCCGGCGCTCTCGCCTTTCTCGCGATCCAACCACTTCGGTCCTCCGGGAGGAAGCAGACGATGAAGTCACTCCTGATCGCCTTTCTCATCGTCGCCGCGCTCGCGGGTGACGCCACGGCGCAGCCGGCGACGAAGCCGGACGGCGAGATGCGCTGGGCGCTCTACGTGACGCTGACGCCGGCGTGGTTCGATCCGGGTGAGGTCACGGGCGGCTTTCTCACGCCCTTCTGGGTGCTCTACGCCCTCCACGACGCCCTCGTGAAGCCGATGCCGGGCAACCTCATGGCGCCGAGCCTGGCAGAGTCGTGGACCGTGAGCGCGGATCAGCGCGTGTACGACTTCAAGCTGCGCGAGGGCCTGAAGTTCCACAACGGCGATCCCTTCACCGCGGACGACGTGAAGTTCAGCTTCCTGCGATCCAAGGTCGGCAAGGTGCTGAAGGATCGCGTGCGCGAAGTCGAGGTCGTCAGCCCTTCGCGCGTGCGTTTCCGCCTGCACGAGCCATTTCCCGATTTCATGGCCTTCTACGGCACGCTCGCCACGGGCGCGGGCTGGATCGTGCCGAAGAAGTACGTCGAGAAAGTCGGCGACGACGGCTTCAAGAAGCAGCCCGTCGGGCTCGGCCCGTACAAGTTCGTGAGCCACACGCCCGGCATCGAGCTGGTCATGGAGGCGTTCGAAGGTCACTGGCGCAAGGTGCCGTCCGTGAAGCGCCTGGTGTTCAAGACGGTCCCCGACCCCACCACGCGCGCGGCCATGCTGAAGAACGGTGAGGTGGACGTCGCGTACATGCTGGATACGCCGACGGCCATGGAGCTCAAGCGCGATCCCTCGCTGCGGCTGGGCTTCTCGGGCGCCATCGGCATCCACTATCTCGACTTCTTCGATCAGTGGGATCCGAAGTCGCTGTGGGCCGACAAGCGCGTGCGGTTGGCCGCCAGCTACGCCCTCGATCGCCAGGGCCTGTCCGACGCCGAGACGCTCGGCGCCTCGAAGCCCGCCGGCAACTTCATCCCG
>Ga0137381_10004393_pt1 | contig 10201 bp, 6 predicted proteins | sample SagtaG_16_FD_104808 | JGI IMG/M metagenome (GOLD analysis project Ga0137381, IMG submission 104808) | Vadose zone soil microbial communities from Sagehorn Ranch, Mendocino, California, USA - Sage2_L_115_16 metaG | ecosystem: Environmental > Terrestrial > Soil > Vadose zone | place: USA... | reverse complement strand
GGCGCGAAGATACCCGCTTGCCCGTCTGCGAGCTGTTGATCCGGATGACCGTCGAGCGTCCAGCCTCGCGAGTAGGGAACGGGGAGCGCGACAACGCCTGGGCGGCCGGGAAGGACCCGGTAGTCGACGAGATCAACGGAACGCACCCGGCGGGCGCCGTGTGTCTCCGTGGCGGTCGGTCTGACAGAGAAGAGGTCCACCGAGGGACTCGAGTACGCCAGGCGGATACCGGGCGCCACTGCAACCCTGGCGAAGTCCCGCCAGTCGGCCACCTTCGCCAGGACGACGAACCTTACGCCGAGGCCGACGAGTGCGACATGCAGCCGTTGCAGGTCCACTGGCGGGCCGAGCAATTTGTCGAGGAATACGTGCTCGGGGTCTGCGGCAGCGAATGCGTAACCAGGGCCGGGATTCTGGCTAGTCAAGACTGTTCCTGCGAAGTAAGACACCGCCGGGTTGGCGATCGCCCGCTCGCCGGTGAAGGGGGTCGGGAAGTACTCGTGCCATGGCAGGAACAGCACCGGGGCCTGCCCGGCAAGACGCGAGGCGGAGGACCACGAGGACGGGAGATCGCTGGCCTTGACCTGGCCACCAAGGCCGGCGAGCAAGTTCGGCGTGTAGGCAAGAGGCAAGGCAAGCGCCAATGCGGCGGGCACAACCTGGGAGGCCTTCTTGCGGCTCCCGCTCGTGAGCCAGGCGATGCCCCAGCCGAATCCGTAGGCATACGCGAGGGCGACGAGAACAGCGAACTTGTCCGGCTCGCGCATCATGACGAAGCCGGGAACGTGCTCATAGGCGAGCCTGAACATGTCGCCTGTCGGGCCCTGGTCCCCGAGTGCAAGGAAGTATCCGGCGATACCCGCAGCGACAAAGACGAGGCCGTTGCGCCTGCGCGCTCCATCCCGCAGCACCACGACATAGCCGACTGCGACGATCAGCACCAGCGCTGCGAGTATGGCGGGCCAGCGAGAGAAGAGGTCCTTCGGCTCGGTCGGCCCCGGGCGAAAGAAACCGTAGAGCCCGGCCACGTTCACCAGCAGCCCGACTCGCGGGTCTGCGCGGGTGCGATAGGAGGTGAGCTGGGCGAAGGCTCCGGCCGGGCTAGCGCCCGTGAGCAGCGGTGGCACCAGCAGATAGGAGCTGATGGCCGCGGCGCCGAGGGCGGCTCCGCCAAGGCGGAGCGAGGCACGCAACCGGCGCGGTCGGGTCACAACGATAGCGGCAGTCACAGGCACGAGAATCAGCGCGAAGTGCTCGCTCATCATGACCGTGGCCCCAGCCCAGCAGGCAGCGCGGCCCACCCGGTGCGACTCTTGCGCGGCATCCAGCAACGCCGTCACGGCGAAGGGCAGCAAGGCGTAACCGAGCAGAAGCCCAAACTGTCCCGCGTAGAGCCGGTCGAACACGAAGGGGTTGACGGCGTAGAAGAGCCCGGCGCCGAGGCGCGCGGGGAGCGCCTCGGCGCGCACCAAGCGCGCCGCCCCGGTCGTGGCGAGCGGGAAGAAGACCGCGGCCGGTACGATAGAACCTGCCTGCCCAAGGAAGCGATTGAGGAGGTGGAAACCGATCGCGAGCGGGACTCCCCCGGTCAGGCCGCCGTCGAGGCCGAAGGCCGCCGCTGGCAGGAGCGGCTGGTGAGGACCGGAGACGAAATCCAGCAAGAGCAGCCGTCCGCCGACGAACGGGTAGCAGACGAGCGCCGCCAGCACCACGCCAAGCAAGAGCGGCACCGAGGCCGCAAGCCCTGCCCGCGCCGAATGCGGACCGCCCCCAAGCCCGGCGACCGCCGCTCTCACCATCATGCGTGCCTGCTCACGATCCTCGGCGAGCTACGCGTGATGCCGCCGGCAACCCGGCGCCACCGCACCGTATGGCCATCCCTGGCGGTGCGGCGTGCGGCGCGGCCCGCGGACGATGTCGGCTGCCAAAACCCGATGATAGCCGCGTTGTGCGCGTAATCACTATGTCGCGCAGCAGTTGAGGTCTTTCAGCGCCAGCGGCTCGGGCAAGGCTAACTCGATCAGGACATAGCAGCTGCGAGACCCTATCTCCTGCGCATCCTGCAGCACCTGTCACTCAGTTCCTCAACATCGATCTTCAGAAATCGGGGCGGTCATGGAGATAAAGAAGGTAAAAGCCCTATCCCGACCGCTCAAGCCGCAAGCACGCCGACACTAGCATCAATCTAATATCAGGCCCCTGACCCTTGGGGGGAAACTGGCCTGACGGTGATTCTAGGCCTGAACGAGTTGTCGCGGGAGCGGGACAACGATAGGCTCCGTGACCGTCTCCTGACGGGTAGCTGACCGGGTTTCGCTAAACATCAGTCAGCGCGGATGGTAATGCCTAGAAATGGTCTAACTTGATGAATCAAACAAGGATAAGCAAAGTCAGAGTATCTGGTCTGAAGTTGCAACGCGAGCCCATGCGCCATGATGACAATGCCGTCGTACGCCTCACACCTGGTGAGTTCAAAGACCCCCAGTCGCCGGGCCTTGCGTTCAGCTGGACTCCGGTTACTCGACGGGAGACGAGGTGACGCCTCCGGCCGCCCCGTACGTCGAGCACGGCGACGGGACTCCTCTCGTCAGCGTGGTGCTCGCTACCTTTAACCGGGCAAACCTGCTCGAAGACACCTTGCGCATGGTGTTGGCCCAGACGCTCAACGACTTCGAGCTGATCGTCTGTGACGACGCCTCGACCGACGAAACCCCCGCCTTGGTGGCCGAATGGGCTGCCCGGGATCCACGAATCCGGTACGTGCGCCAACCCCGCAACCTCGGGCTGGCCGGGAACGTAAGTCGTGGAATCGCCCTGGCCGAGGCGGAATTGGTCGCCGTTCTCTACGACGGCGACGTATACGATCCCCGCCTGCTCGATCGATGGGTGACCGCGCTTTGCGCTTGCCCCAAGGCGGCGTTCGTTTTCAATGCCTACAACCGGCTGGCCGCGGACGGCGCGGTCGAAGTGACCTATCGAGAACATCTCGATTCCTGCGTGCCGGGACGTGTCCTTCTCGAACGCATCTACTTCCGGCGCTGGCGCTTCTCGTCGCCAGTCTGGGGAACCGTGATGCTTAGGAAGGATAAGTACCTCGCCGCAGGGGGTCTCGGCACCCGTTTCTCGTTTGTCGCGGACGTCGATCTGTATCTGAGACTGGCCGAGAACAACTGCGTGGCGTACGTGCCAGAGCCGCTGATCGGGCTTGCGAGTCGCCAGACCGTTCCAAAGCTCTTTCGCCCTCCTCCCAAGCGAGTAGTCCGTCGAGCCTTTCGAGAAGCGAGGGTGCGCCACTACCGCAGCCGCCCGATACGGCTTCTGGCCGAAATGCTTCGCCACTGGACGTTCACCGCAATGGACGTCGGTGTCGCTCCGATTCGGGCTGTGTCCGGCTGGCAGCGGCCGAGTCCCGTTGACCTACTCCGGCGACGGCTCATCCAGCGACGACCACAGCGGAGCGTTGGATCCCTAACTCGTCCTCCGAGTCACGGCGCAACCCAATGACGCGCCAGGAGCCGCCCTTGTCCGTAAGCTGCAAGCAAGATCGGAATGGAACGATTGGACGGCGGCGAACTCTGCGGCGAACCTCCAGGTCGGAATGCCCGGGGAACTCCGAGGCTTCTCATGCCGCGCGGGGGATCAGTGAAGGCGTGACCTATTTGCCGAAGTTTGATCACTCCGGCTCCGCTGCTGCCTTCGGCGCGCAGGGGAACAGGCGGTTCTAGCTAGCAACGCGCTGATAGTTTCGCGTCAGCGCACGGGGACAGGGGGACCGGAATGCAACCAGGTGACGTCCGGCGGATTATGCGGCGCACGCGGCGAATCGAGGGATGGTTCTCACGCGACGCCGCGGCACTCATCGCACTGCTCGACGAGGCACAGCTTACGGCCGGCGTCCGAGGCAACATCTTCGAGATCGGCGTGCACCATGGCCGCAGCGTTGCCTTCCTATGCGCGCTGGCGCGAGACGAGGAGCGACTGGGGGTATGTGACCTGTTCGGCGAGCAGACGCTCAATGTGTCCGCGTCAGGCTCAGGAAACCGGGCGGTCTTCGAGGCCAACATTGCCGCTGCGGCACCGGGCTTCAACCGTCTCGATATCTTCGCCAAGCCGTCGGCCAAACTGATTGCCGACGAGATTGGTCGACCGCATCGTCTCTTTCACATCGATGGCGGTCACCTGTGCGAGGAAGCTCTGACCGACCTTCGGCTTGGGGCGGCGGTCCTCCACGATCAGGGCGCGATCATCGTCGACGACCCGTTCCGGGCGGACTGGCCTGGCGTCACGGAGGCTATCCTCGAGTTCCTGGCCGAACGGCCCGAGTTCCGGCCGATGATCGTCGGCTTCAACAAGCTCGTGATCGTGCCGGCTGCCGCCGCAGGGATCTATGAGCCGCTCATCTGCGACTCTCGGATGCTGTGGAGATACTTCGACAAGCACGTGTTCGAGATGAAGCAACTGCCGATGGCCGGGCGCGACATGTTCATCATGCTGGTGCCGACCTGGCGTCAGCGCCCAGAGCTGGACCGCAACGTGGCACGGCTCCTAAGCCGGTTGAAGATTTTGGGTTCTGGGCTGAGTCGGAGCCGTGCTCTGGACTTTCTCGGTTCGCGGGAGCGGAATCTGCACGCCAATCCGGGGTCCTAGCGTTGCCACGCTCCGTAACACGGCACCGCTTTCTGCGTGTTTCTCTCACTCTCTGCATGCCCAGCTAGGACGTTAGGACAGCGCGCTCAGCCAGATCAAAGTCAGGAAGTATGCATCATGGCTCTTGTTTTCAACCGCTTTGGCGCCACTTCGCGCCACAGGAGTCTAGCATCCGCAGCGCGCCGTACGGCTTGGCCTGCCGTGCGCCTAATCAGAGAAACCATTGCTTCTCCCCACCCCCCACAACGAGCGATTCTCCGTTGGGCGGCATTCGCCGCAGCTTGCCCATTCACCGACACCCTTTCCGCTACGGTTGACGGAATCAGATATTTCGTCAGTACTCACGACCAGGCAATGGGTCGCGTCGTCTTCATGGGCCGCGTCCCCGATGGCGACCTCCTCGACGACTACCTCACCCTCATTGGCAACGAACTCGGCCGGCCGGCAGTCAAGGGCCTCACGTGCGTCGAGGTAGGGGCCAATATTGGAACTACGACGCTGCCCATCGTCCTCAGGAACGGCGCCCAGCTATGCATTGCTATCGAGCCCGCACCAACTAACCTCACCCTGCTCAGAGCCAACCTCGCCGCCAACGGAGTGGGCCAGGACCTGGTGCGCGTGCTCCCCGTAGCAGCATCAGACAGTCCCGGAGCCGTCGAGTTCGAACTGTCGTTCAGCAACTCTGGCGACCACCGGGTGCGCCGCCACGACAGACCGGTGGCAAACGAACCCGAGTTGTGCCGCGAGAGGGAGCGTCCAGTCATCACCGTGCCCGCCGCGCGCCTCGACGACGTCCTCGCTGAACAGAACGTCGAACTGAGTGATGTCGGCCTAGTGTGGATCGACACACAGGGCCACGAGGGCCATGTGCTCGCTGGCGCGCCTCGGCTACTTGACTCGGCGGCACCGATCATCATGGAGTATTGGCCCTATGGGCTACGCCGAGCCGCGGGACTGGAACTGCTGCACCAGCTGATGCGCGACAGCGGACGCCGGATCATCGACCTGCGGGACACCCTCCGCTGCGGTTCGCTCCAGGTGCTGAGCCTGATGGAGTTGGATGCGCTGGCGGAGCGATACCCCAACCACCAGTACACGGATCTAGCGCTCCTGGATGCCTGAGCAGCGCCGGTCAGCACGGCCAAGCGCCCAACGCGTCGACCCCTGTGGTCGACCGAGAAGCGCTCTTCTGCGTTCCGACGGCGTTCGCTGAACGAGAGACAGTCCCCGCGATCCGGGCGCTGCCCCTCATCCAGATCGACCTGGCCAGGCCGCTCTGGTGTTCTAGGAACGTAGGCGCCTTCGGACCCGAGCGGGGCCGGAGAGACCTGCCGACCCCGCCTCTATGGCCTGCTTCGTCGTGACTGGAGGTACCCACAAGTCGCCGAACGAGGTCGGCGACAGCCTCTGGCGAGCGCCGCTGACCGCACGGGCTGCGGCGTAGGCGACGGCCCACAGTGGGTGACGCAAGGCAGTGATCGCGGCCGCGGCCATCCGCTCGAGATCGGGCGCGCGCCTGCGGCCAGGAACGCGGGTCCGCGCCGCGATGCCTTTCTGCGTCTGGAGGTGAAAGTCTTGGCTACTGGCCGCCGGGGTCACCAGCGCCCGGGCCTCCTCCACCGTCCGGACCGGGATCGAGCGGTCGCGCACGAAAGCCGCCAGCTGAGTGTCGTCGGCGATCAATCCAGCCTGCCAGCAGAAGCCCGCCAGGGCAGCCACCCGGTAGGCAAAGAGCCGCCCGTAGGCTCGCGGCGCGTTTGTCCCGAGTCTGTGGGCCAGAGCCGCCATCGCCTCCATCTGGTAGGCCGAGGCCCAGTAGCCGACGCGCCGGGAATCGATCTCATCCATGCCCCACGCTACGCCAAGCGAAGGGTCCTGAGCGAAAGCGCGTAGCAGGGAGTCAAGCGCGCCGGGGGCCACGGCCGAGTCAGCGTCCAGGATGACGACCAGGTGGCCGAGCTGTCCTTGTGCGACGAGCTCGGCATGGTACGCACCCAGAGCGGCTGCCTTGCCGCTGCGCCGAGCGGCGCGCACTACTCGTAGCGGTACTAGCGGACGGCTTGCCGCCCATGACTCGGCCATCTGCGCAGTGCCGTCGGTACTGTCACCGTCGTGCACCACCCACTCCTCCCACTCAAAGCCGAGGGGTAGGTACGATGCCCTCACAGACTCAAGACAACGGACGATCCGCGCCGCCTCGTTGTACGCGGGCACGACCAAGCGACAGACAGTCGGTGCTTGTGCAGACGTCATACCAGGTCAACTGCCCCTTGCTTCAGCGTGAAGAACACAGCCATTGGATCTCGCCAGCTGACTTGTGCAGTCAGTTGATCCGAGCCGGGTCTGCGGTGACGCTGCGCCCGGGCCTTGAAGCCTTGTCGAGCAGAAGGCGGCCCGCGACAGCCGTTGCCTCGCCGCCTTTCAAGGCAAGGACACCCAACCCTAGCGTCGGCTGGGCGAGGAGCGACGAGGGATGCTCGAAGTACGGACGCCTGAGATGCGACACCAGCGCCCGGCTTCCATGCTTGCGGCCGAAGGCGGCGACCCAGGTCGCGTAGCCGGCCTTCTTGCGGCATGCCGCGAGGAAGGTCAGCGCGCCTTCGTCATGGAGAAGCACGTCCGACGTCCTGCCGACCCTTGCCCGGGCCCTTGCGCGCAGCCCGAGGTCGGTGTCCTCCATCGCTGCCATGCCCTCGTCGTAGCCACCGAGCGCCTCGAACAGGTCCCAGGTGAAAAAGCGCGGCCATTCCAAGGTCCCCACGTACATGGAGCGCTCGAACGCGCGGACCTTCGCCCAGTAACTCTCGCCGAAACTGCGCTCAGGAACGACCACTGAGCCTGCCCCGGCCGCGATCTGCTCCATCGCCTGATCGACGACGTGCTCGCCGACGACCATGTCAGCATCGACGAAGCCGATGATGTCGGCCGGGAGCCCTCGTGCTCCGACGTTGCGCTGCAGCGAGGGATTAGGGGCCGCGCTGAGCACGAGATCCGCAAAGCGGGACGCGATGGCCTTCGAATCATCGACCGAGCCGCAATCGACGACAACGAGGCCGCATCGCACCGACTGGCGGACGATGGACTCCAGGCAGGCCCGCAGAGTCCGCGCGGCGTTCTTCGTCGGCACGACCACCGTCACGCTGGCCCTGGTCACAACTCGTCCCACACTTTGGCATGGGCGGGCGTAGCTGCTCGTCGCGGCGAGGTGCCGCCGTGGCTGGCCTGCCCGATCTCTGCCGCAGCGGCGGAACCCGCTCGGGGGCTGCCGTTGCGGCTGTTGACGACGATGTCATCCATGTTTCCGTCCTCCGAGAGCTGTTCGCACTGTTGCGACTATTCGGCTTCGACGTTCGGGCCAAAGCGAGAGCGCAACGGCGAGCAGGAGACCAGCAACAAGAAGCGATGCAAAACGAGACAGCAAGTACCACGAGGACGGACCGAGGCGCACCGGAACGTCTCTTGAATGCTCGCCGAGCCAGCCGTTGCGCAGTCCATCGACCTGCACATGCTGATCTCCGGGCGGCCCGATCCAGTCCGGCGAGAAACTGTCGCCCGTTGTGTAGAGCGCTGTTACCGGGCGCTCATGCCTTCGTGGAGCCGCCACAACCACGGGCTGGATAGGGATCGGGGAGCGCCGGACCAATACTTGTGCATACTCGTTGGTGGTGGGTGCTCCGGGTCTGTACACGTCTGCGTAGATGAAGAGTTTGAGGCTGCGGGTCCCGCGATCAGGCGTCACGATCGTCTGGTAGTGGTACCACCGGGCAAGGGTTGAGATTGGCGGCAGCGGCGACGTGGCGGCGCATGCGTCGATAGGCCATTGCCAGACGCATATCCTCGGTGCAGCTCCGCGGACGTTGCGGACCCAGACGCTCACGAATAGCGGTCCTGACCGCCAAACGAGCGAATGCATCTCGCACGCACTGTTCGCGTTCGCTGAGAGGACGAGCGCCGACCGTCCTGCCGGGCCCTGCCCTGGCAGGACGCGCGCAGCCAACCGCGCCGGCGCTGCCGTCCCGGAAAACGCCGCACAGTTGCCCACTGGGCCCCACGTGCCGGACGCGAAGCCGCCGTCATTTAGCAAGGAACCACCCAATTTGTAGCTGAGCTCTTCGACCACCTGGCCGTCGCGATGGCGGACGCGAGCGGTGAGCCGACGCATACGCTTCGGAGTCGAGGCGGCCAGCAGGCTCGGACGGCCTGCCCGTTTCCTCCGGACTCGATGGTGCCTCGAGGTGGACGCACCTGGCCGCTTGAGCGCGCCGGTGGCTGACAGCAGCTTGATGCGGTACTGCCGGCCGGGCGGCTCGGCGACAAAGGTCTTGAGTTTGTCGCCGACGAGGCGCCATTGTGCAACACGCGGAACCTGCAGCACGGCGGGAACGGCCGGCCGCATCGGGCTTGATATCAGCGCTGTCCCGCGGGGAAGAAGCGCCAGGTCGCGCAGATCCGGCCTAGCAGAATTGACAGTAGCGTACGAAGTGACCGGGCCCGCCGGGCTGATGCGCCCCCGAAGCGCGAACAGCTCGAGCTTTCCGGCACGATGGACAAGCCGCATGCCCGGGTCTTCGCGAAGTGCCCTGTCGAGTGCCGCTGGCGGCGTGATATGCCGTCCGGGGAAGGCGGCGTTCACGTCTCCGCGGACCAGCAGCAGCGGAGTTCCGGTAGCCGTGAGCGCCCGTTGCGCAGATGGCCAGTCGTGGGCGAGCAGCGCCTGCTGGACTAGGCGGACGGCGCCAATCAGCTCCTGCTGGCTGGGCGCATAGCCTTGGGCGACCGGGTTCAGCACGTTTCGCGCTAGCAGGTTCCTGATGAAGGCGTCGGCTCCGTAGTAGCCCCAGGTGTAGGGCATCTGGTAAAAGTCGTCCTCTGGGAGCACGAGGAGATTGCCCGGCGGAAACGAACCGTTGAGGTAGGACGCCATAGCTGTCCAGTACGGGGGCACGCTGACGTGGGTCGAGGGAAGCGGCTGACGGTGATCCGGGGCGATCGCTCCGGTCATGAGTGGGAATCCAGGCGCGAGCACCGCTGCGCCCGCCAAGCTGAACACCGCGAGACGATGTCCCGGGCGATGCAAAGCTGAGCGCCAGCGCCGCAAGGTGGCCGGCTCGAACGAGTTCAGTCTCGCCCAGGCTGCCTCCGTGGCCAGCGCGAGGAGGACCGAGTAGGCGAGCCCTGCGAGCATCAGGAACCGCCCGGGCTCCCTGAGAAGCCAGCCGAGAGGGAGCTTGTAGAGCGGGTCGAAGACGAGAGCTCCTGGGAATCGAGTGCCCGTGCTCAGCACGACGAGGAAGAGCGCCGAGGCCGAGGCGAAGATGCCTAGGCGCGCCCGGCGGGCGGTCATTCCTCTTGCTCGTGGGAACCGAGCCAGCGCCAGAAAGCCGAACGCCGCCATGGGCAGGAGGAATTTCAGGATCAGGAGCGGGAACTTATCGTAGGCGTCGGCGTACGGAAAGTATTCCGCGAACCTCCAGCCCCAGCTGTTGTTCAGCCAGAACCCATTGACAAGGGTGGCGCGGCCCTCGGTCCAGGTCCAGCTCGACGTATTGGCGAG
>Ga0137381_10004389_pt1 | contig 10204 bp, 7 predicted proteins | sample SagtaG_16_FD_104808 | JGI IMG/M metagenome (GOLD analysis project Ga0137381, IMG submission 104808) | Vadose zone soil microbial communities from Sagehorn Ranch, Mendocino, California, USA - Sage2_L_115_16 metaG | ecosystem: Environmental > Terrestrial > Soil > Vadose zone | place: USA... | reverse complement strand
TAAAGACCTCTGCTGGCACTGCGAGAGAACCACCCAGACGGGCAAACATTCTTGGTTGTGAGTAAGATTCTTCGAACTGGGCGTGCTGGGTCATCGGTTTGACCAGCGGCACGTTGGGGGCAATGTCATGAACCACGCGCCGAATTGTCGGGAGCATGTTCAGCGGTTCGCCCTTAACGCGGACTTCAAAGTGCAGCGTCTGGACGGCGTTCACATTCTGAAAGCGCGCGAAATAGGCCATAGGCATTTGCTTCTCATCGACGCTGGTGTACTTGCTGTCTTTTACAACGCCGATGATCGTCTTGATGTCGCGAACCTTGTGTCCCAGGGGATTACATGTGTGATTGTCCTTTTGCCAGTCGCGGAAGTTCGGATAGGAAACGGAGCCGCCTTCGAAGTTGGGCTTGTTCTCGTGCAGCGTGACCGGTTGATCTGGCTCGGGAAAGGGCAGCGGGCTGAGCAACACGCCATTGATCACAGAGAACAGCGCCGTGTTGGCCCCGATGCCGAGGGCCAGAGTGATCACTGCGATCGCCGTGAAGCTGCTGGGGCTTTTCATCAGCATGGGAACACCGCAACGAATGTCTTGCAGCAGAGTTTCCATATTCAACCTCGAACTGCTATTCGTAGCGCAACGCCATGATGGGATCGATCTTGGCCGCACGGCACGCCGGCACCAGCGCGGAAGCAATCGCCACCAGCAGGATGATGAGCGTAGCCAGGAACAACGTAAGCGGATCGCTGCTCGAAATCCCGAACAACTGGCTGCGCACCGTCATTCCCAGCAACAACGATGCCGGCAGCGCTACGGCAATGGCAATTCCGGTCAGCCATAACACCTCGACCATGACCACGCGCACAACCGAGGCTCGGCTCGCACCCAGCGCCATCCGAATGGCGATTTCAGACGTCCTCTGCGCGGTCGAGTATGCCAACACTCCATATAAGCCAATGGCGGCCATCAGCGCGGCGAGCGCTCCAAAGCTCACCGCCAGCAGCGCGATGACCCGTTCCGTGGTCAAGTTGTCGTCGATTTGCTCCTCCATAGTTCGGAAGCTGTCGAGTACCAGTTTCGAATCAAGTGACTGCATAGCGCTGCGGATCGTCTCTTCGGCGCTCTGCGGTGCTTGAAACGTGCGAACGTAGAAGGTCATCTCGCCCGGGTCGGCATCCTGCAGATAGCAAGTGAACACAGTCCGTCTGATGTCCTTGCGAACGCCACTGTGCTTTGCGTCCTTAACGATGCCAACGATTTCGATGTCGGGCTTCACGTTCCCGCTGCCATTGGCCAGATAGTGCTCCAGCGCGCGCTGTGGCTCACCGAAGAAATGCCGCGCGAAGCTTTCGTTGACCACCGCCACCTTCTGGGTTCCAGCTCGATCCGCATCGGTCAACTCGCGCCCCGCAAGCAGCGGCATTCCCATGCTGGAGAAATAGCCGGGATTTACTTTCGGGTGCTCGACATTCATGTCTTCGTTTTCTTTTGCCGCATAGCCCGCGAGGGTGATGTTGTTCCCCCAATTGTTATTTGCCAGTTCCGAGTCGGTCGTAGCGGCGACTGAGCGCACCCCCGGCAGGGCCGCCAGTGCGCGTAGCACTCGTGAGTCAACCTCGAGAGTCTGTGTGGGTTGATAACCGGCGAGAAACGGATCGATGCTGAAAGTAACCAGATGATCGGTGACGAATCCCACATCCAGCGACTGCAGGGTATCGAATGTGCGCGTGAACAGGCCGGCGCCGACCAGTAATACCAGACTCAATCCGACTTGCACGCCAACGGCGATGCGCCGGAAGCGAACCGGCCCTCCTCCGGTTATGACTTGTTGTTTGAGCGCGGGCGCGAGATTGGGCCGCCAAAACTGTACAGCCGGAGCCAGGCAGAAGAACAGACTCGCGGTGACTGCCAGAGTGAAGTTGAAAAGCAGGATTCTAAAATCAACGTGCGATGAAAGCGGCAACTCCATTCCGGTGCCGCCCCAGAGCATGGTGATCAACACGGCTGAGATCTGCGGCGCCAAGATAATTCCGAGGACGCCGCCGGTTAGTCCTAGCAGTAACCCCTCCACCAGAAGTTGTTGAATCACCCGTCTGCGTTTGGCGCCCAGCGCATAACGCACAGACATTTCGCGCAAGCGGCCCGCCGCGCGGACCAGCAAGAGGCTGCCCACATTGGCGCATGCCATCGATGCGACCAGGCCCACCATCGCCATTACAATCAGCAGGGGCGTTTCGAGATCCCCACGAAGCGGGGAAAGTCCTTTTGTACCCTCAAGAAGTGAAAGGTGGGACTTGGCCAAGAAGTTCTCGCGGAAACTATCTGTAGTGTGCCCCATCTGTTTCAGTTCGTCGGCACGGATCGCATACCACAATGGATTGATGGCTGCCTCCGCTTGTTCGCGGCTGACGCCCGGCTTTAGCCGGGCAACGATGTTGAGCCAGCTCGAACGGCGGTTTTCCAGGTCGTCATCCCCCGGCATGACCTGGGATTTCATCATCATCGGTGCAAATAGGTCTGGGGTGTCTCCCATGACGACGCTGTGAAAACCCTGCTGAGCCACACCGACTACGGTGAACGGGTGACCATTTACTAAAACGCCCTGGTTCAGAATGCTGTGGTCCCCGCCAAATCGTCGTTGCCAATAGTTGAAACTCAAAACCAGCACGGGATTGCCGTTGGGCACGGTGTCGTCAGAAGCCACGAACAGGCGACCCAACGCCGGCTGCACCCCCAGCACGTCGAAGTAGTTGCCGGAGACCAATTCCGTCGCGACAAGTTCCGGCTGGTTGCGCCACTCGAAGCCGGCCTGAGTCCAGTTCGTTGCGAGGACCCCGCTTAACACCGAATTGCGGTCGCGAAGATCGCGATACATGGGATAGGAAAAATAGAGCTGATTGTCGGAACGGGAACTGAGGTGTCCGGTGTTACTCCCGAAATATCGCAAAACGACGAGCCGATTTGGCTCCTTCACCGGCAGGCTGCGCAAAAGCGCCTGGTCGAGCAGTCCGAAGATAGCTGTATTTGCTCCGATGCCTAGGGCCAGAGTGAGAGCGGCCACCGCGGTGAAGCCGGGACTCTTGCGAAGCTGCCGGATGGCGTAACGCACGTCTTGTAATAACCCGCTCATGCGTGCACATCCGCCATCAGCTTTTTCAGTGCTTCTTCCGCCACCACCTTGCCGTCGAACAGATGCACTTCCCGTTGCGCATGCTTGGCGAAGCGCGGATCATGCGTCACCATGCAGATCGTTGCGCCCTCGCGGTGCAGGTTCTGCAGCAGGTCCATCACGGCTTCGCCGTTGCGCGAGTCGAGATTTCCGGTAGGCTCGTCCGCCAGCAGGATGGAAGGCTTCCCGCCCAGAGCGCGCGCCACGGCGACACGCTGCTGCTGGCCGCCGGAAAGCTGCGATGGATAGTGCCGGAGGCGGTGCGCCATGCCCACGCGTTCCAGCGCCTCCATCACCCGCTTCTTGCGGTCCGGAGCAGGCATTCTCTGCCGATACGTGAGCGGCAGCTCGACGTTTTCATACACAGTCAAGTCGCCGATCAGGTTGAAACTCTGGAAGATGAATCCGATCTCTTGATTGCGAATCCGCGAGCGTTCGGCAAAATCGAGATTCTCGACTGTCTTCCCATTCAGCGAGTACTGTCCTTCCGTGGGCGTATCCAGCAGGCCAATGATCGACAGCAGCGTCGATTTGCCGCACCCTGAAGGGCCCGACATTGCCACGTACTCTCCTTTATTAATGGAGAGGTGCACTCCGGAGAGTGCGTGGGTTTCGATCTCGTCGGTGTAAAAGACTTTGGTCAGGTCCTGAATCTGGATCAGTGGTTGCCCCGCTTCGGTCATAAGTTATTTGCCTCGAATTCGTGATGTAAGTTTCACTCAAGGCGGATACGATCCGTCTTGTCCCACCGCGACATGTCGGAAAGAATTACGGTGTCGCCTTCGTGAAGTCCCTCAAAAATCTGAATTGAATTCACCGATTCGCGTCCCACCTTGACCGGGACGCGCACGGCCTCTTTGCCATCGGTGTCCATCTTGAACAGGCTGATGGTGCTGTTTTCCTGTCCGAATGCCGGCCGCCCCACATAAAGCACATTGTCCAGCCGCTCCAGGTCGATGGTTCCGTCGACGCTGAGATCGGGCCGGGCTCCCTTGGGCAGTTCGCCTGTTAGTTTGACGTCCACGGTGACGGTTCCGTTTTGTACTGCAGGATCGACCCGCATCACCGTGCCGCTGATGATGCCGTTGTGTGTGTCGATCGATGCGGGCTCGCCAAACTGCACATCGCGCGCTTGCGTTTCCGCGATCTTCAATGCGGCCATCAGGTGTTCTGGCTGCACCACTTTGGCCAGCATGGTTCCAGGCTGAACGTGCTGGCCTACCTGCATGGGGAGATCGACCAACACCCCGCTGATGCCAGCTCGAACTCTAAGCGCATCGAGTTGCTTTTGCTTTAGTGCGGCGAGAGTGCGCGCCTGGTCTACCTTCGCCTGCTCCTGCGCGAGCTGTGTCTCGATGGCTTTCTTGTTGATCGTCAGCCTCTGCCCTTCGAGGTCATTTCTGGTGGTGAGTTCGTCCGCTTTGCCCTTGGATGACTTGTAAGCCAGACCTGAAATTACGCCGAGGTCGTAAAGCGCTTTGTCCGTGTCGGCCTGTCGTTGCGCCTGACTGTAGTCCGCATTCACGGTTGCGGCGCCGGCTTTCTGGGTCATGAGGTCGCTGTCGAGCCGCACACGCAGGCTTTGATACTCCGCTTCGGCCGCTTTCAATTGAAGCTGCGCGTCAATCGCTGCTTGCTCGACCTGCGAATTGCTCATCTCGAGTAGAACGGTGTCAGCTTGCACCTGCGTGCCCGGCAGCACACGAATACGCACTACCGTCGCTTCGGTTTCGGCGGGAATCTGACGAACCGCTTCCTGCACCGGCATCAACGAACCCGGTCCCCTCACCTGCCGCAGCATGGATCCTCGTTTCACGAGATCGGTCCACACGGTTCCGCGCTCGACGGAGGGAGCCGCCGGCTTCAGCCTCATGACCCCAATCGATACCGCCACAACCAGCACGGCTCCGGCCCCGAAAAGAACGATCTGTCGGCGGCGCTTCTGGAGCCTGAATTCAGGCCGAGCGATGTCCATTGCTTTGCTCGTAAGCAACCGCTGCACCAACTTTCAGGAGGGCCAAATGGTGAAAACACGGAAGATAACTTCGTATCAAGCGTATCGCGGCAGGATTGAGTGTCCATTCCCGAACGAGGGTGTCCATGACCGAACAACACTGATCAGAGCCGGAAGGTTTTGTTTAGAACCCCGAAATAGCGATTCCTAATCCCTGTTCGTGACTGCGAGCGGAGGCGCAATCCGCGGATGGATCGAGGAATGAGCACGGTGCCCAGATACGAAGGCCCTGGTGACGCACGATTAGAGCTTGGGCAGAGCTGACTAGAGCGTGATTGGAACGGCGCCCAAGGTCACAACTGGTCTTCGTGCACCTTTCGGCGCATCACGGCGTAACCTTCGAATGGGTTTTATCCGCGCCGACTTGGTTCACTCCCAAGTGATTCGTTCACGCGACCTCGTACAGAACACTTCCCATAAGGAGAGGCAAGGCACGTAGGCGAAGGAACGATGGTGCCGACACGCCCAGCTGCGCACAGGACAGCCTTGATTGGTAACTTTCGCGATCGGGCAGGAGGATCGCTCGCAAGCTAGTTCCTGCCACACTTAAGACTTTCTCCACCGCAACCACTCTGAATATCCCGCTTTCCCTTCGAAACGGTATGGATGGTAGGGATGCTCTCTTATCCAGGCCTTATTTTGATTTCCATGCAATTTCCAGGGTTTTTTCGGTACTGCAAGCTGCCCGCGGCCAGCACATCAGTGGGGATACACTACCAGGGTGGCGCCCAATTCCAGACAGCGTTACGACGCGATTGTGGTGGGCGGTGGTCACAACGGGCTGACCGCCGCCGCTTATCTGGCGCGTGCCGGAATGTCGACGCTCGTCCTCGAACGCCGACATATCGTAGGCGGTTGTTGCGTGACGGAGGAAATTGCCCCCGGCTGCCGCGTGTCCACTACTTCTTATATTGCGAGCATGCTGCGGCCTGAAGTGATCAGCGATCTCAATCTGCCGGAGCACGGGCTTCGCATGATACCGTGCGATCCCGCGATTCAGGTACCTTTCGCCGATGGTCAAGTGGTGCCATGGTGGGCGGACCGGGATCGTGCTGCCGCCGAGTTTCGCAAGATATCTTTCAAAGATGCCGAGGCTTTTGTACGCATCGACGATCAGCTGAAAAAATTGGCTCGTTACTTGCAGCCATTCTTTCTGGAGCCACCGCCGGAAATCGATACGCGCAGCCTGCAAGGTTGGTCGGATATGTTTCGGGTTGCCAGACGATTCCGGGCGATCTCCAACTCGGAAATTTCGCAGCTCATCTCCTTCTTGACCGGGAGTTTGGGTGACTTTCTGGATCGCCATTATGAATCCGACAAAATCAAGACCCTATTTCTCGCCAACAACGTCTACGGCAAGCATGGCGGGCCATTTCAACCAGGCACTGCGATCGGGTTGCTTTTTCATTTGCTGAGTGGCGGGGAACATGAACTGCAAGGCTTCTATGGGCATGTAATGGGGGGGATGGGCGCCATCACTCAGGCGCTTTCGGCAGCGGCACGACAATTCGGTGCTGAGATTCGGACTTCTGCTCCGGTGGCACAGATTGCTGTGCGGAACGGGCGGGTTTGCGGTGTGGTTCTTGAAGATGGAATGGAGATTAGTGGCAGGCTCGTGCTCTCAAACGCCGACCCTAAGAGCACGTTCCTGAGGATGATCCCAGCCAGCGAACTTCCCGAAGATTTTGTCCGTGCAGTGCGTGGAATCAAGATGGATGGCCCATGTGCGAAGGTAAATATGGTGATGGCGGAGGAACCGCGCTTCACCGGAACTCCTCGAAACGCCACTCCTTTGGAGCGTACGTTTTACACCGTGGTTTCGTCGCTTGAGTTTGCGGAGCGCTGCTATGCCATCTCCAGGTCCGGTGAGATCCCGGAGGAACTATGGGTAGATTGTGTGGTCTCTTCTAATGCGGACGCTTCCCTTGCCCCGGTGGGCAAGCACATCTTGACATGCTTCGTGCAGTACGTACCCTATCGCCTGCGGGAGGGTACGTGGGACGAAAAGCGTGAACTTCTGGGCGATCGCGTGGTGAAGAAAATTGCCGAGTATGCTCCGAATGTGCCTGGTGCGATTGTGGCGCGACAAGTCCTAACCCCGCTTGATCTAGAGCGGACGTATGGTCTGACGGAAGGGAACATTTTCCACGGTGACTTGACGCTCGAACAGTTATTCTTCATGCGCCCTGTCCCTGGGTGGTCGCAGTACCGGACGCCAATCGCGGGGCTGTATCTGTGCGGCGCGGGAGCGCATCCCGGTGGCGGAGTCACTGGCGCTCCCGGTCACAATGCGGCTCATCAGGTCTTGCGAGATGTGAAGAAATGGCACTTTAACGGAGCTGACGGATGAACAACGGCCACTCTGCGCCGAAGACTGCTGACATCGTAATTTTGGGAGCCGGCGTGATGGGCGCATCGATTGCATTTCACCTCGCGCAGCGCAAGCCGGGGAGCATCATCGTCCTGGACAAGGATTGTGTGGGCATGGGGCGAGTGTCTGCCCCGCACCCGTGCTTCCAACTTTCGGTTAGAACATGAGCACATCCGTGGGGTTAGTACCGAGAGATCGACGCGCCGGTGGTGGTTGCTGCCACGGGCACCCCTGTTTCGGCAGGTCGCGTACGATCTGCCGATTGAGTCCGAATATCATCAGGTAGCGATTCTGAGGAATGCGCCGGGGATGAAAGGGAACGGATGTGCGTGCATCGACTCCGCCACTGCAACTTACTTTCGCTCCGAGGGGCTCGACAATTTTCTGGTCGGGGATTTCAACGGCCACCGCGGCGTAGACCCGGAGAATTTTCTGCAAAACGCTTCGGTAGAATCCCTGGAAGAACTCATCGAGCATGGCTGCCGCCGTGTTCGGAAACGTCAGAATGCTGAAATTATGTGCGGAGTTACGGGCGTCTGTGAGATGACGCCGGATTCGCGCCCGCCTCTGCGGGAAATTCCAGGAGTGGACGGCCTGTTTGTGTGCGCCGGTTTTTCTGGCATGGGATTCAAGATTTCTCGGGCAATCGGGCTAGTCATGTCTGAACTGTTGCTCGATAGATGCGGCAAAACCGTTGACATCAGCCCTTTTTGGCTCGGTCGGTTTGCCGAGGGGCTTACTATCAAGGCGGAATACGAGTACAAAGACGACTAGGTTTGTGGTGCCGCCGTCCCCGGCGGCCATGTCGACCGGCTGAGCTAACGGCCGAGCGCCTCATGAAAGTAGCTGAGGGGTCAGCGCAAAAGTCAGGAAAAGGAGCGATGCATGAAAAAGAGAGGTCTTCTTGAGCGACTCGAGGAAGGACCGGTCCTCGGTGATGGCGGCTATTTGCTGGAGCTTGAAAAGCGTGGATGGGTTCGCGCGGGTCCGTTCACGCCCGAAGTGGCACTCACATATCCCGATGCCCTTCGTGAACTGCACATTGAGTTTCGTGAAGCAGGGGCCGATGTTCTGCAGGCGCTCACGTTCTATGCCAGTCGGGACAAACTGGCAACCGTAGGTCTGGAGAATCGCCTGGAGGACTTGAATCGTGCCGCTGTCCGTATCGCTCGTGAGGTTGCGGGGGATAGATGCCTGGTGGCGGGGAATCTAAGTCTGACATGGATGTATGAACCCAACAGTCCCTCCGCAGCCGATCGGGTCCGCAGGACGTTCGATGAGCAGCTCGCGGTGCAGGTGGGTGAAGGCATTGATTTCGTTATCGGGGAGACTTTTTCCTGGCTGGGCGAAGCTCTGATCGCCGTCGAGCGGGCGAGGAAGACTGGGCTACCTACCATGGTAACCATCTGCTTCGAGAACAAAGACGAGACCGCCGAAGGAAAGACTGCAGCCGAGGCGGCGAAAGCGTTGTTCGATGCCGGCGCCGATATCGTCGGCATGAATTGCTTACGGCCGCCGGAACACATGCTGCCTGCTATGGAGCAGATGCGCCGGGCGGTGTCGGGCTATCTTGGATGTCAGCCCACTGCCTACCGCACGCCGAAGGAGAGACCGGACTTCACCAGCATACCGGAATTTCCTTATGCGCTCGATCCGCTGCAACTCACGCGCAAAGAAATGGCCGACTATTCGGTGCGAGCGCGCGAGATCGGAATCAACTACATCGGGGCTTGCTGCGGTGCCGTTGCCGCTCACATACGGGAGATGGCTCGTGTGTTGGGCAAGCTCTCCGAAGATTCACGTTTGTGGATGAAGGGTGGTGCAAAGCCAATGTCGGCGTATGAATACTACGATCATGACAAGGTGGCCGGCGCAGTAAAGAAGTAGCCGAGACGGAGCCAGGAATTCACCCAGTGAAGAAACCACCGTGCAATCCGCCTGATCTGAACCTCGCCGGGCCGAGTATTTCTGTTGCCGAGGCGACCGATCCCCAACGGCCCCGGCGTGTACTCGCCTTCCGGGACCTGGTGCTTTTCTACGTGGTTACCGGCATCAGCCTGCGCTGGATTGCCACCGCCGCCGCCGCTGGCCCTAGTGCGATAGCAGTTTGGATCGGTGCCTGGCTCGTCTTCTACACGCCTCTCGCCCTCTCCGTGATCGAGCTTTCTTCGCGTTATCCCAACGAAGGCGGTTTGTACGTTTGGAGCAAACACGCCTTTGGCGATTTTGCCGGATTCATGTCCGCTTGGACATACTGGGCATGCAATCTGCCTTATTTTCCCACGGTTCTTTATTTTGCCGCCGGCAACGCGTTGTTCATTCTTCCCCGCACCACGATGCATCTCTCATCCGACGCGAGATATTACATTGTATTTTCCGTGCTCGCGATGGCGGTGGTGGCAATCCTGAACATCATTGGCTTGGACGTTGGCACGTGGCTGCACAACCTAGGGGCGCTCGCCATGTGGGTGCCGGTGGCAATTATTGTTACCTTGGGCCTTATTGCGTGGCACCGCTTCGGTGCCGCCACCTCCTTCGCTCCCAGCGCGCTCGTTCCCAGCTTCAGACTCAAGGACGTCCTCTTTTGGTCCGTGCTGATCTTTGCCTTCGCCGGAAGCGAAGCCGCATCCTTTATGGGCGACGAAATCCAGAATC
>Ga0137381_10004386_pt1 | contig 10207 bp, 11 predicted proteins | sample SagtaG_16_FD_104808 | JGI IMG/M metagenome (GOLD analysis project Ga0137381, IMG submission 104808) | Vadose zone soil microbial communities from Sagehorn Ranch, Mendocino, California, USA - Sage2_L_115_16 metaG | ecosystem: Environmental > Terrestrial > Soil > Vadose zone | place: USA... | reverse complement strand
TTCGCGCGCTGCTGCGGCAGGATGGACAGAACCCGGATACGAAGTTTTCTGCAATGCTGCGAGAGTTCGTCGATGCCTATGGCGGTAAGCCGGCGTCCACCTGGGACTTTAAGCGCCTTGCCGAGAAGTACGCGGACAAGAAACTGGATTGGTTCTTCGATGAGTGGGTGTTTGGAACAGGGGTGCCGTCGTACTCGGCGGATTACAAAATCGAAGCGTCGGGTAGTGGTTTCACTGTCGATGGCGTGATTAAACAGTCCGGCGTTCCCGATGGTTTCGTAATGCAGGTGCCTGTTTATGCCGATGACGTGTATCTCGGCAGCGTCGCCGTTGGCGATTCGGAAGGCGATTTCCGGTTTCGTATAGCGAAAAAACCGTATCGTGTCGTGATCGCCCCCGAGAGGACGATACTCACAACAACTTCGCAATAACGGTTCGCGGGATTCCCTGGAGATCCGTTTTGGTTTCGAGCTTCTCCCATCTCGCTTTAAACAGTTCCGACACTCGCTCATCCATTCCGATTCCCACTTCCATTAGCAGATGGCCGCCTGGCTCCAACAACGCCTCCGCTCCTGTAATCAGCCGCCGGTAAATCGCCAATTCATCCTCCGGCGAGAAAAGCGCCACATGCGGTTCGTGTTCCCGAACCTCGCGTTGAAGCCGGCTATTATCGCCGGGCCGCACATACGGTGGATTGCTCACGATAAAATCAAACCGGCCCGTAAAGGCATCAAGGACGTCCATACACACGAACCCAACCGTCGCTCCAAGGCTGACCGCATTCTCGCGCGCCACCTGCAGCGCTGCTTCGGAAATATCGCCGGCGAAAACTTGCGCACCGGGAATTTCCAATGCCAATGTAACCGCGATGCATCCCGATCCGGTCCCAACGTCCAAAATCCGAGGGGAAGCGGCCTGGAAATTCGGGGCCAGACCCAAATTTTCTTGGGTTGCAGAAAATAGGGTCTGGCCCCGAATTTCTAACACGGCTTCGACGATGTATTCGGTTTCGGGACGGGGAATCAAAACAGCAGGAGTGACATGAAAGTAGCGGCCGTAAAACTCTTGGCGGCCGACGATGTATTGGAGAGGAACACCGCTGATTCGATCGCGGAGCAGATCTTCGAGCGCCCGTGATTCATCCTCGCGAAGCACCCGGTTATCGTGCGCGTACAGATACTCCCGTTCGACCGACAAGCTGTGAGCCAGCAGGACTTCAGCAGTCAATCTCGCATTCGAGACATGATTCAACTCGAGCCGCTCGGCCGCTGAATGCAGGGCTTCGCGGATGTTCACGCCGCGGGATCTTTGGGAGGCTTCTTGAGACGCTCGGCTTGGAAATGCGCCGTGAGCGCATCGATAATCTCACTGATATCGCCGTTCATGATGTAGTCGAGCCGATGAAGCGTCAGACCGATCCGGTGGTCGCTGACTCGATTTTGAGGGTAGTTGTAGGTGCGGATCTTCTCGCTGCGATCGCCGGTACCGACCATCAACCGCCGTTCATCGGACACCGCTTTTTGCTGCTTCTCCATTTCGATCTCATACAACCTCGACCGGAGAACACGCAGCGCCTTTGCTCGGTTCTTGATTTGCGATTTTTCATCCTGGCAGGACACGACTAGGCCCGTGGGAATATGCGTAATCCGAACTGCGGAGTACGTCGTATTTACACTCTGCCCGCCCGGACCGGACGAACAGAACGTGTCGATCCGGATATCTTTCTCGTTGATTTCGACTTCGACTTCTTCCGCTTCAGGCAACACGGCAACCGTTATGGTCGAGGTGTGGATTCGTCCGCTGGCTTCGGTCGCCGGAACACGCTGCACGCGGTGTACGCCGCTTTCGTACTTCAGCCGGCTGTACACGCCTCTCCCTTCGATGAGCGCGATAACTTCCTTGAAACCCCCAATGCCGGTGGCGTTGGAAGACAGGATCTCGACGCGCCAACGCTGGGCCTCCGCATATCTCGAATACATACGGAACACGTCGGACACGAACAGCGCCGCTTCATCGCCGCCGGTCCCGGCGCGAATTTCAAGGATCACGTTCCGCTCATCGTTAGGATCCTTGGGCAGCAGCAACAGCTTCAATTCGGTTTCGCACTGGGCGAGTCGCTGTTCGAGGCTGGCGAGTTCCTCCTCCGCCATGGACCTGAATTGGGGATCGGTTTCCTCGCGCACCATTGCTTCTGTTTCACGGATACCGTGTTCGAAGCCCGTATATTCACGGAATTTGGCAACGATCTGGCCAAGCTCGCTATGTGCCTTAGTGGTCTTCTGATATTTCTTGTTGTCCGAAACCGTTTCCGGATCGGCCAGCACTTGATTCAGTTCTTCATAGCGAGCTTCGGTCGAACGAAGTCTTTCGATAAGCGGACCGGTTAGAGGCACTGTCAAACCGTCAGGGCTTCCTCGAGAGCGCGGATGGCGATCTCGAGTTGGTTTTCATCGGGCTCCTTGGTAGTGATCTTCTGAAGCAGAAGACCAGGCAACGTGACGACACGCAGCAAGCTCTTCGGATGCTTTGCCGAGTAGCGGATGATTTCGTATGAAATGCCCGCAACCAGAGGAAGAAGCACAATACGAGAAAGAAGCTTACCCATAAATGAATCGAAGTGCCCAATCGAAAATACGAGAATGCTCACGATCATTACGACCAGAAGGAAACTGGTTCCGCACCGTGGATGGAGCGTCGAAAATTTCTTCGCGTTGAGGACATTTAACTCTTCCCGAGCTTCGAAGTTGTAAACGGTTTTGTGTTCTGCTCCGTGGTATTGAAAAACACGATTCATGTCTTTCATCCACGATACGGAATACAGGAAGGTCACAAAAACAAGCACCCGGAACAGTCCGTCGATGCCATTGAAGAGAACCGAGCTTTGGAATCCGATCTGCGTTTGCAGCAAGCGGGTAATCAAGAGCGGCGCCGCAACGAAGAGAAGAATATTGATGCCGAGCGCGAGAACAAGATTGCCTGCAATCAGCCAGGAAGAAACCCGTGGCGGCTCTTTCTTCGGGTGGTGGACATCCTTCATCGGGGCCTCTTCAGTAAGAGCTTCTTCGGCCGAGAAGCGCAGCGCCCGAATGCCGAGCACAAGCGCTTGGCCCAGGACACCTACCCCGCGCACGATGGGTGTCTTGAAGACTTTCCATTTTTGTCCGAGCCCGAGCAGCGCGTCTTTCATGACGCGCACGGTACCGTCCTGCCTCCGCACGGCCACCGAGTAACCCTTCGGCGACCGCATCATGACGCCTTCGATGACGGCCTGGCCGCCGACCAAGATTTCATCATCGCTCGAGCTAAGCGCCCACGAGGTCGCGATCCAGAGGAGATGTTTTGCGTATTTTAGAATCAAATTGGTATGCCTCAACTTGTGACTGGTTCTTGGACTTTCTTCTTGTATTTTCGTTGGAATCTTTCCACGCGGCCTGCGGTATCGACCAGTTTTTGCTTGCCGGTAAAGAAGGGGTGGCACTTCGAGCAGATTTCAAGGTGGATTTCCGGTGTGGTCGAGCGCGTCCTAAACGTTTCGCCACAGGCGCACCTCACGACGGTGTCGACGTAGTCCGGATGTATGTTTGCTTTCATCAAGCCTCCAGTGGCTTTCTATTATACATTTTCTCCTTTGATTTCACGAGGCGCATTGACTATAGTACTTTATCTATTTAAGCCGCTGTAACGTAAGGACATTGTTGTGCTCTCAAGCCCGCCTCATGCGCCTCTATATGCCACTACGACTTCCAGACCAGCGGTTGCAAAGGATCACGAAATTAGTTACCGTACCAAGTTCGCATTTAGTCCCAGGAGGAAACGATCACAATGGTTAACGAACCCGGAAAATTGACCGCCACTCAGCGCGCCCGCGAAAAGGAACAGGGCGCCGGTCAATTTGCAATTCCACAAGGAGAGGAGGAACAGAATTACGAGCAGCTTCTAGACCAATATGGCGCCCGGAAATTCGCAGAAGGCGAAGTTATGAAGGGCACGGTTTTGAAGATTACGGACACCGATGCTGTTGTAGACATCGGGTACAAATCTGAAGGTGTCATTCCGGTCGCGCAATTTATCGATGCAAGTGGCCAGCTGTCTATAAAAGTCGGCGACGTCATCGACGTCCTGCTCGAAGATACGGAAGACGGCGACGGCCACATCGTGCTTTCGAAAGAGAAAGCTGAAAAAGTAAAAGTTTGGGAAGAGGTTGAGAAGGCCTACAACGAAAATAGTATCATTCGCGGCCGCGTCATCGAGAGAATCAAGGGCGGCCTGTCGGTAGATATTGGCATCCGCGCGTTCCTGCCTGGCTCCCAGATCGACGTTCGGCCGGTGAAGAACCTCGATGCCCTCAAAGGCAAAGAGATCGAGTGCCGCGTCATAAAATTCAATCGCAAACGCGGCAACATTGTCCTTTCGCGCAAGCTCGTGCTTGAAAGCGAACAGGCGCGCAAGAAAGCGTTCACGCTGGAAGTGTTGAAGGAGGACGCCGACGTTCGCGGCACTGTGAAAAACATCACCGACTACGGTGTGTTCATCGATCTCGGCGGGATCGACGGATTGCTTCATGTGACGGATCTTTCCTGGGGCCGAGTGAACCATCCCTCGGAGATGTTCAATGTCGGTGATGAGATTACGGTCAAGATTCTGAAATACGACCGCGATAAGGAACGCGTATCGCTCGGCTACAAGCAGCTCACACCCGACCCGTGGACCCTTGTCCGCCAGGTTTATCCGGTAGGCGCTCGCGTGACCGGCAAGGTGGTCAATCTCACCGATTACGGCGCCTTCGTGGAGCTCGAAGCCGGAGTCGAAGGACTTATTCACGTTTCGGAGATGTCCTGGAGCAAGCGCGTAAAGCATCCGTCCAAGATGCTTCAACTGGGGCAGGATGTGGAAGCAGTTGTGCTCGATGTTGACATGGATAATCGCCGGATTTCTCTGGGCCTCAAGCAGACTGAGCCGGATCCTTGGAGCACATTGACCGAACGGTATGCTATCGGTGCGGTGATCGCTGGAAGGGTTCGCAATCTTACCGACTTCGGGGCATTCATCGAAGTTGAAGACGGTATAGACGGGCTCGTTCACGTTTCCGACATCTCTCCGCGGCGGATTAAACATCCTTCGGAAGTCCTGAAGAAAGGTGAACGCGTCGAAGCCGTTATCCTGAACATCGATACGGATAACCACCGCCTTTCGCTTGGAATCAAACAGCTGCAGCCCGATGTATGGGAGCAGTTCTTCACCAACCACGGAGTTGGCGATTTAGTTCGCGGCCGGATTGTGCGGCACGCCCCATTCGGGGTCTTCGTCGAGTTGGACGAAGGTATCGAAGGGCTCTGTCATGTCTCGGAGCTTGAAGACGCCGACCGGCAAAATATGGAGAACCGCTTCAAGCTAGGTGAAGAGGGCGAGTTCAAGATCATAAAACTCAGCCCGGCCGAACGCAAAATCGGTTTGAGCCACAAAGCTCTAGCCGAGGACGCGGAACGGCGGGAATACGATTCCTATCGAGATAGCGCCGACGGGAGCGCTACCTTGGCCGACTTGTTCCACGCGAAAGACAACAGTTAGGACCAACCCAGCGTTCCATGGGCGGCTAAATCCCTTGGACGGTAGATTTGAATAATGCGAAATCGCATGCTCATATGGCTCCTCCTTGGTGGAGGAGCCTTTGTGCTTTTGGCCGTAACCGTAACAGCTGTGGTGCTGACTTTCAATGCAGACGAAGGGAGCCAGTTTGCCTTTTCGGATCGCATTCAAGTCGTCGACATCGAAGGTGAGCTGATACAGTCCCGCGCCATCCTGGATCAGCTCAAACGTTATGAAGATTCCAATTCCGTAAAAGCGGTTCTCTTGAATATTGATTCGCCAGGCGGTGGAGTCGCTGTATCGCAGGAGATCTACACCGAGATCAAACGGCTTCGCGAGAAGAACGACAAAATTGTTGTAGCCTACCTTTCTTCGACTGGCGCATCGGGCGCCTACTATGTTTCATGCGCGGCCAACAAAATTGTTGCTAATCCCGGGACTATTGTCGGCAGCATCGGAGTGATTGCAGAATGGGTGAACTATTCGGATTTGTTGGAATGGGCGAAATTGAAGGATATTGTTTTCAAGACCGGTGAGTTCAAGGATACCGGCTCACCATCGCGCGCGCTGACCGACAACGAACGGAAATATTTTCAGGGTCTGATTGACGACATGTACGTTCAATTCGTTGAGGCGGTGGCATCGGGCCGTAAGCTGGATTTGCAGGAAGTCCGCTCGCTTGCAGATGGGCGCGTGTTCACCGGCAGGGACGCCAAGCAGCGGAAGCTGGTTGACGAAATCGGCAACTTTCAGGATGCCGTGGACATGACGGCGAAGCTCGCTGGAATCTCGGGAAAGCCTCGATTGATCCGGTTGACCCGCCAGCGTGTGACATTACTGGATGTATTGACAACGGACCTGTCGCGGCTCGTGCCATTCAATGGTCAAAGCATGAAGTCGTCGCAGATCAAATTTCAGTACTTGTGGAAATGAGGTTCAGAAGACGGAGTGCATCATGACCAAGGCAGATCTGGTGGAAGAGGTTTCGCGGGTTACCGAGTTGACACGAAAAGATTCTGAGGTCATCGTCGATACGCTATTCGAGAGCGTGATCAAAGCGCTGAAGACCGGAGACAAACTTGAGGTTCGCGGCTTCGGCAGTTTCCGTGTGCGCCAGCGCAACGCGCGTGTCGGCCGCAATCCGAAGACAGGTGAAAAGGTTGAAGTGCCGGCGAAGCGCGTACCCTATTTCAAGCCAAGCAAGGAACTGAAAGACCTGATCAACGACGCGGGGACGGCAGCCGCGCCTTCGACTGCATCCGAGCCGCCAGCAACTCCGGCCAATCCGTAGTATGGATTTCATCTGGAGCCCCTGGCGCTATGATTATCTGGCGTCGAGCGGCAAGAAACCGTCTTCGTGCGTATTTTGCGTCACCGAAGATCGGAGCCATGATGCAGAGCGATTGATCGTTTTTCGCGGCACTCACAATTTTATTATCCTCAACCTATTCCCGTACACGTCTGGCCACATCATGGTTGCGCCATACGACCATCTCGATACGATTGTGGGCGCGAAGGCAGACCAGTTGGCCGAAATGATCCAACTCTCGCAGCGAGCCATAAAAGGGCTGCACAAGCTATATCGCCCGGATGGCTTTAACCTTGGCATGAACCTAGGGGCTGCCGCCGGCGCCGGCATTCGAGAACATTTCCATCTCCACGTGGTTCCACGCTGGGCAGGTGATGCCAATTTCATGAGCGTCGCGGGTGAAACGCGCGTCCTGCCTGAGGAATTGAGCGTTACGTATCGGCGTCTCTCAGAAGCTCTTTGACCATCAAATAAGCGGCATTGCCGTTGGCATAATAGTTCCGGAGGGTGCGGATCATCTTGAACCCATGCCTATTGTAAAATCCGATGGCGCCTCGATTGGTCACGTCAACTTGCAGATCGTACGATTCGACGCCGTAGCCGCGGAGGATTTCCTCGGCGCGTATCAGAAGCTCGGTCCCATATCCGCTGCGGCGGTGTGTTTCTCGAACGTCGAGAGTCACGATGGTGGCGGCTCTTCTATTCGAGCGGACTTCCATGATGAGAAACGCGACGATTCCACCGTCTTTCTCGATTACGAGCGTCTCCGCTTCATTACGATTCATGAAGTAAGAGAGTTCGGCCGCGTCGTAGGCGATACCACCGGGAAAACTGGCCTTGTCGATCTCCAACAATACATTAAAATCCGCGGGCGCCGCGTGTCGAATTAGCGTTTTCGTCATTGAACGAATGGGGTCGTTTTCATATGATAGCAGCCATGCCACGCTGCCTCCACGTCTTCGACTCCGGGTTTCAATGTATTAGCGAAACCATGGACCCGACAGACTTTTGCGAAGCTCATCAAAAAGTCGTCGCGTTCGAACCAGAACGCTTGGAGGATTCCGGCTGGCGAAAAGCTTTTCTTCGGTTTGTCGCGCTGGTTCTGCTCCTGATGTTTCTCATCCCGCTCTTTTACACATTGCGGGACCTATATCTCGGCCCGCCGGTGAAAGCGCAGGAGGTTTGGTGAAACGTCTCTGGATCGGTGCAGGGCTGCTTGCGATCAGCATCGCAGCCATCGCGGGCCTAGCGCAGGAACTCGGGTTCCTGGGCCGTTATGACGATGCGCGCTATATTGAACAACCCAAAGAAGAGACGAATCAAATCGTTTTCGCTCGCCTAATCTACAACGGAAGAATACTCGGCTATTACAAGAACTGGTACACGGATTATCCTAAGGCGGACCGGCAGTTGATCATGGGGTTAAAGCGGCTCACGAATTTGAATATCGCGGATTACGAGCGCGCGATTGCTGTAACAGACCCGGATTTGTTCAAGTATCCGTTTATCTATACGAGCGAGCCCGAGCAGATGGTCCTGACAGATGAGGACGCCGCTATCCTGCGCGAATATCTCGATCGGGGTGGTTTCTGGATCATGGACGACTTCTGGGGAAGTTTCGAGTGGCAATCCATGGAGCGGCAGCTAAAAAAAGTGCTACCACGAGCGGAGATTAAGGATATTCCGCGAGATCATCCCATCTTTCACATCTTCTATGACATTGACCATATCATTCAAGTTCCCAGCCTGGCATACGCATACAACGGTGGAATCACCTGGGAGACGGATGGCTTCATCCCCGAGTGCAAAGGCGTCTGGGATGATCGCGGGCGCCTGATCATGGTGATCAACCACAACACCGATCTGGGCGACGCATATGAACACGCGGACAATCCGCTCTACCCGAATTATTTTTCCGGCTATGCTTATCGGATCGCGATTAACTTCATTTTGTACTCATTGACACACTAGCGAATAGCGAACCGGAAAAAATGATTGCTGGAATTGTTCTTGCTGCTGGCAAATCTGAAAGGATGGGTAGGCCTAAAGCGCTTCTCCCGATTCGAGGCCGCACTTTTCTAGAGAACATTCTGGATTCCATCTCGCGATCATCCATTCAACAGACCATCGTCGTGGTTGGCCATGATCGCGAGGAGATCCAACGAAGCGTGACTTTGCCGTCAGTTATATTCAATGCGGATTACGAGCGGGGAATGATCACATCATTTCAAGCGGGCATTCGAGCGCTACCGCGCACGTTTTCAGGCGCCCTGCTGTTTCTTGTCGATCATCCGCTGGTGGAGCCTCGAACGATCGAATCATTGATCGTAAATTTCGCCCCGGATCGCATTATCCTCCCGGTTTTCCAAGGCCGGCGCGGCCATCCGGTTCTCTTTGCTTCCGAGATTCTTCAAGAAATCCTTACTTTACCTCCGTCGCTGGGGGCTAATATGGTTATTCGCAAGGATCCGGGCCGGATTATCGAGGTTTCGGTGGACGCGCCCGGGATACTTGTGGATGTTGATACTCCGGAACAATTCGAAAAACTGCAGAGCGAACTATGAATCACGGTGATCGTCCCGCTCCCAACGCGCAGGGAACCCGCTCGCCGGTTCTGGCCATGAATGGTATGGTGGCCACCAGTCAGCCTCTGGCCTCGGCAGCTGCGCTTCGCACCCTGCAGGACGGCGGGAATGCCGTGGACGCGGCGATTACGGCGGCAGCGGTACTCAACGTCGTCGAGCCAAATTCTACGGGAATCGGCGGCGACATGTTTGCCCTCGTTTATATGCAGCAGGACGGCAAGCCCGTCGGCTTAAATGCCAGCGGCTGGGCAGGATCCAAAGCGTCCGCCGATTTTTTCACGAAGCGTAAGCTGACGGCGGTTCCGGTCTCCGGTATGCAGTCGGTTACCGTTCCCGGCGCTGTAGCCGGTTGGTACAAGCTCCATCAGCGGTACGGAAAGCTCCCGATGGTCCGCGTGCTGGCGCCCGCGATCGAATACGCCGACAAAGGATTCCCCATTTCCGAGATTATCGCAGGTCAGTGGCAGCGGGCTGAACAGCGACTTCGTGCAACGCCCGATGCCGCTCGTAATTTCTTGATCGACGGCCGCGCGCCCCGGCACGGCGATGTTTTCAAGATACCCGAACTCGCATCCACGCTCAGGCAAATTGCCGAAGGCGGCCGCGACGTTTTCTACAAAGGTCACATTGCGAAAGAGATCACGGATTTTTCTGAAAAGCACGATGGAACGCTGACTCTTGCCGACTTCACGGACTTCGACGCGCAGTGGATGGATCCCGTCCGGAC
>Ga0137381_10004383_pt1 | contig 10212 bp, 8 predicted proteins | sample SagtaG_16_FD_104808 | JGI IMG/M metagenome (GOLD analysis project Ga0137381, IMG submission 104808) | Vadose zone soil microbial communities from Sagehorn Ranch, Mendocino, California, USA - Sage2_L_115_16 metaG | ecosystem: Environmental > Terrestrial > Soil > Vadose zone | place: USA... | reverse complement strand
CACAAAGGAGAAGCTATGTCCGTACCCTCCGCCGCGTGCCGTGGTTTTTGTTCTCTCGTGCGTTACAGCAGCGTAACGTGTCGCTGGATTTGCATCGCGCTATTCCTAGCGTTGACGCTAAGCCCCCAAGCGCTTTGGGCGCAACAGTGCTCCGATACGACGTTCGTGCAGCGGGTCTATCAGGATTTGCTGCTGCGCCAGCCCAGCGCTAGTGAAGTCACGTTCTACGAGCCAGTGGCGCAGAGCAATGGCCGCCAGCCTGTGGCTTCGTCCCTGCTCGCTAGTCAGGAATATTCGCTCAACCTTTCCAGCGGCAATCCGTCCGTGGTGGCCGGGTGGTACCAGGATTTTCTTGGAAGGAATCCGACTCCCACCGAGGCCCAATTCACGCTAAGCCTGGAGCCCGCGAGCGATGGCTCGATCATTGCCGCGCTGCTCTCTAGCGCGGAGTACCGCACGCGGGCGGTCACGTTGAACCCCGGGCTAACGGACGATAACGCGAAACTCGTCAATCAGATGTTCAAGGACCTGCTGGGGAGGAATGCCACCAGCAGCGAGATGGCTTTTTTTACCGGAGCGCTTTCTTCCGGGGAGACGGCTGGAAATGTCGCCACGGCGATCCTGGACAGCAACGAGTATCTCTCTGGGCTGATCAGCCGCGCCTACCTGCGCATGCTGCGGCGTCCCGCAACTCAAAGTGAGATCAATTTTTTTCTCGGACCTCTGAAATCGGACGCGCGGCCTGATGAAGATCTGCTGGCCATCCTGGCGGGATCCTCTGAATACTGCAGTTCGACCGTGCAACCTCCGCCGGCATTCCAGTTGCTGGCGGCAGCGGCAACCTTTCCCGCGCTGAATTCCGTTACCATTCCGGCGAACCTCAGTCTTCTGCCAGCAGTTCAGTTTGGGCCGCTGGAAGCCAGCAGCAACGCCGCCATCCTGGGATTGCAAGTCGCGGTTACCAGCGAGGAAGCGACGAACAGCTCTCTGAGTGCTGAGGTATCCCGTCTCAGCGACCAGATCACGCTGCTAAATTCGTCGCTAGCCAATCAGCTGCAGACCATCAGTGATTTGACAAACACCTTGTTTGGAGCGCCGCCGACTCTAGACGCCGCTCAGGCAGCGCAGAAGGATGCTCAGGACAAGGTGGCACAGGCTTTGGCCAGCGCTGGTGGGGCCAATGCGTTGGTGCAGAATGCGCAGGCCAACCTTGCGCAAGGGGATGCTGCGCTAGCCGCCGCCGATTTTTCCACGGCCTTGAAGCGCTACCGCCTCGCCTTCCTAATCGCTGGTAATGCGCTGAAATAGGCACAGCGTTGAGGCTTTCTCAAACCCTCCCATAAACAACAGAGGTTGTGCGATTCCGAAAGCAAAGACTTGGATTTATTTGGTTGGCATGGATGTAGTCAACGAGGTTCGGTTTTAGAGGAACGGTCTTGCCCCGAACATCTAGACTGAAAGCAGCGCATCTGCGGGCGGACTAAATCCACTGCGGACTAACAATACGGGTTTGCACGAATTTTTAGCTGAGATTCTTCGCCCATCCTCGTCGGACGGGCTCAGAATGACAATCGCCAAGGGGCGACTCCTCCAATGGCTTGAGTGCATGGGAGGCGAAGCGATCCCGACCTGGTAGGGACGGATGCCGCGCCCCCGACCAAGGCAGTCAGACGGGTGGGGGTTGCAGCACCGAGTGTCACCAATCCTTCTCAACGAGCGCAGCGACTAATAGCGAGCCGGCGATTGCGGTGATGCATACCGCATCGGTGCAAGACGCGTGTTTTGCCGCTTCCAGCCGAGGGTATATAGTTAAAACGGGTGGTTCGCACGTGAGCGTCCCGTGCCAGCGCAGTTCAAGCATCTAGTGGGCGCCTTTTGGCGCCCGACAGACGGTTTTCAGTCACCGCAAAGGTAATTCGAACGGATGGCCTCAGACATCAGCAAGCATCTGGATCGCGCGAAGCGTTTCCTGGAGAAGAACCGCGTCGAGGATGCAATCGAGGCGTATCTCGCCGTCCTGGACGAGGCGCCGCAGCATCAGGAAGCGACTCAGGCGCTGGGCGATCTCTACGCGAGGATGGATCAGCCGGACCGCGCGGCGGTTTACTACGGCCTGCTGTTTGATTTGCTGGTCGAACCCAAGGATGAAACCAAAGCTCTGGCGATCTATAACCGCTTTCTGCGTTCGCATACGACACAGCAGCCGCCCGAGCGCATCGCTCGACACGCGTTCCTGCAGCAAAGACAAAATCATCCCGATGAAGCGATAGAGCAGTACACGAAAGCTGCGGAACTATTTGCGGCGGCGGGCCGCGATGAAGACGCGCTCTTTTGCTGGGAGCGTATCGCGCAGCTCGATCCGGAAAATCTTTCGCGACAGCTTCACCTCGCGGAGGCGGGGGAGCGCATCGGCAAGAATGCCCTGGCCGCGCGGGCGTTCCTGCGTGCCGGGCAACTCGCTACGGCAAACGGCGCCGCGGCCGACGCGCTGCACCTGCTTGGCCGCGCCTACAAACTGGCTCCGCAAGAACGCAGCGTGGGGCTGCTTTATGCCCAGGCCAACCTGCAGGCCGGCAACGCCGTGCGTGCCGCAGCCTTGATGGAGCCGTTCGCCAAATCGGAAACGGACACGGTGTTTCTCGCCACCTACAGCGACGCTTTGATGCGATCGGGGAATCTGGAGCGCGCCCGCGAGCTGCTCGACCGGCTTCTCCGAGAAAGAAATGAAGGGATGACGCAGCTATTCGAACTGGCGGACCGTTATGTGGCGGCGGGGCAGGAGCAGAAAGCGACGGAGATCCTCTTGACGCTTAAGCGGCGAATGTTTGCGGACAAACGGCAAAACGAGTTCGTGGCGTTGATGGACGGAGTGGGCGCCAAGCACACGCAATCGCAGGCGATCCTTGAGTTCTGGGCTTCCCTGCACAGCGAATTGAATCGTGAATCGCAATATTTTGAAGTGCTGATCAAGCTATTCGATGTGTACCTGGCGTCGGGAAACGTTCCGAAGGCGGCGGAGTCTCTCGAGAGGCTCGTGGATATCGATGCATACGACTATCGCAACCAAGAACGGCTGGAACTGCTCCGCGGACGAGTGGATGAGGGGCATCTGAAACTTATCGGCAGCCGACTGATAAAATCAGGAATGGCCACGGCAAGCAACGCATCACACACTCCGCCGCACCAGAGCATTCCTGCACCTTCTCCCGGGAGTGAAGAGGGCCGGCAAGCGCAGGCGCTGGAAGACTTGATCGTGCAGACCGAAATTTTTCTGCAATACTCGCTGCAAAACAAGGCACTGGAGCGTCTGCAGAGAATTGCGGCGATGTTCCCAGGGGAAGAGGAGCGGAGCGCGCGGCTTTCGAATCTTTACCAGACGGCAAACTGGTGGCCACCGGGCGCACCTAAATTGAAGACGGGAGCAACTCCAGCGCAGCAGCCAGCCGTGGCTGCACCTGCGGCGCCAGTTGCGGAGGTGCCGGTCACTTCCAGGACGGGCGTTTATTCGGCGGAGACGCTGCGCGATCTGGCTAAGATTTCCGAAGTCAATCAAAAGATTTTCCGGCAGCAGACGCCGCGGGCGATGCTGAACACGGCGGTGAGCGAAGTCGGCGCGTATTTGCACGGAACGCGCGCGCTGGCAGTCGTCGGCGCGCCGGGGCGGCCGCCGGAAATGGCGGCGGAATTTTGCGCCTCGGGCGTGAAGGCCGCAGCGGGCGCCCAGGTGGTGCTGCTGCTGGCGCACGTCGAGAAGGCGGAACCGGACGAATTGGGCGGGCTGGTGGTGGAGACGAACGAAGGATCGATCCTCAGCGATCTGGGACTGGCCACGGCGCTGGGCGTGATGATCACGGATAAAGAGACGCAGATGCCAGCGGGGATGTTAATTGTCGGGCATGCCCAGGAGCACAAGTGGCGGCCGAACGAGGCGTATTTTCTTCAGGCGATTGGCGATCAGATGCTGATGAGCGTGAGCCACACGCGGCTGCGGTCCTTGGTACGGCGCATGGGCGTTTCGGATGAGCGTTCCGGTTTGCTGAGCCGGAGTTCGTACCAGAGCTGTTTGCTGACGGAGGCGGACCGGGCGCGGACGCAGGGGACTCCGCTGGCGCTGACGATTTTACAGATCGATCGTGGGGCGGAGATTTTGCGGCAACAAGGGGAATCGCCGCTGGAGCGTTTTTTGGAACAATTGGCGCGGTCGTTGCAATCGATTGTGCGTCAGAACGATGTGGCGGTGAAATACACTTCCTGGTCGCTGGCGTTTATCTTGCCGGATACGACGCTGGCGGGGGCTCAGAATTTGGCGGATAAATTGCGCCGGGCGGCTTCCGGGCTGCGGCCGCCATGGGACTCGACGCAAATTACGCTGAGCGCCGGAATTGTCGAGGCCGTCCCGAAGCATGAGTACGACAGCGAAGACATTGTGACGGATTTGATCAACCGTGCGGAGTCTTCGATTGAAGAGGCGCGGAAACGCGGCGGGGATACGGTCGTGGCGCTGGAAACGCCGAAGTTGTGACTCGTGACTGCTGACTCGGAACATTCGGTCGCTTTGCTCAGGATGATAATCGTTCCAATTGGAAAACTCAGCTCAGAGAAATAGGAGGGAGAAGTATGTTTCCGACGGATGTGGTGATTGTGGCGGGGGCGCGGACGCCGATGGCGCGTTATACCGGAGCGTTCTCGGAAGTGAGCGCGATCGATCTGGCGGTGCATGCTTCGAAAGAAGCGATTCGGCGCTCGGGTGTGAACCCCGGAGAGTTTGATCACGCAATTTTTGGCAATGTGATGCAGACGAGCGCGGATGCTCTCTACGGCGCACGGCATGTGGGATTGAAGGCCGGGCTGAAAATCGAAACCCCGGCTGTAACGGTGAACCGCTTGTGCGGGTCGGGGATTGAGGCGATCGCGCAGGCGGCGCATCGGTTGCTGCTTGGTGAAGTAACGATAGTGCTCGCGGGTGGGATGGAAAATATGACGCAGGCCCCGTTTGTGGTTCGCGGGGCGCGGACAGGATTGAAGCTGGGCGGCGGGGCGCTGGAAGATTCGCTGATGGCGGGGCTGACGGATACGTATTGCGGATTGCCGATGGCGCTCACGGCAGAAAAACTGGCCGAACAACATAGGATCACGCGAAAGGATGCCGACGCCTACGCATTGCGCAGCCAGCAAGCGGCGGATGCGGCGTACAAGGCTTGCCGGATCAAGGAAGAACTTGTGGCCGTGGAAGTGAAACAAGGAAAGAAAACGATCGTGGTGAACGAAGACGATCACCGGCGCCCGGAAACGACGATGCAAACACTGGAAAAACTTCCACCGTCGTTCAAGAAAGATGGAATCGTGACCGCGGGAAATGCCAGCGGGATCGTGGATGGCGCGGCGGCGGTGGTTGTTACGCGAGAGAAAATCGCGAAAGAGCGCGGATTGAAACCAATCGGGCGCATCGTGTCCTGGGCTGTGGCGGGTGTGGATCCGAACATCATGGGGATTGGGCCGGTGCCGTCTTCGCTGAAGGCGCTGAGGCTGGCGGGCCTCACGCTCGAGCAGATGGATCGCGTGGAAGTGAATGAGGCTTTCGCGGCGCAATACCTCGCGGTGGAAAAAGTGCTGGGGCTGAATCGTGATAAAACGAATGTGAATGGCGGGGCGATTGCGCTGGGGCATCCGCTGGGAGCTTCGGGAGCGCGGCTGGTGATTACGATTTTGAATGAGCTGCGGCGAAATGGATTGCGGTATGGGCTGGCGACAGCGTGCATCGGCGGTGGGCAGGGGATTGCGATGATTGTTGAAACGATAGGAAATTCGTGACTCGAAGACCCGAGCCTGTTGTTCCGGTTTCGAACGGTTAGCTTTCTCCAACTAGAGTTTCTGATAGACTTTCCCTTCTGTTGCCGGGTAGCTTCCCGAGATTGGGCCAGCGAAAGTTCAATTGAGGAAATAATGGCGATTCGAAAAGTGGGTGTCGTCGGGTGTGGGCTGATGGGTTCGGGAATCGCGCAGGTATCGGCTGCGGCGGGATTCGAAACCGTGGTGCGGGAAGTGAGCGCGGGGCTGGTGGAGAAAGGGATCAAGAGCATCGAGAAGAATCTGAATCGTTTGGCTGAGAAAGGTGCGATCACGGACGGCGTGAAAGGCGAAATCCGGGGCCGTTTGAAGGGCACTACTTCCATCGAGGATCTGAAAAATTGCGACGTAATTGTGGAGGCCATCATCGAACAATTGCCCGCGAAGCGTGAACTCTTCGGCGAGCTGGATAGGATTTGTCCGCCGGCCACGATTTTTGCGAGCAACACGTCTTCCTTGACGATCACGGAAATTGCCGCAGCGACGAAGCGGCCGCAGCGTTTCGTGGGGCTGCACTTTTTCAACCCTGTGCCGGTGATGAAGCTGGTCGAAGTGGTGCGGACGATCACGACGGACCCTGCTGTGTATGAGGAGATGGTGGCGTTTGGCGCCAAGCTCGGCAAAACGGCGGTGCGCGCGAACGACAGCACTGGTTTCATCGTGAACCGGCTGCTGGTGCCGTATCTTCTGGATGCGATCCGCGCGCTGGAAGAAGGCGTCGGTTCCATCGAGGACATCGACAATTCCATGAAGCTGGGCTGCGGACACCCGATGGGACCGCTGACATTGCTGGATTTCGTGGGGCTCGATACGACCTATTACATTTCGCAGATTATGTTTGATGAATTCAAGGAGCGGCGATTCGCAGCGCCGCCGCTGTTGAAGCGCATGGTTCTGGCGGGATGGAACGGACGGAAGGCGGGACGGGGTTTTTACGATTATTCCGATCCGGGGAACCCGAGGGCGCTGAACTTCTAGTCCCAGAGAAAAGAAGAAGATAACGCAGAGAGCAGGGTACGCCGAGGAACGCGGAGCCGAAAAGAGGGGAGAGATGGCTTACGAGAACATTTTGTATGAGAAGAAAAATGGGATTGCCTACATTACGTTCAACCGGCCCAAGGTGCTGAATGCGTTGAACCGCAAAACGGTGGAAGAGCTGCAGCACGCCCTGTTCGACGCTCGTGGCGATGAGAGTGTGAGAGTGCTGATTCTTACCGGCGCGGGAGAAAAATCATTTGTCGCGGGCGCAGACATTGGCGAACTGGCCGTGCAGACCCCTGTCAACGGCAAGGAATTTTCGTTGTACGGCCAGAGCGTTTTTCATTTGCTGGAGACGATGGGGAAGCCGTCGATCTGTGCGATCAATGGATTTGCCCTGGGCGGCGGCTGCGAGCTAGCGCTTTCCTGCACGATTCGAATCGCGAGCAAGACGGCAAAGCTGGGACAGCCGGAAGTGAAGCTGGGAATTTTGCCCGGCTATGGCGGATCGCAGCGGCTGGCGCGGCTGTGCGGCAAAGGCGTGGCGCACGAGCTTTGCCTTACCGGTGAAATGATCACTGCGGAAGAAGCGCAGCGCATCGGACTGGTCAATCACATTTATGAGCCAGCGGAGCTGATTCCCGCCGCGGAAGCGATGGCCAAAAAAATTATCGCCAACGGGCCCATCGCGGTGAAATTCACAATGGAGGCGATTGAACGCGGAGTGGAAATGGCGCAGGAAGAAGGATTGTTTCTGGAGGCGACGCTTTTCGGAGTTGCTTGCGCGACAGAAGACATGCACGAAGGCACGAAAGCATTTTTGGAGAAGAGGCCGCCGCAGTTTAAGGGGAAATGATAGAAGTAAATGAGGTAAAGGAAGTAAAGGATAGGGAGCGTGGAGCGGCGCTCAGAAGCGATGGGAGAGAAACTACAACCCGGAAAAATCAGCGGCGAACTGAGCGCGGCGGGGCTGCGATTTGGGATTGTAGTGAGCCGGTTCAACAGTTTCATCACCGAGCGGCTACTGGCAGCGGCGGTGGATGCGCTGGAACGAGCTGGTGCGGCCAGCAAAGACGTCGATGTCGTGCACGTTCCGGGGGCGTTCGAATTGCCTCTGGCTGCAAAAAAAATGGCCGCAAGGGAAAAGTACGACGCGCTGATTGCCATCGGTTGTGTGCTTCGCGGCGAAACGACACACTACGATTATGTTTGCTCGGAGACATCACGCGGATTGCAGCTCGCGCAGATGGACAGCGGCTTGCCAATCATATTTTGCGTGCTGACCTGCGACACACTGGAGCAGGCCATCGACCGTGCGGGACTCAAGGGCGGCAACAAGGGATTTGAGGCGGGGCTGGCGGCCATCGAAATGGCTCAGTTGTCCCGCAAGCTTCGCGGCGCTAATTCGAAGGCATTGGCTGCCGGAAAGCCGCGGCGCCAGTAACGTGTCGCTGCGCACAAAATCCCGCGAGTTTGCGATGCAGATGCTCTTTCAGTGGGACATGAGTAAGCAGGATTTCACCAACCTGGAGGCGAAATTCTGGAAAAGCGCCAAGGCTGCGGGCAAGACGCGCGCATTCGCGAACAAACTCTTTGAAGGTACCGCGAAAGATGTCACAGCACTCGACGCGATCATCGTCAAGCATGCTGAAAACTGGCGGTTCGAACGGTTGGCGGCCATCGATCGCGCCATCTTGCGGCTGGCAATTCATGAAATGAGCGGCTCAGAGACTCCACCGAAAGTCGTCTTGAACGAAGCCGTCGAGCTGGCCAAGAAGTATTCCTCCGAAGAGGCCGGGTCATTCGTCAATGGCGTCCTCGACGCTCTCCATAAGTCATTGCAGGTAAAGTAGTTATATCAAAGGCTCTCCCTCAATAGATCAGGGGGAATCCTGTCTGCCCAGGCCGCGAAACTTTGCAGTGCTCCCGGTGTTTCATTTTGTAAGCGTGGTGGTGATTCCAGGAACAATTTTATTAGGAGAGAAGACATGAAGGCAGAAATCATGGTCCGTCGAGAAATCATGGTCCGTCGAGGTGTGCTCGCGTTTGCTTTTGTAGGTTTGTTCGCCAGTGGTGGGTATGCCCAGAGCCAGGATGCGACTCCACAACAACAGGACGTTCAGAGCGACAAGAAAGACATTCGAAACGACAAGAAAGATCTGGCGAAGGACCGCGCGGACCGCAATGCGGACCAGCGCGACATTAATCACGATAAGAATCAACTTGCCCGGGACGACCAGAAATACGGCGCTAACAGCGCGCAAGCGCAGGCCGACCGCAAGGATCTCCGCACCGACCGCACCGACAGGAATAAGGATCAGCGCGACATCAATCACGATCGCACGGACCTGAACAAAGACCGCGTGGATCGCAACGCCGATCAAAGTGATATCAACCATGACAAGAAGGACTTGTCCACGGACCGCAAGGATCGCAACAAGGATCAGAAGGACATCAACAAGGACAAGAAAGATCTGCACAAGGACCGCAAGGATCTGAGACAGGATCGCAAGGGACGCAAGTAAGATTTCACTTTGCGAAGAAGAAAGGCCTCGCGGGGAAAACCGTGCGGCCTTTTTTTCGTTTGACAGGAGATGATTTGGCTCAGACGCGAATCGTCCCCTCAAAAACCTTCACGGCGGCGCCGCTTACACGCGGGACGAGATTCTTCCCAGATTGGCTTACTTCCACTTCGAGGTGACTGGGCCGTCCCATTTCAACGCCCTGCAGAATACTCAAAGTGTGGCCCGGCGCGAGTTTTCCGTTTCGAACCAGATAGGCGCCCAGCGAACCAGCTGCGGAGCCCGTTGCGGCATCTTCGTAGAGTTCCCAAGGCAGCATGCCGCGGGAGAAAGCCTTGCCATTGCCGCCGAGCACGAAGCAGTACGCCATCGTGGCGTTTTTTCCCTGGAGACGCCGAAGCTCGGTGATGTTCATTACAATTTTTCCCAGCGCCGCGCGATTGCGCAGCGGCACCATGAGGTTGAAGATTCCCGTGGACACAAATTCGGGTTCCAGTTTCGGATCGAAATCTTTCGGCGAGAGTCCCAGCGCGGACGCGAGTTTCTTCTTGTTGATTCTCGCGGGCCTAAAAATCGCTTCTTTCTGGGTCATGGTGACGCGCTGCGGGCGGCCATCTTTGAAGCGAATTTCCACCGGCAAAACGCCGGCTCCCGTTTCTTGCAGGACATGAACGCCGCCATCCTGCGCGGGCACGACGCCCAGTTCCGCGAGCAAGAACCATGTTCCAATGAGGGGATGTCCGGCGAGCTTGAGTTCTTCCTTGGTCGTGAAGATGCGCAGCCGCGCGAGCGCTTCTTCATCCGTCGGCTTCTGCACGAACACCGTCTCCGATAGATTCATTTCGCGCGCGATGGCGAGCATTTG
>Ga0137381_10004382_pt1 | contig 10213 bp, 7 predicted proteins | sample SagtaG_16_FD_104808 | JGI IMG/M metagenome (GOLD analysis project Ga0137381, IMG submission 104808) | Vadose zone soil microbial communities from Sagehorn Ranch, Mendocino, California, USA - Sage2_L_115_16 metaG | ecosystem: Environmental > Terrestrial > Soil > Vadose zone | place: USA... | reverse complement strand
TTCGCCCAGGTGCACAGCCGCGGGCTCAACGTCGTGCTGTCGTTCAAGACGCAGCTGCCGTTCGACCACCTCCCGGCGTGGAAACCGTTCCGCGCGCTGCCCCTCGCGGAGCAGCGGCAGCGGCTGCGCGACCCCGAGACGCGCCGCCGGCTCATCGCGGGCGCCCACGAAACGCCCGACCGCCGGGCCCTCGGGACCGAGGCGCGGCCGTTCCCCTACGAGTGGATCTTCCTCTACGACGACGTCGCGGGCCCGCACCGTACGGTGGCCGAGATCGCGCGCGAGCGCGGTGTCGATCCGGCCGAGGCGATGATCGACCTCGCGCTCGAGCGGGACCTCGAGCGTTTCTTCATCCACCCGGTCGCCAACGAAGATCAGGACACCGTGCTCGAGATGATGCGACATCCGCGCGCGGTCGTGACGTTCTCCGACTCCGGCGCCCACGTCTCGCAAATCATCGACTCGTCGCTCCAGACGCACCTCCTGAGCCACTGGGTGCGCGCGAAGCAGGCGTTCACGCTCGAGCAGGCGGTGCGCATGCTGACGCTCGTACCCGCGACGCACTGGGGCTTCGCCGACCGCGGCCTCGTCCGCGAGGGCTTCGCGGCCGATCTGATCGTCTTCGACCCCGACACGATCAGCCCGGAGCTGCCGGAGGTCGTCAACGATCTCCCCGCCGGCGCCCGCCGGCTCGTGCAACGCGCGCGGGGGATCGCGGCGACGATCGTCAACGGCGAGGTCCTGCTCCGCGACGGCAAGCACACGGGCGCGCTTCCCGGGCAGCTCCTGCGTGGGCCGCTCGCGCGGAGGGCGTGAGCGGTCGAGGCGCGCTGCGTGTCGCTCCGAGCCATGCTGCAAGGGCCGCTGCCCGTCACCGCGCCGCTGGTCCTGAATCCGCTGATGGCCAAGCTGGCCGAGGCCGCCGGCTTTCCCGCCGGCTATCTGGGCGGCGGCGCGACCGGCTACCAGAAGGTCGCCCTCGAGGCCAACCTCAACCTGACCGAGATGTGCCAGGCGGCCCTCGACATCCGCGCCGTCTCATCGCTCCCCCTCATCCTGGACGCCGCCTGCGGCTACGGCGACCCGATGCACCTGCACCGGACCATCGGCATGAGCGAGGCGGCCGGCTTCGCGGCGATCGAGCTCGAGGACCAGCTCGTCCCGAAGCGCGCCCACCATCACATCGGCATCGAGCACATGATCCCGATGGAGCTGATGGCCGCCAAGGTCGCGGAGGCCGTCGCGGTCCGGCGCAACCGTGACTTCGTCATCATCGCGCGGACCAACGCGATGCGGGCGACCGACATGGACGACGCGCTTCGCCGCGGCGGCGCCTACCGGAATGCCGGCGCCGACGTCCTGCTGCTCTCCATGGCGCACCGCCCTGAGCAGCTGCGCGCCATCGCCGAGCGGCTCGGCGGGCCCCTGATGTACCTCACGGGGCGCGGCGGCCTCGCGGGCCTGGGCATGACGCTGGAGGATCTCGGCCGCCTCGGCTACAGGATCGTCGCCGATCCGTTGACGCCCCTGCTCGCAGCCTACGCGGCGTGGAAGAAGGTCTACGCGGACCTCACCGACGGCTTTGGCGCGAAGATCACGGCGAAGCCCGACTGGAGCCCGATCGAGCAGGACCTGTTCGCCGTGATCGATCTCGAGCGGCTCCTCGCCGTCGAGCGAGCGACCGTCGAGCCTCGCCAGGGCGGCGTTAGCCCTTGAGGAACGCCCGGCGCGGTTTTCATTGGGTGAATCGGCGGTTTGTTCGCTAGCATTAAAGATTATGGCGGAGCCGTCCGGCGGCGGGGGCGCGGCGAAGCCGAAGACACGGTCCAACACGCTGCGGCAGACCGCGTCCGCCGTGTTCGCTCTGACCGCCGTCGTGCCGCTTCTGCTCTTCCTCTGGACGGTCTACTACCTCGGCGCGCTCTCAGAGGTGCAGGTTCAGGTGGGTCTCGGCTTTGCGCTCACCATCGCGCTCTTGGGCTTTGCCATTTTCCGCGGGCTCATGGACCAGATGTCCGACCTCATCCTGGCGCTCAGGAGGGTGTTGGACCTCCGCGAGCGGTCTCCCGAGGCGGTCGCGCGGGCAAGCGCTGAAGCGCTGGGAGCCATCGAGCCGGTAGCAGGAGCCGGGGCACGCGCTGCAGTATCCCCGACGCGACCACCCCGCCCCCCGGCACCGGCAACTGAGCCAGCGCCGCCCGGCGCCCGGGAATACGCGACTGTCAAGGCGGTACCGAATGTTGCGGCAATGCCTGCCCCACCACCAGCGCGCCCACCCGAACGCGCCCCTGCTCCAGAACGCACGAGCCGGCCGGCGGCGGAGCCGCGCGCGGTGCCGGGCTTCGGGGCGATCCAGGAGGTGCACGATCTCAGTCGCGCCATGGTTGTGTTGTGGCAAGCCGAAGCATCCATGTACATGGGACGGCGCGTCCTCGTCTCCGCCTTGAGATTTCCGCGGCCAATCGTCGGGACGTTGATCGAGCTCACTGACGACGGACTGCTCGTTCAGACCGACGAGTCGGAGCGGATCGCCGTGCCCTTCGATCGCCTCTCCGGGATCACTGCGGAGAAGTCGCCGAACGAGCAGTAGTCGCCCTCAGGAGCCTCTGGCTCTGGTTCAACTAGATCTTGTCCACATAACTCACCGTTATCCACCGAGGTCAGAACTGACGGTGTGATGCGGTCTGGCGGTCGACGTCGGCAAAAAGCGACCGTCTGTCCATTCTCCGCGAGCACAGGCGCCAAAATTCCTCATTTGAGCGCGGCGTGGATGCCTCGAGGAGGGCGCACACGCATTTGATACGGGCAAACCAACCCTTGACATTCCCGCCCGCGCGGCTATTACTACTTCGGCTGACACTGCTAGTGTCGTCATGGGATTTGCAGGTGCCATCATGGGATTTGCAGGCCACGTGGCCGGAGAGTAGGCATGGCCAGGAAAAAATCACCGCGTACGCCGCGCCCGGCGACCCGTGACCGGGGTGTGCCGCCGGCAACACCATCCCCGATCAACAAAGCAACCGGCAAGCCGGGCATGGCCGTGCCCAGTCGCGCGGGCGCCGCCGCCACCCCGCCGTCGAAACATGCCTTTCCGATCGTCGGCATTGGAGCCTCTGCAGGCGGGTTAGAAGCATTCTCCGAGTTGCTGTCGAATCTGCCCGTCGAGCCGACGATGGCCTTCGTGCTGATCCAGCACCTCGACCCGAAGCATCCGAGCATCTTGAGCGACATCCTGTCCAGAACGACCCGGATGTCGGTCGTCGAGGCGAAGCACGGCATGCGCGTCGAGCCCGGCCATGTGTACGTCATGCCGCCGAACGCGCGCATGACCATCGCCGGCGAGGTCCTGCACCTGGGACCGCGGTCCGACGATCGGGGGCCGCAGCTGCCGATCGATCACTTCCTGCGCTCGCTCGCCGAAGACTTGGGGAGCCGGGCGATCGGCGTGATTCTCTCGGGAAGCGCGTCAGATGGCGCGCTTGGGCTGAAGGCGATCAAGGCTGAGGGCGGCACCACGTTCGCGGAGGCCCCACAATCGGCAAAGTTCGACAGCATGCCGCGGAGCGCTGTGGCCTCGGGCGCGGTCGATTTCGTCCTGCCGCCGAAAGCCATCGCGCAGGAGCTGACGAGGATCGGTCGCCATCCCTACCTCGGCCAGACCCGCGCCGCGCCGTCCCCCGAGGCCCCGGTCAGCGGCCCCGACGCCTTCGACGAGATCCTCCGGAAGTTGCGCGAGAAGAGCGGCATCGATTTCATGCTGTATCGGCAGACGACGATCAGACGCCGCATCGCTCGGCGGATGATGATTCACGGTCTCGACACGCTCGAGGGCTACCTCGGCTATCTCGAGGCGCACCCCTCCCAGGTGCACGCGCTGTACAACGACCTGCTCGTGAACGTGACCAGATTTTTCAGGGATCCGGAAGCGTTCCGGGTCCTGCAGCGTAGCGTCTTTCCGCGCATCCTCAAGCAGCGGCCGGCGGACGCGCCGATCCGCGTCTGGGCGCCGGGGTGTTCGACGGGAGAGGAAGCCTACTCGCTGGCCATCGTGTTGCTCGAGTCCCTTGGCGACGCGGACGGCATCGTCCCGATCCAGCTGTTCGGAAGCGATGTCAGTGAAACCGCGGTCGTGAAGGCGCGCGCCGGGATCTACCCGGACAATATCGAGCTCGATGTCGCGGGGGCGCGGCTGCGGCGCTTCTTCGTGAAGGTGGATGGCCAGCATCAAGTCCGCAAGGCGGTGCGCGAGCTCTGCGTCTTCGCGAGGCACAATCTGGCCACCGATCCGCCCTTCTCGAAGATGGACCTCATCGTGTGCCGCAACGTGCTCATCTACCTGGAGCCGGAGTTGCAGAAGCGCGTGTTGTCGATCTTCCACTATGCCCTCAAGGACCCCGGCTTCCTGATGCTCGGGGTGGCGGAGACCGTCGGGCCCTTGGCCGATTTCTTCTCCATCGTCGACAAAAAGTATCGGGTCTATGCGAAGAAGCCGACCTCGAGACGATTCGACCTGGGCTTGATCAGTCTCGAGCAACGGCTCGAGAAGATCGGCAGGACCGCGAGGCGTACGGGCGAGGCCGGTGGCGGTCCGTTGGACCTCTTGCAGGAGGTCGACCGGATCCTCCTCAGCAAATACGCCCCCGCCGGCGTCCTCGTCAATGAGGCCACAGAGATCCTTCAATTCCGCGGTCACACGAGCCCATATCTCGAGCCCGCCCCCGGGCAGGCAAGCCTCAACCTCTTGAAGATGGCTCGGGAAGGCCTGCTGATGGAGCTGCGCGTGGCGATCGACAAGGCGCGGAAGCAGAACGCGCCGGTCAGACGCGAGCGGCTCAGCATCAAGCAGGACGGCGGGTTGGCCCAGGTGACGCTTGAAGTCATCCCGGTGAGCGGGCCCGCCCGGGAGCGCAATTACCTCGTGCTCTTCGAGAGTGTTCCCCCGTCGGGGGAGCCGAGAGCACCGGGGCGCGCGGCTCCCAGAGGCCCGAGGCAGCCGGCCGTGGAGCACCAGATCAAGAACCTCCACCAGGAACTCACGGCGACCAAGGAGTTCTTGCAGTCCATCATCCAGGAGCGGGAAGCGGCCAACGAGGAGCTGCAAGCGGCCAACGAGGAGCTCCAATCGAGCAACGAGGAATTGCAGAGCACGAATGAGGAGCTCGAGACCGCGAAGGAGGAGCTCCAGTCGGTCAACGAAGAGCTCACGACCGTGAACGAGGAGCTGCAGCACCGAAATGCCGACCAGTCCCTGCTCAACAACGATCTGAACAACCTGTTCGTCGGCGTCAATATTCCCATCGTCATGCTCGGCAGCGACGGGCGGATCCGGCGGTTTACTCCCATGGCGGGGGAGATGCTCAGCCTCATCCCGGCGGACGTCGGCCGGCCGATCGGGGACATCAGACTGAGTCCGGATCTCCCCGACCTGGAGCAGGTGTGCAAGCACGTGGTCGATACGGCAACCGTCGTCGAGCGCGAGGTGAGAGATCGCGACGGCCGCTGGTATTCGCTGCGGGTTCGGCCCTACACGACGGCGGACGACCAGATCGACGGCACGGTGATCATCCTGACGGACATCACCGCCCTCAAATCGAGTGTCGAGCAGGTCAGCGTCGCACGCGACCACGCCGAGACGATCATGGACAACGTGCCGGTGCCGCTCATAATCCTCGACGCAGCGCTGCGCGTCACGTGGGCCAGCCGCTCGTTCTATGAGACCTTCCGGGTCACGCCTGAGGAGACCATAGAGCACTTCATCTACGAGCTGGGGAACGGCCAGTGGAACATCCCGGCGCTGCGGAAGGCGCTCGCGGAGGTGGTCGAGAAAAACGTCGAGTTTCATGAGTTCGAGGTGGAGCACGACCGGGGCCGCGTCGGGGCCAAGACGATGCTGCTGAACGCGCGCCCGATGCACTGGGAGAACGAGGCGGGGCGCATGATCCTCCTCGCCATCGACGACATCACCACGCGGAGAGAGGCAGAGCGGGGACCGCGGCCCCCAGGGTGAGCTTCGGCATGAGCGGCACGGCCGAACGCTTGAATCCACGCTATACCTTCGACACCTTCGTCGTGGGATCATCGAACCAATTCGCCCAGGCGGCCTGTCAGGCCGTCGCGGAGCTCCCGTCGCGCGCGTACAACCCGCTGTTCATCTATGGCGGCGTCGGCCTCGGCAAGACCCACCTGCTCCACGCGATCGGTCACCAGAGTGGTCGCCTGTTTCCCGGCATGGTGGTCGTCTATCTCTCGTCCGAGCACTTCACCAATGAGCTCATCAGTGCAATCCGCTACGGCCGCACGGACGCCTTCCGTACACGACACCGGACGATCGATCTCCTTCTGATCGATGATATTCAGTTCATCGCGGGAAAAGAGCGGACGCAGGAGGAATTCTTCCACACCTTCAACGACCTCTACGAGTCACGAAAGCAGCTCGTCCTCTCGAGCGACTCGTCGCCGAAACATATTCCCGAGCTCGAGGAGCGCCTACGGTCGCGCTTCGAGTGGGGCCTCATCGCCGACATCCAGCCACCGGACTTCGAGACCCGGGTGGCCATCCTCAAGAAGAAGGCGGACCTCAACCAGGTCCGCCTCGCCGACGATGTCGCCTACCTGATTGCGACCCGCGTCAAATCAAACATCCGCGAACTCGAGGGCTCCCTGACCCGGATGATCGCGTTCTGCGCGATGACCGGTCGCGAGATGAGCGTGGACCTCGCGCAGGAGGCGCTCTCGGATCTCTGGGGCGAAGAAGAGAAGATCCTCACGATCGAGCTGATCCAGCGCGAGGTCTCTAAACTCTTCGGCGTCGCGCTCTCCGACCTGAAGGCCAGGGACCGCACGAAAGCCGTGGCCCTTCCTCGTCAAATCGCGATGTATCTGGCGCGGCAACTCACGCACGCTTCGCTCGCCGACGTCGGCCGTGCCTTCGGCGGCAAGGACCATACGACTGTCCTGCATGCGGTCAGCAAGATCCAAACCCTGCTGCAGGAAGATCCCAAGCTCCGGACGAGCGTCGACAGCATTATCCAAGGCATCAAGTGGTGATCGGTCAGCGCACGAGCTTCTCCGCGCGAACCCCGATCAGCCGGAGCTTCTTCTGTCGGGGATTCTCGCGGTGGTCGAGGAACGGCAGCAGCAGCCGGACCGCGCCGGCGTAGAGGGCGTCCTCGCTCGCCAGGTGTGCGCGCGGGGTGTGGGACCGGGTGAGCGTCCGGAAGTCCGCGAAGCGCACGGTCACGGTGACGGTCCGGAAGGCGCGGAACCCCTGGCGATCGAGACGGGCGAAGACGTCCCGCGCCAGTTCCCGTACGCGCTCGAGGACGAACGCGGCGTCGAGCGTATCGACCTCGAACGTCTCTTGTTCCCCGACGGACTTCGGCTCCCACTCGTTCGAGACCGGACTGTCGGAGATGCCTTGTGCCTTGGCATGGAGATCCCCGCCCCAGCGGCCGAACCAGTCGACGAGCTGGAGCGGCTCGACGTCGCGCAGGTCACGGACGGTGCGAATACCCCGCTCGTGGAGCAGACCCTCCGTCTTGGGACCGATGCCAGGAATGACCCGGATGGGCAGAGGATCGAGGAACTCCTGGACCTCCGCCGGCCTGACGACCGTCAGGCCATCGGGCTTCTCGAAGTCGGAGGCAATCTTCGCAACCAGCTTGTTGGGCCCGATGCCGACCGAGCACGTGAGCCCCTCGCGACGGTCGATCTCGCGCTTGAGCGACCGCGCGTGCTCGGCGGCCGCCTCGAAGCTCCCCAGGGATGAGAGATCGAGATAGGCCTCGTCGATGCTGGCCTCCTCGAAGGCGTCGGCGTTCGGGGCCAGGAGCGCCATGATCCGCTCGGAGACCTCCGCGTACAGCTTGCGATTGCCGGGGATGAAGACCGTCGCGGGTTCGCCCCGCCGGCGGGCGGCCTCGGCCAGCCGCCAGGCGCGAGAAATGGGCATCGCCGACCGGATGCCGTAGCGTCGCGCCGCATAGCTGGCGGCGGTCACGACCCCGCGGCCGTTTCCGCCCTTCGGATCGGCGCCGACCACGACCGGCTTGCCGCGCAGATCAGAGTTGTACCGCGCCTCGACGGAGGCGTAAAAGGCGTCCATGTCCACATGCCCGATGATCCGCACGTGGTGATCTTCCCCGCCGAAGGGTAGCACCAGCACAGAACCCACCGGACCACTTGACCGCGCGACAGCAGGACGCTACGCTCTCCCGCGCTTGCTGATCGTCGACGCGCAGGTTCACATCTGGGGTGCCGACACCCCCAACCGACCGTGGCCGCCCGGCCGCGCCCACCAGGCGCAGAAGCCCTACCCTGTCACCAAGGACCTGGTGCTCGAGGGCATGAAGGGCGCGGGTGTCGAGCGGGTCGTCCTCGTGCCGCCTTCGTGGGAAGGAGACCGCAACGACCTCGCCCTGGAGGCGGCACGTCTGCACCCGGACAGGTTCGCCGTGATGGGGCGGCTCGCCATCGAAAGGCCCGAGAGCCGGACGCTCGTCGACGGGTGGAAGAAGCAGCCCGGCATGCTCGGTATGCGCTTCACCTTTCACACCGAGCTCCAGAAACCGTGGCTCACCGACGGCACGGCCGACTGGCTCTGGCCGGCCGCCGAGCGCGCCGGCATCCCGCTGATGATCTTCCCGCCCGGGTCGATCGCCGCGGTGGACCGCATCGCCGAGCGGCATCGCGGCCTCAAGCTCGTCATCGATCATCTGGCCATCGGCACCGCCAAGAAGGACGCCGAGGCCTTCGCCGGCCTCCCGGAGCTCTGCACGCTGGCGCGTCGGCCCAACGTCGCAGTGAAGGCATCGGCGCTGCCCTGCTACTCCACCGAGCCATACCCCTTTCGCGGACTTCACGAGCACATCCGACAGGTGTACGACGCCTTCGGCCCTCGGCGGATGTTCTGGGGCACCGACTGGACGCGGCTGACGTGCCCGTGGCGCCAGGCCGTGACGTTGTTCACCGAGGAGCTCCCGTGGCTCTCGGGAGAGGACAAGGAGTGGATCATGGGGCGGTCCATCTGCGAGTGGCTGGGCTGGCGGGGCTAGACCCCGGAGGTCGTCATGGCGAACAACATCATCCGCGTGGGCGACGTAGAAATCATGGCGCTGTCAGACGGGATGCTCGAGTTCGACCTATGTAACTTCTTCCCGACCATCCCGCACGACGACTGGCGCCCGTACGAGTCGCACCTCACGGAGGCGCACAAGGTTCGCTTCAATCTCGGCTCGTACCTGATACGGTCCGACGGGCGGACGGTCCTCGTCGATACGGGTCTCGGTCCCAAGCCAGCCGACGCGCCTGACGCGCCGTGGGGCCAGCTCATGCATGACTTCCAGGCCAATGGAGTGCGGCCAGAGGACGTCGACACGGTGGTGATGACCCATCTGCACCGCGATCACGTCGGGTGGAACCTGCTGCCGCAAAGTGAGAAGTACGTGCCGACCTTTCCGAATGCTCGCTACTGGATGAGCGCCACGGACTGGGACGTGTGCCATCAGCCGGACGTCCAGCTCCAGCGGTTTCCGAACGCCCCCACGTGTGTCTGGCCGCTGGCCCAGCTCGGCCTCGTGGAGCTGATGAAGGGGGAGCGCAGCATCACGCGCGAGCTGACGGCTCTGCCGACGCCCGGCCACACACCGGGACACATGAGTCTCCTGATCACCTCACGAGGCGAGCGGGCGCTCGTCCTGGGTGATGTGGCACACAACCCGGCGCAGGTGTACGAGACGGACTGGGTGTCCCGAGCCGATATGGACCCGGAGCTGACGCGCCAGACCCGACGGGCCCTGATGGAGCGTTTGGAGCGCGAAGAGATCATCGTGGCAGCGGGACATTTCCAGGCGCCAGGGTTCGGGAGGATCGTGCGTCTGCAGGGGCGCCGCTACTGGCAAGGGCTGTAGGGTCGACGTACACGAACGAGCCCTTCCTGATGTTCTGGAAGAGCACCTCCGGCAGGCTGAACACCGCTCCCCTGACACCCGCGCTCAGGATCTTGCCCCCGTCGAAGGGAGCCGTCACGAGCCCGACGACGCTCGCCGCCATACCGGTGATCAGGTTCACCGCTCCGAAGACGGGCCGCGTCAGCACGAGGTCGTCAGTGAAGAATAGGAAGGCGGAGTCGCGGGAGTTTCGCTGGTAGAGGGTCGAGGTGATCGTGTTCGACTCCCGCAGAAAGACGCGAAGGGGGTTCTCCGCCCCGTAGAGC
>Ga0137381_10004376_pt1 | contig 10218 bp, 11 predicted proteins | sample SagtaG_16_FD_104808 | JGI IMG/M metagenome (GOLD analysis project Ga0137381, IMG submission 104808) | Vadose zone soil microbial communities from Sagehorn Ranch, Mendocino, California, USA - Sage2_L_115_16 metaG | ecosystem: Environmental > Terrestrial > Soil > Vadose zone | place: USA... | reverse complement strand
CCCCCGGGCGGGTGCTTGGCGACCTGGTCACCGCCGAAGAAGAGTCCGGCCGCCGGCTCGGTCTGCGGCGTCTGCTTTTCGACCGTGACCTCCTCGCAGACCTCCATCGCCGTGTTGTACCAGAGCTTGGTCTTCGGGTTGTACGAGCCCGAGTTCCAGCTGCGGCCGCCGGCGATCCACGGGCAAATGAACTTCGGCTTGCCCACCTCGCGCGGCGGGTTGCGGCCGATGAGCTCGCCGGTCTTGGGGTCGATCGTCTTCACGAAGTTGTAGGTGTGGATCATCGGCCACACGTTGTGGATCTTGCCGTTGGTGCGGTCGTACACGAACACGAAGCCGCTCTTGTTCTGGTGGACGAGCAGCTTCTTGCCGTCGCGATCGAGGACCAGGCTTTCGCCGAGACCCGCGTCGTAGTCCCAGTCGTCGTGCGGGATCTCCTGGAAGTACCACTTGAGCTGGCCATTGTCGGCGTCGAGCGCGAGCATCGATGAGGTGTAGAGGTTGTCGCCCGGGCGTGCGCCGCCCCAGTCGTAGTCCGGCGCGGGGTTGGCGGTGCCCCAGTAGACCAGGTTCAACGCGGGATCATAGGAGCCGGTCATCCAGCCGCCGCCGCCACCGAACTTGCCGGAGTCGCCGCCCCAGCTCTTCGGATCGTTTTTGATCGTGTTGAACTCCCACGCCTTCTCTCCGTTGGCGGCCATGAGGGCGAAGATCTTGCCCTGGATCGGCAACTCGCCGGCGGTCTGGCCGATGATGACCTTGTCCTTCACGACGAGCGGCGCGCCGGTGAAGTTGCAGCTGCACTTCTTCGTCTCGAGGATTTGCTTCTCCCAGGCCACCTTCCCGGTCTTCTGGTCGAGCGCGAACACGCGCCCGTCCAGGCTGCCGAAGTACACGCGGCCGTTCCCGATGCCCAGTCCCCGGTTGTACGGCTGGAAGAACAGCGTATTCACGACCGGATCGAGCTTCGGGTAGAAGTGCCAGAGCTCCTTGCCGGTCGCCGCGTCCAGGGCGAAGACGCGGTTGTAAGAGGCGATGTAGTACATCACGCCGTCGACGACGAGGGGCGTGGCCTCCAGACCCTGCACGATCGCGCCCGGCTGATGCACCCAGGCCACGGTGAGATTCTTGACGGTGTCCTTGTTGATCTGAGAGAGCGGGCTGAAGCGGAACGAGTCGTAGCTGCGGTGGTACATGGGCCAGTTGTTGGGGTCCTCGTTCTGCAGCCGATTCAAACCCGCCGTCTGGCCCGAAGCGAGCGGGGGCGCTACGAAGAGCAACACCAGGACGAACAGAAGCGCGGCGCGACCGACGGACAGCCACTTCCTCATAGGTGCACTCCTCTCGGCTCTGACCCTGGACACGGCGCTCATCCTCACACGCGCAGCGGCATATCTAATCGCCCCGCAACTCGCCGCTGTCAAGTCGAACTGCCGCGGTGCGACAGCGGACGTCGACGTTACGGCGGGCGCCCGCTCACGGCACCTCGACGACCGCGATGCCCCACGGCAGCTTGCCGGCGGGGATGCGAGCGACGACCTTGCCGGCGGCCGTGTCGATCACCGCGATGTCGCCGGCCCGGCCGACCGTCACGTACAGGCGGCTGCCGTCGGGGGTCAATGCGGTCCACCAGGCCCGCGGTCCAACGGGAATCGTCGCGAGCACGTCGAGGGTCGAGGTGTCCAGGACCCGGACGTCCCCGGACTCGCCGTGCGACACCCACGCCCGCTTTCCATCCCGGCTCAACGCGATGTCCACGGGGCGGCTGCCCCCGGTCGGCGCCGACTTCTCGACGCTCAGCGTCTCCATGCTCACGATGGAGACGACGTGCGCCTGCTCGCTGGCGACGAACAGCCGACGCGAATCGGCGGTGAACCGCATGCCGCGGGGGTTTTTCGGCACCGGAATCTTCTTCACGACGGCCTGGGCCGCGGTGTCGATCACGTGGATGTCGTTCGAGGTCTCGTTGCTCACGGCGACCCAGCGACCGTCGGGCGAGGCCACCGCCGTCTCCGGCTCGGTGCCCACCTCGATCTTCTTCACGATCCGTGAGGACGCGACGTCGATGACGGTCACCGCGGAGTCGTTCTCGTTCACGACGTAGAGGAGCGTCCCGTCGCGGTTGAACGTCAATCCCTCCGGGTCGCGCCCGGCCGGAAGCGTCGCGATCACTACGAGGCCGGCCGCGTCGATGACGCTGAGGGAATCGCTGTTGGAGTTCGCGACATAGACGCGCTTGCCGTCCGCGCTCGCCGTTACACCGCGAGGCCGCTTCCCCACCGCAAGCGTCTTCAGCACCGTCCCGCTTTCGGCGTCGACCACCGTGACGTCGTCCGATTTCTCGTTCGTCACGAAGACGCGGAGCCCGGCGCGTGCCTCCGAGACGACCGCGCCCAGGAGGCTGGCCGCGAGCAGGAGTGCCGCGAGCCTCATGCGAGCAGCCACTGCCAGCGCCTGGTTCTCGGAATGAGCCATCGATCGAGACCCCACACGCGACCGGCGCCGGTGGCGAGGAAGATCATCATCGACACGGTCAGCAGCAGATGGAAGCCCTGTTGCCCGAAGCTCATCCACTGGGTGGCGAGGCCGTAGTTCAATGCGAGGAAGAGACCGACGGCTGCCGTCACGCGCGTCACGATCCCGAACACGAGCCCGAGGCCGACGGCAATCTCGCCAAACGTCTGGAGCGTTGCGAACAGTGGGGCGTGTGGCAGCACCGTCGTCTCCAGGAAGTCTCTGTACCATGCGATCGGGTTCCCGGCGGCGAACTCCGCCACGCGCCGTGGATGGAAGGCGATGAAGCGCGGCGAGACCATCGGGTATGGAACCACGCCGGCCACGACGCCAAAGGTGACCTTCGTCCAGACCGCCTTGAGAAACCACACACCCACGACGACCCGGAGCAGCGCGAGCGCGCGGTCAGCGTGGTTCATGGCGCGGTGGGGATGCTAGGTGAGCCCGCGAGGATCGTCAAGGCCCTTGACCTGGGTTGTCCTTCGACGGATTCTCGGGCGGATCGGTGACCAGGAGGGCGACGATGGACCCGTCCAAGCGGAGATTCCTCAAGCGGAGCGTCGTGCTGCTCGGCGCGAGTGGCCTGGTGACGAGCGGGAGCAAGGAGGTGGGGGCGTTCGAGCCGCCCGACGTCCCGCCGTGGATGAAGTCTCCGGGCGCCGGGTTCAACGAGTACGGCGTCCCGTCCAAGCACGAGAGCAAGGTGACGCGCACCTTGATCCGATCGCAGCCGGGGACGACCGGCAGCGGCGCCGCCCGCACGCCGCTGGAAGCGCTCGACGGGACGCTCACGCCGAGCGGCCTGCATTTCGAGCGAAGCCACAGCGGCGTGCCGGACATCGACCCCGACAAGCATCGCCTGCTCATCCACGGCATGGTCAAGCGTCCGCTGATCTTCACGATCGACGCGCTCTTGCGATACCCGATGGTCTCGCGGATCCACTTCTTGGAATGCTCCGGCAACAGCCAATTCCTCTACCAGCCGACGCCGCCGAGCCTGACCGCCGGCCAGACGCACGGCCTCGTCTCGTGCAGCGAGTGGACCGGCGTGCCCCTGCGCCTGCTGCTGGAGGAGGCGGGCGTCGATCCTGGCGCGCCATGGATCCTGGCCGAGGGTGCCGACGCCGCCGCCATGAGCCGCAGCGTCCCCATGGCCAAGGCGATGGACGATGCGATGCTCGCGCTGTTCCAGAACGGCGAGCGCCTGCGGCCGGAGAACGGCTATCCGGTGCGCCTGTTCCTTCCCGGGTGGGAGGGCAACATGAGCGTGAAGTGGCTGCGGCGCCTCAAGGTGGTCCCGGCGCCGATCATGACCAAGGACGAGACCTCCCGCTATACCGACCTTCAGGCCGACGGCAGGTCGCTCATGTTCACGTACCCGATGGAGGTGAAGTCGGTCATCACGCGCCCGTCGCACGGCATGACTCTCAAGGGCGCCGGGCTCTACCAGATTTCCGGGATCGCCTGGTCCGGCGGCGGCACGATCAGCAGGGTCGAGGTCACCAGCGACGGCGGGCGGACGTGGACCGCGGCGCCGCTGAGCCCGCTCGTGCTGCCTCGCGCGCTCACGCGCTTCCGGTTGCCCTGGCGCTGGGACGGCGGCGCGAGCGTGCTGAAGTCGCGCGCCACCGACGACACGGGGGCCGTGCAGCCCGAACGCGACAGGTTCATCGCCGACCACGGCAACAACGCCATCTTCCACTGCAACGCGATCCAGGCCTGGGGCGTGGCCGCCAACGGCGAGGTGAAGCATGTCTACGCGTGATCTCGCGTGGGCCGTGATCGCGGTCGTCGCCGCGGGATGCGCGCGGGCGACCGTCGTGGAGACGCCGAACCTCGGCCGGCCGGCGACGGCGGCCCAGATCGCCGGCTGGGACATCAGCGTCGGCCCCGACGGCGTCGGGCTCCCGCCGGGAAGCGGGACGGCGGCGAAGGGCGCCGTGGTCTACGAGCAGAAGTGCCAGGCCTGCCACGGCGCCAAGGGCGCGGGCCAGCCCAACGATCGCCTCGTCGGCGGCCAGGGGACGCTGGCGAGCAAGACGCCGGTGCGCACGATCGGCAGCTACTGGCCCCATGCGACGACCATCTTCGACTACACGCGCCGCGCGATGCCCTACGTTCAGCCGCAATCGCTCACCGACGACGAGGTCTACGCCGTCACCGCGTACCTGCTCCATCTCAACGGCATCATCGGTGACAGCGACGAGATCAACGCGCGGACGTTGCCGACGGTGAAGATGCCGAACCGCGACAATTTCATCATCATGTACCCCGCCCGGCCGCGCTGACGAACGTCACCGCGCTCACCCCCGGCCTCCTTGCGCGCCAGAACGCCACCGACCCCGCGGCGGCCAGCGCCGCGAGCAGCGAGAAGCCGGGGACGTACGAACCCGTCCGATCCGCCAGCACGCCGGCGACCAGCGGGCCCAGGATCATGCCGAACATGACGATCATCGACGACACGCCGGTGATGGTCCCGAAGGACGCGCTGCCGAAGTAGTCGGCGCGGATCGCCGCCATCAAGGGCCCGCGCATGCCCCACGAGAGCCCGTGCAGCACGGCGAAGAGCAGCACCATCCAGTAGGCGCTGGCGAGCGCCAGCACCATGAGCGCCGTCGCGTGGCCCAGCATGCACGCGGCGCAGATGCGGCGCTTGCTGACGCGGTCGCCGAGCCAGCCGCCGCTGAACTGGCCGGTGGCCTGCATGACGGTGAGCAGGGCGACGACCACGCCGGCCTGGTGCAGGGAATAGCCGAGCCGCTCCGTGACGTGAATGACCATGTGCACCATGACCGCGGACACGACGAGCAGCGCGGCGCCGTGGCCGAGCGAGATGAACCCAGAACGCGGGGGTGGCCAGGGCCTGGCGCGCGGTGAAGCTGCGCGCCTCGACCAGTCGCGTGGTCGCCGCCCCGGCGAAATCGCCATCCGGCCGCAGTCCATATGCCTCGGGCCGATGCCGCACGATCTGCGCGAGCGGCACGCCGATGGCGAGCACCAGGAGGCCCGAGGCGACGGCCGTCCAGCGCCAGCCGAAGCGGGTGAGCGACAGCGCGACGAGCGGCGCGAGCAGGCCGCCCGTGGACATGCCCATGCCGCTGATGCTCAGCGCCAGCGCGCGGCGCCGGCGAAACCAGGTGACGATGGCCACGCTGACGGGCAGGTAGCCGCCCAGGCTGGAGCCCAGCGCCATCATGAAGAACGTCAGGAAGAACACGACGGGCCCGTCGATGCGGGAAAAGAGCAGGAAGCCCACGCCGAAGACGCCCATGCCGACGCGGATGAGCGCGCGGGGGCCGAAGCGGTCGGTGAGCCAGCCCTGCACGGGGCCGAGGATGCCGCTCTCCGCGCGCGACATGGCGAAGGCCGCCGACAGGATCGTCTTGCTCCAGCCGAACTCCTCGCGCAGCAGCACCGCGTAGGCGCCGTAGGCGTGGAACATGAGCGCGCCGATCAGGAACTCGATGCCGAAGCCGGCGGCGACGATCCACCAGCCGTAGAAGAGCGGGCCGCGGGGCACGCGCGATTCTAGCGCGAGTCGGCAGCCGGACATGTGTCTGTCCCGTGCCGTCGGCTCCTCGACACCCGGCGGCCCGCGCCGGTCTCGAACCCGCCAGACGAAGGTGATAGAGTTGCCGTGCGAATCGACATGAGCGTTGCTCGTCGCGGAGGCACCGAACCGCCGGTTACCACAACGAGGCAGCTTTCCATGCACGGGGCAGGAAGCATGCCGAACCAGACAGAGCCGCCCGTCCGTTACCTGTTCATCGTCGCCCGCGATCGCCCCGACATTCTCGATCAGGTCAAGGAGCGCCTCCGCGGCGACGCCAGAATCGAGGTCATCGCCGACCGACGCTACGGCCAACGCCGGAGATCGGTGGTGGCCCGAGAGCCTGAGCGTCGCGGTGCCGACCGGCGCCGTCCCACGAAGTCCCGGGATGATCTTGCCGTGTACCCGACGCTGGTCGTTCAGAAGCGCGTCGAGTCGTACGCGGAGTTGCAGCAGAAAGTGGTCGCCTATGCCGATGAATCCCGGGCGCTGCGCGAGGAGAACGGCCGCCTTCGCGCCGAGGTCTCGAGCCTGGAGACTCGGCTGGAAGCGCTGGTGTCGGCGGACGCCGCATTCAAAGCCGACGCCATCGCGCAGCTGACTCAGGCCGAGGAAGCAGTCGTTGCGCTCATGGCGAGACTCCGCGCTCTCACCTGTGATCGCGGCAACGACGAGCCTCGCTAGCCCGCCGAATCACTGATTGGACACGTTTCCCCGGCTGCACCAGCTGCGCCACGCCAGCGGTGGGACGCTGTCGGGTGGCGAGCTGCAGCTGCTGGCCATCGGCCGCGCGCTCATGGGCAACGTGGAGCTGCTGCTCCTCGACGAGCCCTTCGAGGGGCTCGCGCCGACGATCGTCGAGACGGTGTGGAACGTCCTGCACGCCCTCAAGGGGGAGACGACGCTGCTGCTGGTCGAGCAGAACGCGGACCTGGCGCTGGCCCTGGCCGAACGCGCCTACGTCATCAACAACGGCGCGATCGCGTGGAGCGGCGATGCGGCGATGCTGCGCGGGCAGGACGACCTGCGCCGGCGCCTGTTGGGCGTGTGACGGGACAACATCGGCGAGGCCACGCTGCGGCGCACGATCGTTCGACGCGGCAGCCCGGGCGCCATATAATCGAGACCGGAGGTTGACACCATGCACAAGATCCTGGGATGTGCGCTGGGTCTTTTGCTGTTCGTATCGACGATCCTCCTCCCCACTCACGCCGACGCGGCGCAGTCCGCCTCGCAGGACGTCGCATACGGGGCCGGAAGCGTGTTCACCACGCTGCTGTACGCGCCGTTCAAGACGGGTTTCTGCGTCGTGGGCGCCGTCACGAGCGCGTTGACGCTGCCGTTCGGCGGAACCCAGACAGCCGGCAAGGTCGCGACGGCGGCCTGCGGCGGCACGTGGACGATCACGCCCGACGCGCTCAGAGGCAAGGAACCGGTCCGGTTCGTGGGCGACTCGAAGCGTTAGGGTCCTCTCGGGCGTCGAACCGTTCCGGCAGGAACCACGCGACGCCTCCGACGAGGAGTCCCAGCAGAACCCACCAGGCGACGACGGCCACCGACGCGGTCGAGACGATGGCACTGGCCGCATGCTCGAGGCGATGAGCGCTGTCCAGCATCCAGTGCCACGCCGCATGGCCGAGGACGACGGAGAGGACCAGCACGCCGAGTCGCGTGCCGGTGACGTACGTGAAGAGCATGCCCAGCGCCACGAACGCGAGCACGAGGGCCACGAGCTCGCCCAGCGCGACGCCGAGGTTGAACGAGACGGCCGAGACGACGGCATGCGCGCCGGCAAACTGCCACTCGTCGGCCAACACATGCCCGACGTCGAAGCCGCTGAGCACGCCCACCACGCTGGCGATGAGCCAGCGACGGCGCAGGCTGGGCGCCACGACGTTCTCGATGGCCAGAAGCACGACGACGGCGGCCACACACGTCTCGTAGAGCGGCGTCAGCAATCGCGTGTCAGGCGTCGCTCCCAGGGCGCTGGCGGTCAGGCTTGCTCCTTGGAGGAGGGTCAGGGCCATGACGACGGCCAGGAGACGCCAGAACTGTCGGAACGGCGCAGCGAGACAGACCAGGAACACCAGCCGGTCGAGCGCGAACGGAACGACGAAGCCGCTCCGCGCGAACGTCCAGGCCGCTTCGTACCAGCGCGGGTCGAGCGGCATTCGCCACGAGCGGCCTGGCAGGTCGTAGACTCGGGGCGGTCGGCCGATGGGCAGGAATTCCAGATGGAGCTTGACTCGCTGGCCCAGCTCGGGCGCCACGTTCACGCGCACGGAAAAATCGGCCCGCGGCGAGGTGATCGGGTATTCCAGCTCGACGTCGAGGAACCCCTGGTTCCAGTAGAGGTCGGTGTCCAGCGGCAACTTCGGTTCCTGGAGATGGGCGCGGGCAGTCGCATAACTCTGGAAGGAGCGGTTGGATAGCAGGGCGACCCGCGCGTCGCCTCGCATCGGCGCGAGCCGCTCGCCGGTCTCGAACAGCTCGATCTGGCGGGCGGTGGCGACGGTAGCCTCCCGCAGACGGTCGTCGATACGCGTCAGGTCCAGATAGCCCGGACCGCGCTTGGGGAAACCGAAATTCCCCAGGAGAACGAGGGGGACCCTGACGAGAAGCTCGAGACGGCCCTCCTCCGGTTTGAGGAATGCCTGCATGAGGACCTGGGGTGGGAGATCGCCGCCGTTGGCGCCGGCGAATCGGGCCACGAGCGTCAACGCCACGACGAGCGCGGTCGCTGAAAGGGCGAGCGACAACGCGCGCCGCTGGACCGCGCCGTCGCCGACCATCGCCGTGATTGTTTTCTCCCGCGATCGCCTTGTCAATCGCCGCCGATCGTCGACATAGGTGTTGACACGATCGCGCGCCTCTCGTATCGTCAGCGCGTTCCGCAGATCTCAACCGTCGGGCGGCCGTCGCCGTGCGGAAGGTTCGGTGGCAATGTTCACGCTCCTCGCCGATCGTAGCCCTCCGTGGACTGGTCCTGGCCGACGATTCGTCCGTACGAGTTTGCCGCGAACACCGGCCGAACAAGGAGAGCATCGTGAAGGGCGGACGCTATCTCTACATCGCCGTGGTGGTGGCAGCACTGGCGATCTCCTGGAGCCTGTGGCCACCGGTCACGGCGAAAGCTGATCGCTCCGGATCCGACATCCCCAGATTCGTGGTCGACCCGTTCTTTCCCAGGCCGCTGCCCGACAACTGGGTGACGGGCGAGGTCGGAGGCACCTGCATCGATTCCCGCGACCACCTCTTCATCGTGACCCGCGGCTTTCAGACCGGAGGCCTGGCGTCGCCCGAGGGAGTCGGCGGCGCGCCCAGGTCGGTCGCCTCTCCCCCCGTTATCGAGTTCGATCAGGATGGCAGCGTGGCCAACGCCTGGGGCGACCCGTCGCTCGTGGCGAGCGGTCCGAACGCGGGTCGCAACGCCGTCTTGCCGAACGGCATCCACGGCTGCTTCGTCGACTACGAGGGCAATGTGTGGATCGGCGGCAACAGCAACGATGGCGTCGTCCAGAAGTACTCGCACGACGGCAAGACGCTGCTGCTCCAGATCGGAACCAAGTTTCTGTGCGACCGACCCGACCTCCCGGGCGGGGCCGGGCCGTGCGCCAACGTCAGCCAGACGGGCAGCAGTCATATTCTGCTGAACCTTCCGGCGGACATCGCCGTCGACCCCAACCCGGATCCCGTCACCGGTCAGCGAGGGAGCGTCTACATCGCGGACGGCTACGGCAACCATCGCGTCGTCGTCTTCGACAGAAAAGGGAACTTCCTGCGCCAGATGGGCAGCGTGGGCACCGGCCCCGGCCAATTCACGGCGGGTGGTGGCGGCCACCCCCACTGCGTCGTCCTCGGCGGTGACGGGCTCGTGTACGCGTGCGACCGCGGTCAGGACCGTGTCAACGTCTACAAGCGGGATGGCACCTTCGTGCAGGCCATTCCCGTCGTCCCAGGAACCGCCGCAATCGGCACCGCCGGCTCCGCGTGGGACGTGGATTTCTCACCGGACAAGCGCCAGAAATTCATGTACGTGTCCGACGGCGGCAACGAGATCGTCTGGATCTTCCACCGTGCGATCAGCACGATCCTCGCCGGCTTCGGCCGTCCCGGGCACATGGCCGGTGAATTCACGTTCCTGCACATGATGG
>Ga0137381_10004369_pt1 | contig 10223 bp, 8 predicted proteins | sample SagtaG_16_FD_104808 | JGI IMG/M metagenome (GOLD analysis project Ga0137381, IMG submission 104808) | Vadose zone soil microbial communities from Sagehorn Ranch, Mendocino, California, USA - Sage2_L_115_16 metaG | ecosystem: Environmental > Terrestrial > Soil > Vadose zone | place: USA... | reverse complement strand
TGGTGTTTATTGTGGTTCTGGTCGTTTTCGGGCCACAAAAGCTCCCGGAGCTCGCCCGCGGCTTGGGCAAGCTCATGGCTGAGGTCCGCGAGGCCTCCACCGATTTTAAGAGTGCATTCGAAGAAGAAATGCGCGAAATGGAGCGCCAGGCACTCCAGTCTGCGCGCAAAAAGGCCGCCGAAGAAGCCGCCGCTTCTGCCGCGGCCGAGCCCACGCAGACTGCAACACCCCCGGCGTCTGCCGGTACGGAAACACCCTCGAGCGAGCCTCAGGTAGAATCCCGCCCCACCGACGACCCGGTGATCTCTCCGGTTGCCGAATCGGTTCCACGCTCTTCGGAAGAGCCGGCCGAAATCCAGACCGATACCGCTGGGATCACCAGTTCCCAAGAAACTTCCGATGACACCCATCACCCGGTCTGAATCTGTGCCCGAATCCGATTCCAATACGCAGATCACCCCGCCAGCAGACGAGCCCGCTGGCGCCATGACCTTTTTCGAGCACCTCACTGAGCTTCGCAAACGTATCATCAATTCGCTCGCATCCATCGTGATCGGTGCTGTCATCGGATGGATTGTTGCGCCTCATTTTGTCAACTGGATCGTGAAGCCAATGACCGATGCGCTGGCGAAGGCTCATCTCGAGCCCAAGCTGGTCTATTCGCATCCTGCTGGTTACCTGAACCTCCTGATTACTTTGAGCATTTATATTGGGATCGTCATCGCCTCGCCCTGGATTCTTTATCAGATCTGGCTCTTCGTTGCTCCCGCGCTTTATAAGCACGAGCGCAGCGCCATCACCGGCTTCTTGTTTTCCACCGTCTTCCTGTTTTTGGCGGGAATCGCCTTCGGCTATTTCATTTCGCTTCCATACGTCCTGCGCTTCCTGATCAGCTTCCAGGGCCCAGTAGTGCCCTTGATCAACATCGATGAGTATTTCGATCTGATTCTTATGGTGCTTCTCGGTCTCGGCCTCATCTTCGAGCTGCCGGTCCTCATTTTCTTTTTATCCCTCTTTGGAATCGTTACCCCGAAATTCCTCATGAAGAATTTTCGTTATGCCATGTTGGTTATCGCCATTCTTGCCGCCATCCTCACTCCAACGCCCGATGCTACAACCATGCTGGTTTTCATGGCCGTTTTGGTAGGTCTGTATTTCGTCGGTGTCGGAGTATCCTGGATGGTGGTGCGTCGCCGCGATCGCCGGCTCGCCGCCGCGGAGGCCCGTTAGATGAATTCACTTAAGCTCTTGGCGCTTACGGCTTGCACCATCTCGGCTCTTTCATGGCTGATCGGTTGCAAGTCCAAAGGCGCCGAGGCCAGCGCGGCTCCGTTCATGAGCACCGTTGCTTCCGCTCCGCTACAAATCGCTGATGACGCCCCAGCACCGGAGAAAACCGGCGGCTTCGATGGCAAACGCGCCTTCGCGCATGTAGCCAAGCAGGTCAGCTTCGGCCCGCACCCGTCCGGTTCTCCGGCCATCGGCCAAGTGCAAGACTATCTGCAATCTGAACTGAAAAGTTACGGATGTAGCGTGGAGACCGATTCCTTTGGCGCCGATACCCCTGTCGGCCGCCTCCCGATGAAAAACGTTCTGGTGAAAATCCCCGGTGAAAAGCCCGGCACGATTCTTCTCGGCACCCACTACGACACCAAACGTTTGGACAATTTCGTTGGCGCCGATGACAGCGGTTCTTCCACCGCAGTGATGTTGGAAATGGCCCGCCTGCTTTGCCCGCAACGAGGCAAGTACGCCGTGTGGATCGCCTTCTTCGACGGCGAGGAAGCCGTCAATCCTGAGTGGAAAGATCCCGACAACCGCTACGGCAGCCGCCAGATGGCCGCAAAGCTTTCCGCCGCAGGCGACCTGTCCAAAATCAAAGCCTTCCTTCTCGCCGATATCGTCGGCGGTCGCAATCTGCACTTTAAAAGAGAGGCCGATTCGACCAAGTGGCTGAAAGATTTAGTGTGGAAGACCGCGGACCGGCTTGGTTACCAGAGCATCTTTTTGGACCAGGAATTTCCCGTCGCGGACGATCATCTGTCGTTTCTCAGCCGCAACGTGCCCTCCGTGGATGTCATCGACTTGGACAACGGTCCGGGAGGGGACGTCTATTACTGGCACACACCGCAGGACACGCTGGACAAAATCAGCGCCAAGAGCCTGGCCATCGTTGGCCATGTATTCCTGGAATCCGTGAAACAACTTCAAACGAAGTAGCCAAGGGCAAACGAAGTTTTTCTTATTCCTCGAACCGCACCTCTTCCCCTTTTTGCACCGCAGAATGCTTCCCGAACTCCTCGTCATTCCGAAACGCAAAATCCGAGCGGTAATGACTTCCGCGGCTTTCTTCTCGAGCCAACGCAGAGCGCGCAATCAACAGCGCCAGCGCATGCATGTTTCTCAGCTCTCGCCCCGTCCGCTCTGGCTTTTCCGCTCCAGGTATTTCCATCGATTGCAACTGCTTGATAGCCTCCGCCAGTTCTTTTCCCCTTCTCAGAATCCCCACCTCACGCCACATCACGTCTCGAATTTTCGTCAGTCTGGCGCAAGCCGGTAATGGCTTTGGTGCCGCCTTGGGCGGTTCTTTCTGTGCGGCCGAAGAATTCTCCGGCAGTGGCGCGGGACTGCCCGGCAGCGCGGCTCCACTCCGCTTTCCGGCCGGTGCGTCCTTGATCATCGCTTGCCCCGCGCGCGCGCCAAACACCAATCCTTCCAGCAGGGAATTGCTCGCCAGCCGGTTTGCGCCGTGCACGCCCGTCGCGGCGGTCTCGCCCGCGGCGTACAGCCCCGCAAGGGAAGTCCTGCCCCACAGATCGGTCTTCACTCCGCCCATCATGTAATGCGCGGCCGGGCAAACGGGGGCCATGTCGGTCGCCAGGTCGAGGCCAAAGCCCGCGCAAGTCTCATAGATACGCGGGAAGCGCTTCTTCAGAAACTCTTCGCTCTTCTCGGTCATGTCTAGAAACACGTGCGTGCTCTGCGTTTGTTGCATTTCGCTGACAATCGCGCGCGCCACAATGTCACGCGGAGCAAGTTCCTGCGCTTCGTGGTAGCGCTTCATAAATCGCTCCAGACCGATATTGCGCAGCACCGCGCCCTCTCCGCGCAACGCCTCAGACAGCAGAAACCGTGGCGCGCCCTTCACCGCCAGAGCCGTCGGATGGAATTGCACGAATTCCATATCGGAAAGCACCGCGCCCGCTTCGTACGCGATAGCCATTCCGTCGCCGGTCGCCACCTCTGGATTCGTAGTCTCCCGGTAGATTTGCCCCAGCCCGCCGGTCGCCAGCAGTACCGCTCCGGCCTTTAACTCATGCTCCGAAGCATCCGTTTCGTCGATGAAGCGAAGCCCCGCTACTCGCCCGCCCTCTGCAATGATCTCCGTCGTGAAGGCGTGGGCACGCAAATGTAAGTGCGGAATCTTGTGCGCCCGTGCGAGCAGCGCCCGGCTGATCTCCCTGCCAGTCGAATCACCATGCGCGTGCAAAATCCGCGAGCGGCTGTGCGCGGCCTCTCGCGTAAACGCCAGTTTCGTTCCTGCCCGGTCGAATTCCGTTCCCCACTCGATGAGCTGTGTGATGTACTTCGGCCCTTCTTCGACCAACAGCGCTACGGCCTCCGGGCGACACAAGCCGTCTCCGGCATTCAGCGTGTCCTGTTCGTGGAGCCCGATTTCATCTTCATCGGAAAGAGCTACGGCAATTCCTCCCTGGGCCCAAGCGGTCGCCGAATCGCTCAAATTAGACTTCGCGAGAACCAGCACGCTTCCCGCCGCGCTCAGCTCGATCGCCGCGCGCAAACCTGCGATGCCGCTGCCCACAACGGCGTAGTCGGCGCGATGGATTTTGACGGAGTTCGTCATGGAAGTGAGGAGCCTGCCGCTTCCGTATGGTAGCACGAAGGAATTGAGCATCTAAGAACGGCCGGCCTGGCATGCGGTGCCTGCGGAGCGTGTGTTACATTGAAAATGCCTCTTCCATGAAAATCAAACGCATTCCCGTGAAATCCTCGGCTGGTCCCTACTCTGTTGTTTCCGGCTCAGGTGTAATTCGCCGCGCCGCTCAGGAAATTGCAGCGCTCGGACGATTTTCCAGTGTTCACGTCGTTTCATCCCCGAAAGTCTGGCGCGCCGTGGGGAAAACGGTTCACCGCGGGTTGCGGCTTTCGAAAGGCAGTGCTGTTCATTTCTTCGATGACGCGGAATCTGCGAAGAATTTGCGCAGTGTGGAGCAAATCGCGCGATCCCTCTGCCGTGCGGGAGCTGATCGCCGTTCGCTGGTGATCGCGGTTGGTGGCGGCGTGGTCGGTGATGTAGGTGGTTTTGCTGCTGCCGGTTTCTTGCGCGGCGTGAAGCTTGTGCACATTCCGACGACGGTCGTTTCACAAGTGGACAGCTCCATCGGCGGCAAGACCGGCGTCAATCTTCCGGAAGGGAAGAACCTGGTCGGCTCCTTCTATCCGCCCCAGCTCGTTCTTACCGATCCCGAGCTTTTGCGCACGCTCTCCGATCGCGAATTCCGTGGCGGCCTCGCGGAGGTCATCAAGCACGCCATTATCGCGGACGCTCCGATGTTCGCGATTCTTGAAAGGGACATGGAAAAGATTCTCCACCGGGATCGTCACGTTCTCGCGTCTCTAATCCCCCGCAACGTGGAGATCAAAGCCCGCGTCGTAAGCCGCGACGAACACGAGTCCGGCTTGCGCGAAATTCTCAATTTCGGTCATACCTTCGCCCACGCCCTCGAAAGCGTGACGAAATACCTCCGCTATCAACATGGGGAAGCCGTCGCGTGGGGAATGATCGCCGCCGCCTTCCTCGGTCATGAACTCGGCGTGACGCTTGCCGACGATGTCTCTCGAATCGTCTCGCTCATTCGCCGCCTCCTCGGACCTCTGGCGCCGTGGCCGCGCGTTCCACCCTCGGCTATGCTCAACGCCATGCGCTCCGATAAGAAGGCGCGCGCCGGAATTCTTCGATTTGTCCTGTCGCCACGTATCGGTGAAGCGCGCTCCTACGACACCGTCCCTCTTCACGTTGTGGAACGTGTTCTCCATTTCACGCCTCGCCTCATCACCGCCAGTGACAAGCATGCACGAGGCCGACGTGGCTGAGGCCTCCCCGCCGGTCAAGGGAACGCAGCCCGAGGGCGCTGTCTCCGAAGCCGATGCTTCAAGTAAAGTCCGCGCCATGTTTACGCAGATCGCCCCGCGCTACGATCTGCTCAACCACCTGTTGTCGTTGCAGCTCGATCGCCTTTGGCGCGCGCGCACTGCCAGGCGCATGCAAGCTACCCTCGACCGGCCCGGTGCTCTGGGCCTCGATCTCTGCTGCGGAACTGGCGATCTTGCTCTCGCGCTCATGCGGTCCGGAAAAGGTCGCATCATTGGCGCGGATTTCGCCCATACCATGCTTGTCCGCGCAAAAGAGAAGAGCGCTGCCCAAGCGGCGTCGTCGGACCAAAGTGCTACATCGCCAATGCCTTTTTTTGAAGCCGATGCTCTCCGGCTTCCGTTCGCCAGCGCTTCTTTTGATTTGGTCACGACCGCCTTTGGTTTTCGCAATCTCGCCAACTACGAAGGTGGCCTCCGCGAGATTCAGCGTATCCTCAAGCCCGGCGGCACTATCGCCATCCTGGAATTCACCGAGCCGCCCGAAGGTCTGTGGGGTGATTTTTATCGTTGGTATTTTTGCAAAGTGCTGCCGAAGATTGGGGGGCTCATTTCCGGCGAGCGCTCCGCCTACACCTATCTCCCGAAATCAGTTGCTCGCTTCTTCCGCCCGTCGGAACTCGCCGCGCTCCTGGCCTCCGTCGGCTACCAGTCTGTGGACTATCGCGTCTGGACCCTCGGCATCGTCGCCCTCCACACCGCCATCCGCGCAAAATAATTTGTAGAGGCCGGGCTTCAGCTCGGCGCTCCTACGTCTTCTCTTCCAGGCCCGCGCCGCGCAACTTCGCTAGCAACGTTTTAGGTGAAATGTTCAACGTTTCCGCCGCCCGCGTCTTGTTCCACTTGCACTCGCGCATCGTGCTTTCCAGCAAAGCCTTTTCGACGTGGCTCACCGCGCGTCCGGTAACTTCCTCCAGCGATCCTTCCCAACTAAAATTTTCCGGAAGCATCCCCGCAGGCAAGTGCTCGGCATCCGGCTTCGTAGCAGCCAACTGCAATTCTTCGGGCCGAATGGTCAACCCGTCCGCCAAAATCACCGCCCGCTCCAGCGTATTCTGCAGTTCCCGAACGTTGCCTCTCCACCGATAGTGCAACAGCCGGTCGCGCGCCTCGTCTGATAATTCCAGCCCAGCCTTTCCAAATTCGCGGCTAAATTTCTCTAAAAAGTGATCCGCCAGCAGCAGCACGTCGTTCCCGCGCTCGCGCAAGGGAGGAATCGTCATCGGTACCGCCGAGATTCGAAAGTACAAGTCCTCGCGAAACAGTTTTTCTTCCGCCAGTTTCTGCAAGTTGCGATTCGTGGCCACGACGATTCGCACGTCCACATCAATCGATTGTGTCCCGCCCACTCTTTCGAATCGTTTCTCTTCCAGGACGCGCAGCAGTTTTGCCTGGATCGCCAGCGGCAACTCGCCAATTTCATCCAGAAAAAGAGTTCCGCGATGTGCAAAATCCATCTTCCCGACCTTGCGCGCGCCCGCTCCGGTGAACGCCCCGCGTTCGTGCCCGAAGAGTTCATTCTCCACCAACCCCTCGGGAATGGCGGCGCAATTCAGTGCCACAAACCCCTGCTCCCGTCTCGGCGACAGGTGATGGATCGCCAGCGCAAATAGCTCTTTTCCCGTGCCGCTTTCGCCCAGCAGCAGGCACGTCGAGTCCGTCGCCGCCACTTTCTGAATCTGCTGGCTCACTTCCCGGATCGAAGGATGTTCGCCCACGATGCGTGGAAATCCGTAACGCATCGAGTATTCTTCGCGCAGAAGTAGATTTTCCCGCAACAACTCCTGCTGCTGCGCGGCGCGCTTTACCAGCAACTTCAAATGCTCCAGGTCCACCGGCTTCTGCAGAAAATCAAACGCGCCTTCCTTCATCGCTGCGACCGCTTCTTCCACCGATCCGTACGCCGTTAGCAGCAGCACCGGCACTGCTGCGTCTGCCTGCTTGCTCTCGCGCAAGACGTCCAGCCCCGAAGCTCCCGGCATCTTCAAGTCCGTGATCACCAGCAAATACCTTCGCGCGCGAATTTTCTGAATCGCCGCGGTGCCGTCCGGCGCTTCGTCCACCGTGTAGCCCGCGCGCTCCAGCGCCTTGCGCAGCATGGCGCGCAGCTCGGTTTTGTCTTCAACAAGAAGGAGAGGTTCCATCTCAATCGTTTCTACCACGAATCCCGCCCCCGTTATGGAACAACCACGGACGCATGTGCAGAGAAGGGAAGTAGCTAGTCCGCTCGAAGATGATCGGGGGAATGTCCGTGCAGAAAGCTGCCAATCCGCGGAAGTTGCACGGAAAATGAAAGATCTTTCCAAAAACTTATAACTTATAACTTACAACTTCATTTCTGCTACCGAGCCCACCCTGGGTTACCGCCCGACTTCCTCAATTGATCTTCGAGGTCAGCCAGTCCTTGCTGAAGTTCACCCAGTTCCTTCCTCTTGCCTTCGAGTTTCGCTAACTTTTCGTTAATCTCGGCCCGGTTGTTTTGCTCGTTCATGGCTTTCTGCGGGTCAGCGTAATACTGTGTTTGAGCGCGCGCGATTTCGCGTTGCAGAACGTCAATCTCTTTCTCCGTCTTGGCAATTTTGTCGTGTTGTTCTTGAAAGCGTTTCCGCCAAGCTCCCTCGCTATTCGGATCTTCCTTTTTGGCGCCGTCTCCTGCGGCTGGTGCCGTCGCAGCACCAGTTGCTCCAGCGGGCGTGCCCGGAGTCGCCGGAGCAGTCGCGGCCGGTTCCGGCGCGCTCCTCTTCACGTCATCGTCCGTATAGACTTTCTTGGGCTTGGGCGCGGCCTTCTTCGCTTCGCGCGCCTTCCTTGCGGCATCTGCGACAGGGTCGCCCGTCTGTTGCTGCGATGAACCCTGTTGTTGTGCCGTCGCCGGCAGCCCTGCCAAACAAATCCCTGCAACAATGGCAAAGCCCTTCATCCACAATCTCACTCGCATATCTTACCCTCCCGGAGCAACTGGAAGATCTCGACACTCACTTAGATGCTGTTCTCCTTTAATTCTACTGCTTCTGGAACACGTCGCGGCAACGGTAGCGTAACTATAAACTCCGCCCCTCCGCCAGGCCGGTTTCGTACCTCCACTTGTCCGCCGTGTTGCACGACGATCTTCTGCACCACCGCCAGCCCAAGTCCCGTGCCCTTAGCTTTCGTCGTAAAAAACGGCCGGAACAGTTTCGGCAAAACGTCAGCAGGAATTCCCGGGCCGTTATCGGCGATGCTGATCCGCTGTAAGCCCATTGCTTCGCCGTAAACCACCTCACCGCAGACTTCAACTCGTCCTCCGCCCTCAGACAGCGCGCAAGCTTCTGCCGCATTCCGCGCCAGGTTCAGCAGCGCTTGTCTCAGCAGTCCCTCGTCTCCACCCGCCTCTTCGAACGTCCCCTCGCACCAAATCCTCACTTGCGGCAAGGCTTCTCCCACTTCGGCCACCACCCGCTCGACCACTGTTTGCAGCGCCACATTCTCATCCGGAATTTCCAGGGGCCGCGCATACTTCAGAAACTCCGTCACCACATGCGTGATGTTTCGCGTTTGTTCCAGTATGCGCTTCGCGTAGTCTAGGGCTTCCGCCTCGGTGGACTCCGACTCGATCATCTGCGCGTAACCCGAAATGGTCGCCAGCGCATTCTTGAATTCGTGCGCGATTCCCGCGGACAATTCCCCCAGCGCCGCCAGGTTTTCCTTCAGTCGCATCCGTTGTTGCAGCGCGGCCAACTCCGTCAAATCCGTCAGCAGGCAGATCGCTCCGCTGATTTTCCCTTCTCCGCGCCGAATCGGGGAAATCGTCACCCCCAGATGCCGCGTATCTCCCGCTGGCGGAAGATGCTCGACTTCCTCACGCCGGAAAATTGTCCCCGTTGATAGGCACTCTCCAATCAGCCTTGTCAGATCCGACGACTCCCCCAGCGCCTCGCTGTACCGCCGGAATCCCAGCCCGCGAATTCCCAGTACCTGTTCCGCGGCCGGATTCGAAGTCGAAATGATTCCTGTCGCATTCACCACCACCAACCCCGCCGGCATGTTTCTCGTTACTTCTTCGCTCAGACGCTCCGTCTGTTCCGCGCGTTCTTTCTCGATGCGATGCAGCCGTTCCAGTTCCTTTTCCTGTTCGCGCAGTTGCTGAATCACTCCCTGCATCGACGCCGTCATGAACGCCGAAGGGTTTTCCGTGCTCGGCGCGCTCGTCTTGAACTCTTTTCTATGTTCTTCACGCGTGCTCTGAAAAAACTTCCGTAGCAGATACACCACCAGCCCCATGATCGCCAGGAGCGCGATTCCCATTCCCCCCGCAATCATCCAAAGGTGCTGCGTATTGTTTCCGGTTTGCAACGCTGCGAACATCCCTCCTGCCTTCGCCTCTTTTCTCTCTTACTTACTCTTCAGGCCAAAGTTTTTCTCGGTGCGTGTGTGTTACCTCATTCCAATTCGATTTTTTCCTCCGCGTGTCTCTGCCTCGCTCCGCGCCTCTGCGTTATCTTTTTCCTCTCTTTCTCTACTCCTTCTTTTTCCTTCCCTGACCTTCAACTTTTGATTTTCAACTTTTAACCTCCGACTCCCCCTCTAACCAACAATCCCCCTAAGGATCGGCCACTGCGCCGCAACCACAGGTCCCCCATACACAATGGCGAGCGCCCCAATTCCCAGAAAAGTTCCCAGTGGCAACTGGTATTGCCTCGCGACCGCCCACCGCAAGCCGTTCTCTGTTCCCAGTCCACGCCGGCTCGCCCGTTTCGCCAGTGCGCTTCTCCAGCCTCCCAAGTACAACGCCAGTACCAAGCTAAGCCCGATCACGCTTCCCAGGAGGCTTCCCACCAAAAGCGTCAGAAACGTTCCGCGTAAGCCCAGAAACGCTCCCACCATGGCCATCATTTTCACGTCGCCCATCCCCATTCCTTCGCGTCCGCGCACCGCCTTGTATCCCGCCGCCAGCCCCCACAACAAAAGACTTCCAAACGCCGCGCCCAGTATTCCGTCCAACATCCCCGCCGCAAATCCTGGCACGCGAAATCGCAGAAATCGCCACACGAGAAATCCCGCGAAACCCTGGT
>Ga0137381_10004366_pt1 | contig 10225 bp, 10 predicted proteins | sample SagtaG_16_FD_104808 | JGI IMG/M metagenome (GOLD analysis project Ga0137381, IMG submission 104808) | Vadose zone soil microbial communities from Sagehorn Ranch, Mendocino, California, USA - Sage2_L_115_16 metaG | ecosystem: Environmental > Terrestrial > Soil > Vadose zone | place: USA... | reverse complement strand
TACCTGGCAGGCAAATTGCCCGTGGACGAACTCCTCAGCCCGTCTATCACCCTGGACGAGATCAATGAAGGCTTTGATCGCCTGGCACAGGGAAAAGTCGTACGGCAGTTGATCCAATTCTCCTAGTGTAAGATAGGATAAGAACACAGTTTGAGTCGCTCCGACTCAAACTTTAGAGCCTCATGTAGTTTCCTGGGCTTTTTAGCCGCTTCTCATTTTTAGCCTCAAAAATGGGTCTAGCTAGAGATCTGCGCCGGAATCTTGCTACTAGCCTATAGCCGTTGCTCTCATCCATGTGCGATACGCGGGTCTGTTCTCTTTTCATTTGTGATTTCAGTGTGATTTTGTCTGCCACTGCTGTGACTTTATTGAGATATTGAGGCTGTATTCTTCTCACAAGACCTATAGAACAGGCAGAAGAAAGCAAGCAATGAACATTCCTATTTTAAGGAGAAAAAACAATGTATCAGACACGGAGAGAACTTCCCCAACGTCAGGGAAAAACAGCATCTTCATCAGCGGCATTCGTGTACGTAGGAGTCTTCTTAAGCATTCTCATGTGCGTCGCATTCGTCTCAGGTATCTACCTCGTCCTTTCTACCATGCTTGGAAGTCCGTTGGCACCACAAGTTGCACACGCTGTACAGATCGAGCGACATGTAAAAGTGAACCTGAACATCGTCATCAACCAGCAGGGGATGCAGAAGGATTGGCCAGGATATGCACCAAACAACCTGGTTGTACCAGCCAATAGCCTCGTGACCGTCACCTTACGTGACTATGATCTGGGTGATACTCCCTTACCCAGCAATTCCCCGTTCACCAAGGTACAGGGCACGGTCGGCAGCCTTGCCACTGTGGACGGCAAGGCTTATTCCTCCCTGGCTCCTGAGAAGGTGGCACATACCTTCACCATTTCCCAACTGCATATCAATGTCCCTTTGCCAGGTGACGCCCCGAAGGGTGCAACCTACGATACGATTACCTTCACCTTCCATACGGGTAAAGCGGGCACCTACACCTTCCAATGCTTGGATCCCTGTGGCACTGGCTCAACTGGCTGGATGGGTCCGATGATCACCAGGGGCTATATGATGGGCTCTCTGACCGTCCAATAAACAAGATCGGCCACAAGCAGAAAGAAGGGAGCGGCCCTTCAGCCAGGGTACGTCCCCCTTCTTTCTTTTAGAGCAATAGCACTGTGATGCGGGTACATGACAATCTGAACAAGCCTCCCACGGGGGAAGGACAAAGGCTCTTGAAACGCACGTTTCCGCACAGGGAAGGGAGAAGCAACGATGTTTTCGACGTATAGGATCACGACTGCTGAGGGACACGAGATACGGCAACAGAGATCCCTGGCAGCGCTTGTTTTGACATTATTTGCGCTCAGTGCTCTGCTCATGCTCTTGACCAGTTGCGGTTCCAGTCCTAGCGCCGTGACTTCTCTTGTGGCTCAAGCTCAGTCCGTGCGATCTGTGCAGGCGCATCTTGTCCCGGCACCCCCATTTCCGCGACCGTACGTACCGCACAAAGGCATCTCTATACCTTTTCAAGGTCCGACGTTGGCTTAATGCAGCCCGCAGTGGATGCGCAAGGCACTGTCTGGGTCGGCGAGATGCATGCCAACCGCCTCGGTGCCCTCAACTCGCGGACAGGAGTCGTGACCAACTGGGAACCTCCTGATGCGCAGTATGGCATCATGACCACGATCGTAGATGCACAGGGGGACGTCTGGTTCGCTGAGCAGAATGCCAACTACATCGGGCGCTTTGATCCCCGGCAGCAGACGTTTCACATCTTCCCTCTTGGGACGTGGAAGGGTAGCCCGCTTGGACCACAAGACCTGCAGTTCGATGGCAGAGGCTTGCTCTGGTTTACAGCCGCAGCGGCTGGAGCGATTGGGCGGCTTGATCCCCGTACCGGTGCCATTGGCATCTGGCCTGTCCCGTCCCGCACCCCCAGAAGTCCTTCATTTCCGCTCAGTCTCACGGTCATGCCCACTGGACGGATCTGGTTTGGTGCAGTCGGCGAACTTGGCACCCTAGCCCCGCTGACGGGCCAGATCACCCTCTATGACCTACCAAACCCACGGGCTGAGGTCTTCTCGATGGCAACAGATGCCAGAGGGCACCTTTGGTTTACCGAAGTGTTACCTGGCAAGCTCGGCATGTTTGACCCGACGACAGGCAGCTTGACCGAACTGGCTGTGCCAGTTCTCTCAGGTGGGCCCCCTGCCCTGTACGCACTCGTCATTGACCACCAGGAGCAGATCTGGTTCGTGGACATTGGTGCCAACACGCTGGTCCGCTACTCGCCGGGGAAGCAGACCTTCACGTTCTTCCAGCTCTCCCTGATGTCCAACATCCCCTTCGGTCTCACGATGGACCCCGCTGGCAAGTTATGGTTTACTGCGGGTGGTTCATCAGCTAACTATATTGGGGAAATGTCTCCATAACTGTACGTGTACTCATACGAGGGGTCCATTTCCTGATCCGAGATGCGCAGGAAAACCAGGTGGCGTGAAAACCCTGGGACTGGGTGGGGTGGGCTTGAGTGCCTTGATGGGGCCAAGCTCGCGGGAGCCTGGCCTCTCGTGGCCGTGGACACGCTTCCTAGCAAGTTTACCTTGGCCAAACGTCTGGGAGTCGATGTCACCGTGAATGCGACCGAAGGTGACCCGGTGGCTGCCGTGCGTGATGTAACGGGCGGGGGTGCGGAGTATGCCTTTGAAGCGGTCGGCAATGCCAATGTGCTGGCGCAAGCGTACGTTGATCCAATTCTCCTAATATTCTTTGGCCTCGTGAGACCGTTGCTGGGCATCCTGCATCTGCATCCAACGAATGAAGAGAATGCTGACGATGATGATATAGAAGAGGTTGCCGGGTATCCACATAATGAGACCACCAAGCTGCTGATCAAGAGCGGGAGAAATACCCCAGATACGTGGTGCGCTCAGGTATGGCGCATATAAAGGTGGCAGGAAAGTGAGACCGGCACCAAGGGCAACGGTGGGCATACCACTCAGAAAGAGGTAGAGTATTTGACCGCCAATAGAAAGGCGTGGTAAGCCTTCCTCCAACGGGCTGAAGATAGGCCACCAGTTGATGACGCCAAAGACAATAAAGGTGATGTGTTCAAAGATGTGAATGCTCTGATTCTCTAAGGTAGCATTATAGAGTGGCGGAGCATGCCAGAGCCAGAAGTCAGCATTATAGAGAAAGAAGGCAATCGCAGGATAAGTAAGTATTCGGGCTATAAGAAATATCACACGACTACGTAGTAATGGTTTGAGAAGCCAACCAGGGATACCCAGAAGCAGGAGCGGCGGGCCGATGATGGTGAGGCAGAGGTGCTGTACCATATGTGCGCTAAAGAGATAGCTATCCCCCAGTTCGTCAAGGGGTGAGACAAGAGCGAGGAACATGATGAAAATACCGACGAGAAAAGCACTGATTTGAGCACGGTTAACGTGTTCTGCCGGAAAATATTTCTTGCGTAATGCCGTGATGGCGTAGAGATAGAGGCCGGTAATAAGGGCCGTGCCAAGAAATATCGATGGCTCCCAGTTCCACTGGGTGAGCCAGAAGTCCAGTCCTATATCAGCCATTTTGACGTGCCTTTCATTATTTGATTATTCCTGCTGCATAAAGCGTACACTATCTCGTCAAGATGACCCTCGCGGTCAATCCATTTCAAATAGCCCATGCTCTTGACGGAGCACCCTGAACGATGAATTTGGTCACGCCATTCCAGGAGAAGAAGACGTTTTGCGAGTCAAAGAAGCCGATTCAGGATGACAAAGCGAGATGGTCTCTTATTTGAAATGGATTGACCCTCGCGGTCATCATACTGAGAACCCCATTATGTTCAGGCAATTGTAAGGTTGGGTGAAACGGTTGCAAGGGAGGTAACAGGAACGTTCACGAAAATAAGTATTGGCCCTGTGCCTATTTCCTACCAGTTTATTTTAGCGATATGGCTTTTATTTGGAGTAATCGATGAAATTTCCTATGGACTTTATACGCCGCATAGGCTGGACAGCGGTTGGGTTCACATATTTTCTGGTCGCCTTGGGCGGGACGGTGCGAGCAACAGATTCTGGCCTGAGCTGTCCCGACTGGCCGCTCTGTTATGGCAAGGCGTATGCCGCCATAGATTACCATACGTTTCTGGAACAGTTTCATCGCTATGTGGCCGCCATCGTGAGTGTGCTGGTAGTGACACTGGCAATTAGCGCCTTTCTGTGGGCACGCCGGGAGCGACAGGTGCTGATACCGGCTTTGATAGCTCCGGTACTGCTGATCATCCAGATCGTGTTGGGCGGCTTGACGGTGCTGTGGAAACTACCACCGACCATCATCACGGCCCACCTGGGTACGGCTCTAGCCATTTTCGCGATGGTCATCACCATTGCAGTGATGGCTAGCAAACCTCAAGTCAGCAAGGAGTCGCCCGCAAAGACTCGCAAGTTTGCACGACTGGCAATGACTAATGCGCTACTGGTATATGGGCTGATGCTGAGCGGCTCATATGTGGTGGGCAGTGGTGCTTCGTTGGCCTGTGCAGGCTGGCCCTTGTGTACGCCGCAGTTCTGGGCTATCACCAATCATTTAGCGGATATAAATATCCTGCACCGGCTGGTAGCGACGCTTGTAGGATTGGTACTGATCTGGACTTTATCTTCGGCGTGGCGCAGGCGTAAAGTGGCACCCCGACAGGCATGGGTCTCTCTGGCTGCCGGTATACTGTTTGTGGCACAGGCCATTGTAGGCGGGTTGATTGTGCTGTTGGATAAGCCAGACTTCGTGGCAGGTCTGCATCTCGCGCTGGCAACGGCAGTCTGGGGCATGCTGGTAGTGCTGGCTGCGATGGCCGCTCACCAATTACGCTCAGCCCCGCAGGAATGGGATGAGGGCAATGAGGAGTCAGAGGGTGAAACGCTTACAGGGAGCAACTCAGCGAAGAAGGAAGCAGGGCTAATACGCCAGACGATTAGTAATTATGTTGACCTGATGAAGCCACATGTAACGGTACTTCTGCTAGGAACGACAGCGGCAGCGATGGCGATTGCGGAAAGAGGCTTGCCACCTGTGGGACTCTTATTAGCAACCCTCCTGGGTGGTGCAATGGCGGCGGGAAGTGCCAACTGTATTAATTGCTATATCGACCGCGACATTGATCAGATTATGGGGCGCACCCAACGGCGTTCGCTACCCTCTGGCAAGGTAAAGCCTCAGCAGGCATTAACGTTTGGTATCGTGTTGGCGATAGGGGCATTTGTGATTCTTTGGCTGTTTGTGAACTTTTTAAGTGCCGCACTAGCTTGTTCGGCGATTGTCTTTTATGTGTTTGTGTATACGCTGGGCTTGAAACGCACATCGGCCCAGAATATTGTGATTGGGGGAGCAGCCGGTGCTGTGCCCGTACTAGTTGGTTGGGCAGCAGTGACCAATACGGTGACCTTACCTGCGATCTGGCTGTTTGCACTTATTTTCTACTGGACGCCGCCGCATTTCTGGGCCTTGTCTTTGCTCATTCAGAAGGACTATGAGAAGGCAGGTGTGCCAATGTTGCCCGTGGTGATGGGTGAGAATGAGACACGTAAGCAGATTTTTCTGTACTCCCTGATGCTATTGGCCGTGACCTTAGTGCTGTTTGCCATGAGGGCCATGGGTTACATCTATCTGGTAGCAGCGATCGTGCTAGGTGGCATTCTGCTGTATATGGCCATCCGCCTGTTGCTTGATAAGACAAAGAGTCGAGCCAAGACGATGTTCTGGTATTCAAATTGTTATCTGGCGATGATTTTTGCTGCTATGGTGATTGATCGGGTGATTCATTGAAACGAGACGTTAGGACGATCGCAAGGGTCGTCCCTACTATATACGGTTGTGCTTCCCTTTTGAGCATGGCATGGTCCTGATCGTAGGATTTTTGTATGAATTCAAGAGAGATGTAGAGGCGGCATTTATGACGCCAGTCAGCAAGCCATCAAACAAGTCAAAGAGAGACGGACTGGCGTCATAAATGCCGCCTCTACATCTCTCCTCGAAAAAATCTCCTGGCACTGTGCAAAAATCCTACGCGCACCCATCGCATAGTCCTGAGCTAGTAGCGATATTAAGAGAAAGTACACGGATATGAACTGGCGATTGGCCTCACGGCTTTCAGTAGTGACGTTGACGGTTCTGGTGGTGCTCATTGTGGCACTTTGGGGGACACGGCTACATACGAATGGAACGGTGTCTGGAGATAGTGTGCCGCAGAGTAATAGCAATCCATCGGGCTTGCAGGGAGCAGACCTGGGCGGTACACCTGCACCAAATTTTCAGTTGACGGATCAGTTGGGGAAGTCGATCTCGCTGTCACAATTTCAGGGGAAGCCCGTTATCCTGACGTTCTTGTATACACACTGTCCCGATGCCTGTCCTCTGACAGCAGAGAAGCTGCACGCGGCAATGCAGAGTTTGGGAAGTCAAGCGCAACAGGTGGGGGTGCTAGCGGTAAGTACCGACCCCAAGGGAGATACAAAAGCGGCAGCACTCGCCTTCTCGAAGGCACATCGCATGGAGAATTACTGGCATTTTCTGATGGGGACGCACGATCAGCTATCGCCGGTCTGGTCGAAGTATGCGGTATATGCCGCTCCTCAAACATCGGGAACGGGAGTGAACCATTCGACGGCAGTTTTCGTAATTGATAAGCAAGGTCACGAACGTGCGTTTTTCGGAGATGATCTGACGTCAGAACACTTGATAACGGATTTGCAGATTTTGTTGAAAGAGTAACTTGCCTTTTCCTGTTGACCACTACGCATATATAAGTTATTATGTATAGTACTGAGTATAGATGCACAAGTATCCACAGTGAGATGCTTCGGGAGAATTTGCAAGAACCATGGACGAGTCACAAGGTTGGCGTGAGTTTTTAGGGAGAATTATTGCTGATTCGGCGGAGAGGCAGCGTCTAGCAGAGGCGGTTAGAGTGAATGCGGTGACCTTATCCCGTTGGGTTAATGGTAATTCAATACCACGTCTAGAGAATATACGCAGCTTGTTGGATACACTCCCTCTTCAGCAACGTACAGCATTGCTTGACTTGCTTACCAAAGATTTCCCCGAAATTGCTACAGAGGTGATGGCAACAGATGAAGAGCCACGCATGGTTCCTTCTGCATGCTACGCCAAGGTATTGAGTGCTTATGCCGATATGCCGGAGTCGCTTTATTTCTGGTCGGTGTGTAAGCTGACCATGCAGCAAGCACTTGAGCAACTGGACCCACGTCGTTTAGGCATGATTATTCTGCTAGCCCAGTGTACACCTCCATCGGGGCAGAATAAGGTGCGAAGTTTACGCGGCAATACGCGCCTGGGAACACCTCTCCAAAGCGACCGGCTAGAGCAGGAGCCGCTCTTTTTAGGGGTGGAGTCCTTGTCCGGGTTGGTGGTGAGTTCGTGTCGACCTGCAATTGTGCAAGACTTTAAGGAAGAGGGCCATTATAGAGGACATGTGTTGCCAGGAACAGAAAGTGCGGCAGCCTACCCTATTCTCCGACGTGGACGGGTGGCCGGTAGCGTGGTCGTCATCAGTACACAGGTCAACTATTTTACACATCTGCGGCTAGCATTAGTACAGCAGTATGCCAATTTGCTAGCTCTGGCATTTGAGCCAGAAGAATTTTACGTACCGGAGCGCATTGAGTTAGGGGTGATGCCTTCGACAGCTATCCAACGACCATATTTCGCGAAATTCCGCCACAGGGTGGGCGAGGTGATGAAGGCATTCGTCAATAACTATCAGCCTATCAGCAGTGTCGAAGCTGAGCGGTTGGTGTGGCAACAACTGGAGGAAGAGTTGCTGCAATTGCCCGCACATATTGCCAGCGAGTAAGCAGAGAATGGGGACAGAGGCCGCAGAAAGCTTGCAACACAGACATTTTCCTGGTATGCTTAGTTATGAAAAGGACTACCTTATCAGATAGGCCCTGAGTTTAATGTAATAATTTTTTCTTAGAGGAAAGCGAGAGCGCATGAATACTCCTCTGCAAAACGTGAATCTCACAACGAGTGAAATGGCCTCATCGATGGTGGAGGCAGATACGGAAGAACAGGGAGCGGGTGAGGTAGCGCATCATATTCATATGCCCAATCCCAGTTTGTGGCCGCTCGCAGCAGGCATAGCGGTCCTGTTGACAATCGTGTTTCTGCTCGCGCTGAATACTGCTCCCTGGCTCCTGTTAGTGGGGGCAGTGCTGGTCATTACAGGTATTTTAGGTTGGGGATTGGAAGACCCCTTTGCGCCACGTGGTGTATCTAACGTGAGACGTCTGCCCATGACCTATGAAGAGGCAACCGAGACCGGTCGGTCAACAGCACTGGCGGAAAGGGTGCTGCAAAGTGCTCAGGATGTAGCCGATCAGACAGTGACGGTGAGAAGTACCGAGTGGAGTGCCCATCCGGTGAAAGTAGAGATTGAGCAGGAGGGCGTGGTTCTGGCCCTCTACGGCAAAGTTGAATTGGAGGCACAGCGCAAGGAGCTTCAGGAGAGGTTGCTGCGCATGCCCGGTGTCATTGACGTCAAGAATTTCATCGTAGCTGAAGATACGATCTTGAACGCGATCAACGCTCGTATCGAGAAGTTGAAGGCCGATGGCAAACTCGAAGGCGCGAAGAATATCCAGGTCTTCGTTGAGAACTATATCGCGCATCTGTACGGTGAAACACCAACATCCCAGATGAAGTACTTATTGGAGCGCGAGATTGTGGGCCTCCCCGGTGTACGCGTGGTGGTGAACCACATTGGCCTGAATGAGGATATTCCCGGCAATCTAGGCAAGACGAAGAACAGGTAACGAGAACATTAAGATCATGGTGGACGCTCTGGTGAGAGCGTCCACCATTGTTTTTGGTCAGAGCAAAAAAGGTGAAGAGCACTCACATGCCCCTATTTGACAGCAATTCACTACTGATCTCGGCATAAACAACTAAACTATCTGCATTGTAGATTGGCTTTAGAGGCTCAGAGCAAAGTCAAAAGGTTTACATCCTTATGCCGAGATCAGTAAAATTTACATCTTGCCATCGCAAGGTAAGTAGCTCACCACGCCTCATTCCTGTGGCTAATGCCAATGTTAAGAAGCCCTTTTACTTTGTGGCCTCGTGCGGTAACTAGGATAACCTTAGAATGTGTTTTAGAGCATCAATCACCGGTCCCAACTGAATTAACAGACTCAGGACAGATACAATCTGTGGAGCCAAGAATTTTAGTAGAATACCGCGATCAAAAGGCCATGTTGGGTAACTCTCGTTATCGGGATGCAATGCCTGTATTATCTCCAGTTTTTCCTTCGTCACCTTTGCTTCTTCCAAATTTCCCTTCTCGAGTAAGGACTCTATCGTTTCCTTCAAAGCCATAACTCGATTTGACAATGAATCTGCTTCTATATCTCTTTGACTGATCATCTTTTGATGGATTTTCCATAAAGGAGCAAAGAAGGCAATGGCTGCTAATGGCAAAACAAATGGGATGAGAAGAAAATCTGCAAGTATTGGCTCTAGGAGACCAGAAAGAGGAAGTAGCAGGCCACAAATACTGTACACGGCTAAGAGTATTGCAAAAATCAAGATCGGCAGAGCTATCCCAAAACACAAATCACCCAATACTCTCAGTCCACCACAGTGATCGGGATGAGCAGGTTGAATGTTGAAATTGAACTCTATCGCAAGTTTCCTAACATACATCCCCGTGATACACAATATCCATGTCCCTGTGGCCAAGATATAGCTCTCAAGTAAGAGAGCGAGGCATAGGCCGCGACCAGTTCAGCAGGAACCATGAGCCTCTCCACTCCCTTCCATCACTCTGCTTCCACTTGGAGCTTGCCCTGAAAGGCCTTGTACGCCTCGACTTGTTCGAGGTAGTCGCGTACCGAGTTATACAAACCCTCCCCAATTTCGTCAGGATACTCCGGCAGAGGCAGCGGATAGTACCGCAGATCCGGCACCGCCGCTTCCAGATCAGCTCGCATGGCGTGCCAGAGATGGTGCATGCGCTGACTGTAGCCCGCCAGTCGCTCGGCCAACTCCTCTTGCAGCTGCTCATAGACGGATTGGAACTCCTGCACCTCGTCGGTATAGGGCGTGAGCACCTGTTGCCAGACGAAACTCAAGTCCTCGTGTAAGCGAGCTTGAACCTGGGCCACCCATTCTGAAAGCGAGCTATC
>Ga0137381_10004365_pt1 | contig 10225 bp, 11 predicted proteins | sample SagtaG_16_FD_104808 | JGI IMG/M metagenome (GOLD analysis project Ga0137381, IMG submission 104808) | Vadose zone soil microbial communities from Sagehorn Ranch, Mendocino, California, USA - Sage2_L_115_16 metaG | ecosystem: Environmental > Terrestrial > Soil > Vadose zone | place: USA... | reverse complement strand
TCTCCCGCCTCCCAGTCGAGCGAAAGGCGCCCGCCGCTTCGTCCGATCTCGACGTTGGTTTCGAGACGGCTCCAGAAGCCGGTCCACTCGCCGGCGCACCCGGCGAGGGTCGTGGCGACGATGAGCGCCAGTGCACGCATCCCGCTGCTGAGGATACCCGCTCTGGTATTCTCGGGCCCTATCACGCCGCGCACGGGAGGAGTCATGCTGGGAGACGTCGTCGAGCTGTCCGTCGTCGTGCGAAACCTGGACGAGGCGGTGGCGCGCTTCACCCGGCTGTTCGGGCTCACGGTCCACCACCGCGGCGAGTCCAAGCAGTTCGGGTTCAAGAACGCCATCCTGCCCACCGGGATCGGCCACATCGAGCTGATGGAGCCGACCGATCCCGCCAAGCCCGTCGGCCGCTTTCTCGAGAAGAACGGCGAGGGCGTCTACCTCGTCGGGTTCGAGTGCGGGGACGTTCCCGGCGCGGTCGCGAAGCTGCGCGGCGACGGGGTGCGGGTCGACAGCCCGCGCGAGGACATCGCCTGGGTGCACCCGCGCGAGACGCACGGGCTCTTCGTCGAGCTGCGCCATCGCGAGCGGTACGAGTAAGCCCGTGGCGCTCGAGGTGCCGGACGCCTGGGGACTCGATTCCAAGGTCGCGGTCGTGACCGGCGGCGGCGCCGCCGGGGACGGGATCGGCAACGGTCGCGCCGCGGCGATCCTCCTCGCCCGGGCGGGGGCGCGCGTGGTCGTGGTGGACCGGGACCTGGCGCTCGGGAAGCGGACCGTCGAGATGATCGAGGCGTCGGGCGGGACGGCGATCGCGCTCGAGGCGGACGTCACCCGGGCGGCGGACTGCGCGATGATCGTGGCGACGGCGGTGGACCGGTTCGGCCGCCTCGACTTCCTCGACAACAACGTCGGCATCGGCAGCCGTGGCTCGGTGCTCGACGAATCCGAGGAGAGCTGGCGGCGGCTGATGCAGGTCAACGTGGACTCGATGTTCCTCACGGCGAAGCACGCGATCCCCGCGATGCGGCGCGTGGGCGGCGGCGCGATCGTCAACGTGTCGTCGATCTCCGCTCTGCGCCCGCGCGGCCTCACGGCGTACTCCGTCTCCAAGGGCGCGGTCATCGCGCTCACGCGCGCGATGGCCGTCGATCACGGCGCCGAGGGCATCCGCGTCAATTGCGTGGCGCCCGGCCCCGTCTACACGCCGATGGTGTACCAGCGGGGCATGAGCGACGCGGCGCGTGAGCGGCGGCGCCGCGCCTCCGCGCTCGGCATCGAGGGCACCGGGTGGGACATCGGCCACGCCGTGCGCTTCCTGCTCTCGGACTACGCGCGCTACATCACCGGCCAGACGCTCGTCGTGGACGGCGGCACGACGCTGACCGCGCCGGAGCGCGACTCCCGATAGCGCGGCCCGTGAAGCCGAAGCTGCGCGTGTGGATCGTCTTCGGCGACGCCCTGAAGTTCGGATCCGGGCGCGCCCAGCTGCTGGAGGCGATCGACGAGCGGGGATCACTGCGCCAGGCGGCGGCCGCGCTCGACATGTCGTATCGCAACGCGTGGGGCTACCTGCGTCAGCTCGAGACCGCCGCCGGCTTTCGATTCGTGTCTCGGGCGCCCGCCGGGCGCCCGCGGGACGGCATGCGGCTCACGCCGAAGGGACGCGAGTTCCTCGCGCGCTACCGGAGGTTCCAGAAGAGCCTCGAGGCATCCTCGGTCCGCCGCTTCGCGCGCGCCTTCGGCGCCCGGACGCTCAGGCGGTAGGCTTCGCCGCGAAGGCCAGCGCGATGCGCTCGGGGCTGATCGGACACTCGGTGATCCGCACCCCGGTCGCGTCGTGGATCGCGTTCGCGATCGCCGCCGGCGCCGGGATGATCGGCGGCTCGCCGACGCCGCGGGCGCCGAAGGGTCCGGACGGTGACGGCTTCTCGACGATGATCGTCTCGATGTTCGGCAGGTCCGCCGCCGTGAGCTTCCGGTAGTCGAGCAGGCTGGGGTTCGTCAGCCGCCCGAGCTCGTCGTAGATCAGCCCCTCGCTCAGCGCCATGCCGAGGCTCTGGACGGCGCCGCCCTGCATCTGGCCCTCGACGCCCAGCGGATTGATGGCCTTGCCCACGTCCTGGACGACGACGAAGTCGCGCAGGACCACCTCGCCGGTGTCGGTGTCGACCTCGAGACGCGCGAGCTGAGCCGCGAAGCCCGGCGCCTGCTGCGAGAAGGCCGGACGGCTCACGCCGAGGACCGGCGACACCTTCGACATGTACAGGTTGCCTTTCTTGCCGATCGAGGCCAGCGTGACTCCGCGATCGGGCACCCCGCGGACGACCACCCGCCCGTCCTCGATCTCGAGGTCCTCGGCCGCCGCCTCCAGCTCCTTCGCGGCGATGTCGAGCGTTTGACGGCGCGCGTCCTGCGCCGCCTGGAGCACCGCCGTACCAACCGTGTACACGGTCTTGCTGCCGGCGCTGAGCCCGGTCACGGGCGCCACGTCGGTGTCGCCGGTCGTGATCCGGACCTTGTCGAGATCGAGACCGTAGGCCGAGGCGGCGATCTGCGCGAGCGCGATGTTCGTGCCCGCGATATCCACCTGTCCCGTGAGAACGCTGAGCGAGCCGTCGGGGTTGAGCCGAACGGTCGCGCTGGTCGGCTGGAGCCCGCCCAGCCATCCGCCGAGGGCGAAGCCGACACCACGCCGAACGCTTCCGTTCTTGCCGTTGCTCCGCACCCACTCCTTGCGGGTCTTCCACAGCGGATGCGCGCCGATCCGCTCGAGCACTTCCCTGGCGCCGTTGCTCTGCCAGGGATGCCCGTTCACCATCGGATCGCCCTCCTGGATGAGATGGCGGAGCCGGAACTCGACCGAATCGAGACCCAGCGTTCGCGCGATCTGCTCCATCTGGGACTCGATCGCGAAGATCGTCTGCGGCGCGACCGGTGCGCGATACGCGGCGACGCTCGGCTTGTGCGTCAGCACCTCGATCCCTCTGATGTCGAACGCGGGCCACCTGTACATGCTGCCGAGGAAGACCGCGCTCACGGTGAGCACGGTGCCGGAGAAGGCGCCGGAGTCAAGGATCGTCTCGGCCTCCAGCGCCATCAGCGTGCCGTCGCGCTTCACGCCGGTCTTGAGCCGGATGATCACCTGCGGCGCGGGCATGCCGGCCTGGAGCTCCTCGCGCCGGGTCATCACGTAGCGCACCGGACGGCCCGTGACGCGCGACAGCACCGCGGTGATGGGCTCGCACAGCGCCCGGATCTTGCCGCCGAAGCCGCCCCCGCATTCCACCGGAACCACGCGGATGCGGTTCTCGGGGATCTCGAGGACGTCGGCGACCTCGGAGCGCGTGTTGAAGGAGCCCTGCGTGCTCGCCCAGAGCGTGAGCTGCCCGGTGCTGTCCCACTCGGCCAGCACGGCGTGGGGCTCGAGATAGCCCTGATGGACCATCGGCACGCGATACGTGTTCTCGAGCACGAGGTCCGACTCGGCGAATCCCTTGGCGACGTCGCCCTTCTGGAACTTCGACTGCTGCGAGACGTTGACGGCCTTGGGCGGCGGCGCGTCGCTCTTGGCCACCGCGACCGCAGAGTGGGCCAGCGCCTCGCGCGTGTCGGCCTCGGTGCCGGCGTCGGCGACGGCGGGCGCGCCGGGCTGCATGGACAGGAGCGGGTCCACGGAGACGGGCAGCACCTCGTACTGGACCTCGATCAGATCCAGCGCCTCTTCGGCGATCGCCGGCTCGTCGGCGGCCACGGCGGCGACCGGCTGGCCGGCGAAGACGACGCGGTCGATCGCGAGAACGGCGTGCGCGCGCGTCGGCGCCTTCTTCTTCAGCTCGGGGATGTCGGCGGCGGTGAGGACGGCGCGGACGCCGGGCAGGGCCTTGGCCTTGCTCGTGTCGATCTTGACGATGCGGGCGTGGGCGTGGGGGCTGCGCAACAGCTTCGCGTGCAAGAGCCCGCGGCGCGGGAGATCGGCGACGTACTGGACCCGGCCGAGCACTTTCTCGGGGCCGTCCGGACGCGGAATCGAGAGCCCGACACCCTTCACATCGCGCGTCGTCTTCATCGTCATCGGCGTGAGCCTCCCGCGTCCGTGGCGGCCGCGACTTCCGTGATGGCTGTGAGCATCTTGGTGTAGCCGGTGCACCGGCAGAGGTTGCCGGCGATGCCGTAGCGGATTTCCTCCTCGGTCGGATGCGGGTTCTCGGCCAGCACCGCCGCGGCGGCCATGAGAACGCCGGGAATGCAGAACCCGCACTGCGCCACGCCGAGGCGGACAAAGGCCTCCTGCAAGGGGTGGAGCAAGTCCCACCGGCCCAGCCCCTCGATCGTGAGGACCTTGCGGCCCCGCGCCTGCATCGCGAGCATGAGACAGCTCGCCACCGGCTTGCCGTCGAGGTGGACCGTGCAGGCGCCGCAGTCGCCAGTCCCGCAGCCCTCCTTGGGCCCGGTCAGCCCCAGATCCTCGCGCAGCGAGTCGAGCAGCGTGTCGTACGGTCGCACGAGCACCTCGACCGCCTCGTCGTTGACCGTGCAGCTCAGAACCGATTTCGGCACGTCAGCACCCCTCTCGATGACTCATGCGCGGGCCCGCTCGAGCGCGATGGCGAGCGTCCGGCGCGTCAGGACCCGGACGAGATGACGACGGAAGTCCGCGGAGCCTCGCTGATCGCTGATGGGTTTCGCGGCCTCCACTGCCAGGCTCGCTGCCCGCTCGATCAGCTCGGGCGTCAGCGGTTGCCCCTCGAGCGCCTGCTCGGCGGCGGTCGCGCGCACGGGCGTCGGCGCCACGGCGGCGAGGGCGATCCGCGCCTTCCGGCACACGCCGTCGGAGAGCCAGACCTGCGACGCCACGCCGACCACGGCGATGTCGAGCTCGCGCCGCGGCGTGTGGCGCAGGTAGCTGCCGCCGCTCCGCGGACCCGGCGCCGGCACGACGAACTCCACGAGCAGCTCGTCGGCGGCGAGCACGGTCCGCCGGACATCCTGGAAGAAGGTCTCCACGGGGACGCGGCGCTGACCCCGGGGGCCGGCGATGACGGCCTCGGCGCCGAGTGCCAAGAGCGGCGGCGCCATGTCCGCGGACGGCGCGGCGTTGCACATGTTGCCGCCGAGGGTCGCGAGGTTCCGTATCTGCACCGAGCCGACGAGCGCGGCGCTGTCCGCCAGCGAGGCGTACGCGGAGCGGACGCCCGGGTGCAGCTCGAGCTCGCGCGCCGTCACCGACGCCCCGACGCGCAGGCCACCGTTGACCTTCAGGGCGCGGAGCTCGGGGATGCCGGAGAGGTCGATGACGAAGCGCGGATGAAGGAGCCCGATCTTCATCTGCGGAACGAGATCGGTCCCGCCCGCGATGACCTTCGCCTCCGGACCGCGCTCGGCGAGAATGCGGAGACAATCCTTCACGCTTCCGGGCACGGCAAGCTCGAAACGACGCACGCGAATCTCCTTGCTCAGCGAAACCGGGGCATGACTTCCCGGGCGAACAGTTCCATCGAGCGGCGGATGCGGTGCTGGGGCAGACCGCCGAAGTTCATCCAGCAGAGCACCTCGCCCACGCCGAGCCGCTGCAGCTGGCCGATCCGCTCGGCGACCGTGTCGGGCGAGCCGAAGGCGACCGTTTCGGTTACGAGCTGTTCCCACGTGATCTTGCCGAGCCGCTCCGCCATGGTCCGGAACCCGGGCTGGAGCAGCGGGTGCACGTCCTCGATCCGGTCCGGGACCAGGAAGCGGCGCAGCGACTCCTGGTACCACATCTCCGCGTCCTTCGTCTCGGCGAGCGCCTCGGCATCGGTCTCCGCGACATAGATGTGGCGCGAGACGCCCCAGCGGGCGAGCAGCGCGCTGGTCTCCGCCTCGGTCCGGCCCGCCTTCTGGCACGCCTTGACGTACGTGTCGCGCTGTCCGACGAGCTGGTCGACCGGACCGCGCAGGATCGAGTTGAGCATCGGCAGCCCGCGGAGCGCCGTCGCCTCGATCGTGTCCGGGCTCGTGCAGACGACGTAGAGCGGCGGATGCGGCTGCTGGATCGGCTTCGGGATCACCCGCACCTCGGGGATCGTGTAGTACCTCCCCTCGAAGGAGAAGCGCTCCTGCGTCCACGCGCGCGTCATGATCGCGAGGGTCTCCTCGAACCGCTCACGGTTCTCGATCTGGGGGATCCGGTAACCGGCGAACTCGACGGGCCGGTTACCGCGACCCACGCCGACGTCGAGACGGCCGCCGCTGAGGATGTCCACCATCGCGAGCTCCTCGGCGAGCCGGATCGGATCGTGGAAGGGCAGGATCGCGGCGGCCAGGCCGATCCGCACCCGCCGGGTCCGCATCGCGACGGCCGCCGCCAGCACGGCCGGCGAGACCGAGAGACCGTACTCGATGAAGTGATGCTCGGTCAGCCAGATGCTGTCGAAGCCGAGCTCCTCCGTCCACGACATCTGCTCGATGTCGCGCTGGAAGACTTCGGCGTGGGTGAGCGACGGCGGAGCCTGGAGGAAGTAGTAGGTCCCGAAGCGCATTTCTCTCGGAGGAGACTGTATCATGTCCGCCATGCGACTCGGCGTGACGTTGCCGCATCACGCCCCCGACGGGGGCCCGCTGAACCGCGACGTGCTGATCGACGGCGCGCGGCTGATCGAGCGGACGGGATTCGACAGCCTCTGGTGCTTCGACGCGATCGGCCGCGGCTTCATCCTGCCCGACCCGCTCATCGCCGTCTCGGTCGCCGCGTCGGCGACCGAGCGCATGAGCGTCGGGACGTGCATCCTCCAGGTGCCGCTCCGCCGGCCGGTCGAGCTCGCGCATCGGATCCTCACCGCCTCCCTCGTGTGCGGCGATCGCCTGCTCCTGGGCGTCGGCGCGGGATCCACCAAGACGGACTTCGACGCTCTGGGGCTCGACTACGGACGCCGCATGCAGGAGCTCGACGACGCGCTCGCCGTCATGCGACGCCTCTGGAGCGGCGAGCAGGTCGGCGCGGCCAACCTCACGCCCTGGCCCGCGACCGTCGGCGGCCCCAAGCTCCTGATCGGGAGCTGGAGCGGGAAACGATGGATCCCGCGCGCCGCGAAGGAGTTCGACGGCTGGATCGCGTCGGCGGCGAAGACGAGCTTCGCGACGCTCGCGGACGGCATCCAGCGTTATCGGGCCGAGGGTGGATCGCGCGCGATCGTGACGAACATCGCGGTCGATCTGGACGAGCCCACGACACCGCTCGGGGACGACGGGCCGTTTCATCTCCGCTGCGGCCCGGCGGCCGCCGCCGAGCGGCTCCGGCGGCTCGCCGACCTCGGCTTCGACGACGCGATCCTCGTCCGGAGAAGCCACACGGAGGCTCGGCTCGCCGCGATGCGCTCGCTCCTGCCGGCGTGAAGCTCGGCGTCTATCTCAACGCGCAGCACCCGGCCGGCGACGACCCCGCCCGTCGCTTCGCCGAGACCGTGGAGCAGGTGCGGCTGATCAAGGCGCTCGGCTTCGACTCCATCTGGGGTGGCGAGCATCACGTCACGCCGGGCTTCCACTACTTCCCGCTCCTGCCGATGCTCCAGCGAGTCGCGCCCGAGGCCGAGGGGCTCTCCGTCGGCACGAATCTGATCTTGTTACCGCTGCACAATCCGGTCGAGCTGGCCGAGGTCACCGCGTTCCTCGACGTGATCACGGGCGGGCGCTTCATGCTCGGTGTCGGGCTCGGCTACCGGCCCGAAGAATTCGCGATCTTCGGCGTGCCGATGCGCGAGCGCGTCAGCCGGCTCACCGAAGGCGTCGAGATCATCCGGCGACTCTGGACCGAAGACCGGGTCACGCACCACGGGCGCCACTGGCAGCTCGACGACGTGAGCATCCGGCCCCGGCCGCTCCAGGAGCCGCGACCGCCGATCCTCGTCGGCTCGCAGGTGGCCGCGGGCATCGCGCGCGCGGCGCGCATCGCCGACGGCTGGCTCGTGGTGCCGATTCCGACGGTGGATGAGTTCGCCGCGCAGATGGCGGCGTACGCCGCGGCCCGAGCCGCGGCGGGACTCCCGCCGAGCCCGCACGTCTGTCGGATCATCGAGGTCGCGTGCGCGCCCGACGAGGAGACGGCGCTCCGCCGCGCGGCTCCGTTCCTGCTGCAGAAGTACGCAGCGTACTTCTCGTGGGGGCTCCCCGGCATCGAGCTCGACCCGGGCGCCAAGCCGGAGGAGCAGCTGCGGCGGCTCGCGCGCGACCGGTTCGCCGTCGGGTCACCCTCGCAGGTCACCGAAGCTTTGCTCCGCCAGCATCGCGCCGGAGTCACGCACGCCACGATGCGCGTCGCCTGGCCGGGCATGAGGCAGGACGACATCCTCGCCGGCATCGAGCTGCTCGGGCGCACGGTGCTCCCGGAGGTCCGGCGTCTCGCGCGATGAATGATCTCGGCGCGCGACCCGCGCGCTCCGAAGACGCGGCCGCCATCGCGGCGATCTACAACGGGGGCATCGCGGACCGCATCGCCACGTTCGAGACCGAGCCGCGGACCACGGCGCAGATCGCCGCGCTCGATAAAAAAGGTGGGGGGCCACGAAATGGCCCCCCATACCCCCATACCCCCCAGCGCTCGGAGGCGCCCCGGCATAGCCGTGGCGCCCCTCGATACCCTTAACGGATAGCTTTGCCGAAGACCGGGTTGTCGGTCTTGTCGACGAGCGACTCCTCCCCCTCGGTCGGCAGCTGCTCCGCGTAGTTCTGCGCGGCGTCGATGTCCTCGGCCCACACTTCCCGCGGCAGCTCGTACAGCACCTCGATGCCGTGGCCGTCGGGATCGGAGATGTAGACGCTGTGGGTCATCCCGTGGTTCACGCGCCGGTGGAAGACGACGCCCTTTTCCTTCAGGAACGCGAGCTGCTTGAGCCAGGACTCCCGGTCCGGCCAGGCGATCGCCACGTGGTTGAGCCCGACCTCGCGCCGCATCAGGCTCCACGTCTCGCGGGAGCCGCCGTTGCCGTCGGCCTGCTTCACCTCGCAGAGCGCCAGGTCGTGATGGGTCACGTCACCCTTCTGATCGAGGCCGCTGTAGAAGCGCATCTTCGGCCGCACCCGGTCCGGCGTGGACTTGAGCGCGGCCACGCACCGGAAGCCGATGATCTCGGTCCAGAACCGGTGCGACACCTCGATGTCCTTCACGTTGAGGACGATGTGGTTGATGCCGCGCGGCGTCACGGGCGTTTCATCCTTGGCCATGGCTCAAGCCTTTCCCAGGAAGAGGTTGACGTCCCTCGGGTTGATGAGATCGGGCACGGTCCATCCGTCGAGATCGTACTCCTCCATGCACCGTTCCGCGAATGCTTTGAAGCGCCGGGCGTCGCCGCTCGCCTGCGCCATCTGCCACGTGAGGAACCGGATCGTCTCGGGCGCGCCCGCGTAGTTGCGCTCGTACAGCTCGTGCCGGCCGCCGAACTCGGTGCCCAGCGCGTCCCAGAGGAGCTTCATGAGCTTGGTGCGCTCCACCGCGTCGGAGCCGTCGGAGCCGCGTAGATACTTGTCCAGGTACGGCCGGAGCTCCGGGGCCTGGAAGTCGGCCGCGTGCGAGTTCAGATAGATGAGAGCGCTCCCGAGGATACTCTCGGCGATCTCCTTCACGCGCGGATAGGCGACCGTCGCGAACAGCCGATAGGCCTGCGCGTACCCCGGGTTCGGCAGCACCGTGGCGCCCACCCAGGGGACCGGGGTCCGCGCCATCGAATCGGTCAGGCTCCAGAAGAGGTTGCGCCAGGCGATCACCTCGCCGATCGACGCCTGCACGTTGCGGTTCTCGGCGGACCCGACAGCCTCCGCCGCCTTCAGCAAGAGACCGGTGATGAAGTCGAGCTTGACGGCCAGGCGCACGCAGCCGTGGAGCATCGCGCGCGGGAAGAAGCCCGAGTGCTCGAAGAACGTGTTGGACTTCTGCACGTCCTCGTACACGAAGACGTTCTCCCACGGCACCAGGGCGTGGTCGAGCACGAGGATGGCGTCGTTCTCGTCCATGCGGCTACTGAGGGGATAGTCGAAGGGGCTGCCCATCACCTCCGCGGCCATGGCGTAGGACGGGCGACAGATCAGCTTCACCCCGGGCGTGTTCATCGTCACGATGAAGATCGGCGCGAACTCCTTGCTCTTCGTCGGCGTGGTGGCGGGGTGCGCGATGAAATTGGCGTGGGTGAGCGCGGAGCCCGTGGCCACGACCTTGGCGCCGCTCACGATCAGGCCGGCGTCGGTCTCCTTCTCCACGTGTACG
>Ga0137381_10004363_pt1 | contig 10229 bp, 7 predicted proteins | sample SagtaG_16_FD_104808 | JGI IMG/M metagenome (GOLD analysis project Ga0137381, IMG submission 104808) | Vadose zone soil microbial communities from Sagehorn Ranch, Mendocino, California, USA - Sage2_L_115_16 metaG | ecosystem: Environmental > Terrestrial > Soil > Vadose zone | place: USA... | reverse complement strand
GCAACGGGACAAATTCTCGACACATTTGCCGCGGCGCACCAACGGCTCCGCGTTGTGCACGTGGACCGGCTGCCCGAAGGCTGGCTGGGCAAGCCGCATGGACTCGAGAAAGCCTACGAAGCTTCGTCGGGCGAGTGGCTGCTGTTCACAGACGCGGATGTGCGCTTCAAGCCCGATGTGTTGCGCCGCGCGATTTCGCTCGAGAAAGCGCACAACCTGGACCATCTGACCCTGTTGGGCGACGTGGAGATGGTGGGATTCTGGGAGGCGGTGCTTGTCACTTTCTTCGGACTGGGCTTTCACCTGGGAGCGGACCCATCGCAAGCCGCCAATCCGCGATCCTCCCGCTACGTGGGAGTCGGAGCATTTCAATTGGTGCGCCGTTCGGCCTACGAAGCAAGCGGAACGCACCGGCGGCTGGCGATGGAGGTGGTCGACGACATGAAACTGGGGAAAATCGTAAAGCAAGCGGGCTTTCGCTCCGGTTGCGCGGTGGCGCAGGATTTTGTCGCGGTGCGCTGGCACGCGGGAGTGGGCAATCTGGTCCGCGGAGTGACCAAAAACTTCTTTGCTGGCGCAGGCTACGACCTGAGGCTCGTGGCCTTCGAAGTGGCCGTGTTGTTGATGACGGATATTCTGCCGTTTGCGGGTGTGTTTTTCGGGCACGGGTGGATTTTCGGATCGAGCGCGATTGCCGTCGCGATTGCACTCGGTTTCCACGCCGGCGTGGCGTGGGTCATGCGCGTGTCGCCGCTGTACGCGCTGACGCATCCTTTGGGGGCCCTGCTGTTCTGTTACATGCTGCTGCGATCGACGGTGGTGACGCTGTGGCAGGGCGGGATCGTGTGGCGAGATACGTTTTATCCGCTGGACGTTTTGAAACGAGGGGCGGTGTAGCTTGCCGGACGATCGATCGCATACCGAACCAGGCGCACGCCGTCTTTCTCAAATTCGCATTCCGCTTTGAGACCGAGTTTCTCCATGATTCGAACGGAAGCGGTATTCGCCGGCCTGGCTATGGAGACAATGCGATCCAGGCCCGCGGCGCGTTCAAACGCATCCCGCAGGGCAACCCGGGCCGCCTCCGTCGCGAGGCCACGCCCCCAATACCGGCGTGCAAGCCACCAGCCAATCTCTGCCTCAAGCTCGTCGCCCCAGAATCCCACACCACAGAAACCGATCATTTCCTCGGTGGGTTTTACCAGCAATTTCCACCTGCAGAAGCCACGAGCGAGAAAAAGTTCCATCTGACGGTTCACAAACAACTGGATGCGCTCGTCGGTCCAAGGCACCCCGCCGGTGATGTAACGCATGACTTCCGCGTCGGTAGCGATCGGACGTAAGGCGATCCAGTCCGAGGATTGCCAGGTACTGAGCACCAGCCGATCGGTCTTGAAAATCATGACGATACCGGGCGGTTAGGACTCCGCCATTCGGGAACTCTGTTCGACCGGATCGGACCCCGAGTCCGATTGGCGAGAGAAGAGCCCAGCCATGTCCTTTTGCTTGAGGGAACGGATGCGGTCGCGGAGTTGGGCGGCGCGTTCGAATTCGAATTTCTTGGCGGCTTCGCGCATTTGCTTTTCGAGCTGCTGGAGCAATTGGGCGAGTTGCTGTTCGTTCTTGATGCCTGCGGCGGCGGCGTCGAGGGTGGTGTCGTCGACGGGCACGGAGACGTAATCGGCTTCGACGATGCGCGCCAGCTCCATATCCACGGACTTCACGATGGACATAGGCGTGATGTTATTTTCTTTGTTGAAGGCCACTTGCTTAGCGCGGCGGCGGTTGGTCTCGTCGATGGCCTGATTCATCGAGTCGGTGCGGCGGTCGGCATAAAGAATGGCGCGGCCTTCGATGTGACGCGCGCAGCGGCCAATCGTTTGAATCAGCGAAGTGGCGCTGCGAAGATAGCCCTCCTTATCGGCGTCGAGAATCGCGACGAGAGAAACTTCCGGCAAGTCCAAACCTTCGCGCAGCAGGTTGATTCCGATGAGCACGTCAAATTCACCGCGGCGCAAATCGCGCAAAATCTTGATGCGATCGAGCGTTTCGACTTCCGAATGCAAGTAGCGGCAGCGAACGCCGATTTCGGTGAAATATTCGGACAGGTCTTCGGCCATGCGCTTGGTCAGCGTGGTGACCAGCACGCGCTCGTTTTTCTCGGCGCGAGCACGGATTTCTTCGAGCAGGTCGTCCACCTGGCCTTTGACGGCACGAATTTCGACTTCCGGATCCACCAGCCCGGTGGGGCGAATCACCTGTTCGACGACCATGCCGCCCGCGCGGGTGAGTTCGTAAGGACCGGGCGTGGCAGACACATAGATGACCTGATTCAGGCGATGCTCGAATTCCTCGAAGGTAAGCGGACGGTTGTCTAGCGCTGATGGCATGCGAAAGCCGTAATCGACCAATGTCTGTTTGCGCGAACGATCGCCATGGAACATCCCGCGCACCTGCGGAACGGTTTGGTGGGATTCGTCAATGAACATCAGGTAGTCCTGGGGCACGTAATCGAGCAGGGTGGGCGGAGCCTCGCCGGGCAAGCGGCCGCTGAGATGGCGCGAATAGTTTTCGATGCCGTGGCAGTAGCCGATGGTGCGCATCATTTCGATGTCGAACAGAGTGCGCTGCGCGACACGCTGAGCTTCAACAAATTTTCCCTGCTTCTCGAGCTCTCTCTTCCACCACTCGAGCTCTTCTTGAATGCCCACGATGGCGCGGTCGCGCTGGTCCTGGGGCATGACGTAATGGGTTTTCGGGTAGATGGGGACGCGCGACAAGTCTTCGTTGCCGGCGCGGACTTCGCCGGTGAGCGGGTCGATCTGACGCAGCGTGTCGATTTGGTCGCCCCACATTTCGATGCGATAGGCGTGATCTTCATACGTGGGATAAATCTCGATCATGTCGCCGCGAACGCGGAAGGTACCGCGGCGCAAGTCTTCGCTGCGCTCGTACTGGATGTCGACGAGGCGGCGCAGGAGAGCTTCGCGCGAAGTCTGGTGGCCCTTTTCGAGCATGACCAGCATGCCATAGTAAGCTTCCGGCGAACCGAGGCCGTAGATGCAGGAGACCGAAGCGACAATGATGACGTCACGGCGCTCGAAGAGCGAACGCGTGGCGCTCATGCGCAGCTTGTCAAGCTCATCGTTGATAGTTGCTTCTTTATCGATATAAAGATCTGCCGACGGGACATAGGCTTCGGGCTGGTAATAATCGTAGTAGCTGACGAAATACTCGACGGCGTTTTCCGGAAAAAACGCTTTGAACTCGTGATAGAGCTGTGCCGCCAGCGTTTTGTTGTGGGCGAGAACCAGTGAGGGGCGATTGAACTGCTCCATGAGCTTGGCCATCGTAAAGGTCTTGCCGGAACCGGTGACGCCGAGAAGTACCTGATGCTTGTCGCCGGATGCGACGCCGGAGGAAAGCTGGTCGATGGCGGCAGGCTGATCGCCGCGAGGCTGGTAGTTGCTGTGCAGCTCGAATTTCATCGAGAGGGTCTCCTGCCGGTTTTGCCAGGCATGGCAGAAACTTTCATTATACTCCGTCATGCAAGCCCGGGGATTTTCTGACGAGGCGCGGCACGCTCCCTTAGCGCTGCGGCGGCCCCGGAGCTTCGGTGAGCAGCAAAACCTCGAGATCACTCTTGGCTTCAACGTGGTAATGCACGCCGTTGGAGCCGTCAGCCTTGGCAACGACAACGTCCATTTGCTGGGAGGCGTTTTCGGTGGCGCGCACGACAAGGCCGCTGGTGAGCGAAATGTAGGTGATCACTTCGTTCGAACCTTTGGCGGTGCCCATGGTTTTCAGCTGGTGGAGTTTGAAGGCTTCGGGCGTGGCGTCCTTGGGAGAAGATTTTTGCACCAGCTTGGCGCTGGTGAACAACACCGCGCAATGGTCCATCGGACCGTTCGAGAAAGTAGCTTCTCCGGTGCTGGAAAGCTGCGCGGGGCGGCAAGGCTCGTCGCGGACGTAATAAGAATCACGCGTCCAGCTGAGCGCGGCGATCGGAGAAGTGGCCGGCTCGGGTTGCTCGACCTTCCATTTATCTCCGATTTTCGCGCGCGACGAAGGAATGGCCCAGGCTACGGCAAACCGCGCCAGCCACTCTTTCCAGATCTGCTGTTGCTCGGGAGTAAGACCGTCGAGGCCGGTGATTTTTTCCGCAAGTCCTTCTGCCGAGATGGTGAATTCGACGGGATTCCCTTCCGGCGAGAGGGGCGAGGCTTCGAACTTGGATTTCTCACCCGCCGGCTTTGCCGGGACGCCAAAATTATCGTTGAGGAATTGGCCCCGCGCGCGCATCGCGAATCTGTCGCCGGCTGGCTGCAAATGCAAAACCTCAATGCGGAGCAAACCCTGGGTGTCTGTCTGCGCAGCCGTCGGGGCCAGAGCGAGAGCAACATTGCTCTCGGTCTTGACGTTTTTCGAGCTTTGGCAGCGGATGAGATAGGTGAGAGTTTGTCCGGCGTGCAGCTGGGGAAGGAGACTCGTACGCTGCTCCCGCGAGGGGGCGGAGGAAGCCACAGAAAGCAGCAGGCTCGTGAAAAGGAGAACGGTGCGCTTCATCGGACACCAGATCGAGGATACCGCGAAAAAGCCCGCTGCGGAGCCAGTTCGGAAACGAATTCTACTCTTCCACCGCTTTTGAGCGGGTGCACGGCTTCTGCGCTCTTGTGTTCGCTCAGAGGGTAAAGGCAAGCAAGGCAGCCGCCAGCGCAGCACGCTTCATCCTGATCCTCCGGTAGTTCTAATGACTCTCGCAGACGGCAAAGAAAGCGAGTATGCAAAAGCTCAATTCACGACTTGGGGTTGTGGAGTACTCTCCACCGTCAGACGGAGATCGGCGAGCGGCCCGGAGATTTTCAGGACATGCCTTTTTGCGGAAGCCTTTTTGGGTGTTGCTCTGGCCGGTTCCCGGGGCTGCATGGAGACACTCAAGTCCGCGTCCGAGCCAAAGCTCAGCGTACCTTGCACCGAAGTTTGCTCAAGGGCGGCATTCAGTTGCAGCCATTGCAACACGATGCCGCGATTGCGGATCAGAAAGGCGCATTCGCCCGCGGGCCATCGGGAAGTCCCCGAGTGTTCAGCGCCGTCTGCAATGCTGGCCGGCAAATCCAACCCGTTGAGCTCGACCTGTTTCAGATTCACGAAGCCGCTTCCGTCCAGACTCCGGAGCAACTCTTCGCGTCCAACTCCTGCGGTCTTCAATTGCAGGTTTCCCGAACCGGCGCCGCTCAAACGGTCCGCCAGCCGCTCCGTTCCCGGCAATTTCGCAAGATTGACTTGTTCGAGGTCGGCTCTGATTTCGTAGCTCGGGCGTGGCAAGAAGCTGGCGCTGATCTTTGCCCGGACCCGCCCCCCGGCCCATTCGGCCCCGGAGTTCCGCACCTCCATCTTCAAATCCCGCAGCGAGCCCTGGGCCACAACATTCTCCAGTTTCAGCTTTTCAACGGTCAAGCGAGCAATGCGAAGGCGTCCCTCGGCGTCGACGCGCCGCAGCAGTTCGCTGGCGGGCGTCGCGGGAGTAACTTCTCCCAAAAAGGAATGCAGCAGCCGCTCGAGCCAGTTCGGGCGCGCGCGCGGCCCCACCCAGCGATCCAGCTCAGCGGCATTCAAATGGTCCACGTTCAAATCGAATTTCCAGTGTGCGGCAGTATCTTTATCGGTCTTGGGCTCTTCTTCTATCTCTCCCACCCAATTCCCGCCGAAGCCTGCGACCCTCAGCAGGCGGGCCGCGCGCCGCCCTTCGTTCCAGCCCAAGCTCGCTTCCGCTAGACTCAGCGGCTGGTTCAAGCCCGCAACCGTCAGCGATCCTTCGTTTACCGAGACTGACCCGTTCCAGCGCCCGTGGAAGGGCTCCTTCCATCTCCACTGGGTCACCGCGCTGGCCTCACCCGTAAGTTCCCAGCCGTGATTGACCGGCCGCCCCAGAGAAGCCGCAAGCTTCAGAAAATCTTCGACCTTGGAAATATTTCCCTCGATGCCGATGCTTCCGGAGCCCGTCTTCAAATCCTGCGTAAACGTCAGATCCGCGGCATTCTCCATTGCCGGCGCGGCGCGGCGCAGCTTTGGTGCGATGACTTCGCGAGGAGCACCGCCGAGTGCGACTCGCACAGGGCCGATCACCATGCGCGACCGCTCGCGTCCGCCGTTGACACGGCCGATTCGTACGGGCTCGACAAATCCCGGAACCTTGACCGTGCCACCGTTGCTCGAGAGCGCCGCAGATTGGATGGAGAGCGGCCAGCCATGCAGAATCATGCCACCGGTAAAATATTGGTCGGCGATGATACCTTCGGCGACGTCGGGATGGAAGGCGCGATACCAAGCCAGCAAGTCCGAAGCCTGAACGCCCATCGAGTCCAGGCGCAATTCCATGGGCGTTGCGCTTTCCGAGGCGTAGCGGAACTTTCCGCGCAAGTTCGAGCGTAATCCTTCCACCGCGAATTGATCGGCGAGAATAGTCCCCGTTCCGACGTTCCATCGCCCGCTGACGTCCACATCCAACCCGGGATTATCGGCCCGCTCGCTCAAATCCCAGCGGTGAATTCGACTCGCGCGAGCCTCGACGGAATAGGTCCAATCGCCCGGGCCATCATCCGTAGACGCAGTGCTCTTCGCCGTGGCGTACAAAGTAAACAGACCGCGGACGCCGTAATCCTGACCATGGTGAAGGCGGAAGACATCGGCGAGGGAAGCTTCGCCCCAGCGCAAGGTGATTTCCGCAGGCTGTAAGCGAGTGGAGGTCCCCGCCAGGTCCCCGTGGACGCGAATAATTCCCGTCGATTGCAGGAGAACGCCGCTGCGCCATGGCTGGGCTTCGAGTTGAAGCTCCCAGCGGCCAGGAGAGACTTGTTCGACGCTGCCGGCAACTCCGGTGAAGGCGAACGGAAGTTTCTCCTGTTGATTCTTGAAATCGATACGCCCTTCGTAGAATTTGATTTTTTGAAGGTGATTCACGGGAGGGACCGGCGAGGGCGGCCCATAAATCCGCAGTCCTTGCGTGGAAGTGTTCTTCGCCGGAGGAAGCCAGCCCTCAAGGTTCCATCGCCCTGCAAAGGTGCGCACCAAAATGAGGCTTGGCCTGCTGAAAGACAAGGTGCCAAATTCAAAATGGCCGCCGAGCAGGCCCTTCCACCGCAACCCGGCGCTCAGATGCTCGGCACGAAGGAAATACTCGTAGCCGAATGCGGGGTCTTCGCCCACGGTAACTCCGTCGGCGTAGAGTTGCAGGTTTGGGAAAATGCGAGCATCAAAACTGCGTACCTCAACGGGCCGTCCAAAGGCCCGTTCGAGACGTGCGGTGAGATAGGTGTGCACGCGATGCGTCCGCACCAGGAAGGACATGGCCATCTGTAAGGCAACAACCGCCAACACGATGGCGAGGCCCGACTTCCACCATTTTCTGAGCTTGCTCATGCCGTTCGGAAGTTTAAGGAACTCTAGCCCAAAAAGGTAGCGCCCGACGAGGACGAACGCTAGTCCCTCGCTAATGCACGGTATGAAGCATACGGCTCCATCGCGTGCGCGAAGGCAGGTGCGCGAGTGTATCGAATACCCCTACCAGCCTCGACCAGAACGTGCTTTCCCCGGTGTAGTCGTTGCTCTTAGCTTCGACCGACCAATAGATCAAGAAAGGCCGCCCCATAATGGCGTCGCGGTCCACGAAGCCCCAGAAGCGGCTGTCCCAGCTCTGATCGCGATTATCCCCCATTGCGAAATACTTCCCGGCCGGCACAACAATTTCTATGCCCTTCACAAACTTTCTCATTTCCTGCGCCCACTCCGGCTGAAGTTGCGACGCAATCATCTGGCTTGGGGTCGGAGGAAAGTTGTAGTTCAACGGGTCATAACGGGCCGAAGGATCGTGGACGACGTAGGGCTCGTTAAGCATCTTGCCGTTGACGTAGACCGCCTGGTCCACCACCTTCACACGGTCGCCCGGCAAGCCAATCACACGTTTCACAAAATGCTGGTGTTCCTGATAAGGGAACTTGAAAACGATGATGTCGCCGCGCTGGAGCGGGCGATACGGCAGGAATTTGTCATACCAGGCGCCGGTGCCGCCAAAAATAAACTTGTTGACCAACAGGTGGTCCCCGATCAGCAGCGTCCCTTCCATAGATGCCGACGGAATCTTGAAGGCCTGCACAATGAAGGTCGTGCCGAACAGAGCCAGAATCACGGTAACCAGCAGCGACTCCAGATACTCGGAAAGAGTGGTCTCTTCCCGGCGTTCCCGGCGCTTTTCTGGCTTAGCCACCGGTGTTTGTTCCTGGACTGGGGCCAGTGTTTGCTCAGGCATTCCTGCTTAGCCTTTCACTCCTGTCCGCTCGAGTTGTTCCAGCGCGCTGCGAGCCGCCCGCTGCTCCGCCTCTTTTTTCGTGCTGCCCTCGCCCCTCGCCAGGCATTCCCCGTTAATCCAAACTTCGATCTGGAAAGTCTTTTGATGATCCGGCCCGCTCTCTCCCGCCAGGCGATACTCTGCCGGCGCTTGCCCTCGCCCTTGCAGAAATTCTTGCAGCGCCGATTTGCGGTCTGATTCCGCGATGCGCTCACCGCGTCCCTCAAGTGCCTGCTCGAACAGGACCCGCTGCAACAATTCCCTGGCGGCGCTGAGCCCGGAATCGAGATAGACAGCCGCCACCACAGCTTCGAAGGCATCGGCGAGCAGCGTTTGCTTTTCACGCCCCCCGGTTTTCTCTTCCCCGCGTCCCAAGCGGAGGTGCTCTCCAAGGTGCAAGCGCCGGGCTGCCGACTCGAGCGAACTTGCGTTTACGATGCGCGCCCGGCTCTTGGAAAGCTGGCCCTCGGACCAGTCCGGAAAAGCGGCGAGGAGATACTCGCTGGCAAGCAGTTCGAGGACCGCGTCCCCAAGAAATTCCAGCCGTTCGTTATCCGACAGATGTGTGGAATCTCCCGGCGCATCCGCACTGGCTCCGCGCAACTCAGGGATCGCCGAACTGTGGGTCAAAGCTCGATCGAGCAGCCCTCGATTCGAGAACTTGTGACCGAGGCGTTCCTCCAACGCCGCTTCGGGATTCCGCATCACTTCGTGCATAATTCGGGCACGCTGCCTGCCCTGCTTACTTTGGCGCGCTCAGCTCCGTAGAACTTTTCTTCTTGGTGTCGTCAGCCTGCGCTTTGCAAACCGGCTGCATCTGGCCCGGCGAGGAAGCACACTTGTTGAACGCGGTGATGGCGTCGTCGAAATGCGAGGTGTTCTTGTTGGCCACCCCCAGCAGGTAGTAGTTGACCGGGTCGGGGTTCGGGTCCACTTTCACCGCTTCATCGAGCTCGGTGATGGCCTCCGCATTCTTTCCCCGCCGAATGTAGACCAGTCCCAGACCGCTGTGGGCCATGGCCAAGTCTTGATTTTTCGCCGCAGCAAACGTTTCATCCGTCATGTTCGCCGGCTTGGGAAGCGTAGGAGCGATCTCGATCGCCTGCTTTGAATACTGTTCCGCCTTCGCGAGCAACTGGGCCGCTTCTGCCGCCGGAGTGCTCGCATTGATTCTGCGCGGAAGCGTCTGGGCCATGAGCGCGAGTGTGGAGACGTCATTGGGCACGAGCGCAATTTCCTTTTCTCCGTATTCCTGCATTTTCTGCACTTGGTTCTCTTGCAAGTAAGCAAAAGCCAACGGGGCGTACACACCGGACTTGTAGCGCGTTTCGGGGTATTTCTGGAGAAAAGCCTCGCCCGACTGGATCTTCTGTTTTGCGTCACTCATCGGCACAGCTTGGAACGCCTTGAACGCCGCATCTTCTTCGGCGTTCACCGGAGGCGGCGCGCTGTCCAAAGACAGCGGGGCGACGTCCGGCGTCTTGGACTTGTCGGTAGACTGGGCCGGCGGCTGGCTCTGGCCGCCCTGGCCGCTCTGGGAGCCCTGGCTCCCCTGTGCCACAGCCAGGCCGCAAGAGCCGATCAAGAATCCGGTCAGGGTCAGCGCTTCCAACCAAAGATTCGATTTCCTTCTCATACCATTTCTCCTATTCGGTCCGTTCCCTACCCGCTTAAGGGTATCACTTGACAGTCGCAAACCTACCCCGGGGACACCTTCCTGGCCGGTGATCAAGCTCTTTGCCTTCGCTACGCTTCCTTTGCAGGCGTATGGCAGGTTCCCGGGAAATTCAACGCACTTCGTCAATCGCCCGCTTTGCATACCTTTCCGCTTTGTCTGCCGGAAGAGGAGCCACTTTGCGCAAGGCAAGCTGTTCCCCCGCAAAGT
>Ga0137381_10004360_pt1 | contig 10234 bp, 6 predicted proteins | sample SagtaG_16_FD_104808 | JGI IMG/M metagenome (GOLD analysis project Ga0137381, IMG submission 104808) | Vadose zone soil microbial communities from Sagehorn Ranch, Mendocino, California, USA - Sage2_L_115_16 metaG | ecosystem: Environmental > Terrestrial > Soil > Vadose zone | place: USA... | reverse complement strand
TGATGCGGTGGATCGTGCGGACCGTGCCGGGCGGTGGCCTGCTGCGGGACGCGCAGAAGTGGCTGATGCCCTACACCTTGCTCGTCGTGCTACTGCTCGGCGCGGCAATCGCGCGCCTGGCGGCCTTCGCGGCCTGGCGGGTTGCCGTCGCGGCGGTCGCGGTGGCCGGCCCACTCGTTCTCCTGCCGGACGCGACGCGCACGGTCCACCCGACCGTGCAGCCGGTGCATTACCCGGCCGACTGGGCATGGGCACGCCGCACGGTCGGCCATGGCGGCGACGTCGCCGTGTTGCCGTTCCAGTCCTACCGGCAGTTCCGCTGGACCGGCGGGCGGACCGTACTCGATCCGGCTCCGCGACTGATCCCGGGCGAGGTGGTCGTCTCCGACCGGCTGGCCGTCTCAGGCCGGGTGCTGCGTGGCGAGGACGACCGTGTGCGCGAGGTGGCCGCCGCGCTCGGCGCCGGTGCGGCCCTGCCGCGGGAGCTGGCGGCCGCCGGGGTCGGCTGGGTCCTCGTCGAGCACGGCACGCCGGGCAGTGTGCCCGACCTCGCCGGATTGACGCAGGTTCGCGCCGGCGCCGATCTCATGCTGTACCGAGTGCCGGGGCGCGTCCCGCGAGCCGGACCGTCGGCAGCGCAGATCACGGTCGTGCTGGCAGGTGACTCCGTCGGGATAGTGATGGTGATCCTTGCTGCCGCGGCACGGTTGCTCGATCGGCGTAAGCAGTTGGTAGGGTGCAGCTACTAGTGCACTCGGGGGTGCTCGGTGGGCAAGATCATTTCGGTGGTCGTCTCGGCCATCATCGGCGGCGCGCTCGCCGTCGGCGCCTCCTGGGGCATCCTGTCCTCAGCGACGAAGGCACCTAGCCACAACCCGGCCAACAGCCAGATCGTCGACTACGGCAAGCGCTGATCGATCCCGAGCGCCTCGCTGAAGAGTCTGGCCGAGGTGGCCCAGTCGAAGACGCTCGCCCGGTCTCGTGCGGCGCGTCCCATCCGATCGCGTAACTCGGCGTCGGTGAGCAACTCGTCGGCCGCCTTCGTCATCGCGTCCAGGTCTTCAACCAGTTGGCCGGTACAGCCGTCGATGATCGACTCGCACACTCCGCCGGCCGAACCGTAGGCGATGGCGGGCACCCCTCGCGCGGCTGCCTCCATGATCGCGATACCCCAGCCCTCCTTCGCCGACGGCACGAGCAGCACCCACGAATCGTCCAGCAGTCGGCCGCGCTCGGCCTCGCCGACGTGTCCGTGAAATCGGACGATGTCGGAGATCCCGAGTTCGTGCGCACGCACCTCGAGCTGCACACGCCACCACCCGTCGCCGACGATGTCCACGCGCAGGTCAGGCATTGAGCGGTGCAGCCGCGCGGCGACCTCGAGGGCATGCTCGACCTGCTTGTGCGGCACGAGCCGACCGAGCACGCAGATCGTCGGCACGCGGCTACGCGGCTGCGTCTGCACCGGGTGCGGTATGTCGATCCCGTTGTGCACCACCTGCACTCGATCCGGAGCTATGCCCAAGATCGCGAGGTCAGCACGACTGGACTCCGAGACGGTCACGTATTGTCCGCGATAGACGAGCGGCGCGGCCCGCGACTCCAGCCACCACCCCAGACGCCCACGCCAGCCGGGATAGATGATCTGCCACTGCTCGCGATGCACGTGATGTACGAGTGTCACGATGCCGCGCCGGCGCACCAGTGGCGAGAAGAACGGCACCCCGTTCTGGACGTCGATGATGATGTCGGCGCGGCGTCCGAACCTGCTGAGCAGAAACGCCAGACCGTGCAGGTACACCGTCAACCTGCCGCCACGCCTGCGGAAACGGACACCTGCGACGATCTCGTCTCGGGGCGCGTTGCCGTGTGCCGCACAGGCGATCGTTACTGCGTGGCCCTGCCCGGCGAGCCATTCGGCGACCCGCTCGACGAAGAGCTCCGAGCCGCCGCCCTCCGGATGCCGCGTGTCGCGCCACACAAGAAAGACGACGCGGCGTCCGCGGCTGGGTTGGTAACGCTCGCGCGTCATGGTTGTGTTGCCTCCCCCGAGGCGCGCCAGCATAGCTGGCACGCGGCGTATTGAGCACCCATGCGGGCCCGCGGTGACCAGGTAGCGTGCAGCGGATGCGCACCGCCGACCGCACGTCGAAGGCGACTTTGCGCCGTTCGGTACGGCTGTTCCGGTTATTCCTGCGCGAGCAGAGCGACCCGGCAGGGTTCTACTCGGCGTTCGCCGACGACTCGGTCGCCGCGTTGGGGCAGTTCGCGTCGCTTGCCGACGAGACGGTGCTCGATGTCGGCGGTGGCCCGGGATATTTCGCTCGATCGTTTCGGGCCGCGGGCGCGCGCTACGTCGGCGTCGAATTGGACGCGCTGTCGGATATGCCTGCCGAGACATTCGCCGTGCACGGGTCCGGTACGTCTCTGCCGTTTCGCGACGGGTCGGTCGACTTGGCGTACTGCTCGAACGTGCTCGAGCACGTGGCAGAGCCTTGGCAGGTGGCTGAGGAGCTGGTCCGGGTAACCCGTACCGGCGGAACGATCTTTGTGTCCTTCACGCCGTGGCTTTCGCCCTGGGGTGGCCACGAGACCGCGCCGTGGCATTACCTTGGCGGCATGCGCGCCAGGCGACGCTACGCGCGGCGCCACGGACACGAGCCGAAGAATCGCTTCGGCGAGTCGCTGTTCGCCCATCGCGCGTCCGACGCGCTGGCGTGGGCTCGTGGTTGCACGCAGGCTGATCTGGTGGCCGCTTATCCGCGTTACCACCCCCGTGGACTGCGCTGGATCGTGGCGGTGCCGGGGTTGCGTGAGGTGCTCACCTGGAACCTCGCACTGGTGCTGCGCCGACGATGAGCGCGACGCTTGCCGTGCAACGGGCCACCGGCGGCGATGCCGAGCAGGCCGAGCCGGCACCACCCCGCTCGGTCGAGCGGCTCAGGCTCTTGTTGATCACGTTCTGCCTGGCGCTACTGGTTGTCGCGCAGAGCGCCGGCAATACGTCGACCGATACCAAGGTCGACCTGGTCGTGTCGCCGCTGCGTTTCCTCAGCCGCGCGTTGCGACTGTGGGATCCGGTCGGTGCGGCCGGGCAGCTGCAGAACCAGGCGTACGGCTACCTGTTCCCGATGGGGCCGTTCTTCGCGCTCACGAACGCGGTAGGCCTGCCGCCGTGGGAATCGCAGCGCTTCTGGGAGGCCTGCCTGGTCATCGCCGCGTTCCTCGGCTGCTATCTGCTCAGTGGTCGGCTCGGCGTCCGCGGATTCTGGCCGCGGGTCGCGGCGGGCCTGGTGTACGCGCTCGCGCCGCGGACGCTCAGCGAGCTCACTTCGATCTCGTCCGAGCTGCTGCCGATGGCTGCGTTGCCCTGGGTGGTGAGCCCACTCGTCGACGGTGCGCGCGGCGGATCGCCTCGACGTGCAGCGGCCCGGTCGGGGGTGGCGCTGCTGTTCGCGGGCGGCGTCAACGCGGCGGCGACGCTGGCGATCCTTCCCGTCCCTGCCCTGTGGTTGCTGACGCGCGAGCGTGGCCCCCGGCGGCGCGCGCTCATGAGCTGGTGGGCGCTTGCCATGGTGCTGGCCTGCGCGTGGTGGCTGATCCCGTTGCTGCTTCTGGGCAAATACAGCCCGCCGTTCCTCGACTGGATCGAGGCGAGTTCGACCACCACGTTGCCGACGTCGCTGCTCGCCAGCCTGCGCGGCGTCGATCACTGGGAGTCCTATCTCGGCGCGAACGTCTGGCCTGCCGGGTGGATCTTCGCGTCCGCGCCGGCATCGATCGTCGCGACTGCGGCGGTAGCCGGCGCGGGCCTGGCCGGCCTCGCCGTTCGACGCATTCCGCATCGACTGTTCCTGTGGGCGACGCTGCTGCTGGGGCTCGTCCTCGTCACGGCCGGCCACGCGGCGGCGGTCGGCCCGCCGGGCGCGTCGACCGCGCGCTCGCTGCTCGACGGCCCGCTCGTCGCATTCCGCAACGTGCACAAGTTCGATCCGCTCATCCGGCTGCCGCTCGCGATAGGCGTCGGGCATGTGCTCGCGGTCACGAAGCTGCCGCGGCACGCGTGGCTGCGCGTGTCGACGATGCGGGTGCGGCTGCCCGTCCGGCTGCTCGCAGCGGGAGCTGCCGCGGCGATCGGCCTAGTCGCAGTGTCGCCGGCGCTGACGAACCACCTCGTGTCATCTCAGCGTGTCACGGCCGAACCGGGGTGGTGGCGAGACGCTGGCTCGTGGCTCGCGCAGAACAGTCACGGCGCCCGCGCGCTGGTGGTGCCTGGCTCGGCGTCGCCGGTATACCTGTGGGGCGGGACAGTCGACAACGCGCTGCAGCCGGTAGCGACGACGCCGTGGACGACGCGCGACTCGGTGCCGCTGACGCAGGCCGGCTACATCCGGCTGCTCGACGCCATCGAGCAGATCATGTCCAGCGGTGCATCCCATCCGGAGCTGGCGCCGCTGTTGGCACGTGCCGGCATCGGCTACGTCGTCGTCGCGAACGACCTCGACACCTATAAGTCGGTGACGACACCGTTGCTTTTCGTGCACGCAACGCTTGCCAATTCACCCGGATTCGCGCTCCGCGCGTCGTTCGGCCCGTTGCTCGGTGGCAGCAGTTCGACATCGAATCTCCTTGATGGAGGCGGCAACATTCCGCGAAAGGCGCTGCAGATCTACCAGGTGGACGGATATCAAAGCCTGACCGGCCTGCTGCCGCTGTCTGGCACTGTCGAGTCCACCGGGTCGTCCGATTCGCTTGCTCAGCTGATCGAACGCGGGCTCGATCAGAACACGGCCGTGCTATTCGGTGCCGACGCAGATCGCGTGACCGTCCCCGATGCAGTCGAGGTGACAACGGACGGGATTCGCAAGCGACAGGCGAGCTTCGGCAATCTCCTGACCAAGTCGGCCACTTTGACCGCGTCAGATCCGTACCGCGGCGAGCGGCGTGCGTACGACTACCTGCCCGACCAGCCCGGCCAGTTGTCGGTGATGAGCTATACGGGCATCAGAGACGTCACGGCATCGTCGTCCGGCATTGACCTCTTGGCTTATTTCAACCGGAACCCGCTGCGCGGACCGTGGTTCGCCTTCGACGGGAATCCGAGCACCGCGTGGGGGAGCAGCTCGCTGGGTGGCGCCGTTCATCAATGGCTGCAGGTCACCTTCGACTCCGAGATCGCTGCGACGTCGGCGCGAATACAGTTCGCTCGCCTCGTTGGTGCGCTGCCCACCGAGATCGCTGTGCGGACGGATCAAGGAACCTTGATACAAGCGGTGCAGCCGAGCACGGCGCCGCAGCAGATAGGAATGCCGGCGGGATCCACGCGAACAGTGCGCGTCACGGTCCTCGCCGTCGCCGATCACACGGTCGGAGCGTCGGTAGGCATCGCGTCGCTCTCGGTGCAAGGGGTTACGCCGTCCCGCTCGCTGATGCTGCCCAGCAAATCCTCGCCGGACGTTCTTGCATTCGACGCCGCATCCGGTAGCCGCGGCACGTGCGTTGACGTGTCGCAGCAGGCGATCTGCGACCAGAGCTATACGGAGCACGGCGAGGAAGACACCGCTCTGGACAGGATCTTCAGTTTGGGTGCCGCCGGTGAGTACCGACTCTCCGCGACGGTCCGGCTCTCGCCGACCAAACTCTTGAACTCGTTGTTGGACGAGGGCAATCCGGTACGTGCCACCGCGTCCTCGGTGAATTCCGATGATCCGCGACAGCGACCGGGAGCGGCGGTCGACGGCGATCCGACCACGACGTGGCAGGCAGCTGCCGGAGATCAACCGCCGATGCTGATGCTTGACCTGAGCCGTGCTCGTGCGGTCACGGGCATAACCCTCCGGACTGATCCAACTGCGCCCGTCGCTACGCCGAGCCGGGTAGAAGTTAGCGCTGGTCCCCAGCGCTGGATCGGCCGCGTGCCGGCCAGCGGCGTCATTCGGTTCGCTCGCGCCGTCATAGCCCGGGACATCAGCATCCGGATTCTGGAAGCGAGGCCTCGCAGCACGACGAGTTCGGTCGATCTACGCACGAGACCCCTCCCGTCGGGCATCACGGATGTAACCGTCGACGCCGTGGCGCCGCTGCCGAAAGCTTCGGTCCCTGGCCTGATCACATTTGGCTGCAATGCTGGTGTGGGCGTGCAGATTGATGACCGGTCGATCCCGCTTCGACTGTCCGGCCCTCGCGCCAGTGTGCTCGCCGGCGAACCTGTGGCCGCTGAACCCTGTGACTCGAGCGCGGTCGCACTCGACCCTGGCACGCACCGCGTGCAACTCGAAGCCTCGCGGACGGCGTCTCCGGTCAGTCTCACGTTCATGAGATCGGGTCAACTGCTCGGCGCCGCGCGTTCGTCGCCTGGATCGCAGACTGTCAAGTCGTGGGATGCGACGACGAGAAAGGTCCGCGTCGACGTGAAATCGGACGCGCTGCTCATCGTGCGCGAGAACTTCAACGCCGGCTGGCGGGCGACGGTGAACGGACATCGTCTCGCCGCCGTTCGTATCGACGGCTGGCAGCAGGGCTTCGTTGTGCCGACCGGCGTACACGGCGTCGTCGTCCTGTCTTACGCGCCGCAAGGTCCGTTCACGGTCGGACTGTGGATCGGCCTGCTCGCCGCGGTCACGGTCATCGTCCTGGCTGCAGGACGGGCACGGTCAAGCCCACATCCGGCGGCGGGCGCATGCGCGCTTCGCCCCCGCCTATTGGTCGCAGGACTCGCCGTAGTCGTTGGTCTGCTGGGCGGCGTGTACGGCGTGGGCGCGCTGATCGCCACCGGAACGGCGCTCGCCGTGCTCGCGCGCACCGCCCGGGGCGTCCCGTTCTGGGTCGGTGCTGCCCTGTTGATCTTGGCCGCGCTGTCTGTCGCCCGTTCCGGCGTATACCAGCTGTTCGGCGTCGCCAACTCCGCGATGACTCAGCTGCTCTGCCTCGTTGCGATCGTCGTGGCGGCGATCGGCGACCCGGTGTCGCGCACTCGCCACGGCCGCGTGCCATAGCGCAGGATGGGCCGCTCGAACCAGTACCACGAAGCTCCGGCAACGGCGAGCGACGAGGCACACGTGAGCAGCAGAAGTTCGACGAAGTGCCCGTGGAACTCGCGGTATCCGAGCTCGCGTTGGAACACGAACATGAGCGGCACGTGCCACAGATAGACGCTGTAGGACAAGTTGCCCAAGACACTGGCCGGTGCCGAGCCGAGCACCCGCCCGAATGCTCCACCATGGCCCAGGACCAGCGGGAGAAGCAGGAAGAAGGCTGCGGCAGCGTAGAGATAGTGCTGAGCAGTCCACTGGGTGAATGTCGCGGGCGCGAGCGTTCGGGGGATGCCGAGCGGCAAAGTCGAGATCAGATAGATCACGCCTGCGACGAGGAAGCACGTGCCCGGAGACCCGGCCCATTCGCGTAGCGTCTGTCGCGAGCTGAAGAATGCACGGCAGTCCGCAGGAACGCTCGACAGGACTGCCAAAAGCATGCCGAGAGCGAACCAGTCGAAGTACGCAGGCAGCCAGATTAGCGCTTGGCTATTTGTCAGCGAAGTGCGGCTTTGCGCGACGTTGAATCCGAATGCGACCAAAACAAGCACGCTGAGCAGGACGACCTGCCGGCGCAACGCCGCGTCAGGGCCCTGTCGGCCCCGAGCCATGAGCGCAGCGAAGATCGGAAGCAAGGCGTAAAAGGCGATCTCGACGGCGAGGGTCCACAATTGCGTCAGATTCGGGTCGTAGTCGTGATGATCGTATGTCTGTATCAGCAACATGTACTGCAGATAGTCTGATGCCCGGACCCGGTACGTGGTGATCAGGCTCAACGTGATCACCACGCAGACCCACAGCGCGGGCAAGATCCGCAAGGCCCGTCGCCAGAAGAACGCCCAAACGAGTGGTCGAGGCCCCACACCCATGCTGTTCAACGCGAACGGTCGATAGAGCAAGAAGCCAGACAGCAGGAAGAAAATCGTCACGCCGAAGTCACCGCGTGACAGCACCGGCCCGAGCAGGTCCGAGCGGAGCGAACGGCCGGTAATGAACCCGACGTGCGTGAACACGACGCCGAACGCCGCCAATGCGCGCACCCCATCGAGCGCGGGAAAGCGTCGGTTGCGCGTCGTCTCGTGAGCAATCGTCATTTCGCAGTCGCAAACGGTCCACCGATTATCGTCCGTACCAAGCAGAGACTTGTCGACGCTGCTGTGCTGCGTATTTTGACCGCGATCGGCGACGATGCGGGCAGGCGCAGGTTTATTGCTGCGAGCGTTCGGCCGATCTTGACCTGTGTACCTTGAACTGGGTATATGGCGCTTCCCGCCGCGTCAGTCAATTCGACAGCGATCGTGCTGGCCGCACTCTGATACAGCTCGAAGCGTAGGTACCATTCGGCGACCGGTACAGGCTTGGACATCGGAATCGTCCACGTACCAGTCCCGTGGATGTACGTGCCGCAGTTGACCTTCAGGTCTCCGAGACCGAAGGATGCGGGAACGAAGACGGCCTTGACCAAATGCCCGTCCGTAGACGCGACCAACGGCTCCGACCGTGGGTCTTCATACGTTGCCTTCAGGCCGCCGAGTCTGAGAACGTCCGCGACCCGGTGATGCGGTTCGACCTTGGAGACGATGTCCGCAGGCAGGGCGGTGTCGTAGATGTTCAGGTCCGATCCGGCAGCGCGGCCGCTGGCGAGGAGAGCGTCCACGTACGCCTTGGACGGATTCTTGGCCCAGTAGTGGGTGAACCGGATGCCGGAGTACATGCTCGACAGTCCGACCGCGGCCACGAGGGCACCCGCAATCAGGTATCTCCGTCGCTGAAGCCCGGACGCAGCGTTGGCGGGAGCGACCGGGCGGCACAGCGAGAGCGCCACGCCGATTGCCAGGGGCGCGGCGACGACGAAGCTGTAGCGCGGCGTGATGGCGAGCAGGCTGCCGTAGGTCTCGAACCGACCGGTCCCGACGAGGCACATGTTGGCGACGACGGTGACGATCGGCAGCGACCACCCGACAAGCGCCTGCCGCCCTGTTCGTTGAAGCCCAACCAGCAGCAAGACGACGAAGGCGAACTGACCGAGCAGCACCATCGCGTCCGACGGCGCGTAGAACGGGAGGTAGGTGTCTTGATCGGCGAACCACCGCCAATGCCCGCCGACCAATGATGGTCCGACCGATTTGAGCCAGTCGTCGCGGAAAAGCCGATAGGTGGTCGTGGCACTGAGACTGTGTGCTCCGGCGCCATCGCCCAGCGTCAATGCGAGAGCCACTACACCGCCGAGCGGCAACAGCGTTGCCGTCCACGCCCGCCAGTGCGCGACGAACGAACGCAGACGCTCCCGGATCGTGCCCTGGTAGACGTACGCCGCTGACAGGATCGGCAAGGTGAGCGCAATGACGATCCACTGATCGGCGCTGAGCGTGGCGAGTGCCAGCAGCATGCCTGTCGCGACGGCGAAGCGGAGGTCTCGGGTGCGTCCGTATCGCAGATGCGTCTCAATCGCGAGAAGAGCGAACACCTGCCCAAGAACGAGCCCGAGCCCGCTGGTCAGCCAGGCGAGGCCGGCGAGTAGCAGCGGGCTGAACGCGTACAGGCCGATGACCGCCAGCGCGAGGTTGCCGCGCCCGACGAGCAGTCGCAGCACGCGGTAGAGCAAGATCGTCGACCCTGCCTGCAGAACCACTCGAACGCCCACAGCGAGCGAGTGGTCGAGTGGGCCGATCCGGTCGAGCAGCCAGTAGAGCAGTCGCAGCACCGGGGCGAAGTGACCACCAAGTGGCTCACGCAGGTACGACCACGTCAACGGCCGGCCTACGCCGTCGGCGAGGTTGGAGAAGTCCGCCTGCAGGAACCAGCCTCGGCCGATCAAGATCCACAGCCAGATCGCTTGAGCCACCACGATCCCGCCGAGCACGAGTTGGCCACGGTCGAAGCGGACGCTCAGAACCGCGGGCGTCGGCATGGCCTGATCGACTGTGGTCAAGCGGTCCCCCGGATCGCGAGCATTCTTCGGTGCCGGTGAGCTTACGGACCGGTAACAAGCACTGGTAGCCTCCGCCAGCACCGACGCCGGTGTCGGCAGGGGAGGTCGCGATGCGTCGAATCTTCGGAGTCGTGCTGATCGGCGTCGCCGTATTCGGCCTGGTATTCGCCGGGGTCGAGCGGTTCTGGGCGTATCCGAACGGTGAGAAGACACCGTTGGACCTGGACATCCCGATCATCGCGACCGGTCCCGCGCAGGTGTTCAACGCCGA
>Ga0137381_10004358_pt1 | contig 10235 bp, 9 predicted proteins | sample SagtaG_16_FD_104808 | JGI IMG/M metagenome (GOLD analysis project Ga0137381, IMG submission 104808) | Vadose zone soil microbial communities from Sagehorn Ranch, Mendocino, California, USA - Sage2_L_115_16 metaG | ecosystem: Environmental > Terrestrial > Soil > Vadose zone | place: USA... | reverse complement strand
TGGAGATGCCCATGCCCGTGGCGGCCATGGTCCGGCAGATGTACGAGGCGGCCCACGCGCAGGGGCTGGGCGCTCTCGACATGGCCGCGGTCACGTCGCTCTACGAGCAGTGGACCGGGGTGCAGGTGCGTAAGAAAGGATCCGGCCGCGAGCCCGGCGCGGGCGGCTAGAGGCTGACCGAGCGCATCACGACGAAGACGCCGCTCACGATCAAGGCGGCGGCCAGGACCACCCGCAACGAGACTCGCTCCAGGTCCCGCAGGAAGAGCGCGGCGAGGACGAGCGCGACGAGTCCGTACGTGCTGACCAGGGGCGAGACGACCGAGACGTCGCCGCCCTGGAAAGCTCGCAGGGCGGTGAGATAGCCGCAGGCCTCCGCGAGGCCCGAGGCGGCCAGAAAAGGGAATGCGGCGCGTTCGATGCGGATGTGCCCCGACCGCCGCTGGAGGAAGGTGACGGCGCCCATCACGGCCAGAGAGGCCAGGGCCGCGGCGGCGGCGGCCAGGGTCGGGTCGTCGTAGTGTCGGAATCCGAGGCGAAAGATATTGTCCCGCAGGGCGAAGCCCAGGGCCGCCAGGAGAGGGAAGGCGAGATCGCGCGACCGCCAGGCGCCCTCTGCCTTGCCGCCTCCGGTGAGCAGGACCCCGCCCCCCACGATACAGATCACCCCGACGAGCAGCCACGCGGATGGGCGTTCGCCGAGGGCGGCGATGGCCACGAGCACGGCCAAGCCCGGCGTGGTGCTCACCACGGGCATGGCGCGGGCCACGCCGATCCGGTGGATCCCGGTGAACATGGCGAGACGAGCGAGGCCGGGGGCGAGGAAGCCGGCCGCCACGAAGGCCATGATGCGCCACGTGAACATCTGCGAGACGGGCGCGGTCGCCGCGGCGAGCAGGCACACCAGCACGGTGGTGACGGCGACCGAGATGATCGCCGCGGCGAGCGGCGACGCGTAGCTCAGGGCTCGCCTGATGAAGATTCCCGCGCAGCCGAAGCCCACGGCGGCCAGGAGAGCCAGCGCGAGCGGGGAGCTCATCGATGCCCTATACGAACTTGCTGGTCTCGTCCCGCTGGTAGGCCCACACCGCGATGGCGAGGAAGAGGATTGAATAGCCCGCCACCCAGAGGAGGCTCGTGAGGAGCGGCTCCGATCGTCGGCCCACCGCGCTCCAGGCGAGCTGCGCGTAGTGATAGGTCGGGAGATACGGGGCGGCGCGACGGATGAAGGCCGGTAGCTGGTTGAGCGGGAGAAAGTAGCCCGAGGCAAAGGCCAGCGGCAGATAGATCAGGTTGGCCACCGCCGGGGCGGCGTTCGGCCCGGTCAAGTAGCCGATGGCAAAGCCGAGGCCGATGAAGGGCAGCGAGCCCGCGAGCAGCCGAGCGATCATGCTGATCCACACGGACGGATCCTGGCGAATTCCTCCGACCACGATGCCGTAGGCGATCAGGATCACGAGCGACACCAGGGCGAAGAGCAGAGCCGTCACGACCTTGGCGAGGATGTAGATGCCAGGGGGGAGCGGCGTGGCGCGGATCAGGACGTCCATCCGCATCGCGCGCTCCGTGGCGACGCCGATGCCGAACGAGAAGACCATGATGCTCCCCACGGCGTAGGCGGCAAACGAGGCAAGGATGAAGGCGCCGAGGTTCGTGCCGTCCGCCAGCGTCTGGTTGACGAGGGGGAGGCCGAAGAAGGTGAAGAAGATGATGGGGAGGGCGAGATTGGTGAGGCTGAAGGCCGGGATGCGCCACCGGATGAGCACCTGGCTCCGGATCTGCTCGGCGAGCATGCGCCCGAGCGGAGCCGTGAGCGCCTCGGGTCCGGCCATCATGGAGCCGCCGGCGGGCGGGTCAAGGTGAGGAAGGCTTCTTCGAGGTCCGCGCCCACCACCTCGAGGTCGCCGATCGCCACGCCCCGCCGGAAGAGCTCGCGCAGCAGCGACTCCGGGTCGTTGGTGAGCAGGCGGACGCGACGGTCGGAGACTTCCATGCCTGTCCCCGCCAGTCCCGCGAGGGCCCCGGCAGGCAGCGGATCTGGAGTGGTGAACGTCACGCGCTTGGCGGGGACACGCGCTTTGAGATCCTGAGGCGTCGCGTCGGCGATCACGAGGCCACGGTCGATGACCACGATGCGCTGGGCCAGCTCCTCGGCCTCGGGCAGGTAGTGGGTGGTGAAGACGATGGTCTTGCCCGCCTGGGCCAGGACCTGCATGCTCTGCAGGAAGGCGCGTCGGGACTCCACGTCCATGCCGACGGTGGGCTCGTCCAGGAAGAGCACGTGCGGATCACCACAGACGGCGAGCGCGAAATAGAGACGCTGGCGCTGGCCGCCAGACAGCGCGGCCACGCGGCGCTCGGCCACCGCCTCGAGGCCTGCCATCGCGATCGCGCGCTCGGCCGCCAGCGGGGCAGGGTAGTAGGTGCGGAAGAGATCGACGGTCTCGCGGACGGTCAGTGTCCCCGCCACGCCCGACTCCTGCAGCATCACCCCACAGCGGCTGCGCGCGCGCCGATCCGTCGGCGCGAGACCGAAGAGACGCACCTGCCCGGCCGTCGGCCGACGCAGGCCGAGCATGAGACTGATGGAGGTCGTCTTGCCAGCGCCGTTCGGGCCGAGCAGGGCCATGACCTCGCCGGCACAGACCCTGAGGTCGATGCCCTTCAGCGCCTCGGTCTCGCCGTAGCGCTTGCGCGCTCCGATGAATTCGACGATGGGCTCATCTGGAGGGTTCATCACGGGCGAATGCTAGCATCGATTGACGCGTTGCGCGTCCGTCAGCCGCCGCACCAAGGAGTCCATGGCGAACCACCCGTCCCGCGAGTAGAATCGCCGGCATCGGGCAGGTGGCCGTCATGGGCGTGAGGGCAGCACACAGCCATTCCAGGGAGGCGTCATGAAAGATGGGCTCCGGTTCGTCGACTGCGACATGCACATCATGGAACCGCCGGATCTTTTCGAGAAGTATCTGGAGCCCAAGTTCAGGAGCCGGGTGAGCCTGCCCATCGGCGCCGACGGGCGCCCGCAGCGCGGCACCATCGTCATCGACGGCCTGCCCACCACCATGGACGCCGAGCTGCAGCAGTATCGCAAGCGGCGGGCGCCCGGCGGCACCAACAGCACCCAGCCGCTCTCGGGATCCCGGCTCGCCGACACGGGGCGTCTCGATTTCGCCATCGAGCGCAAGTACGACGCGGTGGCGCAGATCATGGGCATGGGGATCGAGGGCGTGGATATCGCCGTCCTCTATCCGACCACGGGGCTGAGTCTCCTCGCCCGCGACAACATGGACCCGCATCTCTCCCTCGGCCTGTGCCAGGCCTACAACAACTGGATCCACGAGTTCTGCGAGCACAGCCCCGACCAGCTCAAGTTCGTGGCCATGCTGCCGCCTCACGACGTCCATCTCGCCTGCCGGGAGCTGCTCCGCTGCGTGAGAGAGATGGGCGCGGTCGGGTCCTTCCTGCGTCCCAACCTGGTCAACGGCCACTACTGGCACTCCAACTACTGGGATCCGCTCTACAGCCTGCACGAGAGCCTGGACGTCACGTGGGGCTTCCACGAGGGCACGGGGGCGTGGTACTCGCACATGAACGTGCTGTACGGGGAGAACCGCTTCTACCGCCACGTGGCCAGCCACTGGATCGAGATGCAGCAGGCCCTGATCGCCATGATCGTGGGCGGCGTGTTCGAGTTCCATCCCCGGCTGCGCGTGGGCTTCCTCGAGGCGCAGAACTCCTGGGTGCCGGGCCTGCTCTCGCGCATCGAGTGGGACTATCCGCAGTACCGCGACACCCACGCGCCGTACCTGACCCTGACGCCCAAGGAGTACTTCCGTCGCAACTGCTGGGCCGCGGTGGAGGGGAGCGAGCCGGAGATCGAGGCGACGGCGGGTCTCATCGGGGCAGACCGGATGTGTGTCTCCACGGACTACCCGCACTTCGACTCGAACTTCCCCGACGTGTCGAACAATCTGCTCCGGACCGTATCGCGAAAGACGGCGGCCGAGATCCTGCTGGGCGGCGCCGGCCTCTACGGGTTCACGGAGGCCGACTTCGCGAAAGCGGATGCGGCGGCGGCCAAGCACGCGCCGGCCGGAGTACCTGTCGCCGTCTGACGCAGGGGGGCAGGTCTACAGCGCGACTTGGTGAGGCGGCGCGCTAGCCCTTGGGCAGGCCGAGCACCCGCTCGCCGAGGATGTTGCGCTGGATCTCGCTCGTTCCTGCCGAGATCGTGTACTGACGCGCGGCGAGCACACGATTGAACCAGCGCGGCGCGTCGGGCACGGTCTCGGACGGCCGATTGACCAGCACGTGCATGCCGAGCAGCTCGCCCGCCACGTCCGCGATGCGGACACCCAGCTCGGAGCCGGTGAGCTTGAGGATGGACCCTTCGGGCCCCGGCGGCTCGCCGCGGAGCTGGCGCGTCAGGCTCCGGAGCCGTGTGTACTTGAACACCTCGGCGTCGATGGCGAGCTGGGCCAGCCGCTGACGGATCCAGGGATTCTCCCACGCGGGGCGCCCATCGATGGGCACCTGCCGGGCCAGCTGCACGAGCCGCGCGATCTGCGCCGTGTAGCCGCGCGAGCCCGCGGAATGACGCTCGTACATCAGCGTGGTCGTCGACACCTTCCAGCCCTGGTTGATTGGACCCAGCAGGTTCTCCTTGGGCACCTTCACGTCGGCGAAGAAGACCTCGTTGAAGTGATGGTGCCCGGTCATGAGCACGAGCGGCCGCACGGTGATCCCGGGCGTGGACATGGGCACGAGGAGGCAGCTGATCCCCTTGTGCTTGGGCGCCTGCGGGTCGGTGCGCACGAGCAGGATGATCCAGTGCGCGAATTGCGCGCCCGAGGTCCAGACCTTCTGGCCGTTGACGACGAAATGGTCGCCGGCGTCGACGGCGCGTGTCTGGAGGGCGGCCAGGTCCGAGCCCGCGCCGGGCTCGGAGAAGCCCTGGCACCAGACCTCGTCGGCGTTCAGGATGGCGGGAAGGTGCCGGCGACGCTGCTCGTCGGTGCCCCAGTGGATGATCGTGGGGCCGACCAGGTTGAGGGCCATGTTCCCCGGGAGCACGGGCGCGCGCGCCGTCCCGTACTCCTCGTCCCAGATGACGCGCTCGATGAGCCCGAGCCCGCGGCCGCCGTACTCCTTCGGCCACGTGATGCCGACCCAGCCCGCCGCGTGCATGGTCTTCTGCCAGGCGCGGCGGCGCTCGAACGTCTCGCGGTCGGAGGCGACCCGGTCGTCGGCGGGATCGTCCAGGCAGAGCTCGGGGGGAAGGTTGCTGGCGAGCCAGTCGCGGAATTCCTTGCGAAAGGCTTCGTGTTCTTGCGCGTACTCGAAGTCCATGGCGCTCTGGCCCGCTAGCATATACTTTCCGCGCTTCGAGCGGCGCGAAAACAGCGAGTGCGGTAAGCTCTGCCCCTGATGCTCCGCGTCGTCAAGACGGCCTGCCCGCTCGACTGCTTCGATGCGTGCGGCGTGGTGGCGGAGGTCGACGGCGATCGCATCGTCCGGATCGGCGGAGATCCCGAGCACCCGTTCACCCGGGGTGCCCTCTGCCGCAAGGTCAATCGCTTTCTCGTGGACCGTCAGTACAACTCCGAGCGGATCACCCACCCGCTGCGGCGCGGCTCCCATGGCTGGGAGCGTATCGGCTGGGACGAGGCCTTCGAACTCGCCGCCTCAAAGCTCAGCCTGGCGCGCGACCGGCATGGAAGCCTCTCCGTCCTCTTCCATCGAGGAAATGGCTCGTTCGCTGCGCTTAAGTGCATGGTCAACCGGTTCTTCAACCTCTTCGGGGGCGCCACGGAGGCGGTGGGACGGTACTGCGCGGGCGAGGGCGACTACGGCACGCGGCTCGCCTTCGGCGACTGCCAGATCCACGACCCCATCGACCTGCGCGATCATTCCAACCTCTTTCTCATCTGGGGACGCAATCCCGCTGTCACCAACATTCACATGATGCCTGTGCTCAAGGAGGCGCGGGCGCGCGGGGCACGGGCCATCGTCATCGATCCGGTGCGGACGAAATCTGCACGCTACGTCGACCATGCGGTGCACCCGCGCCCGGGCACCGACGGCCTTCTCGCCCTCGGCATGGCCAAGGTCCTCCTCGACCGGCGCCCCGTCGACCTCGTCCGGCTGGCTGCCATCGGCGAGCGCGTCGACGCCTACCTCGGCCTCGTCCGCGAGACCTCGCTCGACGAGGTCGCGCGCCGCACGGATCTGCCGCGGGCGACCATCGAGTGGCTCGCCCTCGAGTACCTCGACCGGAAGCCGGCGACCATTCTGGAAGGCGTGGGGCTGCAGCAGTACACGAAGGGGCATCAGACCTGTCAGCTCATCGCGGCGCTCGGCGTGCTCTCGGGCAATGTCGGGATACCGGGCGGCGGCGTCAACATGATGAACTGGCCGTGGCGAGAGATTCGCACCCCGGAGCTCCAGGCGGAGGCTGCCCGCACGTCGCCCTCGCGCACCCTGCCCGTCTCGCGTCTCGGTGACGCCCTCGCGTCCGCCACCGATCCGCCCGTGACCACCGCGTTCTTCATGCAGAGCAATCTCGTGAACCAGATGCCCGACACGCCGGCCATCAAGACGGCCCTGTCCCGGCTCGAGTTCGTGATCTGCCTGGACCAGTTCCTCACCGACACTGCCGAGACGGCGCACCTCTTCCTGCCTACCACCACGTTTCTCGAGGAGGAGGACCTCGTTCCCTCCTACGGTCATCACTGGATGCAGCTCATGCAGCCGGTCGCCCCGCCGCTCGGCGAATCGCGGAGCGATCTGACCATCCTGCAGGGACTCGCCGAGCGCCTCGGGTTTGGTCCAGACATGGCGGGCTCCGCCGGCGAGTGGATCGACGAGGCCTCCAAGCCCTTCCGCGCGTCGGGCATCGGCTACGGTGCCCTCAAGGCCGCGGGCGGGCGACTCTGGCCCGAGGGGCAGGCGCGAGTGCCCTGGGCCGACGGACGATTCGCGACGCCGTCGGGGCGCTTCGTGTTTCCCGATCGGTTCGATGACGAGCCAGTGCTCCCGACGGTGGACTTCCCGCTCCACCTCATCGCCCAGGCGACAGCGGACGCGATGAACTCGCAGATCCTCGAAGCCGACCAGGATGATCTTGTCGGCGCGGAGGTCTCTCCGGACGTCGCCGTCCAGGCCGGGGTCGCTGATGGCGACGTGGCCGCGCTGGTCTCTCCACGGGGCCGCTTCGAAGTTCGGGTGCGCGTCGATCCCGGCTTGCGCCCGGACATCGTGGTCGTTCCCAAGGGCGGTTGGCACAAGCACGGCCGCAACATGAACGTGCTGATCGAGCCGCGCTTCACGGCGGGCACGGGCAGCGCCTTCAACCAGAACTTCGTCCGCCTGGAGGCCGTCGGCCGCCCTGCCCCCGCTAGCGCATGGCTTGACAGGCGCTGACGCAGCGAGCACAGTCACGCCATCTGCAGCCAGCCGGCGCTCGGAGAGGCGCATGCCACCGAAGTCGGTCCTCGAACTTTCCTTCCATCGCCCCGTGGCCATGCCGATGGCCGGCGGGGAGCCATGCGTCTCGCGCCCGGCAGGACAACGCCCAGGAGGGTACCTCAATGAAAAAGCGCGCAGGCGGGAGCAAGGCGAAGGCCAAGGGTCGGAAGGCGCCAGCGGCCCGGGCGCCTAGAGTCGCGAAGCCGACCGCGGCAGGCCTTCGCGCCATCAAGGGCGCCCGGCACCACGAGATGGCGGGCGTCAAGATCGATTCGGTGGCCGCGGCCAACGGCCAGGTCAAGCGCGTCGTGTACCCGCCGGGCTTTCGCTGGTCCATCCACATGAAGCCCCTCATCGGCACCGAGCTCTGCATGCACGGGCATGTGGGATTCCTGACCTCGGGGAAGGTCCAGGGTCAGTACGCCGACGGCTGCACGTTCGAGTTCGCGGCGCCGCAGGTGATGGTGGTCGAGCCCGGCCATGACGCCTGGGTGGTCGGGCGCGAGCCCGCCGTCCTCATCCAGTTCGATGCCGCGGCCGAGACGGCGCAGCGCTTCGGGCTGCCCGCGGAGCACCGACACGCAGGATGACGGACCCGCTCAGTTGATGCGGCGCTCGCGGCCTTTCCAGTAAGGCTCGCGCAGCTCGCGCTTGAGGAGCTTGCCGGACGGGTTGCGGGGCAACGACTCCGCGAAGTCGACGGAGGTCGGACACTTGTAGTGCGCGAGCCGGTCGCGGGCGAAGGCGATGATGTCCCGGGGCTGCGCGTCCACTCCGGCTTTTCGGACGACGATGGCCTTGACCGTCTCGCCCCATCGATCGTCGGGCACGCCGATGATGGCGACATCCGCGATGGCGGGATGGTCGAACAGCGCGTTCTCGACCTCGGCCGGGTACACGTTCTCGCCGCCCGAGATGATCATGTCCTTCACCCGGTCGGTGAGGAAGAGATAGCCGTCCTCATCGAGAAAGCCCGCGTCACCCGTCCGGAGCCATCCGTCGGCGTCGAGCGTCCGGGCCGTCTCCTCAGGCTTGCCCCAGTAGCCCTTGAAGTTCTGCACCGAGCGCGTCCAGATCTCTCCCACCGTCCCTCGCGCACAGTCTTGTCCGCTCCCCGGCTCGACGATCCGAATCTCCACCCAGGGGAAGGGCTTGCCGGCCGAGCGGAGCAGGCGCGCGCGGGGTCCTTCGGGCTCATGGTCCGCGTCGGGAAGCTGGGTGATGGCGCCCGTCGTCTCCGTGAGCCCGTAGACCTGGATGAAGGGACACCGGAATGCCTTCATGGAGCGGACGAGCACCTCGTTCGTGATCGGGGAGGCACCGTAGACGACGGAGCGGAGCGCGGAATAATTCCGGTCGGCGGCGCCCGGGACCATGGTGAGGAACTGGAGCATGGCGGGCACGAAGAGCGCGTTGGTGATGCGATGCCGCTCCAGGGCGGCGAGGATCTCCTGCGGCACGAACTCGCGGACGAGGATGGAGTGACAACCCCTGCCCATGCCGACGAGCGCCCAGCCCGAGCCGCCGATGTGGAAGAGCGGCATGCACACGAGGTTCACGGAGGTCTCGTCGAATTGCCAGAAGGGCCCGACGTAGGGCAGGAGGGTGCCCAGGCTCGCGTTGGTGAGCATGGCGCCCTTGGGCAGGCCGGTGGTGCCCGACGTGTAGAGTTGCATGGCGACGTCGGCGGGCGCGGAGGTCCCCCCGGGGTCGTCGGCGGGATGGCGTGTCAGCCACGCCTCGTAGGATTCGTGGCGCGCGTGGGCGCCAAGCACGACGATCTTCTCGACGCTCTTGAGGCTGCCTTCCATCTCCTCGAGGTGTCCGAGAAAGTCGGGACCCACGAAGAGGATCTTGGCCTCGGCGTCATTGATGACATAGGCCATCTCGGCGGCCGTCAGCCGCCAGTTCACGGCCACGTTGACGACATTGGCCTTGCCGCCCCCGAAGAGCACCTCGAAGTACTCGGGGCCGTTCTTGTCCAGGATGGCGACCCGGGTCTGCTCGGCGAGCCCGGCGGCGAGGAGCCCCTGCGCCACGCGGCTCGATCGCGCGTCCATCTCCGACCACGTGATCACGCGCTCACCGTAGGTGATCATCGGCCGGTCGCCCCGCCCGCGCGCATGTTCCCTGACGATTCGACCCAGCGTCCAGGACACCGCACTCCTCCTCGAGAGCCACGAGTGTGTGGGGCGGCAAGAATATAGGTGACGGGCCCCGACGGCCAGCCTAAACTCTGAGGCGCGGGGAGTGCATGGCGACCAGAAAGCTTGGGGAAGTCGTCCAGCAATTGCGCGAGGCGAGAGGGATGACCCAAGCGCAGCTCGCCGAGCGCGCGCAGCTCTCCGTGAGCTTCGTGTCCATTCTCGAGGGCGGCCAGTCGAGCAACAATCCCACCCCGGCCATCCTGGGGAGACTGGCGCGCGCCCTTGGCGTCACCCTGGCCAAGCTCGCGGAGTCGGAGCCGCCCTGACCTGGCGGCTCGCGCCGCGATCGAATCGGGTTCGACCTGCCGGAGCTTCTCCGTTACTCGTGTTACACTCCCGCGCACCGAGCACGCCGAACGGAAGGAGCCTTCATGACACGCATCGCCTCGCTGCTGATTCTTCTGGCCGCCCTGCTGCTGCCTTCCATCGCCGTCCAGGTGCCCGCCCAGCAGAAAACGCTGGTCGTCACCGGCTACGGCGGACGCTGGTCAGAGGTCATGAAGAAGGCGCTCATCGAGCCCTTCGAGAAGCAGCACGGGGTCAAGATCGAGCTGGTCA
>Ga0137381_10004355_pt1 | contig 10240 bp, 6 predicted proteins | sample SagtaG_16_FD_104808 | JGI IMG/M metagenome (GOLD analysis project Ga0137381, IMG submission 104808) | Vadose zone soil microbial communities from Sagehorn Ranch, Mendocino, California, USA - Sage2_L_115_16 metaG | ecosystem: Environmental > Terrestrial > Soil > Vadose zone | place: USA... | reverse complement strand
TGAGTCCTCCGACTGCGGTGGTCACAAGCCTGTCACCCAGATCGCTGTCGGGCGAGAGTTCGCGGGCGGCAATGTGCGATATGGCTGGATGCCCCGGGAGGTCCACGGCATTGGCGACGATGGTTGCAGCAGCATCCGCCATAGCTGCAGTCTTCGCCAGTATGGTGACGGCATCAGCGATGCCCAGCGAAAAACTGCGGCCCCGCCACCCACTGGTTGCGATGCCTCGAACCGGCTGGTTTGAATCCAGGGTCATACTTCCAAGTAGCGATCCAAGCAGCGTCGGCCGGTCCGGCAGATCGACCATGCCGATGACGAATCGTTCTCCGGAAGCGATGTGCAGCGCGATGTCACCACCGTCATTCACATAAGCCCGCGAGAGATCGGCAACCGCAGTCATCGCCGCCAAAATCTCTTCCGCAACAGCGCCCGCCACGGCAGCCATGGGAGTGATGAAGTTCTCTTCGGCGTAAGGCACCACGGCGGCGAACATGCGCCGAGCGACGATACCGTCAGGTTCTGTTCCGCCCAAACGCACCTGTTCCCTCAGTAGCGGGAGCTCGCTGCAAAGCTCGTCGAGCACCGTGACAAAGCGATCGGCTGCAGTGCGGTGAGCGCGGCGGATTTGATCCTCGGCGCCCAATGCCTGCAGCACGATGTCAATGGGCCCATCCTGCAGATGCAGTCGCCGCCCGTCGGGCAGAACTCGCACTTGCGCTCGGGCTCTCACGATTGGGATCTCCTACTCTTGTCCTCGAATGGCCAGGGATTTTCGGCACGTGCCGACACGTGACGGCGTCCTTCATCATTCAAAAGCGAGCTCAGCGGGCGCACCCGATCCACGTAGCCGCCCAGAGCCGAGTAGTCATCGAGCTTAAGCGTGAACTCGATGGGCGCGACCAAAGCGGGAGTGGGCACGTACCCGAACGCATTCTCCGGCATCCGGCTGACGTCCACCATGAGCGTGATTCCACCCCCCGGCCAGACATAAACAGGTGCGCCGCCGCAAGTGACGCGAGTTAATGAATCTCTCACCGAGCGCGTTAGCTTAACTGGATTCTCAGTGACCCCCGCGCGCAACGAGCCTCCGGCCCCGCCCATAAAGAGAACGGTTGAGAGTGCAGGTTCGCAATTCTCTTTGATTCTTTGCACGGAAAGCCGCAGCGAATCAGGCAAATCCTTTTCCAGGGGACGGAGGGCATCGTCCAGTTCGTAGTATGCGTGATGCTCGCCAGTGGTGCTCACCATCAGCAGCCGCAAACCGGGCCATGCAATTTTGGGATTGAACGGTGCGAGGATTGAGAGCGGGTCGGTAATTTTCGTACCACCCCACGCCGTGCCCGGCTCCGCGACCCGGAAGTAGCGGCCCGGTGTGGAGCGACGGCCCTTCATCTTGATGCCGGTTTCAGGGATGCCGAGCATTTTCCCCGCCTGGTGCTCGGAGAGGACCCCTGTGATGTGATCGTCCACCACCACAACGTCGTCAATCTTTTCGTGCCACTGCTTGGCGAACATGCCGATCGTTGCCGAACCGCAGCCGACGCGCATGCGCTCTTCCACCACTCCGTTTACGACGGGAGGCTTGCCCGCCTGCACGACAACATCTGCCCCTTCATCAATCGTTAGCTCGGCCGCTTTGCCGTTGCATAAGTTGAGCAGGGTTTCGCAAGTAGCATTGCCTTCGTCGCGGGTACCGCCGGTGAGATGACGGACGCCGCCCAGCGAGAGCATCTGCGACCCGTATTCGCTGGTGGTAACGTGCCCCACCGGTTCGCCTTTCGCACGCACCAGATTGCGCTCCAGCCCCAAGTGACGATCGGTATCGATCTTTACCTTCACTCCACAGTAGCTGAAGATGCCCTCGGTCACGACCGTCACCATGTCCACACCTGCGACTTCAGAAGAGATGATGAATGGAGCAGGTTTGTAGTCGGGATAGGTCGTGCCCGCACCAATGGCGGTGACGAAGGTTGCGGGACCGCTCACGACGTTGCCGTCCCAGTCGCGATTGCGCTCCAGGAAAGGCACAACCGAGTCACCACGCGACACAGCTCGATCCAGCACAACATGAGGATCCAGGCGAACGAGTTGACCATCCTGGTTGCCGTATCGATCGCATGCACCGGTGCGGCCGGGCTTAATGTAACAGAGGACCGGGCAGGCATCGCAACGGATGGCGTCGTGGTCAGGCACGACTGGCTCCACCGCCGTCCCCGGAAGTGCGGGCGAGGATGGCCTCGCGTATGCGGTCCGGGGTTGCGGGAATCCGGCGCATGCGTACCCCGGTCGCGTGGTGAATCGCATTCAGGATCGCCGGTGCCGTCGGGATCACGGCCTGCTCGCCGATGCCTTTCGCCCCGAATGGCCCGATGGGAGACGGGTCTTCAATCAGGATCGATTCGACCGGAGGTATGTCGCCGGCCGAGGGAATCAGGTAGTCATGCAAGTTTTCGCCTTTGCCCGGAAAGAATTCCTCCATTAAAGCCATGCCGAGCCCCTGGGCGACGCCGCCCTCGATTTGACCCTCAATCAGGGTGGGGTTGATGGCTCGACCCACATCGTGTGCGGCAGTGACCTTCACCACCCGCACCGTTCCTAGCTCAATGTCGATAGCGATTTCCGCCATGTGGGCGCCGAATCCGTAGACAGCATACGGGTTGCCCTGCCCGTCTTCGTCTAGCGGGCTGGTCGGTGGATCGAAGGTCTGCTCCGCAGTTAGCACGTAGCCGTACTTATCAAGCGGCAAATCTTGCAAAGGAAAATCACGCGGTTTCCCGCCTTCATGGATGGTTAGCACCCCCTCGCCGAAAACAATGAGGTTGTCTTCGCAATCCGCGCGCGTATTCGCGAGTCGAAGAATGGCCCGGCGGAGTTCTTTTCCGGCCATGTGCGCCGCTTTGCCGGTGACAAATGTCTGCCGCGATGCCGACGTCTTACCGCAATCGGGCGTAACTGCGGTATCTCCAGAAATCAAATCGAAGCACTCGACCGCTGCGCATAAAGCGTCAGCGCAAATTTGCGTGACGATCGTATTCGATCCCTGGCCAATGTCGACCGCCCCCTGGTGCAGCGCAATTCTGCCATCCCGCTTTAGCCCGATGCGCACGGTGGAAGGGTTTGGCAGTGACGTGTTCCCACACCCGTACCACATTCCCGCCACGCCAACACCCCGGCGAATCGGCCCGGCGGTGGTTGCATTGAATTTCACGGCCTCGGCGCGCGCCGTATTCCACTTAGGGCGCAGGGCTTCGAAGCAGGCGCGAATGCCTACGCCTTCTCCCATAATTTGCCCGGTGACCGTGGGAGATTGATCGTCGAGCGCGTTCAAGATGCGAAATTCGAGAGGGTCGATCCCGAGTTTGATTGCGAGATCGTCATAGAGTTGTTCTTGCGCGATTGCCATTTGCGGCACGCCGAAGCCACGAAATGCGCCAGCAGGAACAACGTTGGTGTGGATGGCCCGCGTCAGTGCCCGGTAGTGCGGGACCGCATACGGTCCGGAAGCATGCACCGGAACGCGCGCCGCAACCGTAGGCCCCCAAGACGAATAGGCGCCGGTGTTGAAATCGGCGGTGAAATCAAGCGCAAGCAATTCGCCGTCCTTGGTTGCCCCGGCGCGGCAGCGCATGCGTGCGGGATGGCGCTTGGTCGTGGCCATGATGGACTCGATGCGTGAATAAACCATACGCACCGGCCGCCGCAAACGCCACGCAGCGAGTGCGAGAAATGGCTGAACCGACAGGTCCAGCTTTGTGCCGAAGCCGCCGCCGACAGCGGTTGGAATAATCCGCACCGCTTCGACAGCAATTCCCAGAAGCTTCGCGATATCCGCCCGGTCCATGTATGGCGACTGGGTGCAGGCCTGGATCTCGATCTGATCGCCCACGCGCCGAGCAAATCCGGCTTCAGGCTCGATGCAGGCATGCTCGACGAAGCCGGTTTCAAATTCGCCTTCAACGACTGCATCCGCCTCAGCTAGAGCCTGCTCTACATTCCCTCGCGCCACGCGTCCGCGAGTCAGCACGTTCTCCGGGCGATGAGCATGGATGAGCCGAGCACCGGGCGCGAGAGCTTCATCAATGGTTCTGAGCAAAGGCAATTCCTCCCAGCTGGCTGGGAAGGTTGCCGTATCAAGCTCTTCGATTGCCTGTGCTTCGCCGACAATCGCAGCGACGGCTTCACCCCGATGCCGAGCTTCCTCGTGCGCAAAAATCGGCTGATCCGCAAAGCTTGCAATCACGCCGTAACAATCTTCACCCGGCACGTCTTTGGAGGTAAGAATCGCCTCCACGCCGGGATGAGCCGCAACGAACGCCTCCAGATCACCGAAGCGAAACTTCGCCCGATGATACGGGCATCGCACGACACGTAGGGCGAGCGCGCCAGCCGGTATCTCGTCTGCTCCGTAGATCTCCGTGCCTTCAACTTTTGGCTTACCATCCAGGCGGACCAGTCGCTGACCAACCGAAGGTCCCGCGGTGGGACAAGAAGGCTCTGCGGATTCTGGGCCAGTATTGAGAACCGCCGCCGCGTCGAGAACGGCAGTGATTATCTTTCTATATCCCGTGCAGCGGCAGAGCACACCGCCAAGCGCATCCGTCACTTCGCTTTCGGAAGGCGAACTATTGTGCTCCAGAAGCGCGGTGGCCGAGACCAGCATGCCCGGCGTGCAGGCCCCACATTGTGCGGCTCCGTGCCTAAGAAATGCATCTTGCAGGCGGTCAAATAGTGGAGGTCTGGATTTCAGTCCTTCGATAGTCGTGATTGCATGGTTTTCGACCTGGCCCACCGCCACCAGGCAAGCGCAAACCGCTTCTCCATCCAGCAGAACGGTGCAGGCGCCGCAATCTCCGGCATCACAACCAACTTTCGTTCCCGTGAGTCCGAGTTGTTCCCGCAAAACGCGCGAAAGCCTTTGGACGGGGGGAGCGACCACCGATAGCTTGCGGTCATTCACCACCAGCTTAAGCAGACACTTTGTTTCCGATGCGGGAGCGATGCTGGCCATCATGAACTCCCCGCGCACGCATCCAGAGCGCGCTGCACCAATCGTAAAGCAGCGTCGCACCGGTAAGCAGCCGTGGCGCGAACGTCGCTGACGGGTGACAGGTCCTTAAGATGATCCGCAGTCGCAAGTGATCCCAAGGTGGGCGATGCCCCGACAGAAGCCACAGACGCGCCAATCAGCGCGTGCTCCAAGTCCGGAAGCCGTCTCGCCACGACGGAGCAAGAGCCGATAGCGACACGCGCGTCTGTTACCCGACCACCAGAATCCATCCGGATGACAGCGGCAACCATCGCGATCGAGATCACCAGATAACGTCGAGCTCCCAGCTTCAGAAATGTTGACGCAGCATTCTCAACTCTACGCGGCACGAATATCTGGGAGAGGATTTCGCCCGGCCGCCGCAAGGTTTTCCGATTGCCCACTATGAAGTCCGCCAGCGCAACTCGGCGTACCCCCGCCTGCGAAACAAGTTCGACGTCAGCGTCGAGCGTGAGCAAGGGCGGAACGCTATCAGCGGCGGGGGATGCGTTGCAAAGATTCCCAGCCACGGTCGCACGATTCTGAATCTGAATCCCGCCGATTTCCCGTGCAGCGGCCTTCAACCCGTCAAAGCCCCGCGGAAGTGGAGTCTTGACGACTTCGGTCCAGGTGGTCAGCCCGCCGATCCGTATATGCTTCGGCTGCTTGACTACACCTTTCAGTTCACCGAGCCCCGAAATATCCACCACGGTCCCGGTAACCGGCCGATCACCAAGGGAAGGGAAAAAGTCGGTGCCGCCCGCCAGGATTTGGCCTCCGGAGCTGGCCAGCACGTGAACCGCCTCGTCGAGCGTATTGGGCCGGAAATACAAGAAATGTCCCTAGAGCGCAAAAATTGAAGATGAAGCCGCAAACTCGGGGCTGGAACGTAATTCTTATACAAGCGGCTGGGTTTGTACAGGGGCGGTGAGATGGAAACCCTTCACACGCTTCTCAGTCGGATCCTTCATTCCGTTGTGAAGTCGCATCTTTCATTCCGTGGCGAAGTTTGGTTATCAGAGCCGGCCCCCGGGAGCTAGGACCCACACCGTGCCGCCCACTCTGCATCGTAGCGCGCACGATCATAAAATGATTTTTGAGTCCCCACACCGGTGGTCGAGAGTCCGGCGTAGAGATTAGCGCGGCGGACGGCTTCGCGCTCGGGCAGGCCTTCTCCGAGGAACACGGCAAAGCTGCCGATGAATGCGTCGCCCGCGCCGGTGCTGTCAACACTTTTCACGCTGAATGCGGGGACGTGCTCCATGCCGTCGCGGCCTGCCAGCAATGAGCCGTTCGCTCCCAGCGTCAGGATGATCCGCTTGACGCCGCCAGACAGTAACTTTTTCGCACACTTCTTCGCATCGTCCACGTTTCGTACCGGCATTCCAGTGATGCTCTCGGCTTCACTCTCGTTGGGAACGAAATAGTCGAGTCCAACTAGAGCACTCATATTTATTGACTGAGCGGGGGCAGGGTTGACCACACAGCGAATGTTATTCTTACGCGCGAAACTGACGCTGTAGTAAACGGTCTCGAGCGGGATTTCGAACTGGAGAACCATGCAATCGATGGTCTTGAGCAGGTTGGCTGCGGCATCCACGTCCGCAGGCTTGAGCAGATCGTTCGCTCCTTTGACCACGAGAATGCGGTTCTGGCCGTTGGGCTCAACAAAAATCGGGGCCACACCACTGGAGACTCCTTCAATCTGCTTGACGTAAGTGGCATCGATCCCAAGCTTCTTGAAGTTCGCAATCGTCGCAGGACCGAACAGGTCGCTGCCCACCCGGGCGACCATGAAGACGTCAGCACCGCACAGTCGAGAAGCCACGGCCTGATTCGCACCCTTGCCTCCAAAGCCGAGATCGAACTTCTGGCCAAAGATTGTTTCCCCGGCCTTCGGGAAACGATCACTGAAGGTAGTCAAGTCAATGTTTGCGCTTCCAATCACCGCGATGCGAGGACGCTTGGCCATAAAGTTTACGGAACTCTGTTGAGGAAGGCCGAGTCTAGTCAGCGTTCTCGATTCTTGTCAATGGATTTCAGAAGCCTTGGATTTCAGAAGGCTGTCACCACAGAGACCCATAGAAAACCTCCCCGGTTTCTTCTTCTTGCCTCTGTGACTGTGGTCGACAAGGGTGTCCTGATCACTCGCCATACGGGACCCAGATGTTCTTCACCTGGGTGGCGTGCTGCAGAAACCATCGGCCCTCGCCTTGCTTTACGTCGAACCAGTCAATCACGCGACCTTCGTTGGTGAAAACCTGCTTCAAGTTTCCAGTTGAGAATGATTTCGCCGCGAAGGCGCTGCCTTCGTCAGCGAAGCACCAGATCGCGTCCACATCATCGTGCTCGGCAAGAGTCTTAAGAAGTTGCGATGCGTACCCAGTGACGATGTTAACTACACCGCCCGGTAGATCGCTGGTGTCGAAGAGCTGGTACAAGTCCCCGGTAATGAGCGGATAAGTTTCCGAAGGAACAACGATTGCCGTGTTGCCAGCGGCGATCGCGGGCATCAGCAGAGACAGGAAGCCCAGCAGAGGCGCTTCCCGTGGGCAAATGATGCCTACGGTCCCCATTGGCTCGTTCATTGCGATCGCAATGCTGCGGAATGGCGGATTGTGCACGGCACCCTCGAACTTGTCGGTCCACGCGGCATAAGAAAAGATGCGCTCAATACTCGCGCTCACCTCCGCTGTGGCTTGTGGTTCTCCAACGGCAGCCGCTAGTCGATGCTCGATCTCCCGGCGACGCTGCGACAGGTTCTCCGCCATGTAATAAAGAATCTGGGCACGGTTATGCGCCGCGGTCCTGGCCCAGCCCGAGGCTTTACGCGCGGCTTCGACCGCGTTGCGAATGTCCTTGCGGTTGCCCAGCCCTACTTCGCCGATTAGTTGGCCACGGTTACTTCGGACTTCCATGCTGTAGCCGGAATCCGGTCGCGCTTGTTTGCCCCCGATGTAAAGTTTTACGGTGCGGTCAATATCAAGGGCCGGAGTCGCGGACTCGGTTTCATCGTTCGGAGCTTCAGGTGGGGCCGGCTTCGCGGCAGGTAATGCCGTCGCGTTCTTGAACCAGGCTGGTTCCAGATATTCCAGCAAGCCTTCCTTGCCGCCCTCGCGGCCGTATCCGCTTTCACGGTAACCGCCAAAGCCGCAGGAGGCGTCAAACAAGTTAGTGCAATTCACCCAGACCACGCCGGCTTTGAGCTGCGCCGAAACGTCAAGCGCAACATTGATGCTCTCGCTCCACACGCACGCCGCAAGGCCGTACACGGTGTTATTGGCTAGCTCGACTGCTTCACTGGGAGTACGGAAAGTCATCGCTGCCAGCACGGGACCGAAAATTTCTTGCTGTGCGACGATCGAAGTGGGATGAACATTGCTGAGCAGAGTCGGAGGGAAGTAAAGCCCGCGCGATGGCATTTCCATTGGAGGCTGCCAGCAGGTTGCGCCGTCAGCCACGCCTTGATCCACCAGTCGCTGAATACGATCAAGTTGGACCCGAGCGACAATCGCACCAATGTCGATCGCTTTATCGAGTGGCGGGCCTACGCGGAGGGTGCTCATGCGGGCGCGTATTTTTGCGATCAGAGGTTCGACGATACTCTCCTGCATGAGCAGGCGGGAGCCGGCGCAACACACCTGCCCCTGATTGAGCCAGATTCCATCCACCAGACCTTCGACAGCACTGTCGAGGTCGGCGTCTTCAAACACGATAAAAGGAGATTTGCCGCCCAGTTCGAGAGAAAGCCGCTTGTGGCTTTGTGCGGTCGAGCTCCGGATCGCGCGCCCAACTTCGGTTGAGCCGGTGAACGCGATCTTGTCGACGTCCGGATGTTTGACCAATGCCTCGCCGGTGGAACCATCTCCGGTGACGATGTTCACCACGCCGGCGGGCAGCCCGATCTCATGACAGATTTCGGCAAACGCTAGCGCAGTAAGCGGCGTGAACTCGGCGGGCTTCAGGACGACCGTGTTTCCCGTCGCTAAGGCGGGCGCAATCTTCCAGGCCAGCATCAGCAGTGGAAAGTTCCACGGAATGATCTGTCCCACAACGCCGCAAGCCGTGTAATCCGGAAACTCCTGAAGCAGCAGTTGCGCCCAGCCGGCATGATAGTAAAAATGTCTCGCCACCAGCGGAATATCGATGTCGCGGCTCTCGCGAATCGGTTTTCCATTGTCCATGGTTTCGAGCACGGCCAGGCGGCGAGAATGCTTTTGCACTTGTCTCGCCAGCGCATACAAGTAACGAGCCCGCACATGAGGAGTAAGCGCCTGCCACTTGGGAAGCGCAGCGCGCGCGGCTTTGACAGCGGCGTCAATATCCGCGGCTGATCCTTGCGCCACACTCGCAAGTTTCTCGCCGGTTGAAGGGTCAGCCGTGTCGAAATATGCCCCGGCAGAAGGCTTCACCCAAGCTCCATGCATGAAATGGCCGAATCGGCGCTGGTGATGGTCGAGCCATGACAGCGCGTCTTTCGAGTCTTCCGGCGCCGGGCCGTATTCCATGGCTACGAATTTTTCAGCGATGCTCATTGGAGTCCATAGGTCTCTGTGTCCCTAACCACTACGCGATAGGAAGGCGATAATCGGAAGAATACCGCCCAGTCGCGTGATGCTCCAGTTGCCGCTCAATATCGTTTAACAGCCCGCTGGCACCGAGGCGGAAGAGTTCTGCCTTCATCCATGAGCCGCCAAGTTCCTCTTTCATCAAGGCTAGCCATTCGATGGATTGCTTGGCGGTACGAATTCCGCCGGCGGGCTTGAAGCCGACAGCCATGCCGGTTTCCTGCGCATATTCCCGTATGGCGCGGGTCATCACGAAGCCCACGGGTAGCGTGGCGTTGGTGGGCTCTTTTCCAGTCGAGGTTTTGATGAAGTCGGCGCCGGCCATCATGGCAACGAAGCTGGCGCGGGCAACATTGCGAAGCGTGAGCAGATCTCCCGTCCCCAGGATGACTTTCATGTGGGCGGCGCCGCTTGCTTGTTTGAACGCGGCGATCTCATCGTAAAGTTCTTGCCATCTGCCGCCAAAGACGTGCGCGCGTGTGATCACAACGTCAATATCTTGTGCCCCCGCTTCGACCGAGCGGCGGATTTCCGCTACGCGCTCGGGCAAGGGAGAAAGTCCTGCGGGGAATCCGGTGGAGACAGCGGCAACTCGCACACTGCTGCCTTCAAGCGCCCTTCAGGCTGTTTCCACGAACCGGTGATA
>Ga0137381_10004352_pt1 | contig 10250 bp, 8 predicted proteins | sample SagtaG_16_FD_104808 | JGI IMG/M metagenome (GOLD analysis project Ga0137381, IMG submission 104808) | Vadose zone soil microbial communities from Sagehorn Ranch, Mendocino, California, USA - Sage2_L_115_16 metaG | ecosystem: Environmental > Terrestrial > Soil > Vadose zone | place: USA... | reverse complement strand
TGGAGGAGATCGCGGCGCGCCACGGGATCCGCGAAGGGTTCGGCGTCGTGATCGTCGAGGTCATCGAGGGAGCGCCCGCTGCGAGCGCGGGCCTCAAGAGCGGCGACATCGTGGTCGCGTTCGGCAAAAGGCCCGTCACCGAGACGCGGATGCTGCAGCGGCTCATCGCCACGGCGCCGACGGACCGCGAGAGCGAGCTGACGGTGCTCCGCCCCGAGGGGCGCCGGCTCCTCAGGGTGCGGCTCACGTCCATGCCGCGCGCGATGGTCGGGGAACGAATCTCCGCCGAATTTGGTTTCCTGCTTCGAGATCCTGAGGTCCAGGGTGGTGAGGCCACCGGGCGCGTCGGGACGACCGTGCCCGCCATCGCCTCCGTCATCCGGGGGGGCGCCGCCGACAGAGCCGGGCTGGAGGCCGGGGACGTAATTCTCCAGGTCAACGAGCAGCCCGTCCTGAGCCGCGACGGGGCGCGGGAGGCCCTCGCCGACGCGAGCCCGGAGCGGCCGCTCTCGCTCACGGTGCGGCGGGGAGGGAGCCGACTGTCCGTGACGCTCCCGAGCCCATGACGCGCCCCGTGCCCTTGCCGGGGGCGGCTTCTGGCGCATGGACGGCGAACAGCTCGAGATCCTGAAGGAGCTGTGCGCGTCGGTGGTGCCGCTGGGCCTGCTCACCGTCGTGGTGCTCGCGGTGATCCTGTTCGGTATCAGCACCGCCACCGAGTCGGCGGCGATCGGTGCGCTCGGCGCGATGTACCTCGCCGTGATGGCGAGATATCAGCGTCAGGTCTGGTGGTGGAGCCTGGTCGGGGCGATCATCTTCCTGCTCGGCTGGCCGCTCGAGTGGACCGAGATCATCGTGATCTTCTGCCCGATCTTCATCCCGCTGCTGAGCCACTTCCAGATCGACCCCATCCTCTTCGGCACGATGGTGGCGGTCAATCTCCAGGCGGCATTCCTCTCGCCGCCGGTGGCGATGTCGGCGTTCTATCTCAAGGGTGTGTCGCCGAAGCACGTGACGCTCAATCAGATCTTCGCGGGGATGATGCCGTACATGATCATCGTCTGCATCGGCCTCGTGTTCATGTACATCTGGCCGGGTATGACCCTCTGATTGCCGGAGTTCCTGTGCGGGAAGTGACATTCGGAGGGGGACGGAGTCCTCCTCCGGACGGTCGTCGCGCGCCGGGGGCGCGTTCCTCCCTGCCTCCCCCGGAACAGGATTGCGCCCGCGGAACCCACGCTCGAACTGCGGTGTTATGCGGTGGGGGGTGTCGGGGAGGAGCGGCGCTCGCTCCCCCCGACGTTCAATATGGATCTGACCAATCTGCACGTGCTGTCGGCCTCTGAGGCGACGCGGTTGATCCGGGATGGCGTCATCACCTCGGAGCAGCTGGTCCGAGCGTGTTTGAACCGGGTGAGCGAGACGGATTCCCGGGTCCAGGCCTGGGCCTTCCTCGACGCCGATCACGCCCTGGCCCAGGCGCGCGCGGCCGACGAGTGGCGCCTCGGCGGACGGCCGACCGGACCGTTGCACGGCGTGCCGGTGGGCGTCAAGGACATCATCGACACCGCCGACATGCCGACCGAGAACGGGTCCGTGCTGCACGCCGGACGCGCGCCCTCCCGCGATGCCACCGTGGTCGCGATGCTGCGCGCTGCGGGGGCCGTGGTTATGGGCAAGACGGTGACGACGGAGTTCGCTGGCCGCGCGCCGGGCAAGACGCGGAACCCCTACAACCCCGCGCGCACGCCCGGGGGATCCTCGAGCGGCTCGGCCGCCGCGGTGGCTGCCGGCATGGTGCCGCTGGCGCTGGGCAGCCAGACCGGCGGCTCCACCGTCCGGCCTGCGTCGTTCTGCGGCGTTTACGGCCTGAAGCCGACGCATGGCCTGATCCCCCGTCACGGGATGTTCCAGCTGTCGCGCTCCCTGGACCATGTCGGCTTGTTCGCGCGCACGATCGACGATCTCGCGCTCCTCTTGGAGCAGCTCGTCGGCTACGACGAGCGCGATCCAGACTCCCGACCGCGCGCGCGCATCCCGTACCGCGATGTGGCTGCCGAGGAGCCGCCGTTGCCGCCGATGTTCGCATTCGCGAAGACGGCGCGCTGGGACCGCGTCGACGACGACGCCAAGGAGGCCTTCGACGAGCTGACCGACCACCTTGGCGAGCGCGTGGAGGAGCTCGAGCTCTTCGATGCGGCCGTAGACGCGTCCGAGTGGCACCGGATCATCATGGAAACGGAGATAGCGGTCAACCTCGGCCGGGAGTGGGAGAAGGGGCGCGACCGGCTGTCCGCCTCGCTACAGGCGCGGATCGAGAGCGGCCGAGAGGTGCGCGCGCTCGACTATCTCCGCGCTCTGGCCCGTATTCCCCAGCTCAACGAGAGCTTCGACGAGCTGTTCGCTCAGCGCTATGACGCCATCCTGACTCCCGCCGCCGCCGGCACCGCACCAGAGGGGCTCGACTCGACGGGGGATCCTGCGTTCTGCACGCTGTGGACCCTCTGCGGCATGCCGGCGCTCAGCGTGCCGCTCATGCAGGGCGCGAACGGCCTGCCGCTCGGCGTACAGCTGGTCGGTCCGCGGCACGGCGACGCGCGGCTGCTGCGCACCGCGCGCTGGCTCGTGGCCCAGGTCGCATCGACGCGCCCTGCGTGACGAACGAGTCCGGGCGGATGGCGCAGCGCGCCTAGCGCAGCGCGCGCTGGCGGCGTAGGCTCTCTGCTCGCAAGGCGAACGGCGATCGTGGGAGGACGGGAGGGCCTCCGCCATGGCTGATGTGGAGCGCATGTACATCAACGGCGAGTGGGTGCACGCCGAGGGCGGAGCCGCGTTCGACGTCATTAACCCGGCCGATCGCTCGGTCATCGCCCGAGTGACCAACGGTGCCGTGCCCGACGTCGAGCGCGCGGTGGCGGCGGCGCACGCGGCCTTCCGCGAGTGGTCGGTGCAGGCACCCAAGGACCGCGGCCGGTTCCTCCTCCGGATCCAGGAGCTCATGGAGGTGCGGCGGGACGACCTGGCGCGACTGGTGACGCTCGAGAACGGCAAGCCGTTCGAGGAGGCGAAGAAGGAGGTCCAGTTCTCGCTGGGATACTTCGGCTGGTTCGCGGAAGAGGCGCGCCGGATGACCGGAGAGTGGATTCCCTCGCCCCAGCCGGGGAAGCGTTACTGGGTGTTTCGCCAGCCGATCGGGCCCGTCGCGGCGGTGACCCCATGGAACTTCCCGGCGACGATGGTCACGCGCAAGATCGCACCCGCCCTCGCGGCGGGCTGCACCGTCGTCCTCAAGCCGGCCTCGGCCACGCCACTGACGGCGCTGGCGATCGCGAAGATCGCCGAGGACGCCGGACTGCCGCCCGGCGTCTTCAACGTGCTGACGACCAACCGCTCGAGCCTGGTTGGCGAGCATCTGCTCACGCACCCGCTCATCCGCAAGATCGGCTTCACGGGCTCGACGGACGTGGGCAAGGGGATCATGGAGATGGCGGCCCGGCAGATCAAGCGGCTGTCGTTCGAGCTCGGGGGCAACGCGCCATTCATCGTGTTCGAGGACGCGGATTTCCAGGCGGCGGTCGAGGGTGCCGTCGCGATGAAGTTCCTGCGCGTCGCGGGCCAGTCGTGCATCTGCGCCAACCGGATCTACGTCCAGCGGACGATCGCGGATCGGTTCGTGCCGGCGTTCATCGACGCGGCCAAGCGGCTGAAGGTCGCGCAGGGCTTCGAGCCAGGCGCCCAGCTCGGCCCGCTGATCAACGAGGCGACGCGCGCCAAGGTCCACGCGCTGGTCGAGGATGCCGTCAAGCGGGGCGCCCGGCTCGTCATGGGCGGCCACGCCCTGACCGGCGAGCGGTACGCGCAGGGCTTCTTCTACGCGCCGGCCGTTCTCCTCGACGTGACCGATGACATGCCGATCGCCCAGGAGGAGATTTTCGGCCCGGCGGCTCCGATTCTCACGTTCGACACGGAAGAGGAGGTGATCCGGCGGGCCAACGCGACCAAGTTCGGGCTGGCGGCCTACTTCTATACGCGCGACATGACTCGGCTCGTCCGGGTGGCCGAGCAGCTCGAGTACGGGCTCGTCGGAGCCAACGACGCCGCCGGCTACACCCACGAGATCCCGTTCGGCGGGTTCAAGGAGTCCGGCCTCGGGCGCGAGGGAGGCCACGAGGGCATCGAGGAGTATACCGAGGTAAAATCGGTCGTCGTCAACCTGGGCTGAGCACCGGCGTGGGAGGAGGAATGACCATGCCTCTCTACGAGTTCTATTGCGACAAGTGCCAGAAAGAAGTCTCCGTGACCATGTCCATCAGCGAGCGGGAGAAGGGGCAGGCCGCGTGCCCCCGCTGCGGCAGCCGCGCGATGCGCCCGCTCATGGGGACGTTCTTCACCCAGACGTCGAAGAAGTCCTGACAAAGGAGCGCACATGAGGCTCGAGGGCAAGCGGATCGCGATCTTGGCCGAGAACATGTATCAGGAGATGGAGCTGTGGGTGCCGTACTACCGGTTCAAGGAGGAGGGCGCCGACGTGAAGGTCGTGGGCGCCGGCGGCGCCAAGTCGTACACCTCCAAGCACGGCTACCCGGTCACCGTGGACGTCCAGGCTGACCAGGTGAAGGCCGTCGAGTTCGACGCGATCGTCGTCCCGGGTGGCTACGCCCCCGACATGATGCGGCGGCACGCGCCCATGGTCGCCCTCGTGCGCGAGGCGGCGCAGCAGGGCAAGGTGGTCGCCGCGATCTGCCACGCCGGGTGGATGCTGGTGTCGGCAGGGATCCTCAAGGGCCGGAAGGCGACGTCGTTTTTCTCGATCAAGGACGATCTGGTCGCCGCGGGCGCCAACTGGGTGGACGCCGAGGTGGTCGTGGACGGCAACCTGATCACGTCGCGCAAGCCGGACGATCTACCCGCGTTCTGCCGCACGATCATTTCCGCACTCAGCAAGTCCTAGCGAGATTGTCAGAGGGGGCCTCGACGGCCCCCTCCGAAACCTTGAGGCCTAGGCGCGAGCTGCCAGCCGAGGTAGGCGACGGCCGCGCTGAGGAGGATCAGCACGCTCGCCGCCGCGATGCGCGACGAGATCGAGAGCACGGCCAGCGTCCCGCTCGAGAGACCCGTGAAAACGAGTCCGACGACGGGCAGCACGGGCGCGCCGCACCCGACGACGCTGCACGGCCCGGTCGAAAGCCCGAGGACGCTCGCGAACGCTCCGACCACGCCGCCGCTCTTCGTCGCCGAGGCGCGCCAGCCCGAGACCTGGCCCCGCTGGCGCGCGTAGAGCCAGAGGGCGCCGTACGCCCCCACGAGGAGCGCCATCACCACGAAGCGCAGGACGTCCATCGTGTCGACGGCGAAGCCCCACTCGGGCGCGCCGTAGGGCCCGTCGGCCGTGAACCAGTAGAGCGCCACCCGTGACAGGAAGTCGAGTTTCTTCTCGAGCGTCTCGCCGGAGGCCACGTACTCGGGGAGCTTCTTCAGCCACGGGTTGAAGGTGAAGTACGTCCACGGCTTGCGCGTGACGGCGAGCACGAGTGGGGGAAGGATGACGTTGAGCACCAAGACCGCCCCGGAGATGGCAAGAAAGGCGATCGGACGGGCACGCACCGCGGCGAGGATACCCCGCCACGCCGTTGCGATCGCTCCGCCGACCCGCCGCACCATGTGATTTCGCGGGAACAAAGCTCCCGGCGAAACGATTATAGGTGACGAAGCCTCCTCCCGGTGTCTTGACATCGGTCAGACCAGGTGTTACGCGTGGGAGAACTGGAGTCTCCCATCGTACGCGAGCGAACCCAATGGAGGGACGAATATGGCAGGGGAAGTGAATCGGCGGGACTTCCTGAGCACCCTGGGCGTGAGTGTCGGCGCGGCGCTCACTGCGTCGGCCGGGTCGGTCATCCCGGCCGTCGGGGTCGCGCATGCGCAGGAGAAGCCCAAGGGCAATATTCCGGACACCCCGTACAAGATCGGCCACATGACGTTCTTCACCGGGCCGGCGGCGGTGCTGGGCGAGCCCATGTTCAAGGGTCAGCAGCTGGCGGCCGAGGAGATCAACGCGGCGGGCGGCCTCCTGGGCAGGCGGAAGATCGAGCTCCTCAAGGCGGACGAGGCTGCGGGCACCGACGCCAACGTCAAGGAGCTACGCCGGCTGAAGCTGTCGGAGAAGATCGACTTCTTCTGCGGCATCACCTCGAGCGGCAACACTCCGGCGCTCGGCCCGGTCGCGGAGGAGCTAAAGACCCTCACGATCTTCGTCGATGGCTGCACGGACTTCCTCTGGGACAAGGCGGTGCCTAACCCGCACTACATCTTCCGGATCACCAACATGCAGTCGGCCGACGGCGTCACGTGCGCGGTTGCAGTCGCACAGACCTGGCCGAAGATTAAGAAGATCGCCCACATCCATCCCGACTACTCGTACGGGCGGAACGCCTTTGACCACTTCGGCATCGTCATGAAGAAGCTCTTACCGCAGACCGAGGTGGTCTCGGAAGGCTGGCCGAAGCTCGGCACGACGGACTTCAGCTCGCACATCACCAAGACGATCGCGTCGAAGCCCGACCTGATCGTCGCCTCGGTGTGGGGCGGCGACTACGTCGCGATGTACAAGCAGGCGCTCCGCTACGGCATGTTCAAGAAGGCAAAGTTCGCGAGCATGATCGCGTTCGGCGTCGCGCCGCACGCGATCGGCAAGGACCATCCGGAGGGCGTCATCGCCGGCGTGCACTCGAACTACCACTTCACCTATCCGGGCGGCGACCGCTGGCCGTACAACAAGAGCTTCGTCGAGAAGTACCACGCGCGCTTCAACGAGTACCCGAACTTCCAGGCCGAGGGCGCGTACACGGCGACGTACATGCTCAAGACCGCGATCGAGAAGGCCAACAGGCTCGTCGGTGGCTGGCCCGACGACGAGGCCATCATCGCGATGCTGGAAGGCCAGATGATCGCCGGACCCGCGGGCTACGTCTACATCCGGCCGGACAACCACCAGGGCTACAAGGACGCGGTGACGGGCTTCAGCAAGAACGTGCCGGAGTATCCGTTCCCGATCCTCGACCCGGCGCGGATCATCACGATCCCGATTCGGAACATCACGGCGCCTCCGGGCTGGCCCAAGGGGGAGCCGACCTCCACGTTCACCTGGATCGACAAGACCTGGCCGGTCGTCCAGGTTTAGGCATAACGACGGGGGCGGGGGAGGCAAAGCCCCCGCCCCCGTCGCTTCTCTCAGCCTTGAACGCCCCGCGCGGCCTCGCTGTTCTGGTGTGCGTCGCTGTCCTGCTAGCATCGGGCGAGGGTCAGGCGGGGCACGAGATCCCGTTCTATCCGTCGTTCTATCCTCAAGAGGTCAAGCTGGTGGTTGTCGAGCCGGCGGCGGCGCCGCGCCTGCTCGAGAGGAACGCGATTCACGCCTACGTGGGCCCGCTCGGCGGCGCCAAGCCGGCGCATACCGCTCGGGTCGAGTCTCTCCACTCCTTTGTCGTCTTGACGTTCAACCGCGCGAACCCGACGCTCGCCGACCCGGCGCAACGCTGCGCTGCGGCGGCGCGCCTCCTTCCCACGCTCGCGGCGTCCAAGGGCGACTACACGTTCAATCCGTACCCGGTGACGCCGTACCACGAGGACTACCTCGACCACTTCGACCTCGTCGAGGCGGCAAAGAGGAGGGTGGAGGAGACGCGCGGTGGCGGTCCTGTGCTTCGCGTTCGCGTCAAGGGCCGGCTGGCGGAGATCCTCGGCGGCTCGGGGTGGCGTCCGGCCGACGGCGAGTGGGACGCGGCGCTCGAGGAGATCGAGCTCCGCGATCTCCTGGCCCAGGCGGCGACGCAGCTCGACGGCTGGACGGGGCCGCCGTGGGTGAGGGCGGGCTGGTTCCAGGCGCACGTCGTCTTCGCGCGCGGCGTGTCCGAGGCCAGCGCACGCAGCGCGATCGAGGAGGCGTTCGCTCGCCGTCTCCGCGGCGGCTTCACGAGCGCCGCCGAGCGCGTCAACCTCGAGCGCCGCCTCGTCTCGCTCCTCACGCGCGGCTGTGACCGCGTCGCCGTCGGATACACGGTCCGACGCGAGGCGATCAACGACGACTACTCGGAAGGCGTGGAAAACATCGGCTGGGACGCTCAGGCCGGCCTGAACTCCGCGGTCTTCCTCAGAACCGTCAAGCTGAAAGACTTCCCCTGGAACGGGTGGCTCCGTCTCGGCGTCGCGTCCCGGCCGGCGGCGGCGTGGAATCCGATCGCTGGCTTCGGTGACGAGGTCGGCCGCTTGGTCTGGGCTGCGCTCGGCGATCCGGCGCTGCTCCCGGCGCCGTACGGCGGCGGCTGGATTCCCAACCGGGTGCGGACGCTGCCGCCGTCCGGCGCCGCGGGAGGTGAGGTCGAGGTACCGCGCGACGCGCTCGTGCCCGATCCAGCCACCGGGGCGCTCCGTCCCGCCGCATCCGCGCTGACCGCGCAGCAGAAGGTCACGTACCGCCTCATGCTGTCGAAGTTCCACGACGGGACCAAGATGACGGTCGCCGACGCCGTCTATCCGTTTGCGTTCGCCTACCGGTGGAGCGCCAGGGACTCGGAGATCGACCGCGCCACGAGCGTGCTGCGGGAGTGGCTGGCCGCGGTCCGCGTGGTGAAGCTCGACTCGGAGATCAAAGACTTCGGCGAGCTCCAGATCGTGTACGAGATCCCGCAGATCGAGGTCTACCTGAAGCACGCGGCCGAGCCCGGCGTGGCCCCAGCGATCGCGCCGCCCTGGAGCGTCGTGCCCTGGCAGCTCGTCACCCTGATGGAGGAGGTGGTGACGCGCCGGCTCGCCGCCTTCTCGGAGACGGAAGCGAAGCGGCGCGGGGTGCCCTGGCTCGATCTGGCGCGCGATCCGAAGGTGAAGAAGACGCTCGCGTCGCTCCTGGACGAGCTCGAGCGCCGGGCGTTCGTCCCCGAAGCGCTGCGCGGGCTGGTGACCGTCGAGCAGGCGAAGCTGCGCTGGGCCGCGCTCCGGCGCTTCGGGAGGCAGCACGGCCACCTCCTGGTGACGAGTGGGCCGTACCAGCTTGTGAGATGGTCGGCGGACTCCGTGGTCCTCGGCGTCTTCCGGGACCTCTCCTATCCGAACACAGTCGGCTCGTTCGACGGCTACGCCCTGCCGCTCCGCGCATGGGTGACGAACGCCGAGCGCAAGGGCGACAGGCTCGAGCTCCGGGCCGACGCCGAAACGGTTTCAAAGTTCGAGCGTTCGTATAAGATCGTGCGGGCGCCGTTCCGCCTCGAGCCGACCGGCGAGAAGTCGCGCGACACGCTCGTGGCGCACTACGCGGTCGTCGGGGCAGGCGACGAGGTCGTCGCGGCCGGGACCTCCGAGGTGCTGGACGGCGGCCGGCTGATCGTGGATCTCGGGGGGAGGCTCGCGCCGGGCGCCTACCGCGTGCTGCTGGCCCTGGCGCTCAACGGCAACCTCGTGAACCCGGAGGTGAAGGTGATCCCGTACCGCGTGGCCGAGTGATGGAAGTCCTCCTCATCCACCTCGTCAACGCGCTGCTCTACGCGTCGGTTCTGTTCCTGATCGCCGGCGGCCTCAGCCTCATCTACGGTGTCATGCGGATCGTGAACCTCGCCCACGGCAACCTCTACGCGTTCGGCGCGTACGTCACCGCGTGGGCGATCGGAGGCGTCGCCGCCGGCGCGCCGAGCTCGCTCCTGCTCGTGCTCCTGCCCGCGGGCGCGTTCGCCGCGGCCGTGCTCGGCGCGGCGCTGGAGCCGACGCTCCTCCGGCCGTTCTACAAGCGCGCCGAGGAGTACCAGCTCCTCGTCACCTTCGGGCTCTTGATGATCCTCGAGGACCTCCTGCGCTTCATCTGGGGGCCGTACCCGCTCTCCGCCAGCGAGCTCTTCGAGAACTTCGGCAGCCTCACGATCGGCGACTCGCTCTACCCGACCTACAACTTCCTGGTGATCGGCGTGGGGATCGTGGCCGCGGTCTTCCTGTGGGCGTTCATCTACAAGACCAGGTTCGGCGTCGTGCTGCGGGCGACCTCGCAGAACATGCGCATGGCCTCCGCCCTCGGGGTCAACGTGAACCGGGTCTACGTGCAGGCCTTCACACTCGGCTGCTTCATGGCGGGGCTCGGCGGCGCGATCATCGTGCCCGGCCAGTCGGCGGTCCTCGGCATGGGGATCGACGCGGTCGTCCTCGCGTTCATCGTCGTCGTGATCGGCGGGCTCGGCAGCCTCGAGGGCGCGCTGGTGGGGGCGCTCATC
>Ga0137381_10004340_pt1 | contig 10256 bp, 9 predicted proteins | sample SagtaG_16_FD_104808 | JGI IMG/M metagenome (GOLD analysis project Ga0137381, IMG submission 104808) | Vadose zone soil microbial communities from Sagehorn Ranch, Mendocino, California, USA - Sage2_L_115_16 metaG | ecosystem: Environmental > Terrestrial > Soil > Vadose zone | place: USA... | reverse complement strand
GGAGGCGGCGGCGAGTACGGCTGAGCTCAGCGGTTGAGCAGGAGCGTCTTGGCCACGGTCTGGCGCGCTTCAATGGCCTGATGTGCTTTTTTCGCTTCGGCGAGGGAGAAGGTCTGGCCGATGCGAGGAGCGATCCGCCGCCCGGCTAGCTGTTCGATGACATCTTTCATGAGCCTGGAGCGGTCGCCGTGCCCGAACTGCAGGTCGCCGATGGTTCTCACTCGGACCTGCCGGTGCCTGGCCGTATCCGCGTCGATGGCCGCGAAGGAGCCACTGGGCGACCCGTGAGCCGAGAACCGCCCGCCGTCGGCCACTATGTCGAAGGCGGCGGTACCGATCGGGCCGCCGATGCCGTCGAGAACGACGGTCGGGCGCCCGCCGCCTGTGGCCGCAAGCACGGTTTCAGCCCAATCTGGCAGCCCGTAGTCGACGGTGGTGAGTGCTCCAGCGGCAGCGACCACTTCTAGCTTGGCCTTTCCCCTGGCGGCACCGATGACCTGTGCGCCCTGGGCTGCGAGCAACTGGATGAGAAGGTTCCCCATGCCGCCGGCCGCTCCCAGGACCAGGACCCACTCGCCTGGCCGGATGTCGCAGCCCTCAAGGACTCGCAAGGCGGTGGTCCCGTCGTGGAGGACTGCGGTGGCGTCGAGCAGGCCGACATCGTCTGGCACGGCAACAGCGTGTTCGAGGTCGGCCACGGCGAGCTGGGCGTAGCCGCCGGTCCCTCCCGGGCCGCCGGTGTGGGCGGCCACCTGCCGGCCGAGCCAATTCTGGTTCACCGCCTCGCCAACCGCTACGATCTCCCCGCCTACCCCGTTACCCGGAACGTACGGGGGCCGGATGGGGAAATAGCCGCGGCCGGCGCCCGACCGGATCAGCGTGTCGACGAACAAGACGTCGCAGGCCGAGGCAGCGATCAGGACCTGTTCCGGTCCCGGCGCGGGGTCGGGCAGGTCAGCAAGCTGAAGCACGTCCGGCGGGCCGAAGTCGCGCACTTCGATGGCACGCACGGCGTCAGGCGCCTTCTGCGCCATCGGCCGGCCCGATGTCGCGGGCCTCGAAGCCGGGGTGATCCGGATCGACGTTGAAGCCTACGACCCGGCGGGGACGGATCCGGATGATCTCGGGGGCCAGATGGCCGTCCAGGTCATGGGTGCCGACAGCGGTCTCGGCGTCGCCGCGAATCTCGAGGAAGTGCGCCCCCTCCATGGTCGGGGCGGTTACCTCGTCCACCACGAAGGCCACGCGAGGATTGGACCGGACGTTGCGGTACTTGGCGCTGCTGGCCATGTTCCACCCCGTGATATCGATCGTTCCCAGGGCAGTGTTATAGCTGAACCCCAGCGGCTTGACCTGGGGAATGCCGTCAGGACCGACGGTGGCCAGGTGGCCGCGTGCGTGGCGAGCCAGGAAACGCCGCTCGGCGTCGGTAAGAGTCATGACCTGTAGGCTAAAACCTCAAGTAATATTGAGGTCAAGATGGTGGTTGCGTCCGCCCGGACCCCACAAGAGCTGTCAGTCGGCCAGGTAGCCGCCCGCAGCGGCGTCAGCGTCTCCGCGTTGCATTTCTACGAGGCACAGGAGCTGATCGAGAGCCGCCGGACTCCGGGGAACCAGCGCCGCTACTCACGGAACGTCCTCCGCAGGATCGCCTTCATCCGCGCCTCGCAAGGCGTAGGCATCCCGCTGCGCCAGATCAAGGCAGCCCTCCAGCTTCTTCCGGACAGCCGCACGCCAACGCGACACGACTGGGAGAGGCTCTCCACCGCGTGGCGCAGCGATCTCGACGAGCGCATCAACCGCCTCACGCAACTACGCGACAAGCTCACCGGATGCATCGGGTGCGGCTGCCTGTCTCTCGACCTGTGCAAATTGATGAACCCCGATGACATCTTGGGCCGTAAGGGCCCCGGCCCGCGTAACCTCACCCTCCCGCCCGAGAATCAACAGGAGCCGGGTGGCGGACGCCGGTGACTGCCGCAGGGGACCGGGACCGGGATAGCACGTGTGATGGGATGGACGATGCGTCGATAGTTCCGGGCCGTGCCCGAATGTGTGATTACTAGCCCAAAATACGATTAGCATCTAGGCGGCAAGGACAACTTCGAGCCGGACCGGATCGCCGCGGAGAAGGTGCTCGCGCTTGAGGTGCTCAACCCGGCTTCCTGACATCTCGCTCACCGAGGTCGGCAAGGAGCACGGACCGCCGCTCCTCGAGCGCGGCGACCTGACCCCTGAGCTGTTTCAGCTCGCGGTTGACGCGCGCTAGCTCGGTCCGCGCCCCGAGCCGTCTTGTCGCTCAGCGTCGCGCCCTTTGCGCGCCATTCTTCATCGTGCAGCTCCATGACCGGTCATTATCTCGCAGGGCGGCGCTCCGCCGACGGCATTCGCGGGTTTACCGGCGACCGCCGCGGGAGAGCTCGGCCAGGCGGGTGCCGATCACCGAGACGCCCGGACGGGGCTCGCGCTCGTAGTGGTGCCGATCGCATCGGCCTCCTCGAGCTCCTCCTCAAGACCGGCCTCCAGCATGGCGGAGGCCAGCGACCGCTCCAGGCGGGGGCTGCACGCGAAGTCGACCAGGTCCCGCTTCAGTTCCGCGCTGTGCTCGATGAGGACCGCGAGCCCCTCCCCGCCACGACGGTCGGTCACGTCGTCTCCCAGCCCAGCCCAGCGCGGCCAGCTGTCGGCTGACCTCATTCAGGCCGAACGGCTCGGGTTCCCCGGGCTCCTCCCCGGACCAGTACTCGACCGGGCATTCCGCGCTCGCCGCGCCGCGTCGCGAAGATGTTCCACGGTGTCCACAATGGGGACCCTACTGCGGTGAGTCACGCGCATCGATGCTAGGGGGCTTCCCGTCAGTCCTCCCCGGAGAACCGCTCCCATGCCGCCTGCTTGGACACGCCGAGCGCTTCCCCGATGCGGGTCCAGCTGATGCCGCGGGCCCGCAGGGTATCCACGTAGTCGTAGACGGCGGCGTCGACCTGGGAGACCACCGCCTGGATGCGCCCGAGGCCCGCGAGCAGCTCGTCGTCCGGGCGCTCGTTCCAGGCACCGAACTCGGGTGCGTTCTCCTCGGCGAGGATCAGGTTGCACAGGCCGACGCACTCGTTGCAGATGTAGACGCCCGGGCCGGCGATGAGCTTGCTGACGGTTCCCTTGTCCTTGTTGCAGAAGGAGCAGTAGAGGGTCCCGAGCCGGCTGGCTCCTGGTGCGAGAGTTCGCGAAGTTGTCATATCGTCAAGGTAGCCCTGACGACTGATGATCGTCAAGGTTACCCTGACGAAGATACCGGCCGGATCCCGGCTCGCGATAAAAAGTGTCAATCACTCCGGCAAATCGCGATAAAACGGGTGCGGGCCGTTGCGCGGGCCGGGACGGGGCCGTCTGGGCGGCCGGAGAGAGCTGGAGGGTTGATGAACATCAGCGTCCGGTATATGCGGGATTTCGGCCGGACCTACCGGTGCACGCTGTACCTCCGCCGCAAGGCGGCCATAGTGCTCACGTCCTTCGGGGTCCTGGTGCTCCTGGCCGCGTTCCTTCCCTCATGGTCGAGCCAGGAGGTGACGGTCTTGCTGGCCGTGATGGGCATCGTCCTCCTGGTCGAGGTGCCGTTCCTGATCTGGCTCATGCTGGTCAGGAACTGGGGCGCGCTCAGCGAGGAGGTCGAGGTAACGGTGACCAGCGAGGAGATCGTCCAGCGGACGGCCACGACGTCATTGCGGCTCAGCTGGGACATGATGCAGCGGATCATCAGCCTGAAGGATGTGTGGCTCTTCTACGTCAGCCGGCTGAAGTTCGTGACGCTTTACAAAGGGGCACTCACCGCCGCAGAGCAGGCGGAACTGGCGGCCTTCATCCAAGCCCGGAAGCGCTTAGCGGTATTTCCGCATCTGTGATTTCCGCCTTCGGAGACCGCTCCTGATACCGCGTCCCCGCCAGCCGGCGGTGGACCTCACATGCCTCACAGGCACCACTGGTCACTGCCGGCGGGACCCGGCGTGGGGTGTGTGGGCCCCCGCCCCCATCTTGCGGGGTCTGTGGGCCCCAGACCCCGTTACCCGAGTTCGGCCGCCACGGTCGCCCGACCACCAGCTTCGTGAGCCACTCCAGGAACACCGTCAGGCCGGCCTCGGTCAGGTGGTAAAGACGCCGCCTGCAGTCACCCGACGGGAGGCGGGAAACCCGTACCCGTTCGGCCTCAATGCCGCGGCCGGACGAGCCTGAGCCGGACCGTTCACTCCCCGCCGGGCGCCTGCCCGGCGCCCGTGTCATGCAGGCGGGTGGCCGGCCGGAGCCGACGCGGCCGTGCCGCCCGCCCTCGGCGGGGGCAGGCTCGGCCGGGCGAGGTCAGCCCGGAGCGGAGCGCCGGTCTGGGCCCGGGCCAGCGCCGCGTAGACGCGCGTCACGAATTCGCGCGGGCTGAACGGCTTGACGATGTAGTCATCGGCTCCCGCGGCGAATCCGGCCGCGATATCGGCCTCCTGCGCCAGGGCCGTCAGGATGATGACCGGGATGTTCGCCGTGGCCGGATCCCTGCGGAGTTCCCGGCACGCCTCCAGGCCAGACATGCCGGGCATCATGGCGTCAAGGATCGCCAGGTCAGGCGGATGCTCGCGGGCGGCGGCCACGGCGGACACGCCGTCCCCGAACACCCTGACCTGGTAACCGGCCTGGGTGAGCTTGAAGGTCACGAGAAGCCGGATGTCGGCGTCGTCTTCGGCCAGGAGAACCGTGGCCATCCTCACCCCCGCGGATGTTCCGATGCGGCCGGGCGAAGTCGGCTCCGGCGCCTGTGTCATTCGCGACCTGGGCGGCAGGTGCCGCAGCTTAGCGTTATGCGTGATAATAACATCACTCAGAGTAAGATACCATGGCGCGGCCGTGCCCCTCAGGTCCAGCGGCACCGCGACCGCGCCGATCCTTCAGGGGGTGCGATGGCCCGGGTCAAGCTGCCGCCCCAGCGGCGGGAGGCGAGCGAGCCGCAGCGCGGGCTCGAGCTCACCTGCATGCGCAACCTGCTGTCCGCAACCGGGGAGCGCGTGTACTTCAAGGACATGCAGAGCCGGTTCCTCCTGGTCAGCGCGGGCTGGATCGCCGCGTACGCGCCGGGCCGTGTCGCGGGGGAGTTGATCGGGAAGACGGACTTCGACGTCTTCAGCGGCCAGCACGCCTCCGCGGCCTTCCAGGACGAGCAGCAGGTCATCCGCACCGGGCTGGGGCCGACCATCACCAAGGCCATGGTGGCCGCACACCACGGCACGATCGCGGTTGACGGCGACGAGGGCCGCGGCAGCACGTTTACGGTCCGCCTTCCGCTCCCGCCTATGCCCGCCCCCTGTACCGAGGAGCCTGCCGACGCCAGTTACGTAGCGTTACAGCCCGGACTGACTGACTACAAAATGTACATACAATATTGCTCTCCGTGCTGCCTGTCGTATACCATCCAGCTGTCGGCAGCTGCGGCAGGCACAAGCGATCGACGCGCGTGCGGACAGGCGCCGCAGCGACACGGTTACGTCCACCGCTACAAAAGGGGGATCAGCGATGGGTACGTTCAAGATCGATATTCCTGCTGGGCCACTCTGGAACAACGATCAGGCACAGGAGCTTGGGCCTGCAATCGCCGCGGCTCACTTCGGAACGTTCACCGGACAGTGGACGACCGTAGTCGAAAACGAGATGAGCGTGATCCAGGTGGAACTGCCTACCGAGCCGGCCGGCCGGACGGAGTACACCATGGATGTTCCCGCGGGCCCGATCTGGAGCAACGAGGACGCGAAGGAGAAGCTGCCCGCCATATGCGCGAGCTACGGCGGCGCATGGAACGGTCAGTGGACTACCGTCGTTGACGGGAAGCTGAGCGTAGCCGGCTGTACGTTCAGGTTCTGAGCGATCAGACGCGTCACGGCCTTTGCATCACCTCTGCTGGCAGGCTCCCTTCCGGGAGTCTGCCAGCCTCATTGTGATCGTTGTCAATCCGTGAACCCGCCCTGATCCATCGGCGCCGGGCGCCCCGTCCCGGGAGCGGTGCACGAGGTGCCTGGCAGCGCCCACGAGAGATACGCCACAGTCACTTGGCCCCACCGGAATCACTCTTTCCCCACCGCCGCGGCCGCCCGGCGGTCTAGCATGCCCCTTCTGGCCACAGCCAGGTCGCGTACAGCTGACAGGGGGAGGACGTTAACCGGTGGCACGCCTGGCGATCGCGAAAGGCTTCCTGGGCGAGTACGCGAAGCTGGACAAGGACGTGCAGTCCGCCGTCGACGCGGCCATCGCCGCGTTCGCCCGGCACCCGCACCCCGGCCAGCACCTGGAGAAGCCGCGGTACAGCCGGGACGACCGGATCCGCCTCATGCCGGTGGACGCCCGCTGGCGCGGCGTCATCCTCGCCCCGCCGGCCACGGCGCCCGCGGACCCGCACCGAGACACCTACTGCCTGGTCACAGTCCTGCCGCAGGACAAGGCGAACGCCTACGCCGCCAGCCGCCGGTTCAGCGTCAACCGGGCGCTCGGCGTCATGGAGGTCCGCGACGAGGAAGCCATCCAGAACCTGCGCCCCGCCGCGGAACCAGCGGGCGGCATGCTGTTCGCCGACGTCAGCGACGCCGACCTCGCCCGGCTCGGCGTCGACCCGCAGCTCCTGCCGACGGCCCGCTCGCTGACCAGCGAAACCGACCTGGAGGCAGTCAGGGAAGCGCTGCCGCAGGGCCAGTACGCGGCGCTGCACGCGCTGGCCGGCGGCATGACCGTGGACGAGGCCCTGGCGGAGTCGGTCCGGCTGGTCTCCGGCGCCCCGCCGCCCGCGCGAGTAGACCCAGACGATCTGGTCTCCGCCATGGAGCGCGCTCCCGGCCAGGTCACCTTCGTGTCCGGGCCGGAGGAACTGCGGCACATCCTGGCGCACCCGTTCGCGGCGTGGCGCACGTTCCTGCACCCGAGCCAGCGCGACATCGCCTACCAGCCCAGTTACGCCGGCCCGGCGCAGGTGACCGGAGGCCCGGGTACCGGCAAGACGGTGACGGTGCTGCACCGCGCGGCCCTGCTAGCCGAGCGCGCCACGCCGGCTGAGCACACCGCGCACACCGAACCGGTCCTGCTCACCACCTTCAACGGCAACCTGGCCCACGCCCTGGCCGCCCAGCTGGACCTGCTGGTCCGGGACGCCCACGTGCGCCAGAAGATCGAGGTGCTGAACGTGGACCGGCTGGCTTACCGCATCGTCAGGCAAGCCCGCGGCACGCCCGTCATCGCGGACGAGCGGATGCTGCGCGACCGCTGGGCCAAGGCCGTCGCGGAGGCCGGGTCCGACTTCACCCCGGCGTTCGGCAAGAACGAGTGGGAGCAGGTCATCCTGGCCCAGGACCTGCGCACCGAACAGGCCTACCTGACCTGTCCGCGCACCGGCCGGGGGCGGCCGCTCAGCAAGGTACAGCGCGGCCAGGTGTGGCGGGTCGCGCAGCTGGTCACCGCCGAGCTCGCCGCCGCCCGCCAGGCCACGCACCTGCAGCTGGCCGACGAGGCCACCAGGCTGCTCCGGCAGGCGGGAGCGCCGCGCTACCGGCACATCCTGGTGGACGAGGCCCAGGACCTGCACCCGGCCCAGTGGCGGCTGCTCCGCGCGGCCGTGGCGCCGGGCCCGGACGACCTGTTCATCGCGGCCGACCCGCACCAGCGCGTCTACGAGAACCGGGTCTCCCTGGCCAGCCTGCGGATCAGCGTGCGGGGACGGAGCCGGCGGCTGGCGCTGAACTACCGGACCACCCAGGAGATCCTGGCCTGGGCGGTGCCGCTGCTCGGGACGGACCCGGTGACCGGCCTGGACGGCGAGGTGGACTCCCTGCTCGGCTACCGGTCGCCGATGCACGGCCCGCGTCCGGAGCGACGGGTGACCGCCGCACGGGCCGAGGAATTCAAATTTCTTGCCGAACGGATTGGCTCGTGGCTCTCCGCCGGCCTGGAGCCCTCCGCCATCGGCGTCGCCGCCCGGTCCGCCGGCCTGGTGCGCGAGGCGCGCGAGGCGCTGGCGGCCGACGGCATCGCGACGGTCTCGCTGAGCGGCCGGGGCAGCACCAAGGCCGTCCGGACCGGCACGATGCACGCGATGAAGGGCCTGGAGTTCCAGGCCGTGGCGGTCATCGGCGTCGAGCAGGGCCTGGTGCCCGCACCCGCGGCGATCACCCCGGAAACCGAGGACGCCGCCACGCACGCCCAGGACCTGCAGCGGGAACGCTGCGTCCTGTTCGTGGCCTGCACCAGGGCCCGGGACCACCTCTACGTGTCCGGCACCGGCGAGCCGAGCATCTTCCTGCCGTCCGGTGAGGTGGCCGCCCCGCCGCCGCCCGAACCCGACGACGATCTCGACCAGATCCTGCCCGCCGCCAGCCTGCCCAGGCTGTTCCGGCTGCTCCTTTCCCGCCGCCGCCTCGATCCCGGCCTGACCGCGGAGAGCTTCCTGGCCTGGGCGACCGCGCCGGGCCGGCGGCTGCGCCTGGCGGACCTGGACGCGGCCGCGCGGCAGTTCCTCACCGAGGGCGGAGATCGGGCCGTCGACCTGGCCGACCGCTGCCTGGACCTGCTGGACCGGCTGGCCGCCCGCGACCCCGACCTGGCCGGTGTCCGGCTCCCCAGGCACTTCGCCGACGCGGCCCGCAAGGAGGCCAGTGCGCGGTTCGCCGGCCCGCACGCCCCCGGCCCGCAGGCCTCCGGCCCGCAGGCCTCCGGCCCGCACGCCCCCGGCCCGCACGCCCCCGGCCACTCCGCGGCCCGGCGGGCCGGGCGCATGCCGCCGCGGCCGCGCCTGCGGCTCGACCCGGACGAGCCCGCCGTCCAGGTGGTCCTGCCGGCCGTCGCAGCCGGCCTCGCCACCTGGCAGCTGACCGCGGACGGCGATCCCGCCACGGTGCGCAGCCGCGCCGGGGCTCCGCCGGCCGCGCACCCGCTGACCCGGCCGGTCCGGGCCGTCCACGTCGGCCTGGCCGGCTGGGATCACGTGACCGAGCTGGACGTCGTGCCGTCCTGCGACCCGGTCCTGTTCTTCGCCGCGGACGGCAGCCACCTCCCGCCGCGGCTGCCGCTGCCCCCGGACCAGCTGTGGATCCTGCGCCCGGCCGGCCGCGAGCTCGCCGCGGCCGGCGAGCTCCGCACGATCAGGGAGAGCCCGGCGCCGTCCGGCTGGGAAGGCTGGTGCCTGGAGCTCGTTTCCCTGGAGAAGGCCAGCTCCGTGGCCCTGCGGGGCGGCCCGGCGCACGCTGTGCCCGGGCATCCGCGCCCCCGCCTCCTGCTCGGCGAGCCGCTCCCGGGCGTGACCACGCTCGACGGCTCGCCCGCATACCAGGAACCGCCCCGGCTGTGGCTTCCCGGCGCGGTCCGCTGGCACGTCGGCATCCGCCCCGCGGCCGGCGGCATCTCCCTGGTCTCCAGGGAGATCAGCCAGGCCGGCCCGGCCGACATCTGGGACGGCGTGCCCAGGCCCATCCTGGGAGAGTTCGGCATCACCGTGCGCGGCCCCCTGGGCCGCGGCATCCGCACGACGATCTTCGTCGCCGAAGGCGCCCGCATCCCCGACCCCGCCCCGCCCGGCCTCGTCGCGCATCCCCGGCCCCGCCCTCGGCCCCAGCCCTCACTCCACCCTCAGCTGCTGGCCAGCGGCGCCGAAATCGCCTCAGGCCGGCTGATGATCCGCGACCCGGCGCAAGCCGGCGGGCTGGCCGCTGCCCTGTACCTGGCCCGCGCGCCGTGGCGCCCGCCGGTCGTCGTGCCGGTTCCCGCCGACGGAGTGGTCACGCTTCCGCCCGGCGTGTGCGACGCCGGCCCGCTGCTGGTCCAGCTGCGCGCCGAGGATCCGTGGACCGTCACCAACTGGCCCGACTGGCCCGGCCGCGCCGCCTGGGCGTGCCCGGCCCCGGGCATCCCGGTCAGCGCCGACCAGGAGGAGGATGCGCTGTCCCGGTTCCTGGCCCGGCAGCGGGACCTGCCCGTCCGCCCTCACCGGGTGGAGCGCCTGTGGCGGCTCCTCCACCTCGCCGCCGACCTGATCGCCGCCGGCGCGCCCGCCGATCTCCGCGAGCGCTGCTCAGCCGCCCTCCGGAACCAGCCAGGACTGGCGATGACCGGGCTCCTCGACGCCGGGCTCGACGCCGCGGCGTGCGTCGCCGGCCTGGTCAGCACCGGACTGGCCACCGCGCGGCCGATCATGATGGACGACATGCACGCCGCCGAACGGCTGTGGGGCATCGTCCCTGCGGCCGCGGCCGTGC